>ERZ869909.566-NODE-566-length-40791-cov-5.031807_pt1 | contig 40791 bp, 34 predicted proteins | sample MGYA00520892_ERZ869909 | MGnify/ENA primary metagenome ERZ869909 (study PRJEB32215, sample SAMEA104723947) | bioreactor metagenome | biome: bioreactor; feature: anaerobic bioreactor; material: water | place: China | collected 2015-03-12 ... | reverse complement strand
GCTCACGGTTTACGCTCCACGCTTCCTCCCCACGGTCGGTCACCCTTCCGCAGTTGCGCTTCACTTCGTTCGCTGTGGCCAGCTCGCGGGGGGACTTGCACCCCCAGGAGTGCGCCCGTGCCGGGCGCACAAAAAAAGGGCGCCCGAGGGCGCCCTTCATGTTTCCGGACTGTCGTTGGCAGATCAGCTGCCCTTGACGAATTCCGGGTAGGCTTCCATACCGCAGTCGGCAAGGTCCATACCGGCGTACTCGTCTTCCTCGGAGACCCGGATGCCCATGACCGCCTTGAGGATGCCCCACACGATCAGGCTGGTGAAGAATACCCAGACGAAGATCGTCAGGCCGCCAATGATCTGGCCGGAGAAGCTGGCGTCGCCTGTTACCGGTACCAGCATCAGACCCAGGATACCGCAGGTGCCGTGTACGGAGATGGCACCGACCGGATCGTCGATCTTCAGCTTGTCCAGGGTCAGGATGGAAGCCACCACCAGCAGACCGCCCATGGCACCGAAGAGGGTGGCCAGCAGCGGAGTCGGGGTGTCCGGACCTGCAGTGATGGTCACCAGGCCAGCCAGCGCGCCGTTCAGCAGCATGGTCAGGTCAGCCTTGCCGAACAGGATGCGAGCCAGGATCAGCGCGCCCAGACCACCACCTGCCGCAGCAGCGTTGGTGTTCATGAACACGATGGCGACATCGTTGGCAGCGTCCGCAGAGGCCGTAGCCAGCACCGAACCACCGTTGAAGCCGAACCAGCCCATCCACAGGATGAAGGTACCCAGGGTCGCCAGCGGCAGGTTGGCACCCGGAATGGCGTTCACCTGGCCATTGGCGCCGTACTTGCCTTTACGGGCGCCCAGCAGCAGAACACCCGCCAGCGCTGCAGCTGCACCGGCCATGTGCACGATGCCGGAACCTGCGAAGTCAGAGAAGCCCAGCGCATCCAGGTCGTACATGCCGAACACCGGCTCGCCGCCCCAGGTCCAGGAACCGGACATCGGGTAGATAAAGCCAGTCATAACGACAGCAAACGCCAGGAAAGCCCACAGTTTCATGCGCTCAGCGACCGCACCGGACACGATGGACATGGCCGTGGCCACAAACACCACCTGGAAGAAGAAGTCAGAAGACGGTGCGTAGGTTTCTTCAGCCACGTACGCGAAGCCTTCTTCAACACCCTTGTCCATGATGCCGGACAGGAAGAAGCCGCCGTCGTACATGATGGCGTAACCACACACCATGTACATGGTGCAGGCCACTGCGAACAGTGCCACGTTCTTGGTCAGGATCTCGGTGGTGTTCTTGGCACGCACCAGACCCGCTTCGAGCATGGAGAAGCCGGCGGCCATCCACATTACCAGCGCGCCGCATATCAGGAAGTAGAAAGTATCGAGCGCAAACTGCAGCTCTGAGATTTGGTATTCCACGGTGCAACCCTCCGAATGGAAGCGTCAGTCAACTAATTTAGGCATGGATCGTTGGTTGACGGTGTTTCAGACGGCGTCTTCGCCAGTCTCCCCAGTACGAATCCGGATCGCTTGCAGCAACTCGGTGACGAAGATCTTGCCGTCACCGATCTTGCCGGTGTTGGCTGCCTTCGAAATTGCTTCAATGACCTGGTCCAGTGAGCCATCGGCGATGGCAACTTCGATCTTCACCTTCGGCAGAAAATCAACAACGTACTCAGCGCCGCGATAGAGTTCGGTGTGGCCTTTCTGACGCCCGAAGCCTTTGACTTCGGTGACAGTGATGCCCTGAACCCCGATCTCGGACAGCGCCTCGCGCACGTCGTCAAGCTTGAAAGGCTTGATAATGGCTGTGACGAGTTTCATGTCAGTCTCCTGTGGCTTGCACCGCACTCGCGGCGCCTTCCGTTCCCCTGTTAAGGCGTAAGGCCGAAGCCTCATCCTGTTCAGCAGTGAGCACGTGGCTCTTGCTCCTTTCCACCGGCTGTTGCCAACCGGCCTGACAGACCTGATGCGGCTTGCACCGCAACACGGCCTGCGTTGCCCTGCGTGATTGCACGATCCATGCCTATTTTGAAATCGCTAGCAAATTCAGAGGGTTAAACGCAAAGCACAGGATCACTCCTGCGCCGCGGGGGCCATTATAGCGCACGGGTTTGGTGCGCTCCCCAATTTGGTGCACGCGCCGGGGTGGCGCGCATCGTGTTACCATGGCGGCCCCACGATAGCAGGCTTTGAGCATGAATGACGTCCCCCTGATTGATCGCCTGGTGGCCGATATCAGCCAGCGCCTTCCCGCTGGCCTCGGCGAATTCCGCGAAGAGGTCGAGCGCAACGTGCAGGCGGTATTGCGCGAGGCCATCGGTCGGCTTGATCTCGTCAGCCGGGAAGAATTCGACATCCAGCAGCAGGTGCTGGCCCGCACCCGTGAGAAACTGGAAGCCCTGGAGCGTCAGGTCGCGGCCATGGAGCACCAGGACCGTCCCTGATGCGCACCCTGCTGTACCTGATCGCGGTGCTGGCCTCCGCCGGCTCCGCCCTCCACGCTCTGGCCGACGACCCCACAGACGCCCTTGCCCAGGCCTTGCGCGCCGGGGCAGCGGACGAAGTGCTGAAGGCGTTGCACCAGGACGGTGCAGACATCGCCCTGCTGGCCCAGCGACACCCCTCCCTCCTGGCAGACCTGCACGCCGAGCGCCGTGCCACGGCCACCTGGCTGCTGGGCGCAGGCTTTCCACCGGATCTGCCCGACGCCCGCGGTGACACCGCGCTGTATCACGCGGTGCGCCACGATGACCTGCAGCGTGTGCAGGCTCTGCTTGATGCCGGAGCGCAACCGGAACCCGAACTGCTGCGCCAGAGCCTGCGCAACGCGCGCCTGCCGCTGATTCGCACCGTGGCCGAGGCGCTGCCCGACCGCCACCAGTCGGCGCCCGACCTGCTGGCTGCCTATCTGGGCGAAGGCGGGCAAAACATGGCCATGGTGGAATGGCTGCTGCTGGACGGCGCTGATCCGGATGTTCGCAACGCGCTGGGCGACACAGCCCTGCTCGCTGCAGCACGGCTCGGTCGGCATGATCTGGTCCATCTGCTGCTGGCACACGGCGCGAACCCCCATGCTGTCAGTGCCGGGGGCTGCGATCTGCACTGCTTCTACCGGCATGGTCCGGGCAGCGCCAGCAGCCGCTGGCGACAACCGCTGCCGGAGATCAACCAGCGCCCGGTGGCCTTTCTGGTGCTGGCCACCATGCCCATGTCTCTGGGCTACTTCGTGCTGGCCGGCGTGCTGCTGTATCGGCGCCGACCGCTGCTGCCGATTACCGTCATCGCCCTGCTGGCGATGCTGGCCACCACACTGATCGCCACCACCCTGTTCTATGAATGCGCCCCCTGCCTGTTGCCTCCGGGAGCAAGTCAGTTTGCACTCACATCCGCTCTGACCCTTGCATTGTCTTTGGGTGGCTGGCTAGCCTGGCATTTCAGACCCTACAGTCGCCGATTCTGAGCACGAACTCTTGCCGCCTGCTCAGGCAGCGCTATAATGCGCTCCAATTACTGTACCAACCAGACGGTACAGAACAGATGGGAGACAGACGATGCGGCGGCGCAAGCCTTCCCCCGGTGAGCCCAACACCCGGGACCAGATTCTGGATGCTGCACAGCAGATTGCCGCCTCACAGGGCGCAGGCCATGTGACACTGGATGCCGTGGCCCGGGAAAGCGGTCTGAGCAAGGGTGGCGTGCTGTATCACTTTCCGAACAAGGACGCCCTGATCAACGGCATGCTGGAACGACTGATCGTGCGTAACGCGGCCGCCCGGGAAGCCCTGGAGCAGTCACTGACCGATCGCCCTCATTCGATCCTGCGCGCCATGATGCATGCGCGCGCGCCCGAGCATCGCGCTCTGGACCCGGATGTCGCCATGGCCGTGCTGGCCGCCGCTGCCGAAAAACCGCAACTGCTGGACCCGATGCGCGAGCACATCCGGCAGCTCTATGAACGCATTGTAGACCAGCACAAAGACGGTGATCTGGATCTGGCCCTGTTGCTCTGGGCAACAGCTGACGGATTGCTGTTTCAGGATTTGCTGGCACTCTCGCCGCTGGACCCGGATCACCGCCAACGCCTGGATCGTCGCTTGCTGGCCCTTACCGAGGAGCTGTTGTCATGAATACCCTGCGCCATCTTTCCGTAATACTGGCCAGCGTCGCCAGCCTGTTGCTGCTCAGCGCCTGCGGCGACACCCCGCCGGACGACGGCGAGGCCGGGCTGCGCCCGGTGCGCGTCATGACGGTGGGGGCCGGCGACGCCCTGACCAGTCGGCGTTTTGTCGGCCGCGTGGATGCAGTCAGCACCGTGGATCTGTCTTTCCAGGTCGGTGGCCGCATCGCCGAATTGCCGGTGCAGCAGGGCAGCGTTGTGCCCGTCGGCAGACTGATTGCCGCTCTGGATCCGGCTGATTACCGCCTGGCCTTGCGTGAAGCAGAAGTGCAGCGCGAACAAGCCAGCCGGGACCTGGAACGCCAGCGCACCCTGCTGGAACGTGGCACCGTGTCACCGGCGGCGTTCGACCAGGCCAAGACTCAATACGATCTGGCCGAGGTCGCTCTGGATAATGCCCGCCGCAACCTGTCCTACACCCGCATCACGGCGCCTTTCGATGCGCTGGTCACACGCCGTCTGGTCGACCGGCACACCAATGTGCAACCCAACACCACCGTAGTCCGCGTGCAGGATGTCACCGAGCTGCGCGTGCACATCAATGTGCCCGAACATCTGGTGCGCATCTCCAGCGAAACGTCGCTGTTCGATGTCAGCGCCTTTTTCTCGCAGCACCCGGACCAGCCGTTCAAGCTGGAATACCGCGAGCACGAAACGGAACCTGATGCGGTGACACAGACCTATCAGGTCAGCTTCGGCATGCCACGCCCGGAAGACTTCAATGTGCTGCCCGGCATGACCGTCACGGTGGAAATTCGCACCCGTGGCGCCCAGGCCGACACACGTTTCCAGGTGCCGGTGGGCGCGCTGGACATGACCGCAGAGGGCGAATTCCGTGTCTGGGTATATGACCCGGAGCAACGCACCGTGTCCCCGCGCCCGGTCGAAGTTGGCCTGCTCGGGCTGGATCAGGCGACCGTTATCGATGGTCTGGAAGCAGGCGACATGCTGGTGACTGCAGGGACGGTGTTCCTGCGTGACGGCATGCGCGTGCGCCCGTTCGAAAAATACTGAAGGAGGCCATCATGGATATTGCCCGCGCCTCCATCGAGCGTCCGGTCAACACCTGGCTGATCATTGCCGCCTGTCTGCTGGGCGGCCTCTGGGCCCTGTCGTCGATCGGTCGGCTTGAAGACCCGGCCTTTACCCTGAAACAGGCGATTGTCGTCACCTCCTACCCCGGCGCCACCGCCGAGGAAGTCGAGGAGGAAGTCACTGAACTGCTGGAGTCCGCACTGCAGCAGTTACCGCAACTGAAACGCGTGACCTCCAAATCCATGCCCGGTGTGTCGGAAATCACCGTGCAGATCAAGGATCAGTACGATGGCAAAAAGATGCCGCAGGTGTGGGATGAACTGCGGCGCAAGGTCAACGATGCCCGCCCTGACTTGCCGGAGGGCGCTCGCACACCGCGCATCAACGATGACTTCGGCGATGTATTCGGCATTTTTTACGCTGTCACCGCACCGGAATTCAGCGATCAGGAAATCCGCAACCTGGCACGCTTTCTGCGCCGCGAACTGCTGACCGTGCCCGGTGTGGCCAAGGTCACCACGTCTGGCGAACCCACCGAAACCATTTACGTGGACATCAGCAACGAGCGTCTGTCCACGCTGGGGCTACCGGTCGAGCAGGTCCTCAACACCATCCAGACCGAAAACGCGGTGGAAAGCGCGGGCGCCATCACCATCGGTGATCGCCGCGTGCGACTGACCAGCCGTCCCGGTTTCGATTCCGTTGCCAGCATTGAAAGCCTGCGCATTGGCCGCCCCGGTTCCACAGAACAGATCAGCCTGGTGGACATAGCGGATGTTTATCGGGAAAGCACGGAAATACCGGACCATCTGATCCGCTTCAACGGCGTGCCGGCTTTCACCCTGGCGGTCGCGGGTGTGCCCGACGCCAATATCGTGGAAGTGGGTCAGGCCGTGGACCGGCATCTGGCGACACTGGAAAACCGTATCCCGCTTGGCGTTACCCTGCACCCCATCTACGAACAGCATGTGGTCGTGGATGAAGCGATCAACAGTTTTATCTTCAGCCTGCTGTTGTCGGTACTGATCGTGATCGGCGTGCTCTGCCTGACCATGGGCTGGCGCGTCGGCATCGTGGTCGGTGCCACGCTGCTGCTGACCGTGCTCGGCACCGTGCTGTTCATGCGCCTGCTGCATATTGAAATGGAGCGTATTTCCCTGGGGGCACTGATCATTGCCATGGGTATGCTGGTGGACAACGCCATCGTGGTCGCCGAAGGCATGCTGATCAACATGCAACGCGGCATGCGCGCCAGGGAAGCCGCCAGCGACGCCGTGCGGCGTACGCAGATTCCACTGCTCGGCGCCACCGTGATCGGCATCATGGCCTTTGCCGGTATCGGTCTGTCACCGGACGTGACGGGCGAATTCCTGTTCTCCCTGTTCGCTGTGATCGCCATTTCCCTGATGCTCAGCTGGGTACTGGCGATCACCGCCACGCCGCTGCTCGGCTTCTACTTTTTCCGTGTTGCCGACAACGCCAGTGAACAGGATCCCTATGCGGGCCGCCCTTATCTGCTTTATCGCGAGGCGCTCGACAAGGCCCTGCGTGCACGCGGCAAGACGCTGGCCGGGCTGGCTGGCCTCACGGTGCTCTGCCTGCTCGGCTTCGGGTTTGTGAAGCAGGCCTTCTTCCCGGCCTCCAACACGCCGCTGTTTTATGTCAACTACACCTTGCCGCAGGGCACCGATATTCGTGCCACCGCTCGCGACATCAACAGGATTGATGAACTGATTCGCGAGTATCCGCAGGTGCAATCGGTGTCCAGCTTTATCGGCCAGGGCGCCAGCCGCTTCATGCTGACCTATGCCCCGGAGCAACCGAACACCGCTTACGGGCAGCTGATCGTGCGCGTCGCCCACCGAAACCAGATTCCGCCATTGATTGATGAATTGCGCGCCACCTTGCCGCCGCTGTTCCCCGATGCGGAAATCTATACCGAGCTGCTGATGTTCGGCCCCGGTGACGGGGCCAAGATCGAAGCGCGCTTTTCCGGCCCGGACACCGACGTATTGCGTCGCCTGGGTAGTGAGGCCAGCCGCATCATGCTGGCCACCGAGGGCGTCACCGATGTGCGCACCGACTGGCGCCAACGCGAACTGGTGATCCTGCCGCAGTTCAACGAAGAGCGTGCGCGTGTGGCTGGCGTGGGTCGAGCCGAGCTGGCGCAGTCCCTCGAATTTGCCACCGCCGGCGTACGCGCGGGCACCTACCGCGAAGGCGATGAACAGATCCCGATCGTGGCCCGGCCGCCGGATTACGAGCGCCTGGACGCAACACGCCTGGCGGACCGCCTCGTGTGGAGCGGCAGCGAGCAGGCCTATGTGCCGGTCACACAGGTGGTGGACGGTTTTGTCACCACCAGCGAAGAGGCACTGATCCATCGGCGCAACCGCGTTCGCACGCTGACCGTACAGGCCGAGCCGGAAGGCGATCTGACCTCCGACCAGGCATTCCGCGCGGTACGCGGCGCCATTGAGAATATCTCGCTGCCACCGGGGTATCGCATGGAATGGGGCGGCGAATACGAAGACTCGCGCGAAGCGCAGTCCTCGCTGGCCGCACAGTTGCCACTGAGTTTCCTGATCATGCTGGTGATCAGCATCCTGCTGTTCGGCAAATTGAGGCAGCCCGCAGTGATCTGGCTGATCGTGCCGATGTCGATTTGCGGCGTCACGCTGGGTCTGTTGCTGACCGGCATGCCGTTCACCTTTACCGCATTGCTCGGCTTCCTCAGCTTGTCCGGCATGCTGATGAAAAACGCCATCGTACTGGTGGATGAAATCGATGCGCAGATCAACAGCGGCAAAGAGGCCGTGCTCGCCCTCACGGATGCCAGCGTCAGCCGTTTGCGCCCCGTATTCCTGGCGGCGGTCACCACCATCCTCGGCATGGTGCCCCTGCTCTGGGATGCGTTCTTCTCCAGCATGGCGGTGACCATCATGGGCGGCCTGGCCTTCGCTACGGTGCTGACGCTGATTGCCGTGCCGACCCTGTACGCCCTGTTCTTCCGCATTCGCGTGGCAGAACACTGACAATCATCATCGGTGCTGGCTGACAGACAGCCTGCACCACCTTTGTCAGGCTCGTCGGATCAGATCCGGCGAGCCTTTTTCATGTCTGTCACGTTGCTCTACACCCGAGCACTGCTCGGTATCGATGCGCCGCTGGTGCAGGTGGAAACCCATCTGTCCCCCGGCCTGCCCGGCTTTTCCATTGTCGGCCTGCCGGAAGCCGCCGTGCGCGAGAGCCGCGATCGGGTGCGCTCGGCACTGATCAACAGCGGCTTCGAGTTTCCGGTACGGCGCATCACTGTGAATCTGGCGCCCGCTGATTTACCCAAGGGCGGCGGCCGTTACGACCTGCCCATTGCCCTGGGCATCCTCGCCGCCAGCGGCCAACTGCGCATCCCGGAACCGGAAGCCCTGGAGTGCCTGGGCGAGCTGGCCCTGGGCGGCGAGCTGCGCCCCGGCCAGGGGATACTGCCTGCGGCGCTGGCCGCCCAGCGGGCAGATCGCGCCCTGATCCTGCCCGCCAGCAATGCCAGCGAAGCGGCCCTGGCACGGGGTGCTGTCCACGGCGCTGACTCCCTGCTGGCCGCGTGCTCGCACATCGAAGGGCGGGAGATTATTGCGGCAGCGACCGCGCCCGCCCTGACCGCCGCCATCGGCACTGCCCCCTGCCTCAGTGATGTGCGCGGCCAGCCGCAAGCCCGCCGGGCGCTGGAGCTGGCCGCCGCCGGTGGTCATTCCCTGCTGCTCAGCGGCCCACCCGGCAGTGGCAAGAGCATGCTGGCGCAACGCCTGCCCGGGCTGTTGCCGCCCCTGGACAATGACGCCGCCCTGGAAGTCGCCGCCGTGCATTCCTTGCATCGCTCGCGCGATCCGGGGCAGTTCCATCTGCCTCCCTTTCGCTCGCCCCACCATACCGCCTCGGCGCCCGCGCTGGTCGGCGGAGGCGGCACGCCGCGGCCCGGCGAAATCTCGCTGGCTCACCACGGCGTGTTGTTTCTGGATGAGTTACCCGAGTTCAGCCGACACGTTCTGGAAGTGCTGCGCGAGCCGCTGGAAACAGGCGAAGTGCACATTTCCCGCGCCAGAAGTCAGGCCCGCTTTCCCGCGCGTTTCCAGTTGATCGCCGCCATGAATCCCTGCCCCTGCGGCTGGCTCGGCGACCCGGCCCGGAGCTGCGGCTATTTTTGCGACAAGGCGCGACGCTATCAGCAAAAGCTGTCTGGCCCCTTGCTGGATCGCATTGATCTGCACCTGGATGTGGATGCGGTTTCGGCGGCAGCCATTGCCAGCCCGCAGCAGGGCGAAACCAGCGCCGCAGTGCGCGAGCGTGTCATCGCCGCCCGCCGACGGCAGCTGCACCGGCAAGGCCTGCTCAACAGCCAACTGAGCCCGGCCGCCCTGAGCCCCTGGTTGCACACCCATCGCGACTGGCTGCAACACAGCATGGAGCGCCTCGGCTTGTCCGCCCGCAGCCTGCACCGCCTGCTACGTGTGGCCCGCACTCTGGCAGACCTGGCTGATGAAGACGCCCTCCAGGAACACCATCTGCTGGAAGCCCTGAGCTACCGCCCAGCCAATCCCGCCCCGCCGGTGTAGCTACCCCAACCCCTCCTGACGCAGGTAGCGGGGGGCGCTTTCGATGACCCGTTGCAGGGTTTGCTGCCAGAGCAGGCCCTGCAGTGTTTCGTCATGATCGGCGGCGCCAGAGCGTACCAGGGTGGCGAACATGCGGTTCAGTTCGTCAGCGGAACCTTCTTCGTCCAGCAGCACGCGCAGCGCTTCGTATTCCGTATTTTCGGCGTCGTCCCCGTTTTCGAGCTGACGCATGGCGATGCCCAGTGCGTTCAGTGACATCAGCAGGGCGTAGGTCTTGTCCTTCGGCACATGCGGCAAGACTTCATCCCGCAGCAGTGTGCGTACCGTGTCGAGCAGATTGGCACCGGACGGCTGAATACGCATGTGGTCAACTCCTCTCCGACAGGCCGGTCATACGCAGGATATGCAGTTCGAGCTCCGGCACGATGTGCGCGGTCAGCGCCAGTTCCAGCGACGGTTCATTACCCGAGATGTGGCGCTCGCCCTGTTTGATGGCAATCATCGCCCAGCGCACGTGGGCAAAGACTTCCCAGTAAAACAGAGCCTGTTCGTCGATTTGCCGACCGCTCACTTCTTCATAACCGGCCAGCAGGGCAGCGCGGGAACCGATCCCCCCGGCCGCCAGCGCTTCATCAAGCTGTCCGAAGCGCCAGCAACGTGCGCAGAACCAGCCGAGATCCTCCAGCGGCTGCGACCAGCTGGTGAATTCCCAGTCCAGCACTGCGGTCAGCCCCTGCTCATCCACCATGTAATTGCCGGTGCGGAAGTCGCGATGCACCAGACACACGGGTTCCTGTTCAGGCAGGTGGGTTTCCAGCCAGCGCAGGCCCCATTCCAGCGCCGGAAAGGCGCTGTGGTAGCTGTCGAGAAACGCGCGGCTTTCGTTGATAAACACCAGGGCCGGATGACCTTCCGGCTCCGGCAGGAAATCCAGGTCGTCACGCGGTGGCTGGATACTGTGGATGCGTGCCATCTCACGACCCACCTGGCGCACCAGCGCTTCGCGATCCGGAGCCAGCGACAGGTCTTTCACCAGGCGATGACCGGCTGCCGTACCGGCGGCGCGACGCATGATAAAGAAGTCACGCCCCAGCACCGCCGTCTCGCCCAGCCACAAGGGCCCGGGCACGGTGACGCCCGCAGCAAAGACCGCCTTCAGCAAGGCAAATTCCTGGGCCCGACCCAGACTGTCCGGCACAGCGGAAGGCGCATCGCAGCGGATCACCGCCTCAATCAGCTCATCGCCACACTGGATATCCGCCGCCCAGTTTTCCTGGATAGCGCCACCCGAGAGGGCCCGCACGCCACCCAACGAAACAGGTTCGCCGGTGCGCTCGGTCAACCAGTGCTCAAGCTTTTCGATCTCTTCCGGGCTCATACACCCCACCGGAAAAAGTCGTTCTTTTCCTTCAGATAGGCGCGCGACAGCACCATCTTGTGGATTTCACTGGCGCCATCCACCAGCCGCGCCTGGCGCGCATAACGGTAGATCCATTCCAGCAGTGTGTCCTTGGAATAGCCGCGTGCACCGCACAACTGGATCGCCGTATCGGCAGCCTTGTGCAAGGTATCGGCCACATGAATCTTCGCCATGGAAATCTCACTGCGGGCGAAGTCGCCCTGATCCAGCTTCCAGGCGGCCTGCATGGTCAGCAAACGTCCGACATGGATATCCTTGGCCACATCGCCAAGCATCCATTGCACGCCTTCATGTTCTGCCAGGGTCGTGCCAAAGCTCATGCGGTTTTCCACGTACTGCCCGGCGATTTCCATGCAGCGCTTGGCCAGACCCAGCCAGCGCATGCAGTGTGTCAGGCGCGCAGTGCCCAGACGAATCTGGGTGACTTTCAGGCCATCACCGACCTCGAGAAGACGGTTTTCATCGGGGATTTCCAGACCGTCGAAGCGCAATTCGCAATGACCGCCGTGCTCTTCCGGGCCCATGATGCCGATACGTCGCACCACCTCCCAACCCGGCTGATCGGCATCGAACAGAAACGCAGTCAGGCCCTTGCGCGTGTCGTCGCCGGTCTTGGCGATCAGCACGAAATGCTGCGCGCCCTCGGCACCCGTAATAAACCACTTGCGCCCATTCACTACCCATTTATCGCCTTTCTTTTCGGCGCGGGTATAGGTCAGCGAGGGGTCCGAACCACAACCACCATCCGGCTCGGTCATGGCAAACGCCGAACGCACCTTGCCGTCAATCAGGGGTTGCAACCAACGGTCTTTCTGCTCGCTGGACAGAATCTTGTTGAGCAGGATCATGGTGCCGTCATCCGGCGCCGAGCAATTGAACGCCAGCGGGCCAAACGGTGAACGCGAGGCTTCTTCATACAGGGCCGCCATCCCGACTACGCCCACATCAAGGCCGCCGCGCTTTTTTGGCATCTGGAAGGCCCACAGTCCGGCTGCTTTTGCTTTTTCGCGCAGGGCGGCCACCACGCGCTCATCCAGATTCTCGTGGTCATCGTAGTTAGCCGCATCCTGCTCCAGCGGCATCACATGCTCGGCCACAAACTCACGGACCTGCAGACGCAGCGCTTCAATATGCGGGGGAAGAGTAAAGTCCATCAGCTTGATCCTGGTGATTCGTCAAAGGGTGGAGCACAGATGCGCGCCGTCCACGGGGACCGCTGCACCGCTCATGTAGCTGGAGGCATCAGATGCCAGCAGCAACAGGGGACCGCTCATCTCCGGCATGTCGCCCACACGGCGGAACGGGATGCGTTTGATCTGCTTTTCGCCCGCCGGGCTATGCAGCCAATCACGATTGATTTCCGTCTCGAAATAGCCCGGGCAGATCGCATTGCAGCGAATACCATAGCGCGCGTAATCCAGCGCAATGGACTTGGTCATCTGCACTACGGCCGCCTTGGAGGCGGTATAGGCGCCCAGCTGCTGGCCGACGCGCAGACCCAGCACCGAGGCGATGTTGATGATGTTGCCGCCCTGACCCTCGGCGATCCAGCGCTGTATCGCCTGCTGCGCCACGGCCCATACGCCTTTCAGATTGGTATCCAGCACCGCGTCCCAGTCCCCCTCGCTCATCTCATGGGTGGTACTGATCCGGTTGATGCCAGCGTTATTGATCACGACCTGCACCGGCGGCATGGCCTCGAAGGCGACCTTCACACTGGCATAGTCAGAAACATCCATCGGCACGACCGTTGCCTCGCGGCCCAGGGCCCGCACTGCCTCGGCGGTTTCTTCCAGTCGCTCCACACGGCGTGCCGCCAGCACCAGGTCCGCCCCGGCACCGGCCAACACACGCGCAAAATGGGCGCCGAAACCGCTCGACGCCCCGGTCACCAGCACACGCTTGCCGGCCATGGAAAACAGATCAGTCATTGTTGTGGTCCTCAGATCGCGATCACAAGACAGGACCACTGAGGCTAGACAGTCCGGCGCCCGGGCTCAAGGACGAAAACGCTCAGCCTCCGTATGCGGCACGTCATTGGCGAGCTGGTTCCGGTAACAACGCGGACTCATGCCAGCCCAGCGAGAGAAGGCGCGCGAGAAGCTCGCCGCCTCATGGTAGCCCAACTGATACCCTACCTCCGCGATGGACAGCCGGCTGCGAGATAGCAGACGCCGCGCCCGGCTATACAGCTCCTCATCCACCAACTCGCGGAAGCTGGCGCCTTCACTGCGCAAGCGCCGCTTCAGTGTGCGCGTTGAAACGCCCAGCCAGTCGGCGAACTGCTCCAGACTGGGCAGGGCCTCGCCGCCCTCACAGCGCGCCAGGTGATCACGGATACGCTCGGCAATGCCAGTGTGAGAACCATACAACTGCATGAATTCCTGTTCGCACTGTTCCCGCGCGTAAACCTCCATCGACGGATTGGACAGCAGCGGCACGCCCAGGAAAGTATCCCGGTCGCCTTCCAGCGACCAGGAATCGGCATCGAAGATTACCGGCGCAGGCAGATCATCCATATAGCGGCGAAAGTAGGCGGGCTCAGGACAGGCCATGTGGATGCGAAGTCCCGGTATACGTTTTCCGCACATCTGTTCCAGCACATTGGCCAGCCCCATCAGCATCGCCTCCATGGAGAACTGGATGACGCCGCGACTCAACGGCAAATCACAATGGACATGCACGGCTACACGGTCTTCCGTTTCCTCGAAGGTGGCGGTCATGAAGGGGGTACGCAATGCGGTAAAGCGAATCACCGCGTCCAGCGCCGCCAGCACCGATGGACTGGACAGGGCAAGCAGCCCCACCGGCCCCATCAGCGTAGCGCGAAACGCCCGGGCATAAGCCAGCCCCAGCCCCTTGTCACTGAGCTTTCTGATAGCGCGCTGTGCCGCTGTGTAGGCCGTCAGCATAGAGATCTGGCTATCCGGCTGGCACAACACCACGCGGCTGATACCCAACCCTTCAAGCAGATCCGCATCCCTCAACCCGAAATCACGACACACATCGCACAGCAGCAACAGGTAAACACCGGGAACACCGGTGCGAAACCCCGCTTGCTGTTCCGCTGGTGGTAACTGACCCATCCGCATAAGTTTGTGACCCATTTCGGCAAGACGTATGTCCCTTTCGTCATCCACCATGAATACACCTGCATTAGAGGTCGGGCAAGCTCTCCGTCCCATGCAGATTGATAATAAAAACCACGAGACAACAAGAAGAAGGCAATGAATGCCCTGACTGAGCATACACATGTTAACTGTGTGCACATCGCAATCCTGATCCTTGCGATGACTTACCCCGTGCAATCCGCTGCCAACGCGCTGGTTGGCGATAGTATGGCGGCACGCGCGGGGACTTCCTTCCAGCAACTTGATGACGAAGCGCTGGCAAATATCAGTGGCACTGGCATTGCACTGGGGTTTGAAGACTTTCGCTGGTTAACCAGCCCGACGAGCTATTACGAACAGATGGGATCAGCGCCGGTGGGCGGCACCACCTTTGATCGCGCCGATATGCGCTGGTACGGCCTGAGCATTACCGCCATCCCCATCGGCGGCAGCAACCAGAACGACGACATCGGTTTCCACTGGGCTGGCCAGGGCGCTTTCGGCGCCCCCTGTTCAGCAGGCGGCCTCGCATGCCCCCTCGGGGGTCAGGTCTCCAATTTCTCAGCCTACGACAACCCCTACGTATTACGCGCCTGGTCGCCGCACGGATTCACCTACTCAGGGGATGAGGTGAATGCGGACGCCAACCATCCGGATATCACCCTTTACGAATATCTCGCGCCCACTCATCAGCCCTATTACAACTTTGCCTTCTGGGGCGAAATCGAAGCAGGCCGCACCGGACCGAATGAAATACTGGGCCTGGGTCATGGCGCTTTCCTGAAATCCCAGACGCTCATTCAAGGGAATGCGGCGGGTTCTGTGTTCCGGATGTTCCAGCATACGCAACCGGGCAATGAAACATTCGCAATGACGTATCACAGTCATCTGCAAGGTGACTTTCGCTTCTCAGTGGCGCAGCAGGGCGCAGGCAATGATGTGATCGGACAACCCACCGTGTTCGATGAGTTCGAGGGTCTGCATTTCAAGAATGTGGAGGCCTTTATTCCGCTGGGCCAGCCCTTCTATCAGGCCTTGACGCTCGGACCCGTGCCGGGTTCGCCGGGCAATTTTATTCTGGAGATCCCGTTTCTCCGGGATCCCGCTGAAAGCCCCTATGATGCATTGAACAATGCACAGCGGCATTTCTATTCCTATGCAGTCCCGGAAAACCTCGCCACACCAGGCGGGCCTGCCGGGGCAAGTGCAGCCGGACATATTTCGGCTCGACTCGCTTACCTTCACAATCTCGGCAGCCCCAATGTAGGAGTCTATGAAAATCACATCATGAACACCTACAGCCTTTCGTCACTATACGATGGCTTCGCAGGTGCCGATGACTGGTTGGCTCAGTACAACACCACTCATGGCTACTCCCGCTGGGGTGACTGGCACCCCTGCCGGGGCATCGGCTGCCCGAACATTCACGGCATCGGCAGCAATCAGTCACACCCGAACCGCAACACCTACAATGATACCGGCAGCGGCATATTCTTCCGGAAGTGTGAAAGTTGTGACGACTTCGACGCCATGGCCTACATGATTACTGCCGTAGATGTACGCCCGGGCAACAGCCAGTACACCTGCCCCGGCGGCACGGGATGCGGCGAGTTCACTCCGCGTGGCATCAGCGCATCCACCCGCACGGATAACGGAAGGTATTACACGCCCGCGGACACCTGCTCGGCCACAAATGCTGACCCTTATCGGTGCGGCTACGGTGGCAGCTACAGCATTGATGCCAGCAGTCGATTCACACATTCCGGGAAACAGGACCCATCCGTGATATTCGGCGTTGCCAGCCGGGCACCCGGTGCAGGTATACCCGTTATCCGCACAGATGTGGTCAATCTGGGTGATGCGCGCATAGAAGGGCTACAGGTCAATTATATGAAATTCACAAGCTACGGCGCCGGAAACCTATAACGGGAAAGATCATGGCCTCAGCAACGATTTACCCATCCATGTTTTCCGCAGCGCTGTTGTGGCTGGCCGCCGTCAATCCGGCTGAAGCACTGCTCGAAATGGATGACACGGAGCTACGCGACATTCAGGGCCAAGGGTTGTTTGTTGCCGATATGATTCGCGGCGATGAACTGGCGGGAGCCAATGATTACTCCATTCCCTTCAACTTCTATCGTATCGGCATGGACGGTGAGATGCAGATGAACCTCAACATGTCCAAGCTGCAACTGGGCTGTGGTGGCGTCAACGATCATCTTTCCGGTCATGCCGGCTGTGACATTGATATCGACTATGTCAGCATGATGGGACGAGATGGATATCAGGCGGGCGCTCCACAAAGCCCCATGGTACTGGACCGCCCCTACATTGAACTGGCCATAAAGAATGATGGCACCCCACATCGGGAGGTGGTCGGCATCAAGATCGGCGCCGCGATGGTGGACGGTTTTATGAGCACCGGTCGTCGGTACTATCAAGGACAGCTCAATGAAGAAAACACCGGCTATGCCAGCCAATGCACACCAGGGGCAAGCATCGGCACCGGTGTCGTCGGCTGCCACTCAGGCCTGAACAGCGTCAGCGGTTTCCTGGGTACAGATCTTTCATTGACCATGCGGGTGCGTGCGGCTGTATGTGCAGGCGTAACCATCGGAAGCACCTGCCTTAGCGTGCGCATACCGCTGGACGCCTGGGGCTGCACTGGCCGGATAAGCCCGGGGCTCGAAGGCAGTTGTGGCAGCACACAGCAGGACTCAGTGTTCGTAGATATTGCTGGCACGAGAATGCAGACGCTGGGACTGAGATCGGCTGAACTGACCATCGATCTACTGGGCATTCTGGACCTGGACGTCTTCGCCTCCCTGATCACCGACGCGCGCAGCATACATGGACTTGCCTTTGAGAACACCAGCGACTTCTTCCTTTCTTTTCAGCGCGAGCCTGTTTCATATCCCCGCTACAGCAAGCAAAGTCCACGCCAGGACTTTATCGACGCCGGCACGTTCGGCAGCGCCTTTGACGCGTGCGCCACCAACAGTATGGCAACGCCACGCTGCAACAGCAGCTACGCCGTTCCCGCCAATACCGGCTGGTGGATGAATGCACCGAGTGCCCGATTGCTGGATGTGCGTAACGACCAACTGAACCTCGGCAACATCAGCCTGAGTCAGGCCATCAGTTTGCTCGGCGCGCCGGGGCACTTGATATCAAACCCGGAATTCCAGCTGCATCCATCCCAGAACTGTTATGGCAGCAGCACCTTCTGCTAGGAGAAAGCCATGAAACTGACCCATGTTTTTCTCTCGCTTTCCGCCATATGGCCTCTATCAGCCAATACCAGCCCTCTGCAGCCGCTTACCGAAGCGGAAATGGGCGATATCAGCGGTCAGAACGCCATTGAGATTTCCCTCACGTTGCACAACAACATCCAGGTGAAAGACAACCTCCATGAAGGGCTGGCTCATTGCTATAGCGTGGGCAGCTACAACCCATGCCGTCTGGCGCTGGAGTTCGCCGGGCATGAAGGCTACTGGCTGGTCATGAAGGAGTTCTACGGCTATCTGCAACTGGATGGTATTCAGCTGGAGGCCAGAACCCTGCCCACGGCAAATACCGCCTACCATGACGAAGACCGCTTCAGACGGATTGACGGCCAGTGCATGGTCGAGAACTGTGATCCCGGCGGCCTGGCTTCCATCGAGATGAGTTACCCGGCGAACAAGGGCCCGGGGCAGTATCTGGATATGCAGACGTTCATGAACATCGGGCGTATGTCGGTGGAGCAGGATGAGAGTGGCGTACCGGGTTATCTGCTCGAGAACCAGAGCGGCGTCGCCAATGCCTTTCGTATCAGCGACAGCAGCGGGCCCAATGCCAATCATCAGGTTCGCTTTGACGGGAGAACGCTGATTTATGGCTTCTGATCGCTACGTCGTATTGTTTCTCCTGCTCGCGCCCGCCTCAACGCTGGCCATGACCGAGCTGGATGATGGCGCGCTCGCGGCCGTAAGCGGTCGTGATGGCATCGTACTGGACGTCGAGAGTGCGAACGGCATCAGCGCACAGGAAATCCGCTGGGAGACCGACGGCGGGGCGGCAGCCACCAACAATATGGGCGCCGACACCCTGTTCCGCGATGTGATCTGGATGGGGGACAATGGCCCGCTGCAGGCCTCGCTGATTCTCGATCTGGGCACCGACCAGAATGGCTTGCCCATGGTCGGGATTATCTATGAATGGCAGCCCGGTTTTTACGGTATCGGCGCCATGACGCTGAACACCAGCACCTACGATCACAGCGATCACTCGCTTGGCCAGTTCGGCCTCTGGTCCGAAGGCCGCTTCAGCCTGGTCAATCATGGCCTGTTCAGCACCAGCGATGAAGCCCACGCCCAACTGGATTTCAACCTCCATGGCGATCTGATCATTCGCCAGGGTGACCCGGGCACGCCGGAACTGAGCCTGGGCAATCTCATTTTCGAGAATCGCTTCACCACCGGCGTACAGGGCGGTCATGCTCCCGGCACGGGCATCATCGGCATCGACCAGAACGGCTTGCTGATCAAGGCCGACCATACCTGGACGCATCTTGAGTTTGATCTGATGTACAAGGAAAACCCGGACGTCGGCGGCCGGGGGTTTGACCGCGAGGATCGCAGCCCGACGCTGCGCCTGGGCTGGATCGGCGGGCTGGACAATGCCACCTTCCAGTTGATGTCAGGCGGCGTCAGTGATGGCGAGGATCCGTCCCAGGGGCTGACGTTCCGCGCTGGCTGGGATTTTGCCAGCGATTTCAATGTGCAGCTGGGCCATGCCGATGACACCCATGGTACGCTGCTGCGCCTGGGCGACTGGCGGCGGCTGGGTGCGGGCCACCCGCAGGCCACCGGGACCATGTTCGGCCTGGATGTCTTTCTGGATGTGCTGCAAAACAATCACGGACCCGCCGGATTATGCTTCGGCGGCAGCGGCGCCATGCCAACGCCGTCCCAGTGCACCGCCAGTGGCGGTCAGTTCCATAACACCCGGGTGCCCGAAGGAGATGCAGGCTTTGCGTTGTTATTGCGCGATGGCCACCTGCATGCCTACAGCAACCGCCTGAGCGTGGTGAACCCGGGCACAGAAACTGAAAGCCATTATGATTTCGGGCTGGGGCTGACATTCGGTCAGCTTGATGGCGACATCATCCTCTATCCCCGCGGACTGCACGGCAGCACCGAGGGCCTCAAGCTCGACACCACCCTGATGATTACTTCGCCCGGCTTCTGGGATGCAGCTCACAGCGATATCGCAGCAGAACGCGAGCAGGCCTCACAGAACTGGTACAACAATTCTCACCTGCTTCTGGCGAACACCAGCGAAGGCTCCCGCGTCGCCGTGGGGCTGCTCAACTACGACATGCTGTGGCAGACTCGCGATCTTCACCTGCGCATCGGCGACAATGATCCGGTATTCAACGACATGCGCAGCGGTGTGATGCTGACCTCCGATACCCATGCACAGTATTTTATTCGCGGCATGCTCGGCGGCGGACATCTGGAGGACCTCGGCCCGGGCCGGACATCCAATGTCGCACTGATGCAGTTCAATCTCGACACCAACCGGTACCGCTTTGTGTTGTACCCGGAAAGCGTGGTCACCGAGATCAGCGGTAATAACGTCGACCTGGCCTCCATCGGCTTCGAGGGCTTCTTTGAGCTCAGCGGTGATGCCTTCCTCACGCTGGCAGAGGCCTCGATGCCGCAGGCCGCGTTCCGGCTTTACGATGTAGAGGGCTCGTTGGGCTGGCGTGACGGCCATGTCGTCCTCAAGTCAGCGGATCAACATGATGACGGCAGGCCCAGCCTGACCGTCAAGAACCAGCTGCTGCTGGGCCAGGATGTGAACTTCGGCGGCGGCCCCGGCAACCCGTTGGTCGGCAATCTGGGGTTTGGCGACAACCACTATGGCCGCATCGCCATGCCCGGGGGCACCTGGCATAGCGAAATCATGGTCCGGGTCGCACAATAAATTATTTCCGAATACGGCTCAGCAAGGTCCAGACGCCAGTCAAGGCCAACAAAGCCATCAGCATGGCTGCAACGTTGACCACCCAGCCCCCTGCACGACCGAACAAGCGACCGCTGTGCAGATCCAGCACCACCCGCTCGCGGCTTATACCGGGTAGCGGCGCGTGCTGCGCCAGTTGATCGCGCAGGCTGTCGGGCAATGGCACCGCGTCCACCCACTCGGCACCCTGCCGTTGGTAGTCGTGCCACGCGCCGGAAAATTCATCGAATCGATAATGCCCAGAGCGAGTGGCGAGTATCAGTTGCCCTCGCTCATCCAGACCAAGGCGCCGACCGCCCCCGGGGGCGCCGCTGATGGCTTCGAGCAAGGAGGCATCATGACCCAGCAGTAACAGGCGCTCGCCGCAGACGGCGGCAATCAGCCCCTCGTCAGTCAATCCCTCATAAGGCACCGCTGCCACCAGCGAATCCGGGCAGCGAGTCAGGGCTTCGGTGTTGAACATCAACAGCCCACCTTGCCGGCTCAGCCACTGATTACCCACGTTGTATCCGGTCTCCGGCACATCCGGCGGCACGCCATACCAGCTTGACCAGAGCCGCCCTTGCACCGGCACATGCTGCCACCCGCGCCACTCGCTGACCGTAATCAGCACACCCGTGGTCACCAGAAACAGAATCGGTATCAACAACGCCAGGCCCAGCCACCGATGCCAACGTATCCAGCGGCCGCGCCGCGACACGGTCATCCGGATATCGCCTCGGCATGCAAACGCAGCACCAGCCGCGCCACACGCGTGACGGCATCCACCGACAGGGTTGCGCCCGTAATGTTGTCGATGGGCCGGTCCAGGCGATTGCCATTGGCCAGCACCGCACCCTCGAACTGGCGGGTGAAAAAGCGCTCATGCACTTCGCCGCCGCGCGGCTCACGGTAAACCAGAATGCGTACTTTCTCGATGCCTTCAGGCCCGACAACAAACCCCATAGTGATCGGGTACTCCTTGCCGATTTCTTCCATGATCCAGGCGGTCCGATCTCCAGCCCGCCAGTAGCGCTGGCGCGCCACACTGACGCGCCGCTCCATGATCTGTGCGGCCTCATCACGCAGCACGGCGTTCATCATGATGAACTGCAATTGCGGGGTCTGTTCCGGGAACGCCAGCACCAGAAACTCATCCTGCGTCAGGTAACGGATATGAGTGCCGTGTGCGCTGGCCATCGGCGCCAGCATGCACAGCAACCACCCCACCACAACCGGTTTCCACATCAGTTCACCAGCCTTTCCTGATCCATCAGGGTACGAATCAGCCAGCGCTGGTAGGGCCCGACACGCTTCCCCTCCAGGCGGGCATGCGCTTCATGATGGAAAGGGTGATGCTCGACACGCGCGGGCAATACCCAGGACGCAAGCCGCGCACTGTTCCGGATCCAGAAGTAGTTCATACGCTGCCAGGCGCCATAGTTCATCTCGTACTGATCACGCACTTCCGGCGGCAGATTGGCTGCGGTGGAAATCTTCTGTACCCACATAGGAAAAATCAGCAATACGGATTGAGGCTTGAACAGATCGTCACGCAGCTGAACCGTCGCATCGGTCACCGTAAGCTGGGGACTCGCCCACATGGCTTCGTTGTAGGCGATAAATTCGTTCCAGTCCTGTGGCAGTGCATCCTCGGGAATGCCGAACAGCATCGCGAACAGTTTGGTTTCCTGATAGAACTGCTCTTTCTGCTCGTCCGTGAGCTTGCCCTTGAGCTGCTCATACATCATCGCCAGGGTTTCCCACAGGGTGGCGTGCACCCAGATCATGGCGTTGACTTCGTTGGCGCGATATTCGGTGCCGCGCTTGAAGGCGCCTGCGTCGTAGTCCATTTCGCCTTCGATCGCTTCGTGGATGGCGTGCACCTGATTGGCCGATCGCATCACCTGCGGCATGCTGCCATAGGTCATGGTGAACACATGCTGGAACGTGCGCCGCGCGCGTCCCAGTGCATCCTCGCGCACTACCGAATGCTCGTCGATCCCCTGCGTGATCCAGGGATGGGCGTTCTGCAACAACAATGCCCGTCCGGCACCAAAGCCGCCCGGCGCCATCGGTCCCTGAAGTTTCCACATCATCGAGTCAGGACCGAACAGGCCAACACGGCCGTCCGGGATGCGGCCATGCACCCGATACAACTGCTCGCAGAACGCATCCCGGTCCACCCAGCGCGCCATCGGTGCAGAGCCATCTTCCGGCACCAGTTCGCGCACCCGGTCACGACCCGCGTCACGTCTTTGCGTGGTGCCGTTTACCGCCACTGCCCGTTCACCCTCCGGACGAAAATCCCGGGGGCATGGCCCGGAAAGATAGCCGGTCTCCGCGCGCACCATCTCCAGATCAAGCCGTGTGCCGTTGCGTGTCAGGCGCATACGCTCTGGCAACCGGTAGTCGTGCACGCGCATATGATCGCGATAATGGATCTCCCAGTCATCGTCAGTCACGCGTGCAAGCTGCCCGGCCCTGGCATATTCCATGTTCGCTTCCGGTGTCGCCGGCAGACCGCGCAGCCAGAACGCAAAATGTTGCAGTGGCAAGCTATCGCGAAGCTGGCGTGCCAATGCGGCGGCCTGATGATCCCGCGCGCGCAGGTCTGGCGCGTCGTCAAACAGGTCTGCGGCGCTGAGCACCACATCCGGCTCACCGACCGGGTCTTTCAGCATCAGCGCCAGGCTGTAACCGCCCTCTACCTGGGTGTAACGAAACCAGGCGCGCTCGCGCCCCTGGTCGCCACGCCAGTCAAGACGGCCTTCGATCTGCCATTCCTCAAGATGCTCGGCATCGGCCGCTTCAAAGTCCATGACGCGGGTCGAACTGCACCCTGCCAACATGCCCAGCAGAGCCATCAGACAGAGCACCTTTTTCCCGATTATTATTTTCATGATGCGGGCCTCCCGGCTCAGCGTTTTCGCAGGGCTTTCTTGTCGATCTTGCCCACGGATGTCAGCGGTATCGCTTCGACGATGAAGATTTCACGGGGTACCTTGTAGGGCGACAGCCGTTCCCGGCAGCGCGCCATCAGCTCATTGCGGAGTGCTTCGTCGTTCGCCGCCGCCCCCTTGATCGGATCAGGCATGGGCTGCACATAAAGTTGGACAATGTCGTTGCCCGGTCGCTGCGTGTCCGGACGCCCGACCACCGCGCACAAGGCCACCCGGGGCAGCGCCTGAACGGTGTTCTCCACTTCCACGGAGAACACCTTGTAGCCCCCCACAATCAGCATGTCCTTGCTGCGATCACAAATCGTCAGGTAACCCTCATCGTCCAGATAGCCGATGTCGCCGGTATGCATCCAGAGCTGGCCATCGTGCTCGCGCAATGCATCAGCGGTGGCGTCCGGCATGGCCAGGTAACCCTGCATCACCTGCGGCCCACTCACGGTCACCTCGCCGGGCTCACCGGGAGGCATTTCGCGGTCGGTCTCGGTATCGACGATACGCACCCGTGTGCCGGGCAGGGGCACGCCCACACTGCCGGGTTTGAAGCGCTGCGCCGGATTGAGTGTCTGCACCGGGCTGGTCTCGGTCATGCCATAGACTTCGCAGAACTTGTTCTCGCCGATGATGGATGCCAGCCGTTCGATTTCTTCACGCGCGAAAGGCGCCGCGCCCGATACCGCCATGCGCAATCCGGAAAAATCCAGACGGCGAAAGCCGTCGTGCTGACACAACATCTGATAAAGCGCTGGCACCGCAGCAATAATGGTCGGCGTGCGCTTCTGCATCTCACCCACGAAATGCGCGATATCCCGCGGATCAGGAATCAACAGAAATGTGGATGCGGTACGCAGCGCATTGAACAACACGGCAGCACCGCCGATGTGAAACAGGGGAAACGCGGAAGCGACGGTCTCCTGCCCCAACCGGTACCCATAAAACACATCGGCCTGAATATTGTTGGTGAACAGGTTGCGTGAGGTCAGCCGGGCGCCTTTCGGTGCCCCCGTGGTACCGCCTGTATATTGAAGGTAGAGCACGTCATCAATGCCGAGCCGGGCCGGCGGGCGCGCATCCCCCGGCTGCTGCATCTGATCCGCCAGCGACAACACACGCACGCTCCCCAAAGAGGTGGACAAGCCGGTAAAGGGCGCGCCGAGATAGTCACCAGGGCCCGACACCAGCACCGTGTCCAGCGAACGCATATCGCCCGCCGCGTGCTGAATCACCTGTTCCCACAATGGCTGCAACGTCAGCAGCACCCGCACACGGGCGTCGTTGCCCTGATGCGCGACTTCGGTGGGCGTCATCAACGGCGAGATACTGGTGCAGACCATGCCCAGCCGTGCCGCCGCCCCGAATGCCACCACATACTGCGGCATGTTGGGCAGATGCAGCCCCAGCACATCCCCCTTGCGGCAACCCTGCGCGGTCAGCAGCGCCGCCATACGCTCGATGCGCGCATCGAGTTCGCGGTAGGTCAGCCCCTGCCCCATGAACACCAGCGCCTCGCGCTCGGGAAACTGCGTCGCGTGATCCCGCAGATAATCCGACAACGTCTTGTCCGGTACCGGCGGCACCGTATGCCAGTCCACGCCCATTTCGCGGTAGGTCTTCAGCCAGGGCCAGCGAACCCCGGTTTGAGCAGCCCCGGTTTCCGGCAATGCGGTCGCGTCAGTGGTCTGCATCTCAGGCTCCTTCAGGGTGCAGGGTGTCAGTGGTATTCCACAGGTAGGCATCCGGGTGGCGGCGCACGTCGCGCAGCGCCTCGCGGGCCAACGGGATGTAGCGCAGGGATGGCGGTAACAGCCGATGCGTGCTGCGCACCGTGCGACGCCAGATACGAAAACGACGTTCGTCGCGATCGGTCCACGGAATGTCGAAGCGCTCCCGGAACAGCGGCGGTAGCGTGCCCAGCAGGTTATGGCGCAGCAGTCGGCCTGCGCCGGACGTGACCAGGCGCCAGACCGCATCCGGCATCCTCGAGCCCGGCGGCTTCGGGGTTTGCAGATAATGGCGCTCATCCAGGAGATCCTGCGCCACATCGCCCAGCTCCAGGCGCTCGGTGATCATCCGTTCGAAGTACTGCCAGTAGTCGTGTTCTGTCTCCGGCAGGTCTTCGTCACGGATGCCCAGCATGCGGCCCATCTGCCGCCACTCCAGGAACATGCGCGTACGCTGGGCCCGGGTCGGCGACACATCGAACAGTTCCAGCAGGCGAATGCTGGCGTCATAGCCGGTGCCATGCACCCAGCCATAGGCCTCCGGATCGAGCGCGAAGTAGCGTTGGCCGTGCTTGTCCACGCCCTTGATCTCGCGATGCAGTTCACGCAACTGGCGCCCCTTGCGGGTGGCTTCTTCCGGGCGTGCATAGACCACGGGCCAGAGCAGCTCGGTGGACCGTCTGGCACGCCCCCAGGGGTCGGTGCGATACACCGAATGCTCGCCCACCCCGGCATCAATCACCGGATGGGCCACCTGCATCACGAACGCCTGGGGCAGCATCAGGTGGTAGCGCCAGGTGCCGAAGTGTTGCCAGGTCAGGGAGTCCGGGCCCAACGGCACCGGGTCATCGGTGGCGGACCGCCGGGAGGCGTGCGCGGTTTGGACAGACATCATCACAGCTCCGAAAATGAGATAAATATCAAAATATGTCTCATTGTTTCGGCGCGCAAGCCGCTCATACAGATTTTCAGGGGGTGTTTACGGCAGAAAGTACCAGTGCCGGGGCACTTGCGGTCAGGCAGCCGGTGCCAGCAGGGGGCGCAGGAAGGTCTCGGCAAAGCGGCGCACGCTGGCTTCATCGGCCGGTGAGATGACGCCGTCCGGGCTCAGCACCAGTGACTGCACCAGGCGCAACAGCAGTTCGGCGATCTCTTCCGCCGGGCGATCACTCAGGCCGCCCGTCTGCTGCCCCTTGCTGATCTGCGTGGCCAGATACAGGCGGCTGAAGGTCACCAGTTGCGGCAGGCGCACGGTGAGATAAGGCAGGATATCCTCGGGCTCGCTGGCCAGCAGACGCGCCAGCAGCGGGTGCCGCCAGGCGCCGATCACGGCCAGCACGAAGGCCTCCAGCATGGCATCCAGAGGTGTGGTCATGGCACTGAGGCGAGATTCGATCAAGGCCAGCTGCTGCTGGCATTCACGCAGGATCACCGCCTGCACCAGCTGATCCTTGTCACCAAAGCGACGGTACACGGTAGCCCGCCCCATACCGGCTCTTTGCGCGACGTCCTCCATGGTGGTGCGGCGCAGACCGAATTCCACGAACAGCGCGAGCGCAGCATCCAGAATACGCGTCTGGCGGGCATCCTGCGGCGGCGTGTCGCCAGCGCTCAGGGAGAAGGCGGTTTGTGCATCCTGTTTGCGGGCCATGCGTACTGCGCTGTCCTGATCATCAGAGGTGTACCGGAAAAGCATACCCGGCAGGCCTGGCGGGCGCACCATACAACAATCTGCCTTTTGCGGCATCATGGCCGGGGCAACCCCGGAAAGGAGCACTCACATGACCAATACTTTCTGCCGCGTCTGCGAGCCGTCCTGCGCTCTGAAAGCCGAGATCGCCGAGGGCCGGGTCACACGCCTCAAGCCGGACCGGGAACACCCGGTCACCGCCGGGTTTGCCTGCCATAAAGGGCTTTATTACACCGCCATTCACAATGATCCGGATCGCCTGGACCACCCACTGCGACGCCGCTCGGCATCGCGCCAGCCAGGCGCGCACTTCGAGGCCGTGTCCTGGGACGATGCCCTGGGCGATATCGCCACGCGTCTGCAACAGATCCGCGATACCCACGGCAATACCGCCGTGGCCGGGTATATCGGCAACCCCATGGCCTTCAACGCGCTGGGCACCGAGGCCATGGAGGCGTTCCTGCGCCAGCTGCGCTGCCAGCGCCTGTTCAGCTCGGCGACCCAGGATTGTTCAAACAAGTTTGCCGGGGCCGAAGCCGTGTTCGGCACCAGTACGCTGCACCCGGTGCCGGATCTGGAGCACACCGATTACGCGCTGATTTTCGGCGAGAATCCGAAAGTCTCGCACATGAGTTTTGTCTCCATCGCAGACCCGATGGCGAAATTCCGTGCGGCGGTCAAACGCGGCGCCAAAGTCTGGTTCGTCAATCCGCGCCGCATTGAAGCCGTTACCCCCTCCACCGGCGACTGGCTGCCAGTCCGGCCGGACACAGACCTTTACCTGATGGCGGCCTTGCTGCACGAACTGGACCAGGCCGGTTTGTTCGATGACGCCGTGATTCGTGAACACGGCAAACATATCGACGGTCTGCGTGACTTCATCGCGCCCTGGGATGCCGACACCGTCGCCCCCGTGACCGGCATTCCCGCCGACGATATCCGTCGCATTGCCCTCGAATTCGGTCGCGCCGAGCGCGCCTGCGTGCACATGTCCACCGGCGTCAACATGGGCCGCCACGGCACCCTGTGCTACTGGCTGTTGCAGATGCTGGCGTTCGTGACCGGCAACCTGGACCGGCGCGGCGGCAACCTGTATTCGCCCGGTTTTTACCCGGCCGCCAAGGCGGGGCGTATCGCGCCGGAACAGGTCAGCTTTCAGGACCCGGACCTGCCGGAACATTACGGCCCGCTGCGCCGCGTGCGCGGCATGCTGCCCGGCAACCTGCTGCCCGACATGATCGAGCAGGAAGAAGCACCGATTCGCGCCCTGATCGTGTTTGCCGGCAATCCGCTGCTGTCCATGGCGGGCGAAGCGCGTCTGCGCCGGGCATTTGAAAAGCTGGAGCTGGTGGTGGTGCTGGATCTGTTCCGTAACGCCACCGGCGAACTGGCCGATTACCTGCTGCCTTGCGCCGACATGCTGGAGCGCCGCGATCTGAATATCTGCGGCCTGGGCATGCAGGTGCAGCCGTTTGTGCAATACACCGACGCCGTGGTGCCGCCTGCGGCCGAACGCCGCGAGGAATGGTGGATCCTGCATCGGCTGTTGCAGGTGATGGGCCTGCCGTCGCTGTTTGACCAGGGCGGCGAGCCGCCGCTGTTCCAGCGTCTGGATCGCATGCTGTCGCGCAGCGGCTTGTCCGTCAAGGCAGTGCGAGAAGCCCCCGGGCATACTGTGGTGCTGTCAGCGCCAGACGCCGGTCGTTTTTACGAGGACTGGATCCAGACGGAAGACAAGCGCGTCGATTGCTGCCCGGCGCTGTTCCACGACGCCCTGAGCGAGGTGCGCGCTCACTTCGCTGCACTTCAAGACCAGCAGACGCCGCCCTTCCGGCTGATCAACCTGCGCACCCATTACATGCACAACAGCTGGTATCAGAACGTGCCGCAGCTCAAGCGCCCGGACCAGCAGGACAATCCGCTGCATATGTCACCCGCCGATATCGAGGCCCTCGGCCTGAGCGCCGGCGCCTCCGTCACCGTACGCAGCGACGCGGGCGCCTTGCAGGCACAGGTCCACGCCGACGACAGCCTGCTGCCCGGCGTGGTCGCCATGGTCCATGGCTGGGGTAACCAGCGCACCCCCGGCCTGCGCCTCGCCATGCAGCACCCCGGCACCAACGTCAATGTGCTGCTGCCCAGCGGCCCCGGCAGCTACGAGCGGCTCAGCAACCAGGCTTTCATGACCGGGATTCCGGTGCAGGTGCAGGCCTCCTGACGTATCATGGGCGCCTTCCTTCGGAGAGCGCCTTGGATAACCTGAACCCCCGACAACGTGAAGCGGTGGCCCACACCCAGGGCCCGTTGCTGGTGCTGGCCGGCGCCGGGTCGGGCAAGACCAGTGTGATCACCCAGAAGATTGCCTGGCTGATCCGGCACCATCAGATTGGTGCCCGGCATATCGCAGCGGTGACCTTCACCAACAAGGCCGCGCGGGAAATGAAGGAGCGGGTGGCCGCGCTGGTATCCCGGGCCGAAACCCGGGGGCTGATCGTCTCCACCTTCCATAACCTGGGCCTGCGCATCATCAAGCAGGAGCAGGCTGCCAGCGGGCTGCGCCGGGGCTTTTCCATTCTCGACCAGACCGACAGCCGCGAACTGCTCAAGGAACTGCTGCACCGCGGCGACAGCGAACGTGACATCCAGGCGGCCGAAGCGATCCACTCGCGCATTTCCAGCTGGAAGAATGATCTGGTGATGCCTGAAGAGGCCGTCAGCCGGGCCGAGGATGACGACATGCTGCGGGCCGCCATCGCCTATGGTGAATACAACCGCATGCTGCGTGCCTGTAACGCCGTGGATTTCGATGATCTGATCATGCTGCCGGTGGTGCTGTTCCGCGAGCAGCCACGCATTCTGGAAAAATGGCGCAACCGCATTCGTTACATGCTGGTGGACGAGTACCAGGACACCAATGGCGCCCAGTACGAGCTGGTGCGTATGCTGGTGGAGCCGGAGGGTCGTTTTACCGTGGTGGGCGATGACGACCAGTCGATCTATGCCTGGCGTGGTGCCAAACCGGAAAACCTGGCGCAGTTGCAGACCGACTGGCCCAATCTGGAAGTGGTCAAACTGGAGCAGAATTACCGCTCCACCGGACGCATCCTCAAGGCCGCCAACGCCGTCATCAGCAACAACCCCCATGTGTTCGAAAAAACCCTGTGGTCGGATTATGGCTACGGCGATCCGATCCGCGTGGTGGCCATGCGTGACGAAGATGCGGAGACCGACTGGATCGCCTCAGACCTGTTTCACCAGCGTTTGCAGCGCGGGCTGAAATGGAAAGACTTTGCGATTCTGTATCGCGGCAACTTCCAGTCACGGCTGATCGAGACCAAGCTGCAATCGCTGCAGATTCCCTACAAGGTATCCGGCGGCAAGAGCTTCTTTGCGCGTTCTGAAATCAAGGACCTGATGTGCTATCTGCGCCTGCTGGTCAATCCGGACGATGACAACGCCTTCCTGCGTATCATCAATACGCCGCGCCGGGAAATCGGCCCGGCCACCCTGGAAAAGCTCGCCGGCTGGGCGGCCCAGCGCAACCAGGGTCTGTACCACGTGTGCGACGATCTGGGTGTCGGTGAGCTGATGGCGCCCAAAGCGGCCGAGCGGCTGCGCGAATTCAAGCAATGGCTGGATCGCAAGCGCGAGTTCTGTTTCCGCGACAACAGCGTGCAGGCCGTGCGCGAACTGATTACCGACATGGATTACGAAAGCTGGCTGCACCAGCAGAGCGCCAGCCCGCGGGTGGCTGAAAAGCGCATCGAGAATGTCTGGAGCCTGGTGGCCAGCATACAGCGCATGCTGGAGAAGGACGACGACGAGCCCACCGACCTGGAAACGGTGATCGCGAAGCTGGTACTGATCGACATGCTGGAGCAGCAGGACGAAGAGGACGACAGCGACAAGGTGCAATTGATGACGCTGCACGCCGCCAAGGGCCTGGAATATCCGCACGTCTATGTGATGGGCGTCGAGGAAGAACTGCTGCCGCATCGCACCAGCATCGAGGAAGACACCATCGTCGAGGAACGGCGCCTGATGTATGTGGGCATTACCCGGGCCAAGCGCAACCTGACCCTCAGCTATGCGATGAGCCGCAAACAGTTCGGGGAGAAGGTGGATACCACGCCGAGCCGCTTTCTGGAGGAGCTGCCGCAGGACGACCTGGAGTTTATCGGCGAGGGCTTCAAAACAGATGAAAGCCGCGCCGACGAGGTGGCAGAAGCCAGCCTCGCCGGATTACGGGCTCTGCTTGGCTGACCTTATTCGGTGGGCTCTTCCAGGGGTGGCGGCGTGTCCGCTGGCTCCACCACCGGGGGCGGCTCCTGTCGCACACCGCCTTCCAGCACCGGCTCGACCTGGGGCTGTGGTGGCTCGGGCTCACCACAGGCGGCCAGCCCGAACACCGCCGCCAGCACCAGAGCGGGCCCGAGGCGGCGCAGCAGTACCAACTTAGCGGCTGGCATCAACAAGGTATTCCACGGCTGCACGCACTTCTTCTTCCGAGCAATCCATGCACATCCCCATGGCCGGCATGGCGCCAAAGCCGTCGATGGTGTGCTGGGTCAGGGTGTCCATGCCTTTCCCGATGCGCGGCGCCCAGCCCGCCACGTCACCTTTCACCGGCGCGCCCGCTGCGCCACTGTTGTGGCATGCTGCACAGGCCGCACCATAGACCTGCTCGCCCGAACGCGGCTCTGCGGAGGCCGTCTCGGTGGCTGCAGCAGCAGGGCCGCATTCTTCGCCTTCGATGCAGACCGTACCCACCGGACGCAGACGCTCGGCAATGGCGCGCTCGCTGAACACGGAACGATCGCCGAGACCGTGCGGGGAGATTTCCTTGGTGGAGCGGGCGCCATGGGTGACCCCGGCCAGCAGGGTGGCCAGTACGGCAAGGCTGATGACTGCAATCTTGTTCACGATGATACCTCGTCTCGGCATTGGGAGCGGCGGGCCGCGATTATACCCATTCAAACGCTCGGGTTAAATGGCGTATCGCTCCCTTACTCTACCTCGGTGCGCGGCAAACAGAGCGTGAACCGGCTGCCCTCGCCCGGCTGGCTCTGCACCTGGATGTCACCGCCATGGCGCTCCGCCACCACCTTGACGAAGCGCAGGCCCAGCCCGGACCCGTGGGTGCGGGCGCCGCCGGCATTACGGGCGCGGCTGAAACGCTTGAACAGGTGCGGCAGGAAGTCCGGCTCGATCCCCACCCCCTGGTCGCGCACTTCACAGCGCACCTGGCCCTGATCACAGTACAGCCGCACGTCCACGGCGCTGCCGGGGTCGCTGTACTTGATCGCATTGGTCAGCAGGTTGAGCACGGCGCGCTCCAGCAACTCATGGTTGCCGCACACCCAGACCTCATCCTCGGGCAGGTAATCGAAACGCAGGCGAATCTCTTTCTGCTGGGCCTGGTGCACCACCTGCTCGGTGGCGCTCTCCACCACCGGCAGCATGTCCACGGTGCCCAGTTCCATCTCTTCCGAGGACTCGGCACGGGCCAGTTGCAGGAACTGCTCGGCAATATTCAGGCTGCGCCGGGCGTAATACTGGGTCTGTGCCAGGATGTCGCTCAGCGCGTCATCATCGGCATACTGCTGGCGATAACGCTCCGACAGCGCCAGCAGCGAAATCATCGGGCTGCGCAGGTCGTGGGACAGGAAATCCAGCATCTCGGAGCGCGCCCGCATGGCCTGCTTGACCTCGGAGATATCCTTGAGCGTCATGATCAGCACCTCGCCGGGCTGATGCCCGGCGCGGATACGCAGCACATCCAGATACAGCTCATGGCCGCGACGGCTGCGGCATTCGGTTTGCGCCCGACCGCTGGCCACTGCCTCGTCCAGCAGGCGCTGCCAGCCACCCGAGTCGTCAGGCAGCGTCAGTTCACGGCCCAGTTGCAGCAAGCTGATATCGTCCATTTCGCGGCTGGGCAGCGCCAGCCACTCGGACGCCTGGGCATTGACGAACAGCAGACAGCCACAGGCATCGCTGATCACCACGCCGTCGCGCAGCTGGGCCAGGCTTGCCTCGAAGAAGCGCGTCAGCGCCTGCTGACGCAGGTCCTGGGCACGCACCCGCTCGATGTGACTTTCCACCACATCGTAGTACTGCTCCATGTCCTCGGGCATGACTTCGGCACGCGACAACATGGCCCGCAGCCATTGCTCCCGCGCGGGCGTGGGCTCCGACTCGTTCCAGACTACCGCCAGTTCATAGCGTTGCCCTTCACTGATCAGCTCGTAAAAACGCGCCCGCTCACTCTGCCAGGCATGCCGGGATACCGGCGCACCGCCCTGCTCCACCGCGCCGCCCGGTCGCCGCGTCAGGCGCCACGCCGTCACCGGCAGCACCTGCTCCATCCATTGCAGGAAGCGCGGCAACCCCGCAGGCGCCAGCAGACGCCGGTTAAGATCGTCGTGGGCCGACAGGCGGCGCAGGGCCGCACGCATGTAGCCCAGTGAATATTCCAGGCGTCGCCAGGTCCAGAGTGGATAGGCCAGCACGGCACCCAGCAGCGCCGGGCCCACCGGGAACCAGACCTCGAACCAGAGCAGCAACACAAAGCTGAAGGAAAGAATGCCGCCCAGGATCCCCAGCACCAGCGGAATCGACCAGCGCGGCGCCACAAAAGGCAGCGTCATCGGCGCGATCAGCGCCAGCAGCAACGTCAGCCCCCAAACCCAGCCTCCCGGCATGGGGCGGATCAGGGCATCGTGGCGCAGGGCTGTGAAGACGCTGGCATTCATCTCCACCCCCGGCATCAGCCCGGCACGGCCCGCCAGCGGGGTGGGCAGCAGGTCGCCCAGGCCCTGGGCTGTGGCGCCCAGGAAAACAATACGCCCCTCCAGCAGGGCCGGATCCAGCTGGCCGTCCAGTACGTCGGCTGCCGAATAGCGCGGTACCGTATCGCGCACCCGCGAGAACGGCACCAGCCGGAAGTATTGTTGCACCTTGCCCAGATCATCGACCAACTGACCACTGTCCGCCGGGAACCGCGTCACCGCGCGATTTTCCAGCGACTCCAGCAATACCAGAGACAGATGCGGCCACCAGGGCTGACCCAGGCCGCTGCGCATATAGAGACCGCGCACCACCCCGTCACTGTCCAGCTCCACATCGACATGCCCCATGCCTGCGGCCGCCTGGGCAAAGGGCGTGTGCGGCATGACTTCCATGATGTTGCCGCCGCTGTCACTCACATGCACCGGCAGGAACACCCGCCCGTGGCTGGCAATGGCCTCCACCAGCGCGGCGTCGGAATCCGGCCGCACGCGGTCCGGTTCGGCAAAGATCAGATCCAGCACCACAGCCCGGGCGCCATATACCTCAAGCTGGGACACCAGCCGGGCGTGGACACTGCGGTCCCAGGGCCAGCGCCCCACCTGCTGCAGGCTCTGCTCATCAATCGCGACAATGGCCAGGTCGCCCATGTCCTCCTGCGGCAGCAGCGGCAGCATGCGATCGTAGATATGCCGGCTCAGCGACATGAGTGCACCGGTCTGCAACAGCACCGTACAGAGCGCAGCAATCACCAGCAGCACCGCTACATGCTCGATGTAGTAGCGACGGTTCTCGCTGCGCGCAGATCGACGGCTCATGGGTGCCCCCGGCCGGATCGGCGAACCACTATTGATGCATCAGGCAACGCTGGGTTGAAAACGTGGATCATGCACGGCTCGCGGACAGGGGGCGTGGCAGATACTTTGCCGTATCCGGCAGGCGCGAAGCAAAGGAAAACGGGCCACCAGGGCCCGCACAGGCCAACTCAGGCGGTGGGTTCGACCGGCTCCAGACGGTAGCCATGCTGGTAGATGGTCTTGATGCGATAGCCGCGCTCAGGACGAATCTCCAGGCTGCGGCGAATCCGGCTGATATGCACATCCACCGTTCGCGACTCGATCGCGGACATGATGCCCCAGACCTTCTCCAGCAGGTGTGCCCGGGACATCAGCTTGCCGATGTTCTGGAACAGGTAGCTGGCCAGTTCGAAATCCTTGTCGGTCAGTTTGGCGGGCTCGCCATCCAGAGTGATCACCCGGCGGGCCCGGTCGATGCTCCAGGGCCCAACCTCCTGCACGGCCTGCTGCACGACCTCACCCACCCCGGCCCGACGGCCCAGTGCCGTGATGCGCGCCAGCAATTCAGCCTGCCGCACCGGCTTGACCATGTAATCGTCCGCGCCCTGGGACAGGGCCCCGACGATGGAGGCCTCATCGTCACGCTGGGTGGCAAACAGTACCGGTACCGCGTTGCCGCTGGCGCGCAGCTCGCTGAGCACCTCGCGGCCGCTCATGTCCGGCACCTCCCAATCCAGCAACAGCAGGTCGAACGTCTCCCGGCGCATCTGCACCATGAACTCGCGACCGTTGGTACAGTGCATGCACGAGTGCCCTGCCTCGGCCAACATGTGCTGGACCAGATCTGCCTGGGCGGTGTCATCTTCAAGGTAGGCAATACGCACTGCTCATTCCTCCATGCAACGGGGGTGACTCGCGGCAACACCTGATGCGCGCCCCCCGAAAAACTGGCACCGGCAAATCAGATTCGCTGCTGGTTTTGAATAACCGATAAAGTAGCCAAGATCGCCGAAAAAGTGCTCAAAAGTTTGTAAAAGGCGACGGCAGTATAACCGCTCCAGGCCGGATCACGCCGTGAGATAGCCCCCATCCACCTGCATGCAGGTGCCCGTAGTGTAGCTGCTGGCATCGCTGACGAGGTACAGCACCGCGCCCGCCATTTCCGCCGGATCCGCCACGCGGTTCATCGGCACATGGGTCAGCAGGGATTTGAGAATGGCTTCATTCTGCACCAGCGCGCTGGCGAATTTCGTGTCGGTAGCTCCCGGCAGCAACGCATTGACGCGAATGCCGGTCTGCCCGCATTCCCGTGCAAACGCCTTGGTCATGGAAATCACAGCGGCCTTGGTGATGGAGTAGATCCCCTGCATCGGCCCGGGGATCACGCCGTTGACCGACGCCACGTTGACGATGGCACCGCGCCCCTGATCGCGCATCAGCTTGCCGGCTTCGACCGACATGAAGAAGTAGCCGCGAATGTTCACATCCACCGTTTTCTGGAAGGCGCCGAGGTCGGTATCGAGAATGTGGCCGAAGTACGGATTGGCGGCGGCATTGTTCACCAGGATATCCAGCCGCCCGTGGCGCTCGCGAATAGCCGCGAACAGGGCCTGAATCTGCTCCATCTCACCGATATGACAGGCCATGGCCTCTGCCTGCCCGCCAGCCTCGCGAATCGCGGCCACCACCGCTTCACAGGCCTCGGCCTTGCGCGACGACACAATTACATGGGCCCCGGCACTCGCCAGGGTGCGGGCAATGGCCTCACCGATGCCCCGGCTGGCGCCGGTCACCAGCGCAATGCGGCCAGTCAGATCAAACAGTTCAGTAGCGGTCTTCATGAGTCCTTCTCCTTCTTCTGTGTCGTCGCGCGCTGCTCACCCTAGCCCGCGCGCCCACCCACGGCAAGCCGCCACCGTGGACGTCAGCCCGGCAAGTCATTATCATGTGCGGCCCTGCGGCAGGCACCAGCGCCCGCCGAGTGGAACACCACTACGCACCCGTAGCTCAGCTGGATAGAGTACTGCCCTCCGAAGGCAGGGGTCACAGGTTCGAATCCTGTCGGGTGCGCCATCTTTCCCTGCTTCCCTCTTGTCACATCGTGTCGAAATCGCCCGGTCCTGGAACGACCAGTCAGCATCCCGCAGACTGAACGTACAGGAGGAACACCATGCGATTCATGATTATCGTCAAGGGCGACCCGGTCATTGAGGCGGGCGAGATGCCCGACCCCGACGCCATCAATGAGATGGGCATCTATCACGAAGCGCTGCATGAGGCCGGTGTGCTGGTGGATGCCTCGGGCCTGCAACCGACCAGCAAGGGGTTTCGCATTCGCTATGAAGGCAGTGAGCGCACGGTGGTGGATGGCCCCTTTGCTGAAACCAAGGAACTGATCGCAGGCTACACCATCATTCAGGTGGCCTCACGGGACCAAGCCCTGTACTGGGCGCGGCGCTTCCCGAACCCGCGTGGCGAGGGCGAGACCTGCGAAATCGAGGTACGGCAGATGTTCGAGCTGGACGACTTCGAGCAGGGTGAGGGCGTGGAACGCTTTCGCAAGCTCGGCGTGGGCGGTGCCTGAGGCCGTCGCTGCGGTGATCGAAAAAAAGAGGCGGCTCTGAAGGAGAGCCGCCTGAACTTGTACGATCAAGACATGTACGATCAAGGCAGTCAACAAATGGACTGCCTCCAGTATTCCCCCCGGCTGCGGGGGGCTCCATGTAAGAAATGTGTCTTTTTGTGAGCTGCCACGGGGATGCCTTACACTGATACGCATCCGTCCCCTACCTTGCAAGGCAACCCGCATGTTCAGAGGCACCAAGATCGTCGCCACCGTCGGCCCCGCATCCTCATCACCCGAAACACTGCGCCAGCTGATCCAGGCCGGGGTCAACGTGTTCCGGCTGAATTTCTCGCATGGCAGCGCCGCCGACCATGAGCAGGTCGCCACCCGGATTCGCGAGGCCAGCGCCGAGGTGCAACGTGTGGTAGCCCTGCTGGGCGACCTGCAGGGTCCGAAAATACGTATTGCCCGCTTCAGCGATGGCCCGGTGCAACTCAAGGCAGGCGCCACCTTTGTGCTGGACGCGTCGCTGGGCAAGGAAGCGGGTGATGCCGGGCAGGTAGGCGTGGACTACCCGGAGCTGGCGCGCGATTGCAGTGTGGGTGACACCCTGCTGCTGAATGACGGCCTGATCGAACTGCGCGTACAGGCCATCGACGGAGACCGGATTACCTGCGAAGTCATCGCGGGCGGCCCCCTGTCCAACAACAAGGGCATCAATCGCCAGGGCGGCGGCCTGACCGCCGCAGCGCTCACCGACAAGGACCGCGACGACATCCTGCTGGCCGCGCGACTGGATCTGGACTATCTGGCGCTGTCGTTCCCACGCAGTGCCGCCGATGTGGAGCAGGCCCGGCAACTGTATCGGGATGCCGGCGGCCTGGGGGGCATGGTGGCCAAGATCGAGCGCGCCGAAGCCGTGGCCCATCCGGAAACGCTGGACGCCATCATTCGTGCCTCGGATGGCGTCATGGTGGCCCGGGGTGATCTGGCGGTGGAGATCGGCGATGCCGCGCTGGTGGGCGTGCAGAAGCAGATTATCGCCCGCGCCCGGGCGCTGGACCGCTTCGTAATTACCGCCACACAGATGATGGAATCCATGATCAGCAGCCCGCAGCCCACCCGCGCCGAAGTGTCGGACGTGGCCAATGCAGTGCTGGACGGCACCGACGCCGTGATGTTGTCCGGTGAAACTGCGGTAGGCGAATACCCGGTGGCGACGGTGCAGGCCATGCACCGCATCATTCGCGGCGCAGAATGTTCCTGGCAGCAACACGCCCCCGAGCAGCGCCAGCCTGACACGCTGGAGGCCATCGACGAAGCCATCGCCATGGCCGCCATGTACGTGGCCAATCACTTGCGCGGCGTGCGCGCCATCATCGCCATGACCGAAACCGGCGCCACCCCGAAACTGATGTCGCGCCTGCGCTCGGGCATGCCGATCTTTGCCTTTACCCCGCACCCGCACACCCAGCGACGGGTAGCGATCTATCGCGGCGTGGAAACCATTGCCTTCGACAACGACGCGGTGCCGAACTCGGAAATCAACCAGCTGGCGGTGTCCGAACTGCTCAACCGGCGCCTGGTGGAACCTGGCGACCGCATCCTGATCACCAAGGGCGATTACGACAAGGCCCACGGCGGCACCAACACCCTGAAGATCGTCACCGCCTGAACGGCATCCCCTGACGGCGACGCTTCACTACCGTTTCTGGCCAGTCTTGCACTGGCCCGGCGCTATACTGGCACCAGATCGTTTATCGGGAGCCTGTGATGCTGGATGCCACGACCTGCCGTCAGGCACGCCTGTCACGCGACGCGCGCTTCGACGGCTGCTTTGTCACCGCCGTCACCAGCACCGGCATCTACTGTCGGCCGGTGTGCCCGGCCACGCCGCCGCTGGAACGCAACGTGCGCTACTTCGACAGCGCCACCGCTGCCGCGCATGCCGGTTTTCGGCCCTGCCTGCGCTGCCGCCCCGATTGTGCCCCGGAGTCACCGGCCTGGCATGGCAGCCAGACCACGCTGCGCCGGGCGCTCAGATTGATCGACGAGGGCGCGCTGCAACAGGGCGCCGTCACCGACCTGTGCGACCGGCTGGGGATCAGCCCGCGTTACCTGCGTCAGCTGTTTCACCAGCATCTTGGCGTGTCGCCCAAGGCCTATGCGCTGTATCGCCAATGCCTGTTTGCCAAGCAACTGCTGCACCAGAGCCAGTTGCCGGTGACCCAGGTGGCCTTCGCCAGCGGCTTTCGCAGCCTGCGCCGCTTCAACGATGCCTTCAGGGCGCAGATTGGCCTGGCGCCACGCGCCGTGCGCCGCAAAACCGGCGACCCCGAGGCACCGCTGACCCTCACCCTGGCGTACCGCCCCCCCTACGCCTGGCAGGCACTGCATGATTTCCATGCCCGGCGCTACATCGAGGGCCTGGAATGGCTGGACCAGGACAGCTATGGCCGCACCCTGCAATGGGGCACCGCACGCGGACGCTTCACGGCCCGGCATCGCCCGGCACTGCATGTCTTTGAAGTCAGTCTGCAACTCGACGACCTGAGCCTGCTGGCGCCCGTGGTGCGCCATATCCGCCGCATGCTGGATCTGGATGCCGACACCGCCCGCATCGAAGCACACCTGCGCGACGTGCTGCCTGGCCTGCCCCTGATCAACGGGCTGCGATTGCCCGGCATCTGGTCACCCTTCGAGGCCGGCGTGCGCGCCATTCTCGGCCAACAGGTCTCTGTCGCGGCGGCCCAGCGGCTGGTCACCACCCTGGTGAATGCGCTGGGCGACAGCGAGGCCGACGGCCTGCGTTATTTCCCCACGCCCGCACAAATGGCCCACAGCGATCTGGCCTTTCTGGGCATGCCCGACGCCCGGCGCCAGACGTTGCGCCGCTTCGCCGCCTGGCACGCCAGCGACGACGCCGACGACGACCCGCAAACCTGGACGGCCCTCAAGGGCATCGGCACCTGGACCGCCGACTACGCAGCCCTGCGCGGCACCTCGCACCCGGACATCTGGCTGGCCGGAGACCTGGGTATCCGCAAGGCGCTTTCATTACTGCGCGACGCCAACCCGAACCACACCGATCCGGCCCGCGCCGCACCGTGGCGCAGCTACCTCACCTTCCAGCTCTGGAGCCCACCGACATGACAAGCCCTCTGGCCTGCGATTACTACCAGCCGCCCGCCGCCACGCTCGGCCTGATCCGTATCCAGGCCAGCGACGACGGCCTGACCGCCATCACCTTCATGGAGCCCACGGCCGTCGACACGGCAGATCCGGCACCGCAGCCCAATGCACACACCCGCCTGTGCCAGCAACAACTCGCAGAATACTTCGCCGGGCAACGCACCCGCTTCGAGCTGCCCCTGGCCGCCCGCGGCACGTCATTCCAGCAACAGGTATGGCGCCGCTTGTGCGACATTCCCTTCGGTACCACGGCCAGCTACGCCGACATCGCCGCCCGACTGGACAATCCCCGCGCAGTGCGCGCCGTGGGCGCCGCCAACGGCCGCAACCCGCTGGCCATCGTCGTGCCCTGCCACCGGGTCATCGGCCGCGACGGCAGCCTGACCGGCTACGCCGGCGGCCTGGCCCGCAAACGCTGGCTGCTGGCGCACGAGGCAAACCATAAGCGGTGCAACTAAAGGGTCGGCACTTACGGTAATGTGAACAAAAAAGAGCGGGATCAGGCGCTTCAAAGCGCATACGGTTTATACAATTTCAAAGTGGAATCTTGAAATTGTATAGATTTAGTTCAGCCCCCTATTACCAGAGCACTGGACGACTACGCTGAGCATGACGGCCCAAGGGGGGCGGGTACCGCTTTTCAGGACACGCCGTAAACCCGTCCATGGGGGCTTGCGTTCGGCATCCATGCCTCTCGACAGTCCTGAAAAGCGGTACCCGCCCC
>ERZ869909.565-NODE-565-length-40926-cov-32.407085_pt1 | contig 40926 bp, 31 predicted proteins | sample MGYA00520892_ERZ869909 | MGnify/ENA primary metagenome ERZ869909 (study PRJEB32215, sample SAMEA104723947) | bioreactor metagenome | biome: bioreactor; feature: anaerobic bioreactor; material: water | place: China | collected 2015-03-12 ... | reverse complement strand
CATTGCCTTTGCGAATCGAGCTTGCGATCACCTTGACCACGGTCTTCTCCTGATGAACGTGTTGCGGCCCGGCGCCTGATCACAGCCTGGTGTCACAGCCTGGGCCGCAGCCCAGCGCGGGCTCTCGTCTTTGTCGAGACCGGCGAAGCACGCCTCGGGCCCAGAGAGCCCGGCGCAGTCGTGGTCCGAAAATCGTGGCGCTTCATACTCTGGATCGGGTTCGAGGCCAAGGGGCGGGTCACGGAGGCGCTCGAGCGCCGCTCAAATCGGCTTGAAGCGGCCCTCTCTGCCTCGATAGGGTGCGCCCGCACGGACGGCCTCGCCGCCTCATTCTCAAGGAACGCGCCCATGCCCCTTCCCTCCCCCTGGTGGGATGCCGACCGCCACCGGGACCGCCGGGCGGGCCTCCTTCTGCGGGGCCGGATCAAGGCCGCCATCCGGGCATGGTTTACGGAGCAGGGGTTCGTCGAGATCGACGCCGGCGCGCTGCAAGTCTCGCCCGGCAACGAGACGCATCTCCATGCCTTCGCGACCGACCTCGTCGGCACCGATCTCGAGCGGCGCCGGCTCTACCTTCACACGTCGCCAGAGTTTGCGATGAAGAAGCTGCTCGCGGCGGGCGAGGACAAGATCTTCACGTTCGCGCCCGTCTACCGGAACCGGGAACGGGGCGCGCTTCACGCGCCAGAATTCACGATGCTCGAGTGGTATCGGACAGGCGTGCCCTACGAAACGCTGTGGGAGGATTGCGCGGCGATCCTTTCGCTCGCGGCGCGCGAGGCAGGCCGGACGACGTGGACATGGCGCGGGCGCGAAGCGGAGATCGGCAGCGCATTGGAGCGGCTTTCCGTCGACGATGCGTTCGCGCGCGACGCGGGGTTCCGGCTGCTCCACACATGCCCAGGTGGACACGGGAATCGCGATGCGCTGGCCGAGCGCGCCGCTGCGGCGGGCATCCGGCTTGCCGACGACGACACCTGGTCCGACATCTTCTCGCGTGTCCTGGTCGAGAGGATCGAGCCGCGCCTCGGCTCCCCGCAGCCCACGATCCTCTACGACTATCCGTCTCCCGAAGCGGCGCTTGCGCGACCCGTGCCGGGGCGGCCGGACGCCGCCGAACGGTTCGAGCTTTACGTCGCGGGCGTCGAACTCGCCAACGGCTTCGGCGAGCTTGGCGATGCCGCCGAGCAGCGCCGCCGTCTCCTCCACGAGATGGACGAGAAGGCGCGGGTCTATGGCGAGCGCTATCCGCTGGACGAGGACTTCCTGGCCGCGCTTCCCCACATGCCGGCTTCGGCCGGCGCGGCGCTCGGCTTCGACCGGCTCGTGATGCTGGCGGCGGGGGCAGCCAGCGTGGATCAGGTGATCTGGACACCGCTCACGTAAGGGCGCAAGTAACGGCGCGAGTGCAACGACGAGCGATGACGCCCATGACCCAGACACATTCCGGCGGGTGCCAATGCGGTGCCGTGCGCTTCCGCGTCGACGGGCCGCTGGGCGACGCCTCCGTCTGCCACTGCCGCATGTGCCAGAAAGCGTTCGGCGGCTTCTACGCGCCGCTGGTTTCTGTGGGCAACGCGACGCTGACGTGGACGCGCGGCGCGCCGAAGAAATTCCGCTCGTCTAACCTCGTCGCGCGCGGCTTCTGTGCCGACTGCGGGACGCCGCTCACGTACGAAGCTCCCGACGGCCTCGCGCTCGCCATCGGCGCCTTCGACCGGCCGCAGGATTTTTCGCCGGTCGTGCAATGGGGTGTCGAAGGCAAGCTCCCCTACGTGGATCACATCCACGAGCTGCCCAACAAGCATACGCTCGCCGATGCCGGCGCGGCGTTCCTGGCCGACGTGGTCTCGAACCAGCATCCCGATCACGACACCGAACGCTGGCCGCCGTCATGACCCGTTTGCGCCAGACGCTCAGAAGCGCCAGCGATCTCGCGGATGCCGGCTTCGTGCCGGCGGAGCGGGAGGACGCCATCGCCGAGGTCGGCGCGCGGTATGCCATCGCGGTGACGCCCGCGATGGCGGAGCTGATCGATCCGCGCGATCCCGCGGACCCGATCGCGCGCCAATTCGTGCCCGACGTGCGCGAACTCCACACGACGCCGGACGAGCGCGCCGATCCCATCGGGGACCATGTGAAAAGCCCGGTGCGCGGCATCGTGCATCGCTATCCGGATCGCGTGCTGCTCAAGATCGTCGGCGTGTGTCCGGTCTACTGCCGCTTCTGCTTCCGGCGCGAGATGGTGGGGCCCACGGCGGACGCCAATCTCACGGCCGACGAACTCGACGCGGCGTTGTCCTACATCCGCGCGCATCCCCAAATCTGGGAGGTGATCCTGACCGGCGGCGATCCCTTCATCATGAGCCCGCGGCGCATGGAGGAGGTCACCCGCGCGCTCGGCGCGATCGACCACGTGAAGATCATCCGCTGGCACACGCGCGTGCCGGTCGTCGCGCCTGAGCGGGTGACGGGCAAACTCGTAGGCGCGCTTCGTACGTCCGGTAAGACCGTCTACGTCGCGCTGCACGCCAACCACGCGCGCGAGCTCACGGCCGTTGCGCGCACGGCCATCGCGCGGCTCGTGGATGCGGGCGTGCCCGTCGTCAGCCAGACGGTGCTGCTCCGCGGCGTCAACGACGACGTCGACACGCTCGAGGCCCTGTTGCGCGCGTTCGTGGAAGCGCGCGTGACGCCCTATTATCTTCACCACGGCGACCTCGCGCCCGGCACCGCACACTTCCGCACCAGCGTCGCCGAGGGGCAGGCATTGATGCACGCGCTGAGACAGCGGCTCTCCGGCCTCGCGATGCCGACCTACGTGCTCGATATCCCGGGCGGACATGGGAAGGTGCCGATCGGGCCCGGCTATCTCAGCGAGGACGGAACGCTCGTTACCGATCCGTCGGGCGCTTTTCATCGCACCGATGGTGCGTGTGCGCCTTAGTCTGACGGGCCTCGTCGCTATATCCTGAGCGCTATTTCGGTCATCCGCCGACCGCGCTCTGGGGCGCAGAGATACCCAATGTTGTCAGGCGGTCACGGGCATTTTGCCCGCAAAAGCCCCCGCCTTGCGGGCAAACCTCCCCGATGTCAGAGTGTCGCACTCGATAACAGAGATCAGCCACGCTCCCAACGGAGCGGAAGGCCGGTCCAGGGATCACGGAAACGCGACGGAGGACGCACCCTTATGAACGAGCAGCTCAAACCCGAGACCTTTTTCGGCGCCTGTCCGCACGACTGCCCCGACACGTGCGCGATGATCTACGAGGTGCGGGACGGCCGGCTCGCCGAGGTGCGCGGCAACAAAGAGCACCCGATGACGCGCGGCGGCCTCTGCGTGAAGCTCAAGGACTTCCACGACCACCATGCCAATCCGGACCGGCTGCTCTATCCGCTGCGCCGCACCGGCCCGAAGGGCTCCGGCCAATGGGAGCGCATCACGTGGGATGACGCCATCGCGGAGATCGGCAAGCGCTGGCGCGATATCATCGCCGAGCATGGCAGCCAGGCCATCATGCCCTACAGCTATCTCGGCAACATGGGCCTTGTGCAGGGCATCAACTCCGGCGATCCGTTCTTCAACCGGCTCGGCACCACCGTCAACGAGAAGACGTTCTGCGCCTCGGGCTCATCGACGGCGTGGCTCTTGACCGTCGGTCCCACCGGCGGCGTCGATCCCGAGAGCTTCGTTCACGCGAAGTACGTCGTGATCTGGGCGTCGAACTCTATCTCTACCAACCTGCATCACTGGCCGTTCGTGCTCGAAGCGCAGAAGCGCGGCGCGACGGTCGTCGTCATCGACGCTTTCCGCTCGCGCACGGCGAAGGCCGCCGACTGGCACATCTGCCCGAAGCCCGGCACCGACGGCGCGCTCGCCATGGGCTTCATCAACTCGATGATCCAGCAGGGCCTCGTCGATCAGGAGTGGGTCGACAAGCACACCTATGGCTTTGCGGAGCTCAAGGAGCGCGCGGCCGAGTTCACGCCCGAGTACGTGGCGAAGATCACGGGCGTGAAGGAGGACGACATCGCCCGCTTCGCGCGCGAGTTCGCGACGGCGCAGCCGTCCGCCATCCGCATCGGGGTCGCGCTCGAGCGCTCGGCCGGCGGCGGGCAGGCGATCCGTGCGGTGTGCGCGCTGCCGGCGCTTGCGGGCTCGTGGAAGCACGTAGGCGGCGGTCTCCTGCAGATGCCGATCTGGGAATTTCCGGTCGACTGGGTGAAGGCGGCGCGCCCCGACTGGATCAAGCCGGGTACGCGCGTCATCAACAACCTCCGGCTCGGCGCCGCGCTGACGGGCGAGATGGAGCTCGACCCGCCGATCAAGAGCCTGTTCGTGTTCTGCACCAATCCGGTGAGCCAGGCGCCCGAGACGAACAAGATCGTCCAGGGCCTCAAGCGCGAGGACCTCTTCACCGTCGTCTCCGAGCACTTCATGACGGATACGGCGAAGTATGCCGACATCGTGCTGCCTGCCGCGATGGCGGGCGAAGCCGAAGACATGATGTGGTCGTGGGGCCATCTCTATCTGACGTACAATCAGAAGGCCGTCGATCCGCCCGGCGAGTGCAAGCCGACAAGCGACATGTGGCGCCTGCTCGCAGCGGAGATGGGGTTCGACGACCCGGTCTTCAAAATGACCGACAGCGAGCTTGCCGCCCATTACATCAACTGGGACGATCCCAAGATGGGCGGCATCGACATGGCGTACATGAAGACGCACGGGTATTATAAGCTCGACGTCGGATCGGCAGACACGCGCACGCCGCACAAGGACGGCAACTTCCCGACGCCGTCGGGCAAGGTCGAGTTCCTGCTGCACGACGCCAAGAACTTCGTCGCGGGGCCGTTCCGCGCGATGTACGAGGGCGAGCAGGACGGCACGCCCGTCGATCCGCTGCCGGGCTACGTGCCGCCGCGCGAGACGCCGGAGACGAACCCCGAGCAGGCGAAGCTCTACTCGCTCAACATCATCTCGCCCAAGAGCCACGGCTTCCTCAACTCGTGCTATGCGAACGAACCGCACAAGATCAAAGGCCAGGGCGAGCAGTTCGTGATGATCTCGCCGCATGACGCGGCGACGCGCTCGATCCGCGAGGGCGATCCGGTGCGGGTCTACAACGGGCGCGGCGACTTCGAGGGCGTGGCGCGCGTGACCGACGACGTGAACCCCGGCATCGTGGTGGCGACGCTCGGCTACTGGCGCTCGCTCAACCGGTCGGACGGGTCGGTGAACTCCATTTCCTCGCAAGAGTGGGGCGGGCTCGGCCGGTGCCCGAGCTTCTCCGACAACCTTGTCGAGGTGGTGCGCGTCAACTGAGACACCAATCTGCTGCCGCTCGTGCGCGGCAGGTGTGCCTGGACCCCGCTCTTCAGCGGGGTGACGGAGCGTGGGTGGCGATCGGCTTGCCTCACAACACCGTCATGCCGGCGGAGGCCGGCGACCAGATACGCCTGCCTTCGCCGGCTGGTTATGTCCTCAACGGGAACCAGCGGCGGTAGAGAGAGACCGCGGCGGGCAGGATCACGAGCTGCGCGAACAGCGAAGCGAAGAGGCACACCGCCGCGAGCTGGCCGAAGAGGCGCAGCGACGGCAGGTCGGACAGCATCGTGACGCCAAGGCCCAGCGCGAGCACGATCGTCGTCAGCACCACGACCGGGCCGATGTGGTGCGCGGTGCGGGCGAGCACCTGCTGCTCGCTCCCCGGCCCAGCGCCGAGGCGATCCTCCTCCAGGCGGAAGCGATTCAGGAAATGGATCGTTGAATCGATCGCGAGCGAGAACGCGACCGCGATGGCGACGATGGACGCGAACTGAAGCCCCTGATCCGTCAGGTAGAGCAGCGTTCCGGTCACGAAGATCGGGAACAGCGAGGGCAGCACCGCAGCCACGCCGACCAGCATCGAGCGCAGCGCCACCGCGAGGAATATGAAGACCAGGAAGATGTCGCCGACGAGCCCGACATTGAGCTCGCCGATGAGGAGCGCGGAGTTGCGCGCGGCGATGGCCGGGAGGCCCGTCACGGAAATCCGATACTCCGGGTTCGCGGTGCGGACGGGATCGAGCGCGCGGTCGATCTCGTCCACGACGGGCAGGATCTCGCTCGCGTCGATGTCGGGCAGGCGCGCCGTCACGAGCACGGCCTCTTCGTCGGCCGCGATGAAGCGGCGCACGAGATGCTCGGGCAGGAGGCCGACGTATTTCCGGACGGTCTCGGTGCTGGCATCGCCCGCAGCCAACAGCCAGCGGCGCAGGCTTTCGAGCGACCATACGTTGCCGAGCCCGGCCTGGCCTTCGAGGATTTCGTGGGCGCGTGCGATGACGGCGAGCGTTGCGGGATCGTAGAGACCAATGGACGGGCGTCCCGTGGCGTCATTGCCGTTCCACTGGATCATAACGTGCACGGGGTTGGCGCCGGTCAGCTTGGTGTCGAGGCTGCCCGTCGCGGCAAGGGCCTGCTCGCGGTCCGGCACCTGATCGGCGAGGCGATACATCGGCTTCAGGCTGACGTAGGCATAGCCCGTCGCCGCAACGGCCAGGAGGCCCGCCAGGACAAACGCGAGCGGCCGCGCGCCGACGAACGTCATGATGCCGGTCGTCGCGCGCTGCAGAACGCCGATGCCGCCCTCCTCGCGGACGCGCGGATCGACGGCGGCCGGCGGCTCGCGGCGGATCAGGATCGCGGCGAGCACCGGCACGACGACCGCAACCGTGACATAGGTGATGGTGACGGCCATCAGCACCGCGAGGCCGAAGGTGCGGATGAGCGCCGACGTCGCGAACGCGAACACGACGAGCGAGAGCGCCTGGTTCATGGCCGTCAGCAGGCAGGCCGGCGCCACGTCGCGCACGGCATTTCGCGCGGCTTCCAGGCGGTCGACGCCGGCCAGGATATCGCGCCGGATCGCGAACACGAGGTGCATCGAATCCGAAAAGCCGGTGACGAGGATCAGCGGCGTGATGACGTTGATGAACACGTTGAGGCGGAAATCGAGATGCCCCAGCACGCCGAGCGTCCAGAAAATCGCGATCGCGGGCCCGAGCACGGCGATGACCGTCAGCGACAGGCGTCGGAAGAAGAGATAGGCGACGACGATGCCGGCGAGGAAACCGAGGCCGTTGTAGATCAGCCGGTCGCGCTCCACCGCGTTGCGGATCTCGAGCTGCATGACGGGGGCGCCGGTGAGCTTGGCGGCGAGGCCGGTGTCGGCGAGCTCGCGATCCACCGTTTCCCGAATTCCGCCGATCACGGTGCGGGCCGAGAGGTCCGAGACCGCCTTCCGATCCAGCGCGATCACGATCAGCGCCAGCTCACCGTCCGCGGACAAGAACTTGTCCTTGACGATGTCGTTCTCCTTCAGCGCGGCCATGACCGCGGCGTACCCCGCCGCATCCGCCGGCAGCTCGTCGGGCACGAGGGGGGCGGCATAGCCGTTCTCGTCGGGTGCGGTGCGCGCCGAAAGCATGGAGACGAGGCCGCCGACGCCATCGGTAAGTTGCAGCTCGATCACCGCGTCGCGGAAGGCGCGGATGCCGTCCGGATCGAGCAGCCCCTTTCCTTCGACCACGACCAGCACGTCGTACTCGCTCGACGGGAAGCGGCCGTCGATGTCCTCGTACTGGCGGAACTCGACGGTATCGGCGCGGAAAAGCTCCGACAGGCTGTCGTCGACGCGAAGCTTCGCCACGCCCAGGAGCGCGAGCGTGGTCAGGACGACGATGAGCGCGAGGACGGCATAGGGGGCCTTGAGGGCCACGAGGCCCAAGCGGTCGAGGCCGAACGAGAGCCAGAAGGATCGGCGCGGCAGGTCGTCGTCAGCCATGCATCTTGCCGGCAGGCCGCCGGCTTCCCCCTCGCTCCGAGCCCCCGACGGCGGCCCGCCATCGGTCCTCTCTCTCCACCGACTCCGCCGGCAGGCCCGGCACCGTGGCACCGGCCCCTCGCCCGTGCAAGCCTGCCGGGTTGCATCCGCCATTGCGGAGAGGCGTCCGATACCCTAGCTATCCACCATCCGGGCCTCGGTTCGCGTTGACCTGGGTAGGAGATTTTGCGCCATGGAACCCGCCCCGGCCGCGGCCACGCTCGATACCGTCGGCCTTCGTTGCCCGCTGCCCATCCTCAAGGCGCGAAAGGCGCTGGCCGGCCTCGCGCCGGGGGCGGTGCTGGAAGTTCTGGCCAGCGACGCTGGAGCGGCCGACGATTTCGAGGCCTTCTGCCGCACGGGCGGGCACCGCCTTGTCCGCCAGAGCGCCTCCTCGGGCGTGCATCGCTTCCTGATCGAGAAGGCGGCCCGGCGGCCGGATGCCGCCTGAGCGTGACAGGTGAGCTTGACAGGCCGGGGACGCTGCTCGCATAACGGCGTCGTCTTGCGCCGGGACACGCCCGGCCCGCATTCCGCAGGACCATGGACGGGGCCACCCCGGACGGGCGGTTAGCTCAGCGGGAGAGCACACGCTTCACACGCGTGGGGTCACTGGTTCAATCCCAGTACCGCCCACCATCACCCTCCTTGATACCCCTTATCGTTCGTCCATCCGACGCCGAACTCTTCGTTTATCAGACTTGATGCAATCGCAGTTCGGCACGCACGCGAGGTGACGGATCAGGACGGAGCAGGCAAAGGCTTCGTCGAAACACTCAGCATCGGCCGTGCGATCATGGTCTCACCAATAACCGAGAGCGTCCGATCCGAGTCCATCGGATCGGAAGACGCGCTCGACGTCTGTTTCGAGCAAGCGCGAATCGGTCGATCCGCGTCCGCCAAAATGATCGAAAAAGCCGCTAAGGCATGCGCGGCCGGGCCTCCTCCGCCGACATGCCGGGCCGTAAAAGCCGGCCTGAGGGGCCGAACCGACCGAAAGTGTGCTGAAGCAGCACCTTTCACGGGATAACCACGTGATAGATCCGGGCGGACCTTGACCCGCAAGCGCGCTTGTGAGTCAACTGACGATCTGTCCGGACCAGAGGGCAATTGGCACGGCCGGATCGCATATTTGCAAACGCATTTCCGAACAAATCGAACTGCTTTAAGCGGGGAACCATGACGGGATTTCAAGCGCTGCCCCTGAAGGGCCTGGGACGTATTCTAGCTGTTTCCATCGCGGTGATCGGAGGGGCCACGGTTGCCCCGGCACAGTCACAGGAACTGACGATCGACGGCGGTCAACAAGCGGCCCAGACGGCCGCGTTAACCTCGGAAGACCCGACGCCTGCGTTGTTGGAGATCGTGGAAGCCAATCAGGCCGGCGGCGTCGACGCGCTGACAAAGGCCTTGTCTCCTCTCGTGATCGACAACCCGGCCCTTGCACAGACATTGATCGAGATCGCCAAGGCCAAGCCTGAGCTGGCAGAGACTCTTGCCGAGGTGCTGGCCCGCATCCAGAAGACATTGAAAGATCTTGATCCGGATAAGGCCCAGCAGATCGCGACGGTCGTTGCCTCGGCCGACCCCGCCTTCCAGGCCGCCTACGCGGTGGCACAGAGCTCGGGCGACGGCGGCGCACAAGTTGCCGACGCGGGAGGCGGAGCCGCAGGCGGCGGTGCAGGCGCCACCACCAGCGGCGCGGGATCGGGCGCAGGCGGGATCGGCTACGGCGGTGGTCTTGGCGGCGGCGGGAGCATTGGCGGGGGCGGTGGCACCGTCAGCCCTGCCGCACCCTGAGCGACCGGAACCGAACGCGGTTTCTCCGAAGCCCCTCGAAACCGGCTGATCCGCGATCAGCCGGTTTTTGTTGGCGACCCGAACGGGACTCGGGAGGCTGGCCCCTCAGCCGGCCTCGCTCGGCTATTCACCGGCAATGCTCCGCGTGCGAGCGACGATTGCCGCTGGTGCACGCACGGGCCGTGTGTGGTATTTCGACGGCAGCTCTCGACGATTCGTCGGCTGATCATCCGTCGGCGGTTGACCCTTGAGGTCACTTATGCTCGCTATAGAAACCGTTCCTTCGGTCGTGATCGTCCGGTCGCGACTGACATTCTGATTGCACTATTAATTGCACTATTATTTGTACATGCGGCGTACAGAATGAGGTCACATAATGGACCGCGTATTGCGTAGCTCGGTTTTGTTGCTGGGCATTGCGGTGGCAAGCACCACCGCTTGGGCTCAATCCGCCCCCGGCACCGTTACAAATTTGATTGTTGCCAACCTCGGTCAGCCCCAGGCGATCTGCAACACGGTAGCTCCCGTTATCCAAAGTTCTCCGGGCGCTTTCGCCGAACTGGTGAATGCGGCGCAGACCTATCCGGATCTGCTGGAGCCGCTTGGCGAATGCTGCGCGGCCATCCAGACAGCGTTGAGCGACACGGATCCCGCGGGCGCTCAGGAAGTGTCCGACATCCTTGTCGCGAGCCCGGCGCCCTTCCAGGCGGCCTGCGCCATTTCGCTGGCCGAAGGCGGTGGAACGGTGGTTATCGCCGCCTCCGCCGGTGGAACCGGCACGGCCGGAGTGGGCTTCGGCGGGATTGGCGGTGGCAGCGGAATCGGCAGCGGCGGTGGGGTGGTCAGCCCCTCGCGGCCGTAGATACCGTCGAGGCGGGCTTCCGCCCGTCCAATCGCTCGGCAAACCCAGTGCCGCCCGGAACCCGGTCGGCACTGAGCTTCAACGTTACTGGAAGTCGTAAATTCATTCGTTTTGACGACGCACGGAACAGGTATGCAGAACGAGACTGCGGGGCCGACCGCGTTCGCTTGGCTGGTCGTCAACACGCATCCCCACCGCGAGCAACTGGCGGCCGATAACCTGATGCGGCAGCAGTTCGCCGTCTACTATCCCAGGATCCGCAAACAGCTCCGCCTTCGCACAGGCCCGCGCGAGGCCCTGCGCCCGCTCTTTCCGAGCTATCTGTTCGTGCGGGTCAACCCCGCCAGATCGCACTGGCGGCCTGTCCTGTCGACCTACGGTGTGCGCCGCGTGGTCCAGTTCGGCGAGCAGACCCCCTACCTCGACGCGAGCTTCGTGCGCACGCTGCGCGCCCGCGAGGTCGACGGCGCCATCGTCAAACCGGCAGCGCCCTACGCGGCCGGCCAGACCATCCGCATCTCCGGCGGCGCTTTCGACGGTGTTGTGGCGAAGATCCTCGATGTCCGCGACAGCGACCGCCTCGTCATCCTGATGGACATTCTCGGCCAGTCCGTCCGCGGTCGCATCCGCGCAGATCAGGTCAGTCTGGAGACTGCGACGTAGACCATGATCGCTTCGGACCCTATCAGTCCGAAGCGTGAATCATCGGTCTCACCAATGACCTAGAGCGTCCGATCCGATTCCGTCGGATCGGTTATCTGTGCCGTCGCCGCCGGAGCCGGAATCCGGGCCGCATCGGTTTGGCGCCCTTCGCGCTTCGCCCTTGCTGCGGCACGCTCCAAATGTTCGAGCATGCCCGCGGCCAGCGTCTGGCGATCATAGTGGGTGGCCCCGATCGGGCCGCTCCGCCGGAATCCGGCAAGAAGCTCCGGCTCGCGTACGAGACGCAGGAGGTTCGCGTTCAGCTCCGTCACATTCTCCGGCTCGAACGGAAGTCCCACATTTTCCTTTGTGACGATGTCCGCCGACTCTCCCTCGACGCCGTGCAAGATCGGGATGCCCATCGCCATGCACTCGAACAGCTTGGAGGGGATTACGGTCGTGAAAAGCTCCGTCTTTCTGAGATGAATGATGGAGACGTCGAGCAGGGACCAGTATCTCACCACATCGGCCTTGGGCACCGTGTCGACGAACATCACATTCCTGAGCTTCAGCTCCGACGCACGCGCCACGAGGCTCGCTTTCGATGCGCCGTTGCCGAGGAAGAGCAAACGGATGTCGTCGCGCCCTTCTTCCTGCAGGAGACGCGCCCCCTCGAGCAGCGTCTCGAGCGCGTGCGCCATTCCATGGGTGCCGATATAGCCGGCAACGAACTTTCCGGCGAGGCCGAGCGCCTGCACCAGCTCCGCGTCCTTCTCCCTTGGCCGGAACAGCGACAGGTCCGCACCGTTGGTCACGACATGGATCTTCGACGGATCGATTCCGCGCGCGATCAGGTTGCGCTTAAACGCATGCGTGACAGACACGATGGCGGCAGCCTTGCGATAGAGAAACAGTTCGAGCTTCTCCAGCCAATCGAGCGCGACGGACTGCTTCATCGCCCCCACGGCGCGGATGGACTCGGGCCAAAGATCTCGCAGCTCGAAGATGAAGGGCGCGCGGCGCAAGCGGCTCACCGCATAGCCCGCGCACGCGGTAAAGAACTGCGGCGACGTGGAGACGACAATATCGGGACGGGGTACCCGCAGACTGGCGGGAACCGCTGAAACCATGAAACTCACGTAATCGAGCGTGCGACGCACGAACCCTTCGTTGGCGGTGATGTAGCTCCACACCCGAACCACCTCGACCCCATCCATCGTCTCCCGCTGCCATAGGCGGTTCTTGTAGCCCCCGAAGACGCGGCCTTTCGGGAAGTTCGGCGCGCATGTGATCACGGTGACCCGGTGTCCGGCTTTCACCCACTCTCGGCAATGCTCGAAGGTGCGGCTCGCGGGAGCGTTCACCTCCGGCGGGAAATTGTCGGTCAGAAACAGGATGTGCATCAAATGTCATTCCAGAAAAATTCGATGGTGCTCTCACCTTCATCGAGCGAGAGCAAAAGACGGTGTGCAGGCACGCTCACGCCGAACTCGGGGTGCCATGTGGTCGGCTCGATCCGCGCGCGGCCCTTCTCGACCCGCCAGCGCAAGACGCTCCGCTCTCCCGCCTCGAGCGCACCGGAAGCGCCATCTGCCGCGACCCGCGACGTAAGGGCCGGGTGAAAATGGAACGCGGCAACCGCGCTCCGACAGCGGCCTTCGATCCGGTCGCTGACCGCAAGCCTGTCGGTGCCGAAGCGCCACGTACGCCAATGATGCGGCCGGCCGGAGAGACGCGCATAGCCGTCGTGGCCGCAGGTCACGACCTGGTCAGCATCGCCCTGCGTCACAGAAAGTCGCTGAGGCCGCGCGCGCCGCGCCACACGGAATCCGGACCAGACCTCCGACGAGTTCTCGCCGTCGATCTCGACCGTGTTGTGCGCAGCCGTCCCTCGCTGGCGAAGGCGCTCGGCGCCCGTGCCGTAAACCGAGGTGCCGGAATTGACGATGACGCGCAGGCCTCCGACCGAGAGCTCGAACGAGAGCGTATCGGCATGCGCATGGCCCGGCAGGTAGTCCGGCCCGACCCGGGCCACATCCAGCAGCGCCACGGCGTTTCCACGCGCAAGCCGGACATAGCCGCTCTCGCGCAGCCATTCGGTTCCTCCCTCGCCTGCGGCTGATGGAGCGAACCCCAGCCGCGCCGCGTAATCCTCCAGTTCCCTTGGCGGAGGCGCGATACCGATCGCGGCATCGTTGAAGAAGGCGATCTCGCCGTCTGGATGCGACATGGCCGCAAGCCAGCGGCGCATGGCCGCGATCTTGCCGTCCCATGCGGGCGGCACCGAAAACCCGGCACTGCGCTCGATATTCGCGAGGTCGAGCATGTCCTCGAGAGCCAGCGCGTGATACATCGGGCTCAACTCGAAATGCCCGCCGTCGGCCAGGATCTGCTCCGGCACCTCGCGCGCCAGGATGCGGTGGCCGAGCGCCCGCCACCCATCCGCTTCCTCGCCCTCGAAGAAGCATCCGGCGAAGACCAGCGCCTTGGCGTTGGCGAACAGGTGATTGCCGAGCAGGTGATACTCGAGGCGCCGCGTCAGCCAACGCGCCTGAACGGCGAGGCTCTGCACCGCGTCCGGCGGCAGCGCGTTGCCGGCGCGCGCCCACTTGATCCAGTTCACGATACGCAGCGACGTGGGATAAGGCTCCCAGCCGGTGCCGCGGCCCGGCGGATTCTCCGCGATCCAGCGCGCGATCAGCGCACGATGCCAGTCCCCGCGCTGCGCCGCGCCCTCGGCATTGAGGTCGTCGAAATAGTGCAGGTTGTAGCGCCAGAGCTTCGGAACGTCGGCGCCGTCCCAGCCATGCTCTGCAAGCGAACGCTCCTCATTGAGAAAGCGGAACGCATTCGGGCTGAATTGACTTTGACGGCGGTGCGCGGATGCTGTCCAGCGCGCCGGATCGTAGCCGCGCTGCGGCGGCGCACGACGAAGGATGGGCTTCGCCGCGGGCGCGATCAGCCGCAGCCTCCCCCAGATCTGGACCGGCTTCAGGTGCCGGGCCGTCTCCCAATAGAGCCGCAGCGGGCTGGACGCGCTCACGCCGGCAGCAGTCGCTCCAGAGCCTCGACGATACGCTGGCCGGCGTGTCCGTCCCACTTCTCCGGAATGGCGCCCGGCTTCCATTGCCCCGAGAACAGGCGATCGAGCGCGGGACCAAGAGCGGCCGGATCCGTGCCGAGCAACTCGTTGGTGCCGACCGTCACCGTCTCCGGCCGTTCGGTCGTATCCCGCAGCGTCATGCAGGGCACACCGAGCACCGTCGCTTCCTCTGTTATGCCGCCGGAATCGGTGATAATCGCCTTGGCGTGACGCGCGAGATAGTTGAACGCGAGATAGGGCTGCGGCTCGACGAAATGGATCGTCTGCGGCAGGCCGGACAGCTCCCGCAGCGTCTTTGCCGTGCGGGGATGGACCGGGAAGACGACCGGCAACCCGCGCGTCCCCTCACCGATGGCCTGTAGCAGACGCGCGAACGACGACGATGCATCAACGTTCGCGGGTCTGTGCAGCGTCAGCACGAAATAGCCGCCAGCTGACAAACCCATTTCGTTCCAGAACGGCGGCGGGCACAGGCGGTCCAGATTGGCCAGCAACGTATCGATCATGGTGTTGCCGACGAAGAAGATGCGCTCGTCGCTCACGCCCGCGCGCCGCAGATTGTCACCGGCCCAGGTGCTGGTGGTGAAGAACCAGTTGGTGATCGCGTCCGTCACCATGCGGTTGATCTCCTCCGGCATCGTCCAGTCGCCGGAGCGAATGCCGCCCTCCACGTGCGCCACAGGAACCGTGAGCTTCTGCGCCGCAATCGCACATGCCATCGTGGACGTCACGTCGCCGACGACGAGACACAGACGGCTCGGCGCATCGAGCAGCAGCTTCTCATAACGCACCATGATCGCGGCCGTCTGCTCGGCCTGCGTGCCGGAACCCGACTCCAGGTTGACGTCCGGCTCGGGGATGCCGAGCTGGGCGAAGAAGTCGCCCGACATGCGCGCATCGTAGTGCTGGCCGGTATGCACCAGCCGGTAGCGCAAGTGGCCGCCCGCCACCTTGCGGGCTTCGAGCGCGCGGATGATCGGCGCGATCTTCATGAAGTTCGGCCGCGCGCCTGCGATGATGTCGATCAACGATGCCACCCCTTTACTCATCCGTGTACGGCCTCCGCGATCTCCACCGTCGCCCGGCTCACCTCCAGCAGCTCGTCGAACGGGATCGGTGCGGGGCCGCCCTGCTCCACCGCCCGCACGAACGCCGCCGCACAAGCCTTCTGCCCTTTGTCCTGCTGCCAGAGGTTCAGCTTGCGGAAACCCGGCCAGCCGAAGCCCGTGAGGCTTCGAAAATTGTCGAGCTGGAGAATGCGGCCGCCGGCGAACACCTCCAACCGTTCCTTGGGAAACGCCTTGCTGCCGTTGGCGAAGTAATGAACGGTGCCGACGGAGCCGTCCGCGAAGGCGAGCGTGATGGTCGCCGTGTCGCCGGCACTACTGTCCATCGGCTGCACATGCTGCGAGACGATCGGCGCACCGGCGAGGAAGCGCAGGAGGTCGATGAAATGGCACGCCTCGCCGACGATGCGTCCGCCGCCCACCTCCCGGTCCTGCGTCCAGTGCTCGGGAGGGATCGCACCTGCATTGACGGTCATCACGAACGACTTGGGCCCTGACGTGCCGTCGAGAAGGCTCTTGATCTTCAGCACATGCGGCGCGAACCGGCGGTTGAAGCCGACCATGACCAGCGGATCGGCCCCTGAGGCGACGGCCCGGCTCCTTGCCGCCTCGATGCGCGCGATCTCGTCACGGGAGAGGGCCAGAGGCTTCTCGACGAAGACGTGCTTGCCGGCATCGAGCGCACGGCCGACGAGATCAGCGTGCGTGTCATGGCGCGTCGCGATGACGACGGCGCGGACCGACGGATCCTCGAGCAGTTCCGCGACATCTGTCGTCGCCCTGCGGAAGCCGAACTTGCGCGCCGCGTGCACGCCGCTAACGCCGGCGTTGGAGGCGACGCTCACGAGACGCGCACCCGCGGATTTGAAGGCGGGGATCAGCACCGCGGTGGCATAGTTGCCCGAGCCGATCACGCCGAGCGAAACCTTCCTCACCGCAGGCTGCCGGGCGGCTGCGGGCGCAAGCTCTACCGTCCGCTGCCGCAACGCCTCGGCAGGCCGCGTTGCGGCGTCCGGGTAGTCGAGCAGAATGCCGAGCGAGGGCGCATCGCCGGTGACGAGATCGTAGGCGCGGCCCGCCTCGGCGATGGCGAAGCGGTGCGAGACGAGGGGCTTCACGTCGAGCCGGCCAGCCGCCATCATGTCGAGCACGGCCTCGAAGTTGCGCTGCTCGGTCCAGCGCACGAAGCCGACCGGGTAATCCTGCCCCTTGTCCTCGTAGTTCGGATCGTAGCGGCCCGGCCCATACGAGCAGGAGACCTGGAAGGTGAGCTCCTTCTCGTAGAAATCGGCGCGCGACAACTCAAGCCCCGTCACGCCGACCAGCACGATGCGGCCGCGCTTGCGGCTCATGACCGCGGCCTGACGCACCGGCTCGCTGCTCTTCGTCGACGCCGTGATGATCACGGCATCCACACCGCGCCCACGCGAGAATGCCTGCGCCGCCGCGACCGGATCACCACCCACCGAGAGATCCACCGTCTCCGCACCGAAGCCCTCGGCCAGCCTGAGCTTGGCGGGATCGAGGTCAATGCCGAGCACCCGGCAGCCGTGCGCGCGCAAAAGCTGCACCGTCATCAGGCCGATCAGCCCAAGCCCGGTCACGACGACGGCCTCGCCGAGCGTCGGCTGCACCAAGCGGATGCCCTGCAGCGCGATGGCACCGAGCACGGCGAAGGCGGCCTCGTCGTCGGAAACGGTATCGGGCACATGCGCGCAGAGATTCACCGGCACCGCCACCGCCTCGGCGTGCTTGCCGTTGGAGACCACACGCGCGCCGGGCGCAAAGCCCGTCACGCCCGCACCGGCTTCGAGCACCGTGCCGACGTTGCAGTATCCGAGCGGCAGCGGCTGATCGAGCTTGTTGAACACCGCCTCCAGCGTCGGCGCGAACCCGTCAGTCCTGATCTTATCGAGCACCTGACGCACCTTGTCCGGCTGCTGGCGCGCCTTGCCGATGAAGCCCGCCTTGCCGAAATCGACCAGCGTGCGCTCGGTCCCCGCCGAGACCAGCGTGCGCGACGAGCGGATCAGTACCTGCCCGCGCCCCGGCGCCGGACACGGCACCTCAGCGACTTCGGTGGCGCCGGTTTTCAGGGACTGGAGGATTTGTTTCATGGTGCGCGAGCTTCAGTGAAGAAAAGTCTTCGAGTCGCCTCGACCGCTTCCCGGTCGCTCCTATGGGTATCGGCGAACGACAATGCCCGGCGTCTCATCGCGACGATTTCAGCAGGACACAGCCTGGCCATGGTCTCGATGCTGTCGGCAAAGGCCTGCGGCCTTTTAAGCGGAAAGTCCCAACCAACACCTGCGTCTGCAAGATTTCGCCACGGCGTCGTGTCGGCAATGAGAACCGGCGTTCCTGCGGCCAGGGATTCAAAAATGACGTGACCATAATTCTCGCCCAGTGTCGGCAGAAAAAAAAGATCGTGACGGGATAGTATCGCGCCAACGTCATCGTGCTCCACACTTCCGCGATAGACGGCCTGGACCGAGTTAGGAAGCCGTGACATGAGGTCCTCGCAGTGCAACCAATAGGCATCGTCGCGGATCGGGCCATAGATATCGAGCGTCACCGGCACCTTCACCTCACGCAGCACATCAAGCGCGAAGTCGAGATTCTTCATGGGCGAGATGCGCGACAGGAAGACGATACGCAGCGGCTCGCCTTCATCACACGGAACGAAAGGCGGCAGTGCGTGCACCCTCCTATCGGGCAGGTTGACAGCGATTCTGATATTCTGAGCGATGGAGCCGAGCGTCCGGCGGATATCGGTCTTCTCGCGTTCGCTCGAAGCCTGCCATTCGAGCTCCCGATAGAGACGGACTGCCCGGGTGGCGAGGAGGAATGCCTTCTTCTTTCCTGCCTTGAGCTTCAGCGCGCCTTGCGAGAACTCGCCGCGCGGCGCGATCACGCAGCGGATCTTCGGCGAAAGGCCGAGGCGGCGTGCCAACAGCGGCTTCTGCGTGAACTCAGGATCGAAGAAGCTGTTGAGGTAAAGTACGTCGTGCGGCGTTTCGCGCAGGATCGCTGCGATCCGGCGCAGACCTTTTTGTGAAGGGGAAAGATAGCGCACATGCGCCTTTCCCACCTTCTTCCATTCGCCATCGGCTAGACCGGAATAGGGTTCCGTGTCGGTGGCGTCGCGATCGGATGTGACGATGCGGAAATCGAACTCGTCTCCCAACATCTCGACGATATTCGCGATCGTCCTGATCGGCCCGCCGGACTTGTAGCCCGGCAGATAGTAGCGCACGAAGGTGAGAATGATGGGCCGGCGCGAATACGGATTGCTCATTGATGCTCCGCTTTCGCAAGGACGGCACGCCTCTGCTGCCAGGGCTGAGCTGGCGCGTCGTCGGCACCTTCTACGTGACGCAGTATAGCGTCGAGATACCCCGCGCCAGCTCGGGCTCCAAGACAATGGGCCCAAGCAGCGAGAGCCTGACGCGTATCGGGCATCTGCCGCCCGCGCGCCAAGGCATCGCGCAGAAGATCTCTCAAGCCAGCCGCATCGCCGGCCTTGAACACCCCGCCGACACCACTCGCCCGCACCACTCCCGCCGCGCCGCAAGCGTCGGAGCAGACAGCCGGCGTGCCGGCCATCAGCGCCTCGGACACCACCGCGCCCCAACCGTCATGACGGCTGGGCAGCACCAGGCAATCCGCAGCGGCCATGAGCGCCGGCATCTCGCCGATCGGTCGCCGGCCGAACCAACGCACGCGGCCCCGCAGCTTCTCGTCCGCCGATGCGCGGAGGGCGTCTTCAAGCGGGCCGGAGCCAACCGCCACCAACTCAAATGTCGTGTCCGAAAGCGGTGCGAGCGCGTCGATCAGCAGACCGATCCGTTTGCGTTCGATGAGTTGGCCGACGAACAGGACGCAGAACGGTGTATCAGGATCAAAGCCCGGCGCGGCCTCCAGCTTCCTGTCCGGCAAGAAATACGCGAACGGAAACACCTTTTCCGGCGGCATGCCGCGTTTTACGAGCCAGTCCGGCGTGGCGTGGCCAGTCGCGAGGATACCCTCCAGATGGGCGCGCGACTGCCGGATCAGACGGCGATATTCAAGCCGCCTGAGCATTCCGCGCCAGCCGGCGTCGTCCACGGTCTCCATGACAACCCATTGCCGAAATCCGCGCTGCGCCAGAGCCTGCTGCGCGGCGCCCACCAGACCGTTACCGCGCAATCCCTGGCAGATGTGAATGCTGTCTGCGGGCGCAACACGCACCAGATGCCGCACAACTTCAGCTGTCGGCGCAAAACGCAAACGTGCGTCGCCCAGGTCAGGCGCTCGCCAGCCCTGCGCCGCCCGGACGGCCGACATCTCCTGCTCAGCGACATAGGTGATATCGCGCCCGTGGCCTGCCAAAGCCGCGGCCAGCCCCGCCATGTGCGGCGACACGATGCGCTGCCAGAACCAGATCGGATCAGCCATGCCGGTGTGTCAGCTTTGGCTGCCCGCTTGCATAGGCCCAGCCGAGCAGGATCAGCGACAACAATCCAATTCCGCTGGGCGAGAACAGCGTCGCCTCTCCCAGATTGAGCAGCAGCGCCACAAAGCACACCGCCAGCGGTGCGAGCCCGCTACGCGCGCTGCCGCGCAGGAGCCGCACGATCCAGGAGCCTACGAGCAAGGCACCGAATACTCCGAGTTCTTCCACCACCATGAGAGGCGTAACGCCCTTCTCGATCGACGCGCCGACGGGCAGCCCGAGGACAGGATCCCTGGATATGTTCATCGCCCACGGCTCGGACGCGATACCGAAGCCGATCCCGGTCAGCGGATGCTCGGCAATGTTCACCAGCATGGCGTCCATAAGCCGGCCACGGGACCGCTCGTAAGCTTCCGCCAATCCTCCAACTTGGTAGCGGCCGGACTTGGTTATGTAGTGGTCGAACTTGCTCGCGATCAGCGGCGCCATCGCCAGCGCAGCAAGAGACACGCATACGATCACCGTCCACACGCGCGCGCTTTTCAGCCCCACGACCACCTGCCCGATCCGTCGCCCGGCGAGACCGGGACCCAGCAGCACGGCGAGCCCCACCGCCAGCACCATCGCGAGCCCCGCCGTTCGCGCCTCCGACATCAAGATGGCGGCGAGAGACGCCCCGATCACGCCGAGCAGCCACCAGGGCGGCCGCGCCTCGCCGAGCATGCGCGCCGTCGCCCAGGCGCAGAGCAACGCCATGGTCGGACCGAACGCCTGCGGATGGTTGAGGATGCCTTGCAGACCTCTCGCGTTGCGAAGATAGCCCACCGATGTCACAGCCAACGGCAGGCTCACGAGCAATATCACAACCAGGAACCAGAAGAGCTCTCGCGCCAATGCTTCCCGCTGCGTCTCTGACAGGCCGACCCAAGCGGAAACGAGGGTCGCCATCGCCAGCGTCCAGGACAGCCCCTTGAGCACCGAGACATCGGCCATCGGACTGAACATCAACGAGTGGCCGATGATGAACGCCCCGAGCACCAGCGTGAACTGCGTGAAGGGGCGCACGCGCGTATTACGGATGATGAACCCGGCATGCAGCATCGCCGACCCCGCCGCCGCGAACAGCACCGCATAGCGCCCGACAGCCGCCGCCGTCGCTTCCGGCGCGAGACCCGGATTGATCATGCTGAACAGCCAGGAGAACGCCAGTGCGCGGATGGCATGAGCACGCCCGAGCAGCGCATAGGCAGCCAGCAGGAGATAGCTGGCGTTGGCCGTCGGCCCCGAGGCTAGCCGCAGGGCAAGCGCCGCAATGAGCGGTACATAGACGAGCCACAGCGGCATCGTCCGCGGCCGGCGCAAGGCGGGACGCGCGTCGATGTTGGCCGCCGTGATCGTCATCCCCGCTTATCCCCGCGCTTTCCAAACGGGCCATAGTTTCCAGCGCAAGGCGGCTGGAAAGACGGCTCCGATGGAACAGACCACACTTTTGAACCTACCCTACATCATGCCCGCGCAGGCGCAGAAGCACGTCACGCACAACGAGGCGCTGCGCATCCTCGACGCTATCGTGCACATCCGCGTCGAGGGCCGCGACCGCGAAGAAGCGCCGTCCGACCCCGCCGAAGGCGAGCGCTGGCTGGTCGGCGGCGCGCCCGTCGGTGCCTTCGCGGACCAAGCCGGCCGCATCGCCGCCTTCCAGGACGGGGCCTGGGCATTCTACGAGCCTCAGGAGGGTTGGGTGATCTGGGATGCCGCGGATGGCGCCCTCTTGGTCTTCGACGGCACGGACTGGACTCCCGTCACCGAGACGCAGAACCTGCCGCTCATCGGCGTCAATGCCACGGCCGACGCGACCAACCGGCTCGCCGTCGCCGCCGATGCCACGCTGCTGACCCATGAGGGCGCCGGCCATCAGCTCAAGGTCAACAAGGCCGCAGCCGGCGACACCGGCTCGCTGCTGTTTCAGACCGGCTGGTCGGGGCGCGCCGAGATGGGGCTTGCCGGCAACGACGATTTCTCGATCAAGGTCTCGCCGGATGGCGCGGCGTGGCACACCGCGCTGCGGCTCGATCGGGACACGGGCGCAATCGAAGCCGAAGCTCTCGGCGTCGGCGTGAGCGCGCCCCTGCTGCCGCTGCACGTCGCCGGCCAGTCCGTCTTCGGGGACAGCATCAACTGGACCCGCATCGTGAGCGGCACGCCGGGCAGCAACAGTCCCAGGGCGATCAGCCTGATCGATACCGGCGGGGCGATCCGCATCTGGCGGCGCGATACGGGCATCAACGGTCCGACACTGGAGCTCGTAGGGGGAACGGCATCGGACAACGCCAATGCGGTGGGCATCGTCCGGTGGGACGCGACCGCCATTCATAGCCCCGAGCGCTTTGCTGTCCGGCGCAGGACCGGCGGTGCGACGCTGGAATACCTTTCGATCGTCAACGACGGCCGGATCGGCGTGGGCACGAGCACGCCTTCGGCCCGCCTTCATGTCGACGGGGCCGTGCGGGTGGCGTCGTATACCGTCGCTGCCTTGCCGTCTGCCGCCTCCCAAGGGGCGGGCGCGATTGTGTTCGTTGCCGACGAAACCGGCGGGGCGGTGCTCGCGTTCTCCGACGGGACGGACTGGCGCCGCGCGACGGACAGGGCTGTGGTGAGCTGAAGGCGGCTCATAGCTTGACGCCGCAGCTCCGGTACATGTCCCGATACATATGCCAAATCTGTCGTGACGTGTATCGCTCGGTGATGTTTCGGACCGCTTTCTCTCCCAGGCGAACGCGCATCGCAGGGTCGTCCATCAGACGCTCAAGCGCCGCGGAGATCGTTGCCGGATCCCGGTCGATCAGAATGCCGTTGTCGCCGCCGCGAACCACGTCGCGGGCGCCCGATACCGGTGTCACGAGAACCGGCAGGCCGCAGGCCATCGCCTCGATCAGGGCGTTCGGCATGCCCTCGTTGGCAGAGGGCAGGACGAAGGCATCGGCCGCGCGCAGCCATGGCGACGGGTCGGACTGGTAGCCCACAAGTTTCACACGGTCTGCTATCCCCATCTCCCCGGCCAAGGCGGCAACGGCCTCGGGATAAGTGTTGTCGCTGACCGGACCAATCCAGAGCAGGGTCAGTCTCCTACCGGATCGGGCGGTCAGCCGCCCAACCGCCTCGACGGCCTCCTTCACGCCCTTGCGCGGTATGACGCCGCCGCATCCGGCAACCAGGAACGTGTCGTCGAGGCCGAGTTGCGCGCGGAGCGCGGCGCGCTCGTCCGCGCTCGCCGGCCGGAACACCTCGGTGTCGACTGCATTTGGGATGAGGAAGATCTTGTGTGCTGCCATGCCGGCATCGAGCAGCTCCTGCCGGATGTCGCTGCTCAGCGCCACGATGCCGTCCAGCCGGTCGAGCAGCCCACGCCGCAGGCGCGCCAGGGAGGTCGGCCGCCGCCAGTCGGGCACACGGATATCGGCACCGAGCGCCGCGATGCGGCCGAAGGCGGGAATTCCCAGCGAGCGGGCGGCGAGCGCGGCCAGGAACGGCGCTGTGTAAAGGGTTGCGGTCTGGAGCAGCGCGACCTGTTGGCGTTGCGAGGCGAGGTATCGCCTTGCCCGCAGAGCCCAGGGGATCTGCATCACGCCGAGAGGATTTCCGCAATCCTGCACCCCGAAATCGCAACGATAGTTCGGCCCCTGGCCATGCAGGGCCACGACTCTACCTCCATCGGCCACGGCCTGACGGAAAACCTTCGCGAGCGCAGTCCCCGGCCCGTGGTACTGACCACCCAGCCCCCCCGGGGATGCGACAGCGATAGCGACAGCTTCGTTCATGCAACACCCGGATCCGGCTGTCGAAGACGGGAACTTTTTTCTTCCGGCAGCAGGATGCGGAGATAGGCATCGGCGGCCTTCTCGACTGAGAACTCCCTCGCGCGTGCCTTGAGCGTCTCAGCCGGCAAGGGGCGATCGAGCGTCGCCGCGATTGCCTCCGCCAGAGCCGCGGCGTCGCCCACAGGGACCAGTGGCCCGTAGCGGCCGCCGTCGAGAACTTCTGATGGACCAACCGAGTCGGTACTGACAACCGGCGTGCCACAAGCCATAGCTTCGACGATTACGTTACCGAACCCCTCGTTATGAGACGAGAGAGCGAGTACTGACGCTCTCCTCATGAAGGCAAACGGATTCTCGGAGAACCCGGGCATAGAAACATGGTCCTCAAGGCCGAGCCGCCGCACACATGCCTCTAGGTCACGCCGCAGCAAACCTTCACCCAGTATGATCAACCGTGCTTCGCGCGATCTTGTCAGAAGCGCGAACGCGTGGAGCAGTGTCTCGGGGTCTTTCTGTTGAACGAGGCGCCCCACCATAAGAATGACCGGCATACCAGTGTCGTGGAGCCAGGGGTGATCCACCGGCTCGGCGGCACGCTTCTCGATCTCAGGGCTCCAGCTCGGGTTGTGAATGACATGCACCCGTTCCGGCCGCACGCCCGGTACGGCTCTTACCCCCTCGGCGACGCCGTCCGAAATGGCAATGACGCCATCAGCAAAACGATAAGACGACCGGATCGCCATCCTGGCCAGTCGGTTGCGCATTCCCCGATGCTGTGGCTTCAACGTACCGACTGCTGTCGAGTCTGCGTTACGCTCGCTTATGACAACCCGGGGATGCCAACTTGACAGCGCGCATGCCCAAACGGCTATGGCATTGGCTGTCGGCAGCGCGGCCAGCATGGCGTCCGGCACTTCGCGCCGCAAATAACGCCGCAAGGCCGGTATCCCTTTCACGAAGCGCCATCTAGGAACATCCAGATTGACGACACTGACGTTCGGCGACAGCTCGGCGGCATAGTTGTTTCTGCTCCCGTCCAGGAGCACGAGGTCTGTCTTGTGGCCAAGCTCGGCAAAGCGCGTGGCGAGGCGCACAAGCATACGCTCGGCCCCCCCGCCGGCGAGTGAAGGGAGAAGGAGAGATACCCTCATAAGGCAGAATAAACTCTCAAAAATTCAGCTCTCACGTCCCGGCAGAGCGCTGGAGTTGCGGGATTGCTTCTCGTCCACCGGCGCGCATAGTCAGGCAACGGCAGTCTTCCGCTCCGCAACCCGTCCGCCTCCTTCCAGCCTCACCACCATGTCGCAGCCTTGCAGCGTCGAAAGGCGGTGCGCGATGATGAGGATCGTCAAATTCCGGTCCAGCCGCCCGATCGCCGCCATCACCGCGCTCTCTGTCTCGTTGTCCAGTGCGCTGGTCGCCTCGTCGAAGACGAGCACGTCGGCCTGCTTGTAAAGTGCGCGGGCGATGCCGATGCGCTGGCGCTGGCCGCCCGAAAGTTGAACGCCGCGCTCGCCGATCCGCGTATCGTAGCCCTCGGGCAGCGCGGCGATCACCTCCGCCAGCTCGGCCTGCTCGGCGGCGCGATGCACCCGGTCGCGGTCAATCGCCTCGCGGCGCACGCCGAAGGCGATGTTCTCGGCGATGGTGGTGTCCGCGAGATAAATCGCCTGCGGCACATGCGCGACGTTCCTCTGCCAGGCGGCCCGGTTCGCGCCCGTGAGTTTCACATCATCGACGCCGATCTCACCCTCCGTCGGCTCCAGCAGGCCCAGGATCAGGTCCATCAGTGTCGACTTGCCGCTGCCTGTCTTGCCGGCAATGCCCACGCGCGCGCCCTTGGGGATTTCGAGGGTGATGTCGCGCAAGGCCGGCGCACGGCCGCCGGCGTAGGAAAAGCCGACCCGGTCGAGCCGGATCACACGCGCGAACGGCAAGGTGGCGCCGGCGCGCGGCACATCCGGCGCGCACCGGCGCAGCATGTCGGTGACGTCGAACAGCACCTGGCGGTTGCCCATGGTCTGCGCCCAGGCACCGTAGAGGTGCTGGATCAGCGGCAGCAGCCGTTGCGCGCCCAGCGCCAGCGCACCCAGCACGGGAACCGCTTCCAAGAGGCCGCCCGGCCGGCCGGTCACGATCACCGCCACCGTCGCGATCATGACCATGCCCAACGCCTCGACGACATAGCGCGGGGAGTTGGCGAAGAAGGCATTCCTTATGCGCGCATCGCGAAAGCGTGCCATCGCGCGCTCGTAGATCTCGACGAACACGGGCTGGGACTGGTCAATGAGCACGTCGCGGATGCCGCCCAGACCTTCCTGCATCGCCTTGACACGCAGGCTCTGCACGTCGGCGATGACGCGGCTGTTGCGTCTCAGCCGCGACCGCGTCACGCCGGTGGTGAGCAGATAGATCGCCGAGAAGCCGACCCCGGCCGCAAGGGCCACGGCCGGGTCGATCGCCACCAGCCCGGCGACGATGAAGCTGGCGATGACGAGCGCCACCGCGCCGCTCATCAGCGGCGTGAGCACGCTCCAGGAAAGAATCTCGACCTTGTTGATCGCCGCAATCGTCTCGCTCGAATTGCGCCGCGTATGGTGCAGATAGGGTTCGTGCAGCGCGTTGTCGTAGAGCCTGACCGCCAACTCATAGGCCATGCCGTTGACGAAACTACTGGTCGCCCACAACAGCCTCAGCCGGAGCGCCGCCGCGATCAGCGCCGCCGTTGCGAACAGGCCGGTCAGCACATAGATCGCGCTGTCCGGATCGCGCGCGCCGAAGAGGCCAAGCAGCGGGGCCATGAAGGACAGCACCGGCGACCCCTGCGGGTCGGCAATCGCCGCCAGGAATGGCAGCAACGCGCCGATCGTCACAACCTCCGCCAATGCGCCGGCCAGCATCAGCAGGAGGAGCGGGACGACCGCGCGCCGACGCGCCGGCGACAGGTGCGCGAACAGCTCGCGGAGCGCGGAGACAATCGTGGTGCTGCGCTGCTCTGATTGGCTAACCATGGCCTTCGCGTCTCTTTGCCGTGGAGGTTCTCGGCCCGTTGCGCCAACCGCCAAAAGCTACCGCACTCTGCCTGACTCGCATTTCAGGCAAAGGGGAGAACCCGGCAGATGTACGTCCGTCTCCAATCAAGAGCGATCAGGCAACGTCTTGTTTTGTTGGGGCAAAAGAGAGCTGGTTTCGTTCACGCGACGCTCCTCATGCCGCTCGTCGTCGCGCCGTAGCCCATCGAGCCGCGTAACGACGTCTCGGACCGCCACGCTTCCGCATCCTGCCAGGCCCGGGCGATGGCGCGCGCGTCCGTCTTCTCGCCCACCACCACCATGCGCAGCGTCTTGAGCGCCACCACGAGATCGAGCCGGAAGCTGGCGTTGTGAATGTACCAAAGGTCCATGGCCGCCTTGTCGGTCGCGCCGACGTCCCGTCCGCCGTGAACCTGCGCCCATCCGGTGAGGCCCGGACGAACGGCCAAGCGTCCGGAGTGCGCCGGAGCCTGATCGACAGGCAAGAGCGGTCGCGGCCCGACGAACGACATCTCACCCAGGAGAATGTTGAAGAGCTGCGCGGCAGTTCGTCGAGCCGCGTCCGGCGCAGAAAGCGCCCGGCGAGAGACGAGCGCTGCGTTTCGGGAATGCGCACGCCTCGGGCGTCGTGAGCCGAGCGCATGGTGCGGAATTTGTAGAGCCGGAGCCTGCCCCCGAGGGCGCCCGGCCGCTCTTGCCAGAAAATCACCGGGACTCCGACGTCGATGGCCACTGCCACGGCAACAAGGACCATCAAAGGCGCTGTCGCAACGATCAGCGCCAAGGCGACCACGAAGTCGAAAATGCGCTTCCACCGCCAATAGGATCGGTGAAGCAGCCCCTCTTCAAAGATCTCGCGCAATGACGGGAGAGCGCCCCCGCCGGAGCCTCCGCCGTCGACCGATATCCTTCCGGACGAAGGGGCATGCGACGGACGCTTGGAGAAGCCCAGCCGCTCGGCGAAGTAGTCAACGACAATGCCGGAGCCGTCCTCGATCCCGACGAGCGCGTCACGGGCCGATTGCGAAAGCTCGGAAGGGGCGACCGCGACGACGATCCTGTCGACCTCGACGCCGTGCACCTCGAGGCGGCGCAGCACGGCGATCAGTTCGTCCGGCAGCCCGAGAATGGAGACGCCGTGCAGGAACCGTCCACGATGCCGGTCACTCAGGCCGAGCACGCCCGCCACGCGGATAGACTCCACGGAGAACTGGCGCACTGCGCGGAGGAACAACTCGGCCACCGGATTCAAGCCGACGATGAGGACCGTCTCGCCGCGCGGCGTGGCCGCAAGCGCCGGCGCACTCGCGCGACGCGACCGCGCGCCGTGACGTAAGCGCATCGCGGCACGGAGCGCGCACATGAAGGCGATCGCGAGCAGAACGTGCAGGATGGGGATCGCGCGGGCCAAGCCGTCTAGCCGATTATAGGCGAAGACCAAGCTCGTCGCGGCGAGCACGATCAAGACGGCCGCGATGCACACGCGGACCAAATCATTGAACGTGCTGTACCGCCAGAAACCGCGGTTGGTGCCGACGAGGGGCAGAATGATCGCGCCTGAAATCAGCGCGAAAAAAAGATACGGACCGAGAGCTGCAAGACGCTCCGGCTCGAGGTCGAGATTGTCTCTCAAAAAGAGAGCGCCGATCGCAGCCAGCGCGACAACCAATAAATCAAGAAACAACAACCGAATAAGACGCATTAAAAATACCCTCAGATCACAGCGGAAATATACATACTCCAATCAAACCGAAATAAAAAATTTCCATGTTCAAATTCTTCGACCAGATGAGGCGACACCGCATTCATCGGTTATTGGAAACGTTCCAACTGCGCACCGTATCGCTTGCGGTACGCCAGGATTTGCTTTTTGAAACGGTCTCTCGGCTCGGCACCGTGTGGTTCGATAAGTGCAAGCAGCATGGCTTCCCGCTCCGGCGCAATTACAGCGACTCCGTAAGCGAGCATGTCTAGCATCCGGCCCCTGCCAGCGCCCTGAAGCGCGGATGCGACCTCGGCCAGCACAACGATCTTAAGGTCCTTGGGCAATCCATCCCAAGCCGCGAGCCCGAGATGAAGGCGCGTCCGGAAAAGCGCTCTTTCACGCGGACCAAGCGCGAAGCATGCCCGCAGGCGCTCGGCAAGCAATTGATGAGAGCCGTTGCCGGCTTTGGCTTCGGACAACGCCAGCAGACACCATGCCTCCGCTGCAGCAGGCGACGCGCGGCCAAGGCGCTCCGCGGATTGCCTGATCCGCGCCTCGCGAAGCGGCGACGGCAGGAAGCCGCTCGGATAGCCGATCCTGTCGAGCTCGAGCGCAAGGCCCATTTCGGGTTCGAGCCAATCGCCGCGGAAAGTGTTTCGGGAGCTCAGTGCCAGGTAAGCCTGCTCAATCTCGAAATCCTTCGCGCTGAGCGCGCGCGGTCGACCGTCACGGGCAATGAAACGAGCATTGACCACGCCCGATTCCGTGCTGGTGAGCGCAAAGCCGAAGCCGACCAGATAAATACCGATTACAAAACAAACGAGGCGGAGCATTTCGAATAGCCAACGAATTTAGGAGGAATAGTATTTCTGATATTTCTTGTGATAATAGCTGTAGTAGGATGAATAGCTGGACATCAGGCGAAGCTGCGCATTGTTCAGGACCAGCCCCGCGATTTTCTGTCTCGGATCGTCGATGCCCTGCAAGCTGCGCAACACAAGATCGCGCGGCGTCTGTCGCCAGTTCACGACGTAAATTACCTTGTCGGCCAACTTCGAGAGAATGGAAGAGTCGATGACGGGCGACAGCGGCGGCGCGTCCAGCATGACGACGTCATAGCTCTCGCACACCGATGCGAGCAGCGCCCGGAGCCGTTCCGAACCCAGAATGTCGGGCGGATGCCGGGTGGTCGTGCCGGCAGGAAGCACCGTCAAGTTCGGCAACGGGCCACGCACGAATACCTGCTCGGCCGACGCATGCCCCATCAGCAGATCCGTCAGCCCCGGACCCTCGTGCGCCTTGAAGCACTTCGACGTCGAGGGATGACGCAGATCGCAGTCGATCAACAGGACCCTCTGGTTCGAGCTGGCCGCGGAGTAAGCGAGCGATTGCACGACGGTGGACTTGCCTTCGGCGGGGACCGATGAGGTGACAAGGATCAGCTTCGGCGGCCGGTCGATGTCGGACATCAACGCACTGACGCGCACGCTGCGGATGCTCTCTCCGAACCGCGAGAGCGGCTTCAAGGCGACGTACTCCGGAATGGAAACGGTACGCCCATCGACGGCTCGCTCCCGCGTCTCAAGCCGGGGCACGATGGCAAGCACCGGCAACTGCGTGGCCTGCTCAAGCTGCTCGACAGTCGCGAACCCGCTTTCGAGCTGCTCGAGGAGGAAGCCGGCACCGAGCCCCATCGCGAGGCCGACGAGCACCGCGAGAATCAGCGTGAGCCCCTTGCGCGGATGGCTCGGGTCGTTCGGCGCGAACGCCGGCGCGATCACCCGCGACTCGGCAGTCTGCAGGCTCGTTTGCTGCTCGGCCTCCTTGAAACGCGTCAGCAGCGACTCGTAGAGGACGCGGTTGGCCTGAACGTCACGCTCGAGGTCGCGGAGCCGGATCACCGCCTGATCGTTGCTGTTGGCACCCGTCAACTCGCGCAGGCTCGCTTCGAGGGACTGCTCTTTCCTGAGCGCGAAGTCGTAATCGGTCTTGAGCGTCTGCACGACGCGGGCGACTTCCTGCGAGATCTGCCGGCGGATGTCGCCTCGCTCGGCTCTGAGCTTGACGACGGCGGGGTGCTCGGGGCCGTAGCGCGTGAGGAGCTCGGCCTCCTGCCTCCCCAGTTCCGCGGCCTGTGTCCTGAGGCCGACGATTGCCGGCGCATTGACAACGGCGCCAACGCTTTCGATGCCGGCCCCACCGTCGAGGATACGTTGCGCCTGCTCGTACTGTGCGCGTTTGTCCACCGTCAGCGAGCGGGCAGCGACGAGCTGGGCGTTGATCTCGGTCGCCTGCTGCTCGGCCAGCGTCCCGGCCTGCGCTGTCACGAGATTGTGCTTGCCGCGATGCTCGGCAAGCGCACGCTCCGAGGCTTCGAGCTGTCCGCGCAGGGCTCCCACGCGCTCGCTCAGCCAAGTCGCCGCACGTCGCGCGCCCTGATAGCGCGCCTCGAGCTGTTCGACGAGGTAGGATTCGGCCACCGCGTTGGCGAGCTCCGCGGCGAGCTTCGCATCCCGATGCGAGAACGAGATCTCGATGAAGTACGTGGGTCCCTCACGCCTGACCGAGATGCCCGACTGAACGGCTTTGATGATCGAAAGCTGGCGCGGCGTGAGCGAAGGGGTATCTCCCGCGCGTTCTTCCTGTCCGCCGTCGGGCGCGCTGAACATCTGCGGCAGGAAACCCAGGATCCAGCCGATGAAATTGAAGGAACCGCCCGGAGGCGAGAACCGCGCGTTATTCTCAAGGTCCAGCTTCTCCGCCACGCGGCGGGCAACCGAGAACGACTGCACCAGCGCAACCTCCGTTGCGATGCTGCTGGCGTCGAGCGCCAGATCGCCCACCACGGCCTCCTCGCGCAGAACGCGTTCCTTACGGGGATCGATCAGAAGCTGCGTCGTCGCCGTGTAGATCGCCGTCGTCTGCAACAGCCAGACGACAGCCAGCGCGAGCAAAACCGCTACAGAGCCGAGCATGATCGGCCAACGGCGCACGACCATCGCGTAAACGCGGCGAAGCTGCTCGGCAAGCGAGGGGCCATCGTCCTCGAAGGGAACCGAATGAGCCTCGATCTGGGGCACCTTGAACTGGCTGTTCATTCGCGACCTATCCCGCCTGCCGCGGGAACTGCACCGCGCTACACGCACCCGCCGAGGCGCCGTAGCTTGACCTGCCGAAAGATCGACCTCCGACCCGACCGCTCAATGAGGAGCACGTCGGTCCGACGCGTTTCTTGTGGGTCCCATCGACCGCGATGGAGCGCGGCCGCACGACATTTAGTACTGCGTCTTCAAGCCGACGCTGACGATGCTTCTATCGTAGTCGATCGTCGGCGTGATGGTGCTTTCGTAATCGAGATACGAGTAGTTCGCCCAAAGCGACAGCCACGGGCGGAACCAGTAGTCCGCCCCGAGCGTAATCCGATAATAGTCGTCGTCCCGGCTGCCGTCGACGTACTCGGACTCACCGTAGGCAAAGCCGGCGTGCACCGTAATGTCCCGCTTGAAGGCGTAATCGGCGCGCACACCGGCCTCGGTGTTGATGCGGTTGGAGCCCCTCGCATACTGGCTCGGCGAGCCAACGTCGCGCGAGCCGACGAGCGCCACGGTGAGCAGCGGCGACACGTCCCAGCGCAACTGGGCGCGGTAATACCAGTCGTCAATCACCCTCAGCGTCGGCAGATCCGGATCGTACGAGCGATAGCCGAACGCCGCCTCGGCCGAGGTGATGCGCGTGAGCTCATAGCGGAAGCCGGCGCCAACCTTGTAACCGTCGCCATCCAGGCGGCTGTCCTCATATTCGCGCGTATCGTAAGACGTTTCGACAAACACCGACGTCTTCGGGCTGATCTCGTAGCCGAGGCGCGCGGTCGCCTCGTAGGCCGTGCCGTTGCGGAACGACTGATCGATATTACCGAGCAGCACCTTGGCGTCGAAATACTCCTCGTCGCGAACCGCGCCGCTGACTTCGCCCCAGAGCCGGTTGAAGCGCTTGTGTACGAGCGCACCCGCACCGATGGTCTGCGTCTCGATCGGCTTCAGGAAATTCTGGAACGATTCGCCCGACCCGCGCTCCTCGAAGCCGTATCGGTAGCCGGCATAGGCCTTCACATAGAAGTCGCGCTGGATGTCGAGCCGACCAGCAATGCCGACATCGCCATAGCCGACATTCTCGCTGTCGTAGTCGTTGTAAAACCGGCCGCCGCCGCCGGCATAGAGCTCAAGTGCATGGCGCGACCAGTTGGATACCACGCCCACCCGCGCGTCGACGTTCGTGTACCAATCGCTCTTGGTATTCGTAGGCTTGGCAAACACGTTGTCGTCGAACACCAGCGACGCACGGGCTTCCGGCAAGACGATGAACGAGCCTGCGCGGATCCCCGGCGAATACCGCCGGGAGCCGGGCGCAAGCAAGCCAGACACGTCGGACGGCAGATAACTAGAGGCGCCAGCCGCGGCTTCATCGGCACTCGCCGGAGCCGCAAGGACGAACACTGACAGTGAGAGCGCCCCGGCCCACCGAGCAGCTCGAAACCCCCGCGTCATAAAACCCCCTAAAATACAACACGCACAACAACCAATAATCAGTATTTAAAAAGGCCGATCGCAGCGCACACGCGCCGCCTAATGACTCCTTTAAGCACGCCCCTGAATGTGGTGGCAACAGGATTCCATCAGACCACGCTCTTTCTCAGGCCTACCTGTGAAATTGTGCTCCCGGCGCAACGACCCCGGCGGGTCCGTCTCCCGTTGCTCAGTGTTTCCCGTTCTGGGATAGACGGCGGCAATCAGCATGGCGGTCGGCCCGCCGCTAAAACAACCGCTCCTGCACCGTGATCATGTCGCCCGGATAGACGAGCACCGCCGGATCGACCGGGTGGTCCTTGAGTTCGCCGCCGTTCGCGCGCCGGATCGTAACGTAGCTCGTTGCAGCCCGGGGACTGAACCCGCCCGCGAGCGCGATCGCATTGACCACGTTAAGCCCGGGGCGATAAGGATATTCGCCGGCTTTTCCGACCTCTCCCAGCAGGTAGATCGGACGCTGGCTCAGCACCTCGACGGACACTTTCGGATTGACGAGATAGCGACCCGAAAGGCGCTCGGTGAGCCGCTGCTCGATCTCGTTGCCGGACAGTCCCCCCACCGGAACCTGGCCGATCAACGGAAAGGCGATGTTGCCGGCACCGTCGACGACGAACTCGCCCGAAAGCTGCTCTTCATTGAAGACCGTGACCTTGACCTTGTCGCCGTTCTCGAGCTTCGGAGCCGGAGGCGGCGTGACCGCTCCCGTCGTGCTGCCGGTTCCCACTGTATTGGGAGCGAGGTTCGGCGAGCCCCCACAACCGGCGGAAACAACAGCTAGAAGAAGGACATTCAGCGCCAGAAAGGGCAGAAAAACCCTTCGAAAATCCCGCGTATACATTCGAATATCACTATCCAGAATACTTATTCGCTCCAATAGTCGCGTTTTGTGGCGCACACTGGGCAATTGCCGTCCCCGAGGCAATAAGCATGCCCAAGGCGGTCGAGAGATCCATGTGGATAGTCCGGAAAGACAGTTGGCGGAAGGGGGCGCAAACGGGAGCGGCGGCAAATCCGCCTTACGTCGAAAGGAAACGCCGGTCCGCCCCTTCCAGCACCAGCGCCGTAAGCCGGCCGGTCGCATAGGCCCCGGTGTCGATGTTGATGCGGTTCGACCGCACGTCGGGCTGCTCGACCGGAGAATGGCCGTGAACCACGGTCTTTCCGAAATCCACGGCACTGTCCAGAAACTCGCGGCGGATCCACATCAGATCGCGGCTGTCTTGCCGGTCCAATGCGACGCGCGGACGAACGCCCGCATGGCAAAAGAAGTAGTCGCCAAGGCTCGTTGACGTTTCAAGCCTCGCCAGCGTCTCCGCATGTGTCTGCGGCATCCGCTTGCGAAGCTCGTCGGCAAGCCCCCCGAACCCGGCGCGGCCGAGCACGGCGTTGACGTCGATCCGATAGGAAAAAAGCGTTTCGAGCCCCCCGAGCTGGCGCCACGACGAGCCCACGTCGGGGTCGCTGAGGAAACTGCCGAGCATGTCCTCGTGATTGCCCTTGAGCAGGACGCGCCGGATGCCGGCCGGCGGCGGCCGCGAGAGCCGGTCGAGCACGCCAACCGAGTCCGGGCCGCGATCGACATAGTCCCCGAGGTAGATGAGCTGGACCTCGCTCGGGCGTCCTTTTGCGAGATCAGCCTCGATCTTTTCGTGCAGCCGGTCGAGCAGGTGCGCGCAGCCATGGATGTCGCCGATCGCATAGACACGCCATCCCTCCGGCAGCCTCGCGATCCGGCCGGGCTCGTCCTGAGCTTTGCGACGAAAGAACTTGGAAATCATGCCGGGCTCCGCTCGCGGCTGCTCCACGACTGGGCATAGCCTGCACCGAGCAAGGCTGCAAACGCCAGCGCAACACCCTGGATCTGGATCGAGAAGTCGACCAGCACCTGGAACCCGACGATGAGCGAGGCGGCAACCGCGACCATGGGTGCGAGACGGTCCCGCCGGCGCCTCGCCACGCCCCGCAGGCAAACGCCGAGGATCCAGGCGAACCCGAACAACAAGAGCAAAGCCATCGGGATTCCGAGTCCCAGCAACGCTTCGAGATAGCTGTTGTGCGCCTCGGCCCAGCGTCCCGAAAGCGGGAGGGTATCGTCGCGAAACTGCGGGAAGACGCTCGCGAAACTGCCGTATCCGTAGCCCAATACAGGACGGGCCGCGATCGCCTTAAGCGTGATCGCCGCCGTCGCCAGGCGCGCTTCGGCGGTGTTCTCGACCGTCGATCCAGCAATGCGGCTCCCGACCAACTCGCCCCGCGCTCCGAGTGCAAGCACCGCGCCCGCAATCGCGATACCGAGCGCGACCCGCCGCAGAAGCTTGCCGCGCGAGGACTGGCCCTTTTCGAAGAACACCATCACCAGCACCGCCGAGAGCGCGAGCAGGACGCCTGCACGGGAATTTGCAAGCAGGACCCCGAGTGTCAGCGGCATAAGGAGCACACTGTAGCGCGCAAGGCTCCGCCCGACGCCGACGATGTTGGCGATCAGGTCCCGCCGGTCGTTGAAGCCATGATCGACGAGGCTCGCGCGCAGATCGCGGCTGAGAAGCCCCCAGGCACAGACCAGCCCAAACGCCATGTAGACCGCGAAATGGCTCCGGTTGTAGAAAGTCCCCGTCAAGCCTCCTCTCTGCTCGAGCTTGAAGAGGCTTTTCGGAAGGACGAGACCAGCGGTGTCGGGGCCGACGGCAGCCAGCCAAAGCGCGAAAACAGCCTGCAACGCCGCCGCGATGGCCACCGCGCCGACGATGCGCTTGGCCCACGCCCGATCGCACGCGATCTGCACCGCGAGCAGGAACACTGCGGCCGCCGTCGCCAGTCGCAACAAACCGAGCGAGGTCTCACCCGGATTGACGCTGATCCTGCCGGGAAGCGTCTCGCCGAGCAGCGCCGAAGCCCGCGCCCACTCCGGCGCATGCATCCCTGCCGGCGTCCATGTCTGCAACTGGAGCCCGATCCAGCCCATGACCATGCCGAACGCCGCGAGCGGGACGGCAAGGCGTGCAACAGGAAGCGGGGACGGCGCTCCTGACGCCGCCTGCACGGCCACATAGAGGAGGAGAAGGCCGCCAAAAACCGTCGCGTTGATCCCCCAGGCAAGGGGCACATTGGCGCCGAAGATGACAGGGACGAGCCCGAGGAAGACGAGAAAAGCCCAGCCGACGCAACGCTGCAAAGCCGAAATCAAAGGTTGGTCCATTCACAAATTAAGGATCGGCGAACAAATTGGGATCGGCGGACAAACGCGCGCGCAAACCGGGCGCCGGAGGGCATCCGCCTGCACCCCGACACACTCGCCCGACCTAATTACGCTGGCACTTGAAAACCGGCAATGGCGCGCGGGCTGCCCGAGGGGCTGCGCGCGCGTTTCTCCGTCATCGTTCACGCAAAGTTAGGCGACGCAGGGTCACGTTCGAAGCGCACGCAAACCTGCGGGGATGAACATGACCATGATTGCAGTCGCCTGGATCTGTCTCGGCCTTGGCATGGCGATGGGCTTCACGCTCGGTCGGTGGATGGCGGACACCGAGAACCGGGGGGCCCCGATCCAGGACGCTCTCGAGTCGCCCTGCGCCATCCTTACAAGACGAGACCGGCCCGGACCTCGCCGGGTCCGGCCAGCCGCCGTCACGCCAGGTTGATGCGCGGCCGATAGAGCAGCGAGAGCGATTGTCTCGGTTGCGGGTCCTCGCCGGCGGCACGCGCCGCCGTCCTCATGATCGCTCTTTCCGCACCTGCGAACAGGCGCGGCACCGCCATGCCATCCCACGTGGCGTTCGTCCCCGCATGATGCGCCGACGCGAGCAACGTGGCCAACGCACCTTCCGGATCGACGGGCACGCCATGGGGCTGGACCTGTCGAGCTGTCGCAAGGATATCGACCGCGGCCACAAGCTCCGGCTCGAGCACCGAGACACGCCCTGTCGTGATCCATCGCCGCCTGTCGTCCGCAGCGGGAACGGATGCCGACGCCGCCGGTGATGGCTTTGCGCCGCGCTTGGGCTTGCGTAAAGGTGCGTCGAGAGACGCCGCCTGAACCTTCGGGCGGGCCCCGCACGCGCGGTCGCCGTAGTGGCGGCGCATCTCCGCCGCGCTGACCCGGATGAGGCGGCTCGTCGAGAGCAGACCGTTCAACCGTCCCTTAAGGCTCGGCCGCACGCTCTGCAGCCAGTAGGACGTCGCAGCATTGAGACGGCGCCCGGTGCCGGGATCGTGCGCAGCATGGAAGCCGAAGGAGGCACGCGACGTGAAACAGGCATTCCTGCTTTTGACAAACGACCAGGCGCACGCCGAATTGCAGACGCCATCGACGACCACTTTGGGAATACGCGCGAGTGCCAGCGCCGAAGCCCCGGTGCCACCCGGCGAATAACGGATGGTCACGGTCTCGCCACGCGCGGCGGCGCTCCGGAATTTCGTATAATTGAGCTCGCCGGAATGCTGCACGTTGCGCGGCGCAGCCGACGCTTCAGCCACTCCCATCATCGAGCAGAAGGCGAGCAAGGTCGCGCACAGCACAGGGGCGCGCCACCGAGGACCCGCCTCGGTCAAAGGATTGCTGGACATTTCGAACGCCGTCTCTGTTGAACGGGCGCCGGTTTTATTTTGGCGCCACTTATTGACGGCGAGACTACTTGCGACGACTGAAACTCGGCTTAACCGCGCCTCGTCCCGACCGTCGAAAGCAGCCGTTCGTTCGGGGTTTTGGGAGCGATGCTAAAGGAAGTATTAAGACCGAGTGATCGGTATTCCTCCGGCGAACTCACGCTGCGCAACGTGCTCGCGCCATCGGCTATCACCGCCTCGCAGAATTTGCTCGTTGAACCGCCCTCCGCCAGCTTGATCACCGCCAACGGCAACAGCAGCAGCATCGGGGATGCGGAGTTGAAGGCGCGTCACACCCTATGCAGACAGAGCCCTCGTCAAGGCGAGGTCGTCCGCTCGGCCGCGCGGACCTCGGCCTCGGTGATATCCGGGGCGCACATTTCGATGAAACGATACACGTAACCGCGCAGAAAACGGCCGCGCCGCACCGCAATGCTCGACGTGTTGCTCTCAAAGAGCCCGGGCGTCGTGATGCACGCGAGGTTCGTATCGCGCTCCGCGTCGAACGCCATCGACGCGATGATGCCCACGCCCATGCCCAGCTCGACATAGGCTTTGATCACGTCCGCATCGAGCGCGGTCATCGCGATGTCGGCGACAAGGGACGCCTTCTGGAACGCGTCGTCGATGCGCGCGCGGCCCGTGAGCCCATCGTCGTAGGTGATGAGCGGGTAGGACGCGATGTCTTCGAGCGTCACCTCTTTCCGATCCGCCAGCGGGTGCTCCTTGGGGACGATGACGACGTGCTCCCAGGAGTAGAAGGGAAAGGTCACGACCTCGGGATTGTGCTCCAGGGTGTCGGTTGCGATTCCGACATCGGCCACCCCTTCGAGCAGCACGCTCGCGATATCCTTGGGACTGAGCTGCTTGAGCGTCAGGCGCACATCCGGAAAGGCCTTCTTGAACTCGGCGATCACACCCGGCAGGGAATAGCGCGCCTGGGTATGCGTTGTTGCGATCACCAGCGTGCCGCAGGCGCGTTGGGCCAGACTGGAGGACAGTTCCTCCAGATTCTGCGTTTCGAGAAGGATGCGCTCGATGACGGCGGCGACCTCGCGTCCCGGATCCGTGAGGCCGAGAAGGCGCTTGCCGCGACGGACGAAGATCTCGAACCCGAGCTCGTCCTCGAGGTCGCGGATGTGCTTGCTGACGCCTGACTGAGAGGTCAGCAGCACGTTGGCCGCTTCCGTCAGGTTGAAGCGCTGGCGCACGGTCTCCCGGATGATGCGCAACTGCTGAAAATTCATAAGCCAACCGCCCCGCAACGTTTGCCACGCCCGGCCAAGGGTTCACGCTTCACGTTTAGAAAAAGCTTGTCATCGCGGAAGGTATCTGTGCCTCCGCACCGGCCCAAAGAACAATTTCTTCTATGCATATGCCAAGAGGCGGTTTGGCGGCGCCCGACGAACCCAGGCTCCGCAAGCAAACGGCGTCGCCCTGCATAGCTTATGAGTTCTTCTTCTTTCCCGGGGAACGGCGGCGCCAATAAAAATGTCGAGAGTGAGCGTCGCGACCAAGGCCCCTTGTCATGACAGTCCAAGAGAACCCGCCGCCAGCTCTCGACGCCGCGGACCTTTCGATCCCGCTCGACCGCATCGTCACCGAACTCAGGGCGTCCCGCGACCGGGCACGCAGCCTCACGCCGCGCAGCGCCTACGCGCGCGATCTGCCAAATCCCGAAATCACCGGACGCGTCCTGAAGGAGCTGTTCGCAGCCCTGTTTCCGCGCCACGGCGGAGGCCAGGACGCGACCGACAAAGGCATTGACTACTTCGTCGGCAACACGCTCAACAGCGCGCTCAGGCAGCTGCGCGGGCTTCTCAGCCAGGAGCTGCGCTTCACGTTCGCGCTCGAACAGCGCGCCGATACGGCCATCGACGGCATCGTCGCGTCGATCATCCGGGATTTCTCCGAGCGCCTTCCCGACATTCGCGAGAGCGTCATTCTGGATGCGCGCGCCGCCTTCGACGGCGATCCTTCGGCGCAAAGCCTGGAAGAGGTGCTGCTGAGCTATCCGGGCATCAAAGCCGTCTATTTTCACCGCGTGGCGCACCATCTCTTTCGGCTCGGCGCACCAATCGTGGCGCGCATCATCAGCGAGCTTTCTCACTCCTCGACCGGGATCGACATCCATCCCGGAGCGCAGATCGGATCGAGCTTCTTCATCGATCATGGAACGGGCGTCGTGATCGGCGAGACCGCCGTGATCGGGGAGCGCGTGCGCCTCTATCAGGCCGTCACGCTCGGGGCGAAGCGGTTCTCGGTCGACGAGAGCGGCGCGCTCGTCAAGGGCGCGGCGCGCCATCCGATCGTCGAGGACGACGTCGTCATCTATGCCGGCGCCACCATCCTGGGGCGCATCACGATCGGCCGCGGCTCGGTCATCGGCGGCAACGTCTGGCTGACGCGCAGCGTGCCGGCCGGAAGCCACGTGCTGCAAGCGCAGCCGGTGGCGGATTCCTTCGAGGCGGGCCTAGGAATTTAATTCCAATATCTTGGCATTGACCGCCAGTTCTATTCCGTGAATAAGCATATTCACGGCAGTAATATTCTCCATTATAGCAGAATTTGGGTCCAACATGGCAGACGATAAGCAAACAGCTCTCGGTGATATTTCGGCGCGGCAACTTGCCAATGCGACGAAGACCGTTCCGCAAATGTCGAGCATCACGCCGCGCTGGCTGGTGCACTTCCTGAACTGGGTTCCGGTCGAGGCCGGCATCTATCGCGTCAACAAGGTCAAGGACGCCGACAGCGTCGAAGTCGCGTGCTCGCTGCGCGACGAGCGCGTTCTTCCGCAGACGTACGTCGATTACATCGACAATCCCCGCGAGTATCTCCTGAGCGCCGTGCAGACGGTTCTCGACGTCCATACGCGCGTGTCCGACCTCTACAGCGTGCCGCACAACCAGATCAAAGAGCAGCTTCGCCTGACGATCGAGACGGTGAAGGAGCGCCAGGAGAGCGAGCTCATCAACAACAAGGAGTACGGCCTGCTTGCGCACGCCGCCTCCTCGCAGAAGATCAAGACGCGGGGCGGCGCGCCGACCCCCGACGATCTCGACGAGCTGATCACCAAGGTGTGGAAGGAGCCTGCGTTCTTCCTGGCTCACCCGCAGGCGATCGCCGCATTCGGCCGTGAATGCACGCGCCGCGGCGTTCCCCCGCCGACGGTCACGCTGTTCGGCTCGCCGTTCCTCACCTGGCGCGGCATCCCGCTCATCCCGTCCGACAAGCTCGAAGTGAAGGCGGGCAAGACCAACATCCTCCTGATCCGCACCGGCGAAGCCAAGCAGGGCGCAGTCGGCCTCTATCAGCCCGGCCTTCCGGGCGAGCTCTCGAAGGGGCTGTCGGTCCGCTTCATGGGGATCAACGATCAGGCGATCGCCTCCTACCTCGTCTCGCTCTACTG
>ERZ869909.564-NODE-564-length-40929-cov-5.086924_pt1 | contig 40929 bp, 38 predicted proteins | sample MGYA00520892_ERZ869909 | MGnify/ENA primary metagenome ERZ869909 (study PRJEB32215, sample SAMEA104723947) | bioreactor metagenome | biome: bioreactor; feature: anaerobic bioreactor; material: water | place: China | collected 2015-03-12 ... | reverse complement strand
TAGGGGTTTTCAGCGGCCGCTCACCGGGGGCCGCTCATGAGGGGCCGCTCATCAGGGGCCTGGACGCAGCCGCAACCGGGTGGCGCGGCTCAGCGCCAGCCCGGCCAGGATCAACCCCAGCGCCAGCAGGAACTGGCCCGGCAGCGCCTCGTGCAGAAACACCGTGCCGAAGATCACCGACCAGACCGGCACATGGTAATTCGTCTGGGTCAGGAAGGTCGAACCGGCGGTGCGGATCACCTGCACCAGCAACAGCGTGGCCAGCGCCGTCGGCCCCAGCCCCAGATAGATCACCGCCAGCAGCGCGGCGAGCGGCGGGGCCTCGCGCGGCAGCCCTTCGGCGATCAGGGCCACAGGCAGGATCATCACGGCCGCCGCGATCAACGCCGCGGCGCTGAAGGTGATCAGGTTCACCGGCGGGCAGCGCCGGGTCAGGATCGAGCCGATGGAATAGCAGAAGGCCGCCGCAACGCAGGTCAGCTGCGCCACCGGCTCCAGAAGGCCGCTGCCCAGTTGCAGCGCGCCGGGGCCGATCAGCACCACCACGCCGACCAGACCCAGCGCCAGCCCGGCCAGCTTGACCGTGGTCATGCGCTCGCCGGTCAGCAGGTGATGCGCCAGAACCAGCGTGAACAGCGGCACCAGCGCCATGGTGATGCCGGCAAAGCCCGAGCTGACATGCTGCTGCGCCCAGGCCAGCAGAAAGAACGGCAGCGCATTGGAAAAGAAGCCCATGCCCAGCGCGAAGGCCCAGATGTGCCGCCCCTCGGCCTGGCGCGGCGAGGGCAGCGCCTGTCCCAGCGCCCATGCCAGCAGCCAGAGCGCCACGGCGGCCAGGGTGATGCGAATCGCCGCGATGGCCAGCGGGCCGAATCCCTGCAGCGCCACGGTGACGGACATGAAGCTCGCCCCCCAGATCACCCCCAGCGCGATCACCGTGAGCCAATTGGCCGGCGTCGGCCGGCTGGGGGCGGAAAGCGGCGCGGAAGGGGTGGCAGGCATGGGGGCTCCGGGGTTTGCTGGCGCCCTGCCTGCCAGCAATGGCGCGCCGGGGCAAGTCGGCGCGTGAAGCCCTTCAGCGCATGCCGATCCCCAGCTGCATCAACCCGCGCCGCACCGGGGCCAGCGAATAGAGCGTCTTGAGCGTGGCGGCGCGCAGGTCGCGCAGCGGCTGGGCGCCGACCATCGAGGCCCGGTTCAGCATGTCCACCCCCGAAAGCCGCAGCTTCACCTCGGGCCAGCGGCGCTGGTGATAGGCATCAAGCATCGCGGTGCTGCCAAGTTCGTGGCCTTCGGCCAGTTCCAGCAGCGTGCCCAGATCGGCCAGGCTCATGTTCAGCCCCTGCGCGCCGATCGGCGGCACCACATGCGCGGCCTCGGCGATCAGGGCGCAACGCTCGGCGCTGAACCGATCCGCCAGCCGGGCGATGATCGGCCAGACGGTCAGGGGCGAGGCCAGCTCCAGCCGCCCGAACAGCCCGCAGGAACGGGTATTCATGTCTTCGGTGAAAACCGACGGCGGCAGGGCGCGCAGCCGGGCGATCTCGGCGCCGGTTTCCATCCAGACCACGGCCGAACAGGGGCGCCCCTCGTGATCGGGCAGGGGCACCAGCGTGAAGGGCCCGCCGCTGCGGTGGATCTCGGTAGAGACATTGCCATGCGGGCGCTCATGGGTCACCGCGAAGGCCAGCGCCTTCTGCCCATAGCGCCAGGTCTGCGCGCCGATCCCCAGCATGGCGCGCAGCGGCGAATCGCGGCCATCGGCGCCGATCACCAGCCGCGCCGAGACCCGGCTGCCGTCGCTGAGCGTCACCAGCGCTTCGCTGCTGCGCGTCACCAGCCGCGCGGTGGCGATGCCGGGGCGGAAACTCACGCCCGGCAGTTCCGCCAGCCGGGCCAGAAATTCGCGCCGCAACAGCCAGTTGGGCAGGTTCCAGCCGAAGGGCTGCTGCGAGACCTCGGATGCGTCGAAATCCTGCACGATGCGTGCCTCGGGCTCTGGCCCGCCGGCATCGACAATGCGCATGACCTGCAGCGGCATGGCATGCGGCGCCAGACGGTCCCAGAGGTCGGCGGCCTCCAGCACCGGGATCGAGGGTTGCAGAAAGGCCGTGGTGCGCAGATCTGCGCCGGGGCTGGTGGCCTCGGTCACCGGGGGGGCGGGATCGACGCAGAGCACCGAATAACCGGCGCTGCCAAAGGCCGCCGCCGCCGCCAGCCCGGCCACGCCGCCGCCGGAAATCACGATGTCGAAACGCTCGCGCATCTGCTTCACCCCGTTGCTTGCCCCGATATAGCGCGCGCCGGCGGGCGAGGCGAGGGGGCGACGCAGGGGCGGTGCGGGGGCGCGCGCTTCAGCCGCGGGTGATCAGCACCAGCACCACCATCATCAGCGGCGCTGCCACCAGCGCCGGCAGCACCAGCGCCGGCAGGCCCCAGAGCATGAAGGCACAGCCCCAGAGGCTGAGCAGCGCGACGATCAGGATCAGCGGAAATTCCTCGTCGCCCTCGGCCAGTTCTCGCGCAATCGGGCCCAGCACCGGCAACCGCCGGATCAGCGAGGGGCGGCTGGGGGCATAGGACATGTTGGTGGCGAGGCTGGCCATGGGAAACTCCGGCGAAAAGGCTGTAGTGCAGATATAGCTTTTTCGCCCCGCCAGCGGGATCGGGCGTCTTGCCGCAGTGCGGCATCGCGCCGCGCCTCGGGTTTGGCGCGCTCAGAGCCGGGCCAGAAAGCCGCTCAGATCGTCGGTATGATGGTGGATATGCGCGGCCTCGGCGGCGGGCAGCGGCTGGGGGGCCACATGCACGGTGCGCATGCCCAGATCATGGGGCACACGCAGGTTGCGCGGGTCATCCTCGAACATCGCCGCTTCGCGCGGCTCCAGCCCGTCGGCGGCAAAGACCGTGGCGAAGGCCTGCGGCTGCGGCTTGGGGTGGTAATCGGCATGCTCCACGCCATAAATGGCATCGAACAGCCCGCTCAACCCGCGCGCGGCCAGCACCTGACGGGCATAGGGGGCCGAACCATTGGTATAGACGATGCGCCGCCCCGGCAGCGCCTCGATGGCAGCGCGCAGGCCCGGATCGGGGCTGAGCACCGAGAAATCGATGGTGTGGACCTCTTCCATATAGGGCACCGGATCGACGTTGTGATGGCGCATCAGCCCGGCCAGCGTGGTGCCGTAATCCAGCCAGTATTGCCGGCGCAGATTATCGGCCGGCGTGCGCTCCAGCCCGGTGAGGCGCATGACGAAATCGGTCATCCGGGCGTCGATCTGGTCGAACAGGCGCACCGAGGGCGGATAGAGCGTATTGTCGAGGTCGAACACCCAGGTCCGGATGTGGCGGAAGGCGGGTTCGGGTGCGATGTGGCTGGGCATGGGCCATGGCTAGCGCGAAAGCGCCCGCCGCTCAAGGCCCCGGGGGGCTGCCGCCGGGCGCAACGATACAGGGTTTTCAGCCCGCCCGCTTGATTCTAGGCTGCGCACCCAGACGGAGATACCGATGCCCGAACCCCGCCCCCAGGCCGATGCCTATACGCTGATCCTTGCCGCCATCGACGAGGGGATCTATCGCCCCGGCGACCGGCTGGTGGAATCGGAACTGGCCGAGCGTTTCGGCGTCTCGCGCACCCCGATCCGCGAGGCGTTGCAACGGCTTGAGACACAATCGCTGCTGACCCGCGATGGCCGCTCGCTGATCGTGGCCTCGCTCGATCACAACCAACTCGCCGAGCTTTACGTGGTGCGCGCCGAGCTGGAGGGGCTGGCGGCGCGGCTGGCGGCGCGCCACGCCACCATCGAGGAGGTGCGGGTGCTGCGTGACATGGTCAGCGCCGACCGGCTGCTGGTGCAGGACCCGGCAGCGCTGAGCCGCGCCAACAAGCGCTTTCACAAACAGGTCCATCTGGCCTCGCACAACCGTTTTCTGGTGCGGCAGCTGGATCTGGTGCATCGCTCGATGGCGCTGCTGGCCACCACGTCGCTGGAGGCCGAGGGGCGCGGCAAGGCGGCGCTCGATGAGCATGAGGCCATTGTCGAGGCCATCGCCGGCGGCGATGGCGATGGTGCCGACAAGGCGCTCAAGGCGCATATCTCGCATGCGTTCGAGACCCGGCTGAAGCTCGAATCGGGGGATCGCAAGCGTCAGGGCGACTGACGCGCGGCTCAGGCCTGCCCCAGCGCCGGCTGGCCGGCGGCATCGTGGTGGCCATGGGCGGTCTTGTCCCAGTAGAACGGGCCGGTGATCATTTCCCAGCAGCCCTTGTAGGCCGCCAGCGCCGCCAGCGGGAAATAGAAATGCAGGCTCAGCGCCCAGGGTCGCAGGAAACGGTGATCGGCGGCGCGTAGGGCAGAGATGTTGATCGCCAGATTGATCACCTCGCTGAGCAGGAAAAGCGCCGCCACCCCGAAAAGCGCGCCCTGCGGCAGCGCCTCGGCCAGCGGATGGCCCAGCCCGAACAGCATCAGCCAGAAGCTCCACAGGATTGGCGCCAGCAGGAACTGCACCAGCGTGCCCAGAAACAGCACCTGAAAGCCGAAGAACCGCCACCAGCCCAACTGTTGCAGCAGCAGGCGCGGGTTGCGCATATGCACCGCATAGGTCATCGCATAGCCCTTCAGCCAGCGCGAACGCTGCTTGATCCAGGGCAGCACCCGGCAATTGGCCTCTTCCAGCGTGACGGTATCCAGCAGTTCGGTGCGAAAGCCATGCCGCGCCAGCCGGATACCCAGATCGGCATCCTCGGTGACGTTATGTGCATCCCAGCCGCCCAGCGCCTCCAGCACCTCGCGGCGGAAGAACAGCGTCGTCCCCCCCAGCGGCACCGCCAGCCCGAGCTTTTCGAACCCGGGCAGGATCAGCCGGAACCAGGCGGCATATTCGATGGTGAAGCAGCGCGACAGCCAGTTGGTGCGGGGGTTGTAATAATCCAGCACGCCCTGAATGCAGGCCAGATCCGGCCCGGATTCGGCGAAGCGGCGGGCGACGCGGTGCAGCTGATCGGGGGCGGGGGCATCCTCGGCATCATAGACGCCGATGATGCTGCCACGGGCGAAATTGAGCGCGTAGTTGAGCGCGCGCGGCTTGGTGCGCAGCGCCGAATCGGGCACCGGCACCACTCGCATCCAGTGCGGCAACGCGCTTTTGGCCAGCGCGGCGCGGGTGGCGTGGTCGTCCTCCTCGACGACGATCATGATATCCAGGAGCTCGCGCGGATAGCTCAGCGCGCCCAGCCGCCGCACCAGACGCGGCGCGATGCCCGGCTCGCCATAGAGCGGCACCATCATGGAGATCACCGGCTTTCGCTGGCCGAGGCTGGTGATCTGGCCCCGGGGTGCCGGCGCCTTGAGGCTGCGCAGATGCGCCACCGCCGCCGCCAGCCGCACCGCAGTGCAGATCAGAAGCACCGTCACCACCAGCCCGAAAAGCGCCAGAAAACTGGCCAGCGGCGCCATCAGCGTCGCCGCCACCAGCCCGGCCAGCGCCAGGCCCAGAAACAGGCTGAAACGGCGCGCGTTCCAGCCTCGGCAGCTTTCGGCGGCGCTGACGCAGGTTTCGGCCATCAGCGTCAGCAGGGCGCGGCGCGAGCCGATCAGCGCCTCATGCAGATCACCCTCCGAGATCACCGCCATCGCCACCGGGCCAAGCGCTGCCTCCAGCGCCGGGCGGTGCTCGGCAAAATGATCGGGCGCGGCGCAGGCCACCAGCGTCACGGCTCCGGCGCGTTTCCAGGGCAGGCATTGCATGGCCAGACAGCGTGCCGGACCCAGCGCATCGATCAGCCTTGGATCGGGGCGACCCTGCCGCGCGGTGAGGATGCTGGTGCCGTATTGCGTGGCCAGAGCGCGAATCACCGCCGCCTCGTTGACCATGCCATGGGCGCGCAGGATATCGCCGAGCCGGGCCTTTTCGCGGGTCTGGATGGCCAGCGCGCGCAGCAGATCGGCCGAGGTGACGGCGCGCTGCTCCAGCAAGATCATGCCCAGCGGGCGGCGCGGCTGCGTGGTGGCGGCGGGCGGGGTTTGCAGCAGGGGTTCAGGCAGGGGGCGCGGGCGCAGCCGGTCCAGCCCGCTGGCCACCGGCGATCCGACGAATTGTGCAAATGCCACGCTCATGCGCTGCCCGCCCCATCAAGCTTTCGGACCCGCCGGCATGACGGGTCCTGAGCCTGAATGGGGGCGAAGTGGTAAAGAGGGCGTTAACTTTGCCGCAATCTTGCCACTATTTTGCCAGATTTGCGCGCGCCGGCCGCTAACAGTGAGCAAGCTCAGGCGGCGCGGGCATCCATGGCGGCGGCGAAACGCTCGAACAGGTAATAGCTGTCTTGCGGGCCGGGGCTGGCCTCGGGGTGGTATTGCACCGAAAAGACCGGGCGATCAGCCAGCCGGATGCCGCAGTTCGAGCCGTCGAACAGCGACACATGGGTTTCGATCACGCCCTTGGGCAGGGTCTGGCTGTCAACGGTAAAGCCATGATTCATCGAGGTGATTTCCACCTTGCCGGTATCCAGATCCTTGACCGGATGGTTGGCGCCGTGATGGCCGTGGTTCATCTTGATGGTCTGCGCCCCCAGCGCCAGCGCCAGCATCTGATGGCCCAGACAGATGCCGAAAACCGGCAGATCCCGCTCCAGCACGCCGCGAATCATCGGCACCGCATAGACCCCGGTCGCCGCCGGATCGCCCGGCCCGTTCGACAGGAACACCCCGTCGGGATTGAGCGCCAGCACCTCTTCGGCACTGGCGCTGGCCGGCAGCACCGTGACATCGCAACCCGCCGAGGCCAGGCAGCGCAGGATGTTGCGCTTGGCGCCGTAATCGATGGCCACCACCTTATGGCGCGGCGCGGTCTGCGGCGCATAGCCCTGCGGCCAGGCCCAGCGCATCTCGTTCCAGCGGTAGCTCTGGGCGCAGGTCACATCCTTGGCCAGATCGAGCCCCACCAGCCCTTTCCAGGCACGGGCGCGGGCGATCAGCGCTTCCAGGTCGAAATTGCCCTCGGGGTCATGCGCCAGCGCCACATGCGGCGCGCCTTGCTGGCGAATGGCGCGGGTCAGGCGGCGGGTGTCGATGCCGCCGATGCCGATGCGGCCGCGCTTTTCCAGCCATTCGACCAACTCGCCGGTGGCGCGCCAGTTCGAGGGTTCGGTCGGGTCCCATTTGACCACCATGCCGGCGGCAACCGGTTCGGCGGTCTCGTCATCCTCGGGTGTCACGCCGGTATTGCCGATATGGGGAAAGGTGAAGGTCACCACCTGCCCGGCATAGGACGGGTCGGTCATGATTTCCTGATAACCGGTCATCGCGGTGTTGAAGCACAGCTCGGCCACGGTCTCGCCGGTGGCACCAAAGCCGCGGCCATAGAAGATGGTCCCATCGGCCAGAACAAGGCATGCGGTCGGCTTGGCAGACGGCTGGGCTGCGGGCATCGGAAGGGCTCCTGTCAGAATTTGGCCACGCTTAAGGGCAGCGCGCGCGGAATTCAAGGCCAACCGAAGCGCCGCGGGCCGGCTGTGGCGCGGTTTCGTGCCAATGGCCGGGTGTTGGCGGGCTGCTGGCCGGGGGCTAGCCGTGAAAGCGCACCAGCGCATCGATCTCGGCGCGGTCGGTGCGCGCGGCATTGGCCGGGTGCGCCGGGTCTTCGCGGCCAAAGGCAATGCCCATGATCAGCTGCGCGCCCGGCTCCAGCCCCAGCTGCGCGCGCACCACATTAGGATAGAGCGACAGCGCGCCCTGCGCGCAACTGCCCACCCCGCGACTGGCCATGGCCAGCATCAGCGTCTGCGCGAAGCCGCCCAGATCCGCCGCTTCGCGCAGGCCAAACCCCTGCGGCAGAAACAGGAAGGCGGCATGGGGCGCGCCGAAGGCATCGAGATTGCGCAGAAAGGCATCGGCGCGCCCGGCGTGATCGTCGCGCGCGATGCCCAGTGCGCCGTAAAGTGCGCGCGCCGCGCCGATCTGGCGCTCGCGGAACACGCCCTGATAGCGGGTATCCATCGGCACATCAGGCGCCGGCCCGGCGCTGGCCTCGGCTGCCGCGCGCATCGCCTGGCCCAGCGCGCGCAGTGCCGCGCCCGAGACCACATGCAGCGCCCAGGGCTGGATATTGCAATTCGATGGCGTCCAGCGCGCCAGATCGAGGATCTCGGCGATCAGCGTGGGCGGCAGGGGTTCGGGCAGGAAGCCGCGCACCGAGCGGCGGGCGCGGATGACGGTGTCGAAATCGAGCATGCGGACCTCCGCCAACAGGCTTAGCGGCGCGATGGCGCTGCGGCAATCCGGTTCCGGCTGGATTGGCGGCTGTCGTCGCGTTAGTCTGCGCCTATGAACAGGTTTTTCGCATATGGCCTTGGATTGGCACTGGTTCTGGCTCAGGCCATGCCGGCAGGGGCGAACGAACTGGCGGCCTCGCTGGAGCGGCGCATCGTGCTTTCCGGCCACAGCCTGACCGACCCGATCGCCACGCCGCTGGAGACATTGGGCATCGCCGCCGGCGGGCCGCGCGGGCGGGTGGAACGCTCGACCATTCCCGGCAGCCCGCTGGACTGGCGCTGGAACAACACCCCCAATGGCGCCGATGCCCGCGCCGAGATCGCGCGTTTCGACGTGCTGGTGCTGACCGAGCGGGTACCGCTTTCCAACACCATGCCCTGGCACAATTCGCCCGACGAGGCGTTGCGCTGGGCGCGCCATGCCTGGGAAAACGGTGCCGCCGGGCAGGGGGCGGAGGTGCTGCTCTATGCCAGCTGGGTGAGCCTGGTGCCCGAGCGTGAAGGTGCGGGCAGCGATCCGGAAGGCCATCTGCCCTGGCGCGAAAGGCTCGATCTGGAGGCGCCGCGCTGGCAGGAAATCCTCGATCACGTCAATGCCCATCGTCCCGAGGGCGTGCCGCCGATGCGGCTGGTGCCGGCCAACCGGGTGATGGCGGCAGTGCATGACGCCATTGCTGCGGGCGATCTGCCGGGGCTGGGCGGGATCGAGGCATTGTTTTCCGATGACATCCATCTGTCAGAGGTGGGCGCCTGGCTGGTGGCGCTGACCCATCATGCGGTGATCCATCGCGCTGATCCGCGCGGCCTGCCCGGCCCGATGCGCCCGCCGCTGCCCGCCGAGACCCGCGATGCGCTGGCCGATCTGGTCTGGCAGGTGGTGCAGGACGAACCCGCCGCCGGTCTGGCGGATCGCTGAAGCGGGCGGGCTTGTCTGGGCGCGGGGGCTGTGCTTTGCAGGGGCGTCACTCAACAGGCCCGAGAGCCGGAAAGGATCGCCATGAGCACCCCGATCGAACGCATTGAACCCGGCCGCCGCATGTCGCAGGCGGTGATCCATGGCGATACGGTCTATCTGGCCGGGCAGGTCGGCGATGGGGCGGATGTCACCGCGCAATCGCAATCGGCGTTGGCCGAGGTGGACCGGCTGCTGGCGCTGGCCGGATCGAGCAAGGCGCGCATCCTGTCGGCCACCGTCTGGCTGGCCGATATCGCCGATTTCGCAGCGATGAACGCGGTCTGGGACGCCTGGGTTGACCCGGCCAACCCGCCGGCCCGCGCCACCGGCGAGGCGAAGCTGGCAACCCCTGACTACAAGGTGGAATTCATCATCACCGCCGCACGCGGCTGAAGCGGCCGGGCGGGGGGCTGCCCCCTCCGATCTCCCCGGCGTATCTTGGCAAGGTGAGGGGCGCAGGCCGTGGTGCTTGCGCCCTTTTCCTTTGCGCGGCGGGGCGCTAAACACCGCCCAAAGCCAGAGGGATGCCGCGATGACCATGGAAAAGATCTTCAACGCCGCTGAGGCCGAGGCGCGCATCGCCGCGCAATGGGAAGCGGCGGGCGCCTTCCGTGCCGGGGCCAATGCGCGCCGTGACGAAAGCTTCTGCATCATGATCCCGCCGCCCAATGTGACGGGCAGCCTGCATATGGGCCATGCGTTCAACAATACGCTGCAGGATATTCTGGTGCGCTGGCACCGGATGCGCGGCTTCGACACGCTCTGGCAGCCGGGGCAGGACCATGCCGGCATCGCCACGCAGATGGTGGTCGAGCGTGAACTGGCCAAGGCCGGCAACGAGGGGCGGCGCGAGCTGGGGCGCGCGGCGTTTCTGGCCAAGGTCTGGGAATGGAAGGCGCAATCGGGCGGCACGATCATCAACCAGCTCAAGCGGCTGGGGGCGAGCTGCGACTGGGAACGCAACGCCTTCACCATGTCGGGCGCGCCCGGTGCGCCGGCTGGCGAAGAGGGCAATTTCCACGATGCGGTGATCAAGGTCTTCGTGGAAATGCATCGCAAGGGGCTGATCTATCGCGGCCAGCGGCTGGTCAACTGGGACCCGCATTTCGAGACGGCGATTTCCGATCTTGAGGTGGAGAACACCGAGGTCGATGGCCATATGTGGCATTTCAAATACCCGCTGGCCGGCGGCGAGACCTACCGCTACGTGGAAAAGGACGCCGAGGGCAATGTGGTGGTGGACGAGATCCGCGATTACATTTCCATCGCCACCACCCGGCCCGAGACCATGCTGGGCGATGGCGCAGTGGCGGTGCATCCATCCGATGAACGCTATGCGCCGATCGTCGGCAAGCTGTGCGAGATCCCGGTGGGGCCAAAGGAGCACCGCCGCCTGATCCCGATCATCACCGATGAATACCCCGATCCGGATTTCGGCTCGGGCGCGGTGAAGATCACCGGGGCGCATGATTTCAACGATTATCAGGTGGCGGTGCGCAACGGCATTCCGCTTTACAACCTGATGGATACCAAGGCGCGCATGCGCGCCGACGGGCTGAGCTATGCCGAGGCCGCCGAGCAGGCGCGTGCCATTGCCGAGGGCCGGCTCGACCCCGCCGGGGTGGAGATCGACGCGCTGAACCTGGTGCCCGAGGAACTGCGCGGGCTGGACCGTTTCGAGGCGCGCAAGGCGGTGGTGGGGCAGATCACCGATGAGGGGCTGGCGGTGATGACCCGCGCCGATGATCCGCGCCTGGGCCGCAAGCTGGCCGAGGGCGAGGAGCCGGGCGCGCTTGTGCCGCTGGTCGAGGCCAAGAAGATCATGCAGCCCTTCGGCGATCGCTCAAAAGTGGTAATCGAGCCGTATCTGACCTGGCAATGGTTTGTGGATACATCGAAAATTGTAAAGCCGGCGCTCGATGCGGTGCGCGAGGGCCGCACAAGGATTCTGCCCGAGAGCGGCGAGAAGACCTATTACCACTGGCTGGAGAATATCGAACCCTGGTGCGTCAGCCGGCAGCTCTGGTGGGGGCATCAGATTCCGGTCTGGTATGATGCCGAGGGCAATCAGTATTGCGCCGCCAACGAGGCCGAGGCCCAGGCCATGGCGCCGGGCAGGCAACTCACCCGCGACCCCGATGTGCTCGACACCTGGTTCTCGTCGGGCCTGTGGCCGATCGGCACGCTGGGCTGGCCGGAGCAGACGCCGGAACTGCAGCGCTATTTCCCCACTTCGGTGCTGGTGACGGGGCAGGACATCCTGTTCTTCTGGGTCGCGCGGATGATGATGATGCAATTGGCGGTGGTCGATCAGATCCCCTTCCACACCGTCTATCTGCACGGGCTGGTGCGCGACGCCAAGGGCAAGAAGATGTCGAAAAGCCTCGGCAATGTCATCGACCCGCTGGAGATCATCGACGAGTTCGGCGCCGATGCGCTGCGCTTCACCAATGCCGCCATGGCCTCGCTGGGCGGGGTGCTCAAGCTCGATACCCAGCGCATCGCCGGGTATCGCAACTTCACCACCAAGCTGTGGAACGCCACCCGGTTCGCCGAGATGAACGGCGTCTTTGCCGCCGATGTGCCGCTGCCGGGCGCGCTGCCACCGGTGGCCAGCCAGACGGTGAACCGCTGGATCATCGGCGAGACCGCGCGGGTGCGGGTGGCGGTCGATGAGGCGATGGCGGCCTATCGCTTCAACGATGCCGCCGATGCGCTCTATCGGTTTGTCTGGGGCAAGGTCTGCGACTGGTATGTGGAATTCGCCAAGCCGACCTTCGATGGCGATCATGCCGCGGAAACCCGCGCCACCATGCGCTGGGTGCTGGATCAGTGTTTCATCCTGCTGCATCCGATCATGCCTTTCATCACCGAAGAGCTCTGGGCGCTGACCGGGCAGCGGGCGAAGCTTCTGGTGCATGCCGACTGGCCCGAATACGGCACCGAACTGGCCGATCCGGCGGCGGATCGCGAGATGGGCTGGGTGATCGGGCTGATCGAGGCGGTGCGCTCGGCGCGGTCGCAGATGCGGGTGCCGGTGGGGCTGAAGCTGCCGATGCTGGCGCTGGATCAGGATGCCGCCGCCGCAGGGGCCTATGCGCGCAATGCCGCGCTGATCGAACGGCTGGCGCGGATCGAGGGTGTCAGCCCGGCCGAGACACTGCCGCGCGGCGCGCTGTCCATTGCCGTCGAAGGGGCGAGCTATGCGCTGCCGCTGGAGGGGGTGATCGATCTGGATGCCGAGATGGGCCGGCTGAAAAAGGCGCTGGAGAAGCTCGGCAAGGAGATCGGCGGGCTGAAAGGGCGGCTTGACAACCCGCGTTTCGTGGCCAGCGCCGCCGAAGACGTGGTCGAGGAAGCGCGCGCGCAACTGGCCGAGAAGAGCGACGAGGCGGCGCGGCTGGGCGAGGTGCTGGCGCGGCTGGAGGCGATGCGTTGAGTTGAAGGGGAGGGGGCGCTGCCCCCTCGCCGGCGGGGCCGGCTCACCCCCGGGATATTTGGGGCACAAAGACCGGGCCGCGCTGTGATGTTCAGGGGCCGCCCGGCAATGCTGCGGGGCGGCCCTTTCGCGCCTCAGCGGGCGAATTTCTTGTATTTGACGCGTTTGGGCTCGACGGAATCCGGGCCGAGGCGGCGGATCTTGTCTTCTTCATAGGCTTCGAAATTGCCCTCGAACCATTCGACATGGCCCTCGCCCTCGAAGGCGAGGATATGGGTGCAGAGCCGGTCAAGGAAGAAGCGGTCGTGGCTGATGATCACCGCGCAGCCGGCGAAATCTTCCAGCGCGGCTTCGAGCGCCTGCAGGGTTTCGACGTCAAGATCGTTGGTCGGTTCGTCAAGCAGCAGCACATTGCCGCCCGAGCGCAGGAGCTTGGCCATATGCACCCGGTTGCGCTCGCCGCCCGACAGCAGCCCGACCTTCTTCTGCTGATCGCCGCCCTTGAAGTTGAACGCGCCGCAATAGGCGCGGCTGTTCATCGTGGCATCGCCCAGTTCCAGCACTTCCAGCCCGTCGGAGATTTCCTCCCAGACGGTCTTGCCCGGATCGAGCGCATCGCGCGACTGATCGACATAGGCCAGTTTCACCGTATCGCCGTAGCTGATGGCGCCGGCATCGGGTTCAAGCTGGCCGGTGAGCATGCGAAACAGCGTCGATTTGCCGGCGCCGTTGGGGCCGATCACGCCCACGATGCCACCGGGCGGCAGCGCGAAGCTGAGATCCTCGATCAGGAGCTTGTCACCCATCGCCTTCCTGATCCCCTCGACCTCGATCACCTTGCCGCCGAGGCGGGGCCCGTTGGGAATGATGATCTGCGCGGTGGCGATCTTCTCGCGTTCGGATTTCGAGGCCATTTCCTCATAGGCGTTGATCCGCGCCTTGGATTTCGCCTGCCGGGCCTTGGCGCCGGCGCGGATCCATTCCAGTTCGCGCTGCAGCACCTTCTGTTTGGCGCGATCCTCGCGGGCTTCATGGGCCAGCCGCTTGGCCTTCTGCTCCAGCCAGGCGGAATAATTGCCCTCATAGGGAATGCCGCGGCCGCGGTCGAGTTCCAGAATCCAGCCGGTGATATCGTCAAGGAAATAGCGGTCATGGGTGACGATCAGGATGGTGCCGCGGTATTCGATCAGGTGCTTTTGCAGCCAGGCGATGGTTTCGGCATCGAGGTGGTTGGTCGGCTCGTCAAGCAGCAGCATGTCGGGCGCTTCCAGCAGCAGCTTGCACAGCGCCACGCGGCGTTTCTCGCCGCCGGAGAGGGTGGAGACATCGGCATCGTCGGGCGGGCAGCGCAGGGCCTCCATGGCGACATCGATCTGGCTGTCGAGATCCCAGAGGTTTTCGGCGTCGATCTCGTCCTGAAGCCGCGCCATCTCGTCGGCGGTCTCGTCGGAATAGTTCATCGCCAGTTCGTTGTAGCGCTCAAGCTTGGCCTGTTTCGCCGCCACCCCCAGCATGACATTGCCGCGCACATTCAGCGCCGGGTCCAGTTCCGGCTCCTGCGGCAGATAGCCGACCTTGGCGCCCTTGGCGGCCAAGGCCTCGCCGGTGAAATCCTTGTCGATGCCGGCCATGATGCGCAGCAGCGTGGATTTACCCGAGCCGTTGACGCCGACGACGCCGATCTTGACGCCGGGCAGGAAGTTCAGGCGGATGTTCTCGAAGCATTTCTTGCCGCCGGGATAGGTCTTGGAGACCCCATCCATGTGATAGACATACTGATACGAGGCCATGGGTCGCTCCGGGGAAAGGGGATTTGCCCCTCCCTACAACCGGGTGGCGGTATCTTCAAGCATCGCCGCAATGGGCTGGGCGGCGTTGGCTCACGGTGAATTGAGCAGTTCGAGGGCAAGCGTCAGGGGCGCCGGGCGCATTTCCGGTGCAGGATGGCGCAGGAGGAGATCATCATGCCCAATCGTCGCCATCTTTTGCAATCGCTGGGGGCGCTGGCCCTTGTCGCCGCCCTGCCGTTGCCGCTGGGCGCGCAGATGATCCTGGCCGAGGACGGGCTGGCGCTGCGCGGCCATGATCCGGTGGCCTATTTCACCGAAGGGCGCCCCACGCGCGGGCGAGCCGCGCACAGCCTGACATGGGGTGGCGCGGAATGGCGTTTTGCCAGCGCCGAGAACCGCGCCGCCTTTGCCGCCGCGCCCGAGTCCTATGCGCCGCAATATGGCGGCTATTGCGCCTGGGCGTTGTCGCAGGGCTATACGGCGCCGATCGACCCCAATGCCTGGGCCATCGTCGACGGGCGGCTCTATCTGAATTTTTCGCGTTCGGTGCAGCGGCGCTGGGAGCGTGACATTCCCGGCCATATCCGCCGGGCCGATACCAACTGGCCGGCGCTGGGCGGTTGAAGCCGCCTTTCCGCTTCCCCTTGCCCGGCTTCTCGCGCATAGTCCGGCGCTGATAACTTATCCATTGCCACATCTGATCTGATGAAGCCGGACCAACCGAGAACGACGGAGAGTTTCATGCCCCTCGACTTTATCGATGGCGGCGGCATCGTGCTGCTGCTGCTGGCGCTGTTCATCATTGTATCGATCTTTCTGGGCGTGCGGATCGTGCCGCAGTCGCAGAAATATGTCATCGAGCGCTTTGGCCGGCTGCGGGCGGTGCTGGGGCCGGGGATCAACCTGATCGTGCCCTTCATCGACTCCGTGGCGCATCGGATCTCGATCCTTGAGCGCCAGTTGCCCAATACCCGCCAGGATGCGATCACCACCGACAACGTGCTGGTGCAGGTGGAAACCAGCGTTTTCTACCGCATCATGGAGCCGGAAAAGACCGTCTATCGCATCCGCGATGTCGATGCCGCGATCCAGACGACGGTTGCCGGTATCGTGCGCTCCGAAATCGGCACGATGGAGCTCGACGAGGTGCAGGCAAACCGTGCCCGCCTGACCGAGCGCATCCGCGAGGCGATCAAGGATGTCGTTGATGACTGGGGTATCGAGGTGACGCGGGCCGAGCTGCTCGACGTCAATCTCGACGAGGCGACGCGCACCGCCATGCTGCAGCAGCTCAATGCCGAACGGGCGCGGCGCGCGCTGGTGACCGAGGCCGAGGGCAAGCGCCGGGCGGTCGAATTGGCCGCCGATGGTGAGCTTTACGCCGCCGAGCAGGAGGCCAAGGCCCGCCGGGTGCTGGCCGATGCCGAAGCCTATGCCACCGGGGTCATCGCCGAGGCCATCGCCAAGAACGGGCTGGAAGCGGCGCAGTATCAGGTGGCGTTGAAACAGGTGGAGGCGCTGACCAAGGTCGGCGAAGGGGCCGGCAAGCAGACCATCGTGGTGCCGGCGCAGGCGCTCGATGCCTTCGGCGATGCCTTCCGCATGCTCACCGGGCGCTCGGGCGGGCGCGGTGCTGCCGGTGGCAGCGCGGGTGGCAGTTCCGGGGGAGCGGCCTGATGCTGGGCATCTGGTGGGTCTGGGTGGCCTTTGGCCTGGCGGTTGCCACGCTGGAGGTGGTGGTGCCGGGCTATGTCTTCGTGGGTTTCGCGATTGGCGCGGTGCTCACCGGGGCGGCCATCGGGCTGGGCCTGCCGGGCGGCGCCTGGATGGCGGCGGCGCCGCTCAATGCGGTGGTGGTGTTTTCCGTCCTGTCGCTGATTGCCTGGCTGAGCCTGCGCTACGGCCTGGGGGTGCGCAAGGGTCAGACCAAGCGCATCCGCCACGATATCAACGAGGATTGAGCCCTCGGGGCCGGGCCGGTCAGAGCCCGGCCAGTTCGGCGCAGACCGCCTGCGCGGCCGCGCGCGGGTCCGCCGCCTGCCAGATCGGTCGGCCGACGACGATGTGATCGGCGCCCTGGCGGATGGCCTCGGCCGGGGTGGCGATGCGCTTCTGATCGCCCGGTGCGCTGCCGGCGGGGCGCACGCCGGGGGTGACGATCAGTCGGCCCTCGGCCTGCGGCAGGGCGCGGATGCGTGCGGCCTCCTGCGGCGAGGCGATCACCCCATGGGCGCCGGCATCAAAAGCGCGCGCGGCGCGTTCCGCCACCAGATCGTCGATGGCGCCGGGCTTGATCAGCGCCGCATCCAGATCGGCGCGGTCAACCGAGGTCAGCAGCGTCACCGCCAGGATCTTCAGCCCCGAGCCGCCCACCCCTTCGCGCGCGGCGGCGACCACCTGCGGATCGCCATGCACGGTCAGGAAATCCAGATCGAACCGCGCCAGACCGCGCACCGCGGCCTCGATGGTGGCGCCGATGTCGAACAGCTTGAGATCGAGGAAGATGCGCTTGCCCTGCTCGTCCTTGAGCTCATTGGCAAGCGCTAGCCCGCCACCGGTGAGCATGCCCAACCCGATCTTGTAGAAATTCACTGCATCGCCCAGTTGCTCGGCCAGCGCCAGTGCGCTGAGCGCATCGGGGCGGTCCAGCGCGACGATCAATCGCTCATCGGCGGGAAGGGCATCGCTTCGGGAAGGGGCGGGGGCGGCATTGGTGGGGCTGGTCATGGCGCATCTCCGATTTTGCGCCTGATAGGGGCTTTGCCGGCCCGATGCAAGGCAGCGCCGTCAGGCGATGGCCTCCATGCGTTCCTTCGACAGCCCGCCGGGCACGATGGTGATCGGGATGGGCAGCGAGCCCGAGTTGCGCGAGAGCTGCGTCACCAGCGGGCCGGGGCCGGAACGGTCGGTGCCTGCACCCAGCACCAGAACGCCGATGGCCGGGTCATCCTCGATCTGGGCAAGGATTTCATCGACCGGCTCGCCCTCGCGGATCACCAGTTCCGGCTCGATCCCCTGCCGGTCGCGCATCCATTTGGCAAAGACCTCGAAATGCGCCTCGATCCGCTCGCGGGCCTCGGCGCGCATGATCTCGGCCACACCGATCCAGTGCTGGTATTCATCGGGCGGGATGATCGACAGGATCTGCACGCCGCCACCAGTATGCGCCGCGCGCAATGCCGCGAAACGGATCGCGTTCAGGCATTCGCGGCTGTCGTCGAGCACGACGAGTAACTTGCGCATCAAGGGCTCCCTGTTTGGCGCCATCTTGGCGCCGGTCGGCGGGCTTGTCCAGCGCCGCGAAAACCCGCCCGGCGCGCGGCGCGCATCAGCGGGTGCTGGCGGCCCAGTCCCAATAGAGCGCGCGGGCGCGCTCGGCCATGCTGCGCGAGGCGTAATGCACATCGTCGAAGGCCGAAACCGGCGTCACCTTAGCCATGTTGCCGGTCAGGAACACCTCATCGGCGGCGCGGAAATCATCGAGCGTCAGCACCGCCTCGTGCACCGTCACGCCATCGGCGCGCAGATTGGTGATATGGCGCGCCCGGGTGATGCCGGCCAGGAAGGTGCCGTTGGGAATGGGGGTGAAAACTTCGCCGTCGCGCACCATGAACACATTCGCCGTGGCGGTTTCGGCGACATTGCCATGGCTGTCGCAGACCAGCGCATTGCCGAAACCCCTGGCATTGGCCTCGGCCAGCATGCGGGCGTTGTTGGGGTAAAGGCAGCCGGCCTTGGCATTGACCACCGCGCTATCGAGGGTGGGGCGGCGGAAGCGGGTGGTGGTCAGGGTGGTGGCGGCACCGGTGGCGGGCATCGGGATGTCTTCGAGGCAGATGCAAAAGCCGGTGGCGCCCACTTCCGGCACCACGCCCAGCGGCCCGCCGTTGAGCGCCCAATACATCGGCCGGATGTAGCAGGGCGCGTCATGGCCCTTGAGCGCCTCGCGGATCAGCGCCACCATATCCTCGGCGCTGACGGTGGGGGTGATCATCAGCGCCTCGGCCGAGCGGTTGACGCGGGCGCAATGGGCCTCCAGATCGGGGATCATGCCATCGACAAAGCGCGCGCCGTCAAAGACCGTGGTGCCGAGCCAGGCGCCGTGATCGGCGGCGCGCATCACCGCCACATCGCCGGCATGCCAGCTTCCCTCGAAATAGGTGCGGATATTGCTGCCGGTCGCCATGATCGTCCTCCCTCGTTGCGGCGCGACTAAACCACCCGCGCCGGGGATCGTCCAGAGGGGGCGCTTCAGAGATTGAAGACCCGGCTGGGATGTAGCATGCCGCCGATATAGGTGCCGATCGCCACCGGCTGGCCCTGATGGCTGCCCCAGGCGGTTTCGCCGGGTTCGGCTTCGGAACGCAGCACCGCGCCGGGATTGCCGTTGCGCAGCCGCTGCGCGCCTTCGGCACTGAGCACCAGTTCCGGCAGATCGGCCAGCGCCACGTCCAGCGGCAGCAGGCGCGCCTCCAGTTCCGGGCTTCTGGCCAGCGTATCCACTTCCTCAAGGCTCAGGCCCTTGGCGGCCTCGAACGGCCCCGACCATTCGCGCCGCAGCCAGAGCACATGGCCATGACAGCCCAGCGCCGCGCCCAGGTCGCGCGCGATGGAGCGCACATAACCGCCCTTGCCGCAGATCATTTCCAGCTCGACATGATCGGCATCGGGCCGCGCGATGATCTCCAGCCGCTCGACGCTCAGGGGCCGTGCCGCCAGTTCCATCGCCTCGCCGGCGCGGGCGATGTCATAGGCGCGCTCGCCCTCGACCTTGACGGCCGAGAATTGCGGCGGCACCTGCATGATCTCGCCGCGAAACCCGGCCAGCGCGGCCTCGATGGCGGCGTCATCGGGGCGCTGCCCGCTTTGCGCGATCACCTCGCCCTCGGCATCGTCGGTGGTGGTGGCCTGGCCCAGCCGCACCATGAAGCGGTAGCATTTGAACGCGTCGGTGACGAAGGGCACGGTCTTGGTGGCCTCGCCCAGCGCCACGGCCAGCACCCCGGTCGCTGCCGGATCGAGCGTGCCGGCATGGCCGGCCTTGGCCGCGCCCAGCGCCCAGCGCACCTTGGAGACCACGGCTGTCGAGGTCACGCCGGCGGGCTTGTCGATCACCAGCCAGCCATGCAACGGCCGGCCCTTGCGCTTGCGTCCCATCCTGTTCTCCGATTGCTGGCACGGGCGCGCGGTCTAGCCCTCCGGGCCGGCGCTGGCAAGAGGTTGCACATTGCCCCGGCCCGGCGGCTGTGGCCATATGGGGCAGGCAGGCAAAGGGGCAGGGGCATGCAGAACGTCAACCGCGAGGTCACCGCCGGCAGGGTGGTTTTCGGCCCCGACCGGCCCCTGGCCTTCATTTTGGGGCCCTGCCAGATGGAAAGCCCCGCCCAGGCGCTGGAGATCGCCGAAGTGCTGGCCGCGCTGAGCCAGGCCGAGGGCGTGCCGGTGGTGTTCAAGGCCTCGTTCGACAAGGCCAACCGCACCTCGGGCCGCGCGCCGCGCGGGGTGGGGATGAAGGTGGCGCTGCCGGTCTTTGCCGAGATCCGCGCCCGCTTCGGCCTGCCGGTGCTGACCGATGTGCACGAGCCCGCGCAATGCGCGCCGCTGGCCGAGGTGGTGGATATCCTGCAGATCCCCGCCTTTCTGTGCCGTCAGACCGATCTTCTGGTGGCGGCGGCGCAGAGCGGGCGGGTGGTCAATGTCAAGAAGGGGCAGTTCCTGGCGCCCTGGGACATGGTGCCGGTGGTGGAAAAGCTCACCGCCGCCGGCAATCGCAACGTGCTGCTGACCGAGCGCGGGGCAAGTTTCGGCTACAATGCGCTGGTCAGCGATTTTCGCGCCTTGCCGATCATGGCCCGCACCGGCGCGCCGGTGATCTTCGATGCCACGCATTCGGTGCAACAGCCCGGCGGGCACGGCACTGCCTCGGGCGGCGAGCGCGAGTTCGTGCCGGTGCTGGCGCGGGCGGCGGTGGCGGTGGGGGTGGCGGGGCTGTTCATGGAAACCCACCCCGACCCCGACAATGCCGCCTCGGACGGGCCCAACATGCTGCCGCTCGCCGATCTGCCGGCGCTGGTGCGCCGGCTCAAGGCGCTGGACGCCATCAGTCGCAGCCCGAGCTGATGCTTGGGCCCTGCGCTGGGGCCGTGCGGGCTCAGCGGTTCAGCCAGGGTTCAAAGGCCAAGGATCGTCTTGGCTTCCTCCAGCGCCGCCACCGATCCGGCGTGATCGCCGGCATTGTGTAGTGCCTCGCCCTCGGCGCGCAGTTCAACCACGCGGGCATGGGCGGCATCATCGAGCGTGGCGCCGGGCAGGGCGGCGTCGATCTCGGCCATCAGCGCCGGGCACATATGCGCCTGCGCGGCCAATGGCGCGAGCATCAGCCCGAGGGCCAGGGCGAGGGGGGAAAGACGGGAGAACAGGCGCAGCATGGGAACCTCCTCTGGTTGAGGCGGCCCCGACAAGCGGCGACAGTCAGGCGCGGCCGGGGCCGCACCGCGCCATCATAGCACGATGCCGCCGCCCCCGCCATCGCTGCGGCTCAGACCCGATCGGACACCAGATGAAAGGCCGTGGCGCCGGCCTCGATGCCGAGCGCGCGCAGTCCGGCGAGGCTTTCGCCATGGGCCGGCACCGGCGGCAGTGGCAGGGCTTCGGGGCGGTTTTCCAGGAGCGCCTCGGCGGCCAGCATGCCGAAGGTGGTGCCGGGGCCGATGCCGCGCCCGGAATAGCCGAAAGCCGCCAGCGCGCGCGGGCCCAGTTCCAGCAGCTTGGGAATATGATCGGAGGTCATGGCGATGCGCCCGTGCCATTCATGCTCGAAGGTCACGCCCGCCAACGCCGGAAACAGCCGCGTCAGCCGGCGCCGCGCCCAGCCGCGATGCGCGCTGCCGCCCGGGTGATCAAGTTGCCCCATGGCACCGATGATCAGCCGCCCGGCGGCATCCATCCGGTAGGAAGACATCACCAGCGCGGTATCCCAGCAACCCTCGCCGCCGGGCAGGATCTCGGCACGCTGGACATCAGGCAGGGGCGCGGTGGCGATCTGGAAGTAATGCACCGGCACGCTTTGCGGCGCCGCCAGCCCGTCGGCGCGGCGGTGATAGGCGTTGGTGGCCAGCAAAAGCGCCGGCGCGCGGATCTCGCCCCCGGCGGTGATCACCCGCCAGATGCCGCCCTCATGGCGCAGCGCCTGCACCGGGCTTTCAGCGTGCAGCTGCGCCCCTGCGGCTTGCGCCGCGCGCGCCAGCCCCCGGCACAGCGCCAGTGGCTGAACGGTGCCGGCGCGGGCATCATGCAGCGCACCCAGATGGCTGGCATTGCCCAGCCGGCGCGCGGTCTCGTCGCGGTCGAGCAGTGTGACCGGGGCGCCCAGCGCCTGCATCTGCGCCAGCCGCGATTGCAGATCGCGCAGCCCGGCCGGGTTATGGGCCAGATGCAGCGTGCCGGCACGGCGCGGTTCGCATTCGATGCCATGGCGCTCGATCAGATCGAACACCCGTTGCGGCGCGGCGCCCAGCAGCTCGATCAGCTGCGCCCCGGCGGCATCGCCGAGAGTGGCGCGGATCGCATCGGGGGGCAGCCAGAGCCCGGCATTGACCAGCCCGACATTGCGCCCCGAACCGCCATGGCCGATCACCTCGGCCTCGACAAGGGCTACGCGCGCGCCCTGTTCGGCGGCGCGCAAAGCCGCCGAACAGCCGGTGAACCCGCCGCCGATCACCGCCAGATCCGCCGTCACCACCCCGTCGAGCGGCGGGGCGATGACAGTTTCACGGCAGCTTGCGTGCCACAGGTTGGTCTGGTTGTCAGACATCGAACCTGACGCCCTGCGCCAGCGGCAGCGCGGCGGAATAGTTCACCGTATTGGTGGCGCGGCGCATATAGCCCTTCCAGGCGTCCGAGCCGCTCTCGCGCCCGCCGCCGGTTTCCTTCTCGCCGCCGAAAGCGCCGCCGATCTCGGCGCCGGAGGGGCCGATATTGACATTGGCGATGCCGCAATCCGAGGCCTGCAGGAAGGCCTCGGCCTCGCGCAGGTTGAGCGTGAAGATGCACGAGGACAGCCCCTGCGGCACATCGTTCTGCATCGCCAGCGCGGCGTCGAAATCGCTGTATCGCATGACATAGAGGATGGGTGCGAAGGTTTCCTCGCGCACCACGTCGCTCTGGCCGGGCATTTCCACCAGCGCCGGGGCGACATAGGCGCCGCCCTTGCCGGTATCGACCGCCGCGCCGCCATGCACCGTGCCGCCCTGGGCGCGCGCGGCATCGAGCGCTTCGAGCATGCGCGCCTTGGCACCGGCATCGATCAGCGGGCCAACCAGCGTGCCGGCTTCGCGCGGATCACCCACCGGCAGGCTGGCATAGGCCTTGGTCAGCCGTGCCACCAGATCATCGGCCACGCTTTCATGCACGATCAGCCGGCGCAGCGAGGTGCAGCGCTGCCCCGCCGTGCCGACGGCCGAAAAGACGATGGCGCGCACCGCCATGTCCAGATCGGCCGAGGGCGCGACGATCATCGCATTGTTGCCGCCCAGTTCCAGGATCGAGCGGCCGAAACGCTCGGCCACCTTCGGCCCGACGATACGGCCCATGCGCGTCGAGCCGGTCGCCGAGACCAGCGGAATGTCGGTTGCCGTGACCAGCGCCTCGCCATGCGCCGCGCCGCCGATCACCAGTTGCGCCAGCCCCTCGGGCGCATCCTCGCCGAAACGCTTGAGCGCGCGGGCAAGGATATTCATGCAGGCCAGCGCGGTGAGCGGGGTCTTTTCCGAGGGTTTCCAGATCACCGGATCGCCGCAGACCAGCGCCAGCGCCGCATTCCACGACCAGACCGCTACGGGGAAGTTGAAGGCGGTGATGATGGCACAGGGGCCCATCGGATGCCAGGTTTCGCGCATCACATGGCCGGGGCGCTCGGAGGCGATGGTCAGCCCGTAGAGCTGGCGCGACAGGCCGACCGCGAAATCGCAGATGTCGATCATTTCCTGCACTTCACCCAGGCCTTCAGAGGTGATCTTGCCGGCTTCCAGCGTGACCAGCGCGCCCAGCGCCTCCTTGGCGGCGCGCAGTTCCTCGCCCAGCAGGCGCACCAGCTCGCCACGGCGCGGGGCCGGCACCTTGCGCCACTCGGCGAAAGCGGCATTGGCGCGGGCGCGCACGGCCGCCATCTCGGCCAGCGGGGTTTCGGGGACGCGGGCGATCTCGGCGCCGTCGATGGGGCTGAAAACCGCCAGCGTGCCCCCCGAGATCTGTTTGTCATCCAGCCCGAGGGCGGCGAAAATCTGTTGCGGGGTCATGGTCAGTCTCCTTCTTGCGTGACGAGGGCGCGTTGCGCCGGCATTCCCATCGAGACCAGCAGCGGCGCTGCCGCCTGCCGGGTCTGAAAGTCGTTCTTGTTCCGCAGCCCCTGCCAATTGTCCAGCAGAAGCGACTGCGCCACCGCCCCGCCCAGCGTGGTGCCGGGGCCGGTGATGATGAAGAGATCGGGGGCGAATTCACGCGCGGCAATGCTGATGGCGCGCGTGAAATCATAGGGTTCGACAACCTGATGACCCAGCGTGTAGTCGCGCAGCCGCGCCGGATCGCTGGCACCCGGCCACCAGATGGCGCCGCGTCCGTCGATCAAGGGCAGCGCCGGCTGGTTGAACAGCTCCGGCCGCAGCTTCGCGCGCCCGGCCTCGGCCACCGGCGCTTGCAGCGCGGTATGGAAGGCCGCGTGATTGGCCAGCCGCATCGGAAAGCGACCCTGCGCCGGCTCCACTGAAGCCTCGAAAGCGGCGAGGCCGGCCTCGTTGCCGGCCAGCACCAGCATGCCGCCCAGATCGATCGACAGTGCCAGAGCATGGCCGGGGCGGGTTGCAATCTCGGCCACCAGCGCCAGCAGTTCAGCGCGCCGGCCGGGCAGGGGCTGCCAGTTCTCGTCGGTGAAGGGATAGATCAGTTGCCCGCCGATCAGATGCTCCTGCATCAGCGTGCCCATGGTGTTGACGACCTCGAAACCGGCCTCGGGCGTGAGCGCGCCGGCGCAGGCCAGCGCCGAATACCAGCCCATGGAATTGCCGGTGACGGCAAGGATTTCAACGCCGTCGATGGCCTGAAAATCGGCCAGGGTGCAGGCATAGATCAGCCCCGAGGCATTGTCGCCCCTGGTATGGCGCGCCACCGAATAGCGCGCCGCACCATCCAGCGCGGCCAGGGTTTCCTGCCCCAGCGCGGCGCGCTGGCGGTCGAACGCTGCCAGCATCGGCGCCCTTTGCGCATGATGGCGCGCCAGATAGCCCAGTTCGGTCTTGGTATAGGTGCCGCGTCCCGGACAGATCACGACGGCGGTTCTGGTGGCGGTTTTTGTGGGGTTTTTTCTGGCGGTGTTCATTCGCGCCCCATCAGGTCAAGCGCCGCCCGGGTGATGCCCTCGCAGGAAGGCATCGTGGCCGCATAGGCCGGGCCGGTGGCGATGAAACTGTCCTCGGCGGTGATGCGGGCGGAGGTGTGGCCGGCCTCGGCCAGAAGCGCCATCAGCGCCTCGGCGATATTGCCGCTGCGGCGGCATTCATCGACCACCAGCACCCGCTTGCAGCCCTGCACGGCTTCGAGCAGCGCGGCCTCGGGCAGGGGTGCGAGCCAGCGCAGATCGATGATGCGCAGCGCCAGCCCGGCCTTTTGCAGCGCCGGCGCGGCCTGTTGCGACAGATAGCGCCCGTTGCCATAGGTGACGATCGCCAGATCCTGCCCCTCGCCGTCGATGCCCACCGAGCCGAAGGGCAGCCGCTGGTCGGGCGCGGGATAGCGGCGCATCCAGCCGCCATCCTTGTCGGCATGCAGATCGCGCATCAGATAAAGCGCAATGGGCTCCAGAAACACCACGAGCCGCTGTTCCTCGCGCGCCAGCCGCACGCATTCGCGCAGCATCATCGCCGCATCCGCCCCATCCGAGGGGCAAGCCAGGATCAGTCCCGGAATGTCGCGCAGCACGGCCAGCGAGTTGTCATTGTGAAAATGCCCGCCGAAACCCTTCTGATAGCCAAGCCCGGCGATGCGCACCACCATCGGGTTGGTATATTGCCCGTTCGAAAAGAAGGGCAGGGTGGCGGCCTCGCCGCGCAGCTGGTCCTCGGCATTGTGCAGGTAGGCCAGAAACTGGATTTCCGGGATCGGCAGGAAGCCGTTCTGCGCCAGCCCGATGCCAAGGCCAAGGATGGACTGCTCGTCAAGCAGCGTGTCGATCACCCGGTCGGGGCCGAAGCGCGCCTGCAGTTTCTGCGTCACGCCATAGACGCCGCCCTTGCGCCCGACATCCTCGCCCATCAGCGCGATCTCGCCATGCTCCAGCATCAGATCGTTGAGCGCCCAGTTGATCAGCCGCGACATCGGCTGGGGCTCTTCCATGGCCTGAAGGTCGCTGCCAAAAAGCGCCGCGCGGGCCTCGGGCGCGGGGCCGTTGGTAGGCTTGCATTCGCGCGGTGGCGGGATCAGGCTGGCCATCACCCCCCTGGCATCGCTCAGCCGCGGGCGGGCGACGGCCTGCGCAGCGATGCGCTCGGTGCGCGCGCAGGTCTCGGTGTAGATGGCGAGCGCGGCATCGGGCGCCAGCGCGCCGGCCTCATGCAGCAGGCGCACCGAATGCAGCAGCGGGTCGTTGGCCTCCTCGGCCTCGACCTCCTCGCGGCGCATGTAGGTGGTGGGCAGATCGGCGCCGGCATGGCCGTAAAGGCGCACCATGCGCAGATGCAGGAATGCCGGGCGGCGGCGATTGCGCACATAGTCGGCGGCCTCAAGCGCGGTGGCATGGGCGGCGTAAAGGTCCAGCCCGTCGGCCTCGAAATACTTCAGGCCGGGGCGATGGGCGAAACTGGCCTTGATCCAGCCCCTCGGCGTGCGGACCGAAATGCCGATGCCGTTGTCCTCGCAGACAAACAGAAGCGGCAGCGGGATCGATTGATAGGCGGTCCATTGCGCGGTGTTGAACGCGCCCTGCGCCGTCGAATGATTGGCCGAGGCATCGCCGAAAGAGCACATGATGAGCGCATCCTCGGCCAGTTGGCGGTGCTCCGGCGGGTGGCGGCGTGCCAGCCCCAGGCTATAGGCCGCGCCGACCGCCTTGGGCAGATGGCTGGCGATGGTCGAGGTTTGCGGCGGGATGTTCAGCGCCTTGGAACCCAGCACCTTGTGCCGCCCGCCCGAGATCGGATCTTCGCTTGATGCCGCGAAGGACAGAAGCATGTCCCAGGCGATGGATTGCCCCGGCACCTGGCCGGCGCGGGCGACCTGGAAGGCGGCATCGCGGTAATGCAGAAAGGCCATGTCGGTGGGGCGCAGCGCCTGGGCCACCGCAGCCATGCCCTCATGGCCCGAGGAACCGATGGTGTAAAAACCCTGCCCGGCCTTCTGCATGGCGCGGCTGGTGCGATCCAGTGCGCGGCTGAGGCATTGCGCACGGTAAAGCGCTACAGCCTCGGCGGCGGGAAGGCCCGGTGTGGGGGCGCGGCCCGGTGGAAAATCGCGCGCCGCCACCCGGCGCAGGAAATTGGCGTGGACGATCTCGGCGCGGTCCATCAGGAAGCTCCGTCTTGCAGCGCGGCGATGCCTTCGGCGATGCGCGCCAGCCCGGTATCCAGTTCGCTATCCGAATAGGCAAAGGACAGCCGGAAATGCCCCGGCATGCCGAAGGCCCGCCCCGGCACCAGCGCCACGCCATGGTCTTGCAGCAGATACTGGCACAGCGCGGCGTCATCGCCCAGCACCTCACCCGCCGGGGCCTGGCGGTCCAGCACGCCCCGGCATGAGGGGAAGGCATAGAAGGCGCCTTCGGGTATGGGGCAATCCAGCCCGTCGATGGCCGAGAGCGCGGCCACCACCCGGTCGCGCCTTGCCTGCATCGCCGCGCGCCGCTCGTCCAGATGCTGCTGCGGGCCGGTCAGCGCGGTCAGTGCAGCGGCCTGCGCGATGGTGCAGGCGCCCGAGGTGATCTGCCCCTGCACGGTGATCATGGCGCCGATCAGCGCCGCTGGCCCGATGCCCCAGCCGATACGCCAGCCGGTCATCGAATGCGCCTTCGACACGCCATTGACCACCAGCATGCGCCCCGCCAGTTCCGGCGCCACCGACCGGAACGAGGCGAAGGGCACGAAGGCCAGTTGGTCATAGATTTCATCGCTCATCACCCAGACCTGCGGATGGCGCGCCAGCATTTCGGCCAGCGCGCGCAGCTCGGCCCGCGAAAACACCGCGCCGCTGGGGTTCGAGGGGCTGTTGAGCATCAGCCAGCGGGTGCGCGGAGTGATCAGCGCTTCGATCTGCGCCGGGCTGGGCTTGAAACCGGCCTCGATCCCGCAGGGGATCAGCCGCGCCGTGCCGCCGGCCATGGCGACGATATCGGAATAGGAGGTCCAGTAGGGCGTGGGGATGATCACCTCATCGCCGGGATCGAGCGTGGCCAGCAGCGCCGAGGCGATGACCTGTTTGGCTCCGGTCGAAACCACCACCTGCGCGGCGGCGCAATCGGGGCCGGGGGCGCGCGCGGCGATGGCGTCGCGCAGCGCGGGCAGGCCGGCGGTGGGCGGGTATTTCGTTTGCCCGGCGAGGGCGGCTTGGTGGGCTGCCTCGATGACATGTGCCGGCGTGGGGAAATCCGGCTCGCCGGTGGCCAATGAAACGACATCACGCCCGGCCCGTTTCAGCGCCGCTGCCGCTTCGCTGATCTGCACGATCTCGGACAGGGCAAGGCCGGCCAGACGGCTGGCGGGGGTGAAACCGGCGGTTTCATGCGCGATTGGCAAAGTGATCTCCTGAAGGCTGGGCGGCGTGATGAATGAATATTGGCGAAAACGGCGCGAAAGTATATTGAAGCCTGATCGCCATATCATGAGTTTTCATCATGCTGATACCGCGCCGCTTCCTGCCCTCGATCAGCTCGCTCGTGGCGTTGGAGGCCGTGGACCGGCTGGGCAGCGCCACCGCCGCCGCCGAGGAACTGTCGCTGACCCAAAGCGCGATCAGCCGCCAGTTGAAGGCCCTTGAGGAGCAGATGGGCGCGCCGCTCCTGCTGCGCGAGCGCAACCGGCTGCAACTGACCCCGGCGGCGCATGATTACGCCCGCGAGGTGCGCGGCCTGCTGTCAACGCTGGCAAGCGCCTCGTTGCGGCTGAAGGCCAACCCGGCCGGTGGCGGGCTCAATCTGGCGGTGCTGCCGGCTTTCGCCATGCATTGGCTGGCCCCCCGGTTGCGCGATTTCGCCCGCCGCCACCCCGAAGTGACGGTGAATTTCACCACCCGGCTGGCGCCCTTCAGCTTCGCCCATGAACCGCTCGATGCCGCGATCCATTACGGGCGGCGCGACTGGAAGGATGTCGGTTACCTGCCGCTGGCGCGCGAGCGCGTGGTGCCGGTGGCGGCGCCGGCACTGCTGGGCGCGGGCGCGATCACGCTCGATGCGCTCGCGGCGCTGCCGCTCTTGCATCTGGAGACCCGCCCCGATGCCTGGGAGGATTGGTTCGCGCGGCAGGGGCGGCCGGTGAGCGGGCTGCGCGGCATGCTGTTCGATCAGTTCGCGACCATGGCGCAGGCGGCGATCCATGGCTTCGGCGTGGCCCTGCTGCCGGATTATCTGGTGGCACCGGAACTGGCCTCGGGGCGGCTGGCGCGGGCCTATGGCACCGCCGAACCGGCGCCCGGGCATTACTATCTGGTCTGGCCGCTTGATCGCCCCGAGGGCGCGCCGCTGCGAAAATTCCGCAATTGGTTGAGCGAGTTGGCCCAGCCCGAGGCTTGAGCGACCTCACGCCTCAGGTCGCGGCGTCAAGCCCGGCGAGAAACCCTCGCGCGGCCTCGTCAAAACGCCGGGCGATCAGCGCCGGATCGGGGGTGTTCTCCAGACAAAGCAGCGTGCCGGTGCCCTCGATCAGCGCCATCAGCCGCCGCGCCCGCACCGCCCCGCTTTCCCCCGGCAGGCCGGTTTCCAGCTTCGCGGCGAGCGCCTCAAGGAATGCCGCCTGTCCAGCCTGAAGCGGCTGCGGATCATCGCGCAGACGGGTCCAGAGAAAGGCCTGATAGGCGGCCAGCGGCACATCATGGGCGCGTAGATTGATCAGCGCCTCGCCGTAGCGCCGGGCCAGCGCGTGCACGCAATCGTCGATGCCGCCAGTCGCCAGATCCTCGGTGCGGGGCAGGAAGTCATGGAAGAAACGCTCCAGACAGGCATCCAGCAGGTCCTGCTTGCGCGGAAAATAATGATGGAACGCGCCTTTCGACAGGCCGCTGGCGCGTGCCAGATCCTGCATGCTGGTATGTTCGGGCCCCTTGGTCAGAAAGAGCCGGAAGGCGATGGCCAGAAGATCGTCACGGCTGGTTTTCATGGCGTTTCACGGGTGGTTTCCGGCTTCGGGCAGGCGGTGCAGCTTGTAAAGCGTCACCGGTCCCAGGGTTTCGGTGGCATGAAGCTGATAGCCGAGCCGCTCGTAGAAGGCCAGATTGGCACAGTTCTCGGTATCGAGCACCCAATGCGCGCCGGGTGGATAATGCCGATGCAGCGCCATCATGAAGGCACGCCCCGCACCCTTGCCGCGCGCCGTCTCCGCCAGCCCGATCATGGCGAGAAATGGGCCACTGCCCGCCGGACGCTGGCGCTGGCTGCGCCGGGCATAGGCGTTGAGCCGCGCCAGCACCCGCAGCGGCAGCCTTGCCAGTGCCGGCAGCCCGGCCAGTTGCGTCGCGAACTGGCGCCATGACGGCGCGGCATCCTCGACCAGCGCGCAGCCGATCAGCGCCCCTTCCGCCCGCCAGCCCCAGAGGCTGTGCCCGGCGCGCAGATGCCGCTCGATCAGCAGTTCGATCACCTTGCGGCGCAGGGCGGGCCGATTCTCGGGCGCGGTGGGGGCGGTGAAATACTGCATCGCCGGGTCTTCGGCGAAAGCCTCGGTCAGGATCTCGGCAGCGCGCGCCACCGCCGCGGCCTCATCGCGTGTGATGTGCAGCAGGGCGTCAGCCATCCGCCTGCCCCCGCTGGTGATCGACGCCGAAGGCATAGACCACCTTGAACAGGAAGAGCGCGCTGGCCACCATGCCCAACCCCTCCAGCGCCAGCAGCGGCAGCGCCGTCAGCCCGATACACAGAAAACCACCCGCCACCAGCCGTTGCAGTGCATGGCCATTCAACAGGTTGACCACGATTGCCGCCCCGATGGTGAATCCCCAGACCAGCGCATAGGGCATCAGCGGCAGGGCCAGAAGCGCTGCCAGCGCCGGCAGATGCACATGGACCGCGATGAAGCCCCAGCGATGCGCCGGACGGCGGGCATAGAACTCATTGGTGCCGGCGGTCAGGTTTGCGGCCGCCCCGGCGGCGATATCCAGCAGCAACAGCCCCGCCAGCACCCGCCGCCAGAGCGCCAGCTCGGCCAGATCGCCAATCGCCGGCAGCCAGAGCACGGCCAGCGCCGCGCTGACCAGCGCGACAATCGCCAGCCCGCCGGGGCTTTGCCGCTCGCCCAGAACCTCATGCAGCAACGAGGGGATCTTGATCTGCACGGTTCACCTCCTGAAAATACCGGACGGTTGGCATGTTTCATGCCGCACGCCCCGCGTCAACCCCCGATCCCGGTGCTTGACGGCCCCGTCCCGTGCGCCGACACTGCCCCGGCCCGAGTGAGACCCGATGCCCACCAACCCCGCCCCGCTGCCGCCCCGATGGTTCGACCGCCCCGCACCCGAAGTGGCGCGCGATCTGATCGGCAGGTTCCTGATCCTGCGCGGCGCCGGCGGCATCGTCACCGAGACCGAGGCCTATGCCGCCGACGATCCCGCCTCGCACAGCTTTCCCGGCCCGACAGCGCGCAACGCCGCCATGTTCGGCCCGCCGGGGCGCGCCTATGTCTATCGCTCCTACGGGATTCACTGGTGCCTGAATGTGGTCTGCGCGCCCGGCCATGCGGTGCTTCTGCGCGCCATCGAGCCGCAACGGGGCCTCAACCAGATGGCGGCGCGACGTGGCACCGACAAGGCGCGGCTTCTGGCCAGCGGCCCGGGGCGGCTGGGGCAGGCGCTGGGCATTGGCCCGGGCGACAATCACCACCCGTTCGACCATGCGGATTTCGGCTTTCTGCCCAATGCACTGCCGGGGGCACAGATCATCAGCGGCCCGCGCATCGGCATCAGCCGCGCCACCCACTACCCCTGGCGCTTCGGTTTGAAGGGCTCGGGTTTTCTCAGCCGGCGCTTTCCCTCGGCGGGCTGATCGCGCCCGGTGCGGCCGGGTGCGGCCGGGTGCGGCCGGCAGGGGCTGGCCCCGCCGGCGCCTTTTCTCAGGCCTTGCCGCGATAGATATCGACCAGCTTGCCCAGCATCGCCAGCGCCTCGTCACGCGGGCGCTGGAAGCTGTTGCGCCCGATGATCGAGCCATTGCCGCCGCCATCACGGATCGCGCGGGCATCGTCATAGACCGAATCCGCGCCCTTCTTGGCGCCGCCCGAAAACACCACGATGCGCCGGCCGTTGAAGCTGGCCTGCATGCAGTGGCGCACCCGCGCCGCCTGGCTGGCAATATCGATGCCCTGGGCCTCATAGACCTTCTTGGCCTCGCCCAGTTCCAGATGATCGGTCGAGAGTTTGATCTTGATGATATGCGCGCCCAGCAGCGCGGCGATCTGTGCGGCATAGGCGGCGATATCGATGGCGGTTTCGCCATCCTTCGAGATCGACTCGCCGCGCGGATAGGACCAGATCACCGTCGCCACGCCTTTTGCGGCGGCTTCCTCGCGCATGGCGCTGATCTCTTCGAACATGTCCAGCGCCATGTCCGAGCCGGGATAGATGGTGAAGCCGATGGCCGAGCAGCCCAGCCGCAGCGCGTCATCCACCGATGCGGTGATCGCCTGGTTCTTGCCGGCGGTGTCGGACATCAGCGAATTGGCGCTGTTGGCCTTCAGGATGGTCGGGATCTGGCCGGCATAGGTATCGGCCCCGGCCTCGATCATGCCCAGCGGTGCGGCATAGGCATTGAGCCCGGCGTCAATGGCGAGCTGGTAGTGATAATGCGGGTCATAGGCTTCAGGGTTGGCGGCGAAGCTGCGCGCCGGCCCGTGCTCGAACCCCTGATCGACGGGCAGGATGATCATCTTGCCGGTGCCGCCCAGCTTGCCCTGCATCAGCATGCGGCACAGATTGGCCTTCACGCCGGGGGTCTCGCCCTCGTAATTGGCCAGGATCTTCTGAACGATTCTCGTCGCGCGCATCGGCGGCTCCTCTGTTGGCTTGGCTGGCGCAGGGATAATTGGGGAAATGCGGCGCGACAATGGTGATAAACCGGTGTTAACGCTCGCATCGTGCAAAATGCCACGCGGGAGAGGCGTTTGCGCTGCCCGCGCCCGTCTTTGTGCCCCAAATATCCCGGGGGTGCGGGGGCAGCGCCCCCGCTTCGCCTGCCGCCAAAGTCGCAACCTCAATCGTGCAGATAGCGGCTGGCCTCGCGCCGGGCAAAGGGCTTGAGCCGCTCGCCATGGCGTGCCAGCCAGTCGCGCACCATCGCGGCATCGTGCTTCGACAGATCGCGCAGCCACCAGCCGACGGCCTTCTGGATGAACCATTCGCGCTCATTGGCCAGCATCGCGGCCCAGCCCAGAATGCGCTCGCGCACCGCCACTTCCGGCGGCTTGGGATGGGTCAGCCGGGTCCAGGGCAGGGTCATCACCAGCGCCGCGCGCCGCGTCCACATGTTTTCATGCCCCAGCCAGGCCTCGACCTGATCCAGCCGCGACGGATCGGCCATCAGCCGTTTGCCGCCGGCGATCGAGGCATGATCGGCAATCGCCCAACTGTCGAAACCCTCGGCCCAGCCGGCGATCAAGGCCCAGGCGGCGGCGTCATCGGGGCGGATGCGCGCCTGGGTCAGCAGCTTGGCCGCAGCCACGCGCGCCTCGTGGATGTCGCTGTCCCAAAGCCCCTGGGCCAGCGCCAGCCGCTCCTCCAGCGTGCAGGCCGCGCGCCAGTCGCGCACCAGCGCCTCGATCTGCGGCACCGGCACACCCATAAAGCGCCGTGTGGTCTTGTGATATTCGGCCATCTGCCCGGCGCGACCCGTGTCGCTCAGGGCCTCCAGCGCGGCCAGCGCCGCTGCTGCATCGGGCACTTCAATCGCAGGCCCGCTCATTCCACCGTCACCGATTTCGCCAGATTACGCGGCTGATCGACATCGGTGCCGCGCGCCAGCGCCGCATGATAGGCCAGCAGCTGCGCCGGCACCGCATAGACCAGCGGCGCGATCAGATCGGGCACGGTGGGCATGGCCAGTTGCTGCCAGACCGGCCCGGCCTCTTCCAGCCCCGCGATGTCCGAGACCAGGAGCACCTGCCCCTGCCGCGCCATGACCTCCTGCATGTTGGATACCGTCTTTTCGAACAAGGCATCGCGCGGAGCCAGAACCGCCACCGGCATGGTCTTGTCGATCAGCGCGATCGGCCCGTGCTTCAACTCGCCCGAGGCATAGCCCTCGGCATGGATATAGCTCAGCTCCTTGAGCTTGAGCGCCGCTTCCATGGCCAGCGGATACATCACCCCGCGGCCGAGAAACAGCACGTCACGCGCCCCGGCCAGCTGCTTGGCGATGGCCTTCACCGCCTCCTCGCGGTCAAGCGCCTGCCGCATCAGCCCGGGCAGGGCATGCAGCGCCGCCAGATGCCCCTCCAGCGCCGTGGCATCCAGCCGCCCGCGATCCCGCGCCGCCTTCAGCGCCAAGAGCAGCAAAGCCAGCAATTGCGCGGTGAACCCTTTGGTCGAGGCCACGCTGATCTCCGGCCCGGCCAGGATCGGCAGCGCCAGATCGCATTCGCGCGCGATGGACGAGGTTGGCACATTGATCACCCCGATGGTGCGCGCCAGCTGCCCCTGCACATGGCGCAGTGCCGCCAGCGTATCGGCGGTCTCGCCCGACTGGCTGATGAAAATGCCGATGCCGCGCTCGGAAAGCACCGGCTGGCGGTAGCGGAACTCGGAGGCGATATCGGTTTCGCAGGGCAGGCCGGCCAGTTGCTCGAACCAGTATTTCGCCACCTGCGCGGCATAATAGCCGGTGCCGCAGGCCACCAGCACCAGCCGGTCGCACTGGCTGAAATCGGCCGCCTCCGGCAGGGCCAGCGCATTGCCCTCGGGGGTCAGATGCAGGCTCAGGGCCGCGCGCAGCACAGCGGGCTGCTCGGCGATCTCCTTGGCCATGAAATGGCGATGCCCGGCCTTGTCCACCCGCGCCTGATCGAGCTGGATCTGGCTGACCGGCCGGTTGGCCAGCCGCCCCTCGGCATCAAAGATCTGCACGCCGTCGCGCGTCAGCACCACCCAATCGCCCTCTTCCAGATAGGTGATGCGGTCGGTCATCGGCGCCAGCGCGATGGCGTCCGAGCCCAGATACATCTCGCCCTCGCCATGGCCCACCGCCAGCGGTGAGCCGCGGCGCGCGCCGATCATCAGATCCTCCTCGCCCTCGAACAGAAAGGCCAGCGCGAAGGCCCCTTCCAGCCGCGTGAGCGTGGCGCGGGCCGCGTCCACCGGGCTCAGGCCCTGATCGAGATGATGCTGGCACAAAAGCGCCACGGTCTCGGTATCGGTCTCGCTTTGCTGCTGCAGCCCCAGCGCCGCCAGTTCGGCGCGCAGGCTTTTATAGTTCTCGATGATACCGTTATGCACCACCGCCACCCGCCCGGCGCGATGCGGATGGGCGTTGCGCACGCTCGGCGCGCCATGGGTTGCCCAGCGGGTATGGCCGATGCCCGATTTGCCCGCCAGCGGCTCATGCACCAACAGATCGCTCAGATTGATCAGCTTGCCCACCGCGCGCCTTGCGTCCAGCCGCCCGTCGCTGATGGTGGCAATGCCGGCGCTGTCATAGCCGCGATATTCCAGCCGCTTGAGCGCCTCAAGGATCAGCGGCGATACCTCATGCGTTCCCAGAACGCCCACAATCCCGCACATGATCTATCCTTTCCGCGCCTTGAGCGCCCGCGCCCGTTCCATCAGCCGCCGTGCCAGCCCGGGCTTGACCTCCTGACGTGCGCGGCCCAGTGCCAGCGCGCCATCGGGCACATCCGAGGTGATCACCGAGCCCGAGCCCGTCATCGCCTCAGCCCCCACCCGCACCGGCGCCACCAGCATGGTATCCGAGCCGATGAAGGCCCGCGCGCCGATCTCGGTGCGGTGCTTCATCACCCCATCATAGTTGCAGGTGACGGTGCCGGCGCCGATATTCGCCGCCTCGCCGATATGGGCATCGCCGATATAGGACAGGTGGTTGACCTTGGCGCCCTCATCCAGAATGGCGTTCTTGATCTCGACGAAATTGCCCACCCGCACATCCTCGGCCAGCTCGGCGCCGGGGCGCAGCCGGGCAAAGGGGCCAACCACCGCGCCCCGGCTGACATGGCAGCCCTCCAGATGGCAGAAAGCGCGGATCTCGGCGCCGCTTTCAATGGTGACGCCGGGGCCGAACACCACATTTGGCCCAATGATCGCATCGCGCCCGATCACCGTATCGAGCGAGAAGAACACGCTTTCGGGTGCTTGCAATGTGACGCCGTTCTCCAGCGCCTCGGCGCGGGCCATGGCCTGAAACGCGGCCTCGGCGGCGGCCAGTTCGGCGCGGGTATTGATGCCCAGCGTCTCGGCCTCGTCGCAAAGCACCATGCCGGCGCTCAGCCCGCGCGCGCGCGCCAGTTCCACCACATCGGTCAGATAATATTCGCCGGCGGCATTATGGTTGCCGACCTCGGCGATGAGTTCCATCAGCAGCCCGGTATCGGCGCAAAGCACGCCCGAGTTGCACAGCCGGATCGCGCGTTCCGCCTCGGTTGCGTCTTTGAACTCGACGATGCGCTCCAGCACCTCGCCCTGGCCGACCAGCCGCCCGTAACGCCCCGGATCGGCGGCCTCGAAACCCAACACCACCACCGCATGGCGCGCGCGCGCCTCGCGCATCGCCTCAAGGGTTTCCGGGCGCACAAACGGAGTGTCGCCGTAAAGCACGATGGCATCGCCGCGCACGCCTTCCAGCGCCGCGCGGGCCTGACCGACGGCATGGGCAGTGCCCAGTTGCTCGGTCTGATGCAGGCAGAGGGCATCGGGGTTGAGCGTCCGGGTGGCCTTTTCCACCGCCGCGCTGCCATGACCGGTAATCACCAGTATGCGGTCGGGTTCCATCGCCTCGGCGGTGCGCAGCGCATGGGCCAGAAGCGGCACGCCGCCCAGCGGATGCAGCACTTTCGGCAGGTCCGAATTCATCCGGCTGCCCTGGCCGGCGGCCAGGATGACAAGCGACAGGGGCATTGCAGATCCTTTCAGATTTGCGCCGTTTTACCCCCTGTGCAGGGCTTTGCAAGCTGGGGCGCCATCACTTGACGTGACAGGCTGAAATACATGCGAATCCCCGCGCATGCCGGCCGCCGCGGGCGCCCGTGCCTAGCGCGAGCGCCGCCGCCGCCCGCCCTCGCCGCCGCCACTGGCGGTATTGTGGTTGAGATCGGGCAGGCTCACCACTTTGGAAAGTTCGGGGAAGGTATCGGTGGCATGCGGAATGGCGCTGGCATTGACGAAATGCTCCTGAAAGCGCGGCTCGATGGCGGTTTCCACCTTGTGGATGCGCGCAACCTGCGCCTCGATCGCGGCCCGCGCGGCAATGTTGCACAGCGCGATCCGCGCCCCGGTGCCGGCGGCATTGCCGGCGCTGGTAACCCGCTCCAGCGGGCAATCGGGGATCATGCCCAGCACCATCGCATGCTTGGCCGAGATATGCGCGCCAAAGGCCCCGGCCAGCACCACCCGGTCCACCCGCTCGATGCCCAGCTCGTCCATCAGCAGTCGCGCCCCGGCATAGAGCGCCGATTTCGCCAACTGAATGGCGCGGATATCGCCCTGGGTGACGGCAATGCGCGGCCCGCCCTCGGCGCTGGCGTCATGGATCAGATAGGCATGGGTGCGCCCCTGCGGCTGGCTGCGGGCGGTGCCGGTCTGCTCGGCCGAGCCGATCAGCCCGGCGCCATCGACGATGCCGGCCATGCGCATCTCGGCCACCGCCTCGATGATGCCCGAGCCGCAGATGCCGGTGATGCCGGTGCCGGCGGTGGCTTGCGCGAAACCCGGCTCATCCGACCACAGATCGCAGCCGATGACCCGGAAACGCGGCTCCTTCGTCACCGGGTCGATCTCGATGCGCTCAATGGCGCCGGGCGCGGCGCGCTGGCCGCTGGAAATCTGCGCCCCCTCGAAGGCCGGGCCGGTGGGTGATGAGCAGGCCAGCACCCGCTCCTTGTTTCCCAGAAGGATCTCGGCATTGGTGCCGACATCGACGATCAGCACCAGATCCTCGGATTTCTCGGGGGCTTCCGACAGCGCCACGGCGGCGGCATCGGCGCCGACATGGCCGGCGATGCAGGGCAGCATATAGAGCCGCGCCTCGGGGTTGAGCGCGTTCAGGCCCAGATCGCGCGCCGGGGCGGCCAGTGCCGAAGAGGTTGCCAGCGCGAAGGGCGCCTGACCCAGTTCCACCGGGTCGATGCCCAGAAAGAGATGGTGCATCACCGGGTTGCAGACCACCACGCTTTCTATGATCAGCCCCGGATCGATCCCGGCTTCGGCGGCGACGGACCGCGCCAGCGCATTCATCGCCTCGCGCACCGCCTGCGTCATCTCGACATCGCCGCCGGGGTTCATCATCGCATAGCTGACCCGGCTCATCAGATCCTCGCCGAAGCGGATCTGCGGGTTCATCACCCCGCCCGAGGCCACCACCCGCCCGTCGCTCAGGTCGGTCAGATGCGCGGCGATGGTGGTCGAGCCCAGATCGACGGCCAGGCCGAAGAGCCCACCCTCGTGCAGCCCGGGCCAGAGATCCAGCAGCCGCGCCGGCCCGTCGCGATGGTCGTGGTAAAGCGCCACGCTGACCGCCCAGTTGCCCTTGCGCAGCACGCCTTGCAGCTTGCGCAGCACCGAAGGCCCGGCCTCGATCGCCTCGATCTGCCATTGCTCGCGCAGCGCCTGCGCCAGTCGTTCGACATCGCCCGAGGGTTCGTGCATATCGGGCTCGGCAACCTCGACGTAGTAAAGCCGAGTCGCCGGGTCCATGGCGATCGCCCGGGCCGAGGCCGCCTTGCGCACAACTTGCCGGTGCAACTGGCTTTCCGGCGGCACATCGATCACCACATCGCCCATGATCCTGGCCTGACAGCCCAGCCGGCGGCCGTCGATCAGGCCGCGCTTGTCCTTGTAGCGCTGCTCGACGGCGTTCCATTCGCTCAGCGCGCCGGGCTCGACGGTGACGCCGTGTTTGGGAAAGGCGCCCTGGCCCGGGGTGATCTGGCATTTCGAGCAGATGCCGCGCCCGCCGCAGACCGAATCCAGATCGACGCCCAACTGCCGCGCGGCGGTCAGCACCGGCGTGCCCAGCGCGAAACGCCCGCGCTTGCCCGAAGGGGTGAAGATCACCAGGGCTTCGGCGGTATCGCCCGTCTGGTCGTTGCCCGTCTGGTCGGTGCCCGTCTGGTCGGTGCTCGTCTGGCTCGTGGGGTGGCTCATGGGGCGCTCTTCCTGCTGCCGGTTGCAGGCAACATATCCTGTTGTCCGGCCCGGAAAAGAGGCGAAGCGACCGCCGCCGGCGCTAAAGCGACGGTGCCCGCGATGGCACCCCCGATGGCGCCTGCGGCGGGGCAGGTGGCGCGGCTGGTTCGATGCATTGCGCCATCAGCCGCGCCTCGGCCATCAGCGCGATCATCACCTCGACATGGCGCGCCGGACGCCAGCTCAGGCCCGGGTGCGCCCCGGCCTCGCGGCGCAATTCTTCCTGGCGTTCCTCCAGCTCCAGCAACAGCCGCACGGTTGCCGGCCCGGGCGGCGGTGGCGCGGGCAGCCGCAGCACGCGGCGCAGATCGGTCTCGCGGCGATAATCACTGGTGCCGATCCGGGCGGCGCGCAGCAGCAGGCGGGGGCGGCGGGTGCGGGCGATTGTTTCAAGAATAGAGACAACAGATTCGCGCGGCTGGCAGCTCATGGCGGCATCTCCTGGCAAGAACATGGAATTTGTGAAAGTTGCCAGTCTGCCACAACTCCAGCGGGTGTTGCAGAAAAGTGTTCTTTAGCGAACGCTTGGTTCAGTTAATTTGAAATGTTTCAGGTCAATGTGTTGCATGAGAAGGCAGAAAAACTGCAATCATGCAAAGCACGTCATGGTTGAAAATACCCCGTATTCGTAAACAATAATCGCTGCGTGACCCCAATCGCGTAAGGGCAGAAATCAGTGCCGGTGAGGGAATCATGACAACCAGTCTCAGACCGAACAGCGAGCTTCCGGGATGGGTGCCGGCCGAGGTTCGGCGCTATCTCACGCATACGGAGAGCGGCCGCTCGCTGCGCGCCATCGCCCGCGACGAGGGGCTGCATGCCTCGACGGTGATGCGCCAGATCCGCCGTTTCGAGAACCGACGCGACGACCCGCTGATCGATGGCGCGCTGGGCCGGCTGCGGCTCAGGCGCCCCAAGCCGCGCGCGCAGCCTCCGACCGCCGGCGGCGGGGCCGAGGCGGCGCTTGATGAGGCGCATCTTCTGGCCGAGGCGCGGCGGGTGCTGCGCCGGATGAGCGAGCCCGGGGCGCTGATGGCGGTGGCGGCCGACATGGAGCGCGCGGTGGTGCTGCGCGACGGGGCCTCGGGCGCGGTGCGGCTGGCGGTGCTGGAACGCCCGGTGGCCGAGGCCTTCGCCCTGCGCGACTGGATCGCCTGCCGCAAACCGGGCCGCGTGGCGCGCTACGAGATCACCGCCGCCGGGCGGCAGTTGCTGCGCGAAATGCTGGACGGGGAAGTGGCGCCGGCGGCGGTGACACAACTGCCGCAGATCGGCAGCCGGCCGCGCCCGGTGCTGGGTGAAAGCCCGGTGAGCACCCTGGCGCGGCGGCGTGACCGCGAGGGAAATCCGTTTCTGGCGCCCGAACTGGTGGCCGCCGCCGAGCGGCTGCGCGAGGATTTCGAGATCGCCCAGATGGGCCCGCGCGGGGCGCAGAACTGGGAGCGTTTCCTGTCGGCGCCGCCCCCGGGCGCCGAGGCCGAAAGCCCCCTGCCCGCGCCGCCTGGCTGCGCCCAGCGGGCGGCGCGGGCACGGGTGGCGGCGGCGCTGCGCGAACTGGGGCCGGGGCTGGGCGATATGGTGCTGCGCTGCTGCTGCCGGCTGGAGGGGCTGGAAAGGGCCGAGCGCCGGCTGGGCTGGTCGGCGCGCTCGGGCAAGATCGTGCTGCGCATCGCGCTGATGCGGCTGCACCGCCACTACACCGACCTCGGCGACGCCGCAAAGATGATGGGGTGAGCCGCGCCCGGAGGAACGTCCAGTGGACGTTCATCAGCGGCGAACGCCCGGAGCGCGAGCGCAGGGCCGGGGCCAGCCGCGCCCGGAGGAACGTCCAGTGGACGTTCATCAGCGGCGAACGCCCGGAGCGCGAGCGCAGGGCCGGGGCCAG
>ERZ869909.562-NODE-562-length-41096-cov-77.915893_pt1 | contig 41096 bp, 39 predicted proteins | sample MGYA00520892_ERZ869909 | MGnify/ENA primary metagenome ERZ869909 (study PRJEB32215, sample SAMEA104723947) | bioreactor metagenome | biome: bioreactor; feature: anaerobic bioreactor; material: water | place: China | collected 2015-03-12 ... | reverse complement strand
CTGACGCGCGTGGGACTGGAAACACGCGCCGCCGACCGCCTGGCGCATCTGGCGCGGGCAATGGTCAGAAGACTGCGCGACGAGCTGATCGCGCGCGAAGCACGCCGCGCCCCGCATGACCCCGCAAGGCCCGATTCAGCGGCGTTGGCGGTGTTGATGGCCGAGAAGCTGGACCATCTGGTGCCCCATCTTACCCGCTATCGCCCGGCGATGCTGCGGGTGATGGTGGTGCCGCTGGTGATCCTTGCGCTGTCCTTCTGGCTTTCCTGGGCGGTGGGGCTGGTCCTGCTGGTTTCGGGGCCGCTGATCCCGGTGTTTCAGGTGCTGGTCGGGCTGGCCGCGCGCGATGCCAGCGCCCGGCAGATGGCCGAGATCGGCACGCTGAACACCGCCCTTCTGGACCGGTTGCGCGGGCTGGTCGATATCCGCCTTCTGGGCGCCACCGAGCGCATGGTGGCGGGTTTCCGCGACCGGGCCGAGGCCTTGCGCGCTTCCACCATGGCGGTGCTGCGCGTCGCCTTCCTGTCCTCGGCAGTGCTGGAGCTGTTCGCGGCGCTGGGGGTGGCGATGGTGGCGGTCTATGTGGGTTTTTCGCTGCTGGAGCTGATTAACTTCGGCTACTGGCACAGGCCGCTCACGGTGGGCGAAGGCATCTTCCTGTTGCTGCTCGCCCCCGCCTTCTTCGAGCCGATGCGCGAACTGGCCGCCGCCTGGCATGACAAGGCCGCCGCTTTGGCAGTGGCCGATGAGCACCGCAACCTTCACGATCGCCCGCTCAGGCCGCTACTCGGCACTGGCGGGGCGGCGAACCGGCTGGCGGGAGCGGCCACAATCCGCACCAGGGGCCTGATGGTCGATCACGGCACGCCCCTGCGCTTTGCGGATCTTGACATCGCACCAGGCGACAGCCTGGCCATCACCGGGCCAAGCGGCGCGGGCAAGACAACGCTTCTGGCGCTGCTGGCGGGGCTGTCCGCGCCCGATTCAGGACAGATCGAAGTGGCCGGCCAGCCGCTGGACAACACCACAACCGATGCCTGGCGCGCCCGGCTGGCCTGGGTGCCGCAAGGCGTGCATTTCCTGTCCGGCAGCCTTCGCCACAACCTTGCCCCCGGCGCATCGGCGGCGGAACTGGCAGATGCCCTGACCCGCGCGCGGGCGCAAGCCGTCGTGCAACGGCTGCCACGCGGGCTGGATACCCGGCTGGGCGAACTGGGTGCCGGCGTTTCGGGCGGCGAGGCGCGGCGGCTGATGCTGGCACGCGCCATCCATGCCGCGCCGGATGTGCTGATCGCCGATGAACCCACCGCCGATCTGGACCCCGAAACCGCGCAGGAAGTCATCGACCAGTTGCTTGCGCTGTCGCGCCAGGGCGTCACCCTGATTGTCGCCACGCATGACATGCGGCTGGCCACCCGCATGGCGCGGCGGCTGGAACTGGCAACACCCGGACAGGAGGCAGGCTGATGCATCACCTCCGGGCAATCCTGATCCTGATCTGGCAGGCCGAACGCGCGGCCCTGCTGCGCGGTGTGGCGCTGTCGATCATCGTTCTGGTGATGGGGCTGGCGCTGCTGGGCCTGTCAGGCTGGTTCATCACGGCGGCGGGGCTGGCAGGGCTTCTGGGCCTTGGCGCGACCTTTGACATCTTCCGCCCCAGCGCGGGGGTGCGGTTTCTGGCCATAGGGCGAACCGCCGCACGCTATGGCGAACGGCTGCTTAACCACGATGCCACGCTGCGCGCACTGGCTGCCCTGCGAATCCGGCTGATGCAGTCATTGGCCGGACAAGGCTGGGACCGGCTGGGACGGTTGCGCGGATCGGAAATGCTCAACCGGCTGGGCGCGGATGTCGATGCGCTGGACGGAGCAATGCTGCGGCTGGCGATCCCGGCGGTAGCGGCCGGGGTGACGCTGAGTTTGGCGCTGGTGGTGATGGCCCTGCTGACCAAGCCGATTCTGGCGTTTGCCAGTGTCGGCAGCTTCACCCTGGGCGGTGTTCTGGCGCTGATCTGGGCGACAATGCGCGCGCGCAAACCCTCTCGCCGGGCAGGACGGGCGGTGCAGGCGCTGCGCATCCGCATGATCGACCTGCTGCGCGCCAAGGCCGATCTGGCGGTCATGGGGCGGCTGGCCGGGGCGCGTGACAGCACTCTGGCGGCCTCGGCCCGTCTGGACGCCGCGCGCGAGGCAAGCGACACGGTCGAGCACCGCGCCAGCGCCGGGCTGGGCGTGACAACCACCATCGCGGCAACCATTGCGCTGCTTCTGGGCGCCGTAATGGCCCGCGCGGGCGTGATTTCGGCCCCGCAAGCGGCGCTGGGCTTCTTCGTCATGCTGGCGATGGCGGAAACCCTTGCCCCGCTGCGCCGCGGACTGACGGAACTGGGCGCGATGCTCGATGCTGCCGCGCGTGTCGATCATCTTCTTCAGGACACGGTGGAACCAACGCACCCCGCAAGCGCCAAGCAGCCAGACCCGTTGGCACCGGCGCTGGAACTGAGCGGCCTGCGCTATCGCTACCCCGGTGCCGCGGCCCCGGTGATCGATGGCCTCAACCTGCGCGTGGAGCCGGGCGAAGCGGTGGCGCTGATGGGACGCAGCGGATCAGGGAAAAGCACGGTGCTGCACCTGGCGGCAGGTCTGATCACTCCGGAAAGCGGCACAATCCAGCTGGCCGGACAACCATTGACGCATTGGCCCGAAGCGGCGCTGCGCAGCCATGCAGGCCTTTTGCCACAGCGCAGCACGCTGATGCGCGGCAGTATCGCAGAAGCCTTGAGACTGGGTGCGCCGGATGCGTCCGAGGCCGATCTCTGGGCGGTGCTTGACGCGGTTCAGCTGACCCGGCTGGTCGTCGCGCGCGGCGGCCTGAGCGCGCAACTGGCTGAGGCCGGGGCGGGCCTTTCGGGCGGCGAGTCGCGGCGGCTGGCGCTGGCGCGGCTGCTGCTGCGCCGCCCCCCGCTTCTGTTGCTTGATGAGCCGACAGAGGGCCTGGATGACGCCACTGCCGATCGCATGATGGCCGGGCTGCGTGCCTTTGCGCCGCAGGCCACCATTCTGGCCGCCACACACCGCCCGCCGACTGCCAAAGGTGTATGGCGGATTGTCTCGATGATGAGAAAAGGTGCCGAAGCTAAGCATCAATTTGACTCACATCAAGGAAAATGAATGTTAACCGGCCAATTGTGGCCGGCATCATCGGGTCCGCTTCGGATCTGGTCTGATCAAGGAGGGTTCCATGGAATTTGGGATCGTAGAACTATCCCGGCTGCAGTTCGCGTTAACGGCAATGTATCACTTTCTCTTCGTGCCGCTGACACTGGGCCTGTCGGTCCTGATTGCGATCATGGAGACGGTTTATGTCATGACTGGCCGCCTGATCTGGCGCCAGATGACCAAGTTCTGGGGCACATTGTTCGGCATCAATTTCGTGCTGGGCGTGGCCACGGGCATCACCATGGAGTTTCAGTTCGGCATGAACTGGAGCTATTACAGCCATTATGTCGGCGATATCTTCGGCGCGCCGCTGGCCATTGAGGGGCTGATGGCCTTCTTCCTGGAAGCCACCTTCGTCGGCCTGTGGTTCTTTGGCTGGGACAAACTGTCAAAGGTCGCGCATATGATCGTCGGCTGGCTGGTCGCGATCGGCTCGAACTTCTCGGCGCTCTGGATCCTGATTGCCAATGGCTGGATGCAAAACCCGGTCGGCGCGCATTTCAACCCGATGACCATGCGCATGGAGATGACCAGCTTCTTCGAGGTCATGTTCAACGAGGTGGCGCAGGCAAAGTTCGTGCATACCGTCTCGGCCGGTTATGTCACCGCGGCGATCTTCGTGCTGGGCGTCTCGGCGTGGTTCCTGCTCAAGGACCGGCATGTGGAACTGGCGCGCCGTTCGATCGCGGTTGCCTCCAGCTTCGGACTGGCGGCGGCGCTGTCGGTGGTGGTTCTGGGCGACGAATCCGGCTACAGCGCCACGCATACCCAGCGCATGAAACTGGCCGCGATGGAAGGCATGTGGAACACGGAACCCGCGCCCGCCGCGTTCACCGTCATCGGCCTGCCCGATCAGGCCGCGCGCGAGACGCATTATGCGCTGCATGTTCCCCATGTCATGGGGCTGATCGCCACCCGCTCGCTGACCCGCGAAATCCCCGGCATCAACGATCTGGTCATCGAATCCGAGGAAAGGGTACGCTCGGGTATCATCGCCTATGACGCGCTGATGACCATCCGCGCCGAGCGCGAGGACACCCCGCAAGAGGTACTCGACACCTTCGAGGAGCATGGCAACGACCTGGGCTATGCCTTCCTGCTGATGCGCTATCTGGACGACCCGCGCGATGCGAGCGAGGAACAGATCCTGATGGCCGCCAATGACACCGTGCCGATGGTCTGGCCGCTGTTCTGGGCTTTCCGCATCATGGTCGGCCTGGGCTTCGCCTTCATCGGTGTGATGGCCTATTTCTTCGTCGTTACCAACTTCGCGGGCGGGCGCTATCCCCGCTGGGCGCTGCGCGCGGCCGTGGCAATCATCCCCACGCCCTGGATCGCCGCCGAAATGGGCTGGTTCGTGGCCGAATACGGCCGCCAGCCCTGGACGGTGGACGGCATCCTGCCCACCGCGATGTCTGTCAGCCACCTGTCGATCACCTCGGTGGCGCTGACGCTGGCGGGCTTTATCGTCTTCTACACGATCCTCTTCATCGTCGAGGTGGCGCTGTTGCTGAAATACATCCGCAAGGGCCCCGAACAGGACGTGGAGGAAACCGAGGAATGGATGGCACGGCACGAACACCGGCTGCGCACCCATGACGGCAAGGGGCCCTTTGCCCCCCCTGCGGAGTAACAGACATGATCCTGCATCAACTCATCGACTTTGAACTGCTGCGCCTGATCTGGTGGCTGCTTCTGGGCGTGCTCCTGATCGGTTTCGCCCTGACTGACGGGTTCGACCTGGGGGTGGGCACGCTTCTGCCGTTTGTCGCGAAAACCGACAGCGAGCGGCGGGTGGTCATCAACACCGTCGGCCCCGTATGGGAGGGAAACCAGGTCTGGTTCATCCTCGGCGGCGGGGCGATCTTCGCCGCCTGGCCGCCGCTCTACGCGGTCAGCTTCTCGGGCTTCTACCTGGCGATGTTCCTGATCCTGGCGGCACTTATTCTGCGGCCCGTCGGGTTCAAGTACCGCTCCAAGCGCGACAGCTACGCCTGGCGCAATGGCTGGGACTGGGCGCTGTTTGTCGGCGGCGCGGTGCCCGCGCTTCTGTTCGGCGTGGCGGTGGGCAATGTGCTGCTGGGCGTGCCCTTCCGGCTGACCGAGAACCTGTTCTCGCTCTATGAGGGCACCTTCTTCCAGCTGCTGCACCCCTTTGCGCTGCTGGCAGGCGTGGTGTCGCTGGCGATGCTGATCGCGCATGGCGCGGCCTGGCTGACGGTCAAGGCCGATGCGCCCGCGGTCGTCGAACGCGCCCGTCGCTTTGGCATCACTGCCGGGCTGTTGGCCATGGGCGGCTATGCGCTGGCCGGGCTGTGGCTGGCCTTCGGGATTGACGGCTTTGCGCTTGTTGGCCCGGTGATAACCGATGGCCCGTCAAACCCGCTGCTGAGCGAAGTGACGCGCGGTGGCTCCTGGCTGGCGGCCTATTCTGAGCGCCCCTGGATCGTCATTGCCCCGATCATGGGCTTTGTCGGCATTGGGCTGGCCGTGCGCGGATTGGCGCGCGGCGGCGAGGTCTCGGCGCTTCTGTGGTCGAAACTGGGCATCACCGGCGTGATCTCGTCGGTGGGGCTGACGATGTTTCCCTTCATCCTGCCCTCGTCGATCGATCCGCGCTCGTCGCTGACGGTCTGGGACGCCTCATCCTCGCACCTGACGCTCTTCGTGATGCTGGTCAGCACCGTGATCTTCATGCCGCTGATCCTGATCTACACCGCCTGGGTCTACAAGGTGCTGTGGGGCAAGGTCGGCGAAGACGAACTGAACAGCAACAAGAACGCATACTGAAAGGATCAACCCATGTGGTATTTCGCCTGGCTTCTGGGCCTTCCCCTAGCAGCGCTCTTCGCTATCCTGAACGCAATGTGGTTCGAGTTGCGCGAAGATGCCCGAATGACCAAAGACTGATATCACTGCGCGCCCGGTCCTCCCGGGCGCGCGTCATTCAGGTGGCGCGGCTTTGCGCCATGATCGCCACCTGTCAACTGCGATGATGGCTTGAAGCATGCCCATAACCCTTGCAAACCCGTGGCGCGGTCGAGGCCTCGATATTGATGCGCCGCTTCCCGCTTCTGACGCGACGGGCGTCGCCCGGTTGCTGTCGATGTGCCCCGCCCATGTTCCGACACCATTGCTGGACTTGCCCGCGCTTGCGGCGCGCGTCGGCGTGGCGCAGCTTCTTGTAAAGGACGAGCGCGCCCGGATGGGCCTGGGCAGCTTCAAGGCGCTGGGGGCGGCGCATGCGATCGCGCAAGAAGCCGCCGCCGGGGTGCAGGGCGACAACTGGGCTCGGGCGCTGACGGGCCAGACATACATTACGGCAAGCGCGGGCAACCACGGCCTGTCGGTTGCCGCCGGCGCGCGGCTCTTTGGCGCGCGGGCGGTGATCGTCCTGTCCGAGGCGGTGCCCGACAGCTTTGCTGCACGACTGCATGCCATGGGCGCACAGGTGATGCGTATCGGCGCGACCTATGAGGCAAGCATGGAGGCCGCGGAACGGACCGCGCGCGATCACGGCTGGACGCTTCTGTCGGACAGTTCATGGCCAGGCTACACCCAATTGCCCCTTCGCGTGATGGAAGGATATCTGCAACTGGCGGCAGAGGTTGCAGCGCAGGTCCAGGTTGCGCCAACGCATGTCCTGCTGCAGGCTGGTGTCGGCGGGCTTGCGGCGGCAGTGGCCGCCCATACACGCCGGGTCTGGGGCGATGCGCCACAGGTCATCGTCGTGGAACCCGAAGCCGCACCCGCCCTGACAGAGAGCATTCGCGCGGGCCAACTGGTCAGGACGGATGGTCCGCTCTCTGCCATGGGGCGGCTGGATTGCAAGACGCCGTCAATGATTGCCCTCAACGGATTGGCGCGCGACGCCGACCTGTTCGTGACCATCACCGAGAACGAGGCCGCCATAGGCGCGACAATCCTGGCGGAACACGGGCTTCGCACGACGCCTTCAGGCGGTGCGGCGCTGGCGGTATTGCTGGCCGGGCTGGGACCGGGGCCAGAGGCGCGGGTGCTTGCAATCCTCAGCGAAGGGCCGGAGGATGGTTGATGCGCCTCCAACCGCCATCGCACCTGCATGAATCCCGTCAACCTGCGGATGCTGACCTGAGTCAGTCATCAACGAATGCTGGATTGCTGCGCCTCATGTTGGCCGATATTTCTGACATTCCGGGCACGGTTTGCTTGCTCCGGCAGCAGGTTGGTAGGCTCTGCTCGGGACCAGCCTGATTGCAGTGGACTTCATGAACTTTCACCGGTTTCATATTCGACCCCGACGGCAAGAACCGAGGCCAGCCGAACGGCAAGAATGTCTGGCGCTTGGCGTAGCGGATCGTCGATGGCATCCGTCAGCGCGACCATGAGCACGTGCCCGAGCGCGGCCATGTGCAAGGCGACCGCCGTTTCGCGCGCGCGAGGGCCGTTTCCCAAAGCGGTTGCGATGGCGGAATACATCTCGGCTGTCACGGGATGGATCTGTTTCATCAACTCAGCGGCGGTCCGCCGCGCTTCCGCATGCGTGCTGATCTGCGGCGCGAGATACATCAGGCGAAACCGCGGAAGGTCAGCCATGTGAAAGGCTGTGATGGCGCGCACGACCGCCTGCGCTGCCCCGGCCATTGACGATGCGCTTTGCGCCGCGTCAATGGCCGCGCGCGCCTCGTTTTGCAGCCCCGGCAGGGCGAGTTCGCTCAGAAGCGCCACCTTGGACGGAAACCAGTAGATCACCGCCTGTTTCGTCACCCCGAGCCGCGACGCAACGGAATCGAATGTCACGGCGTCCAGCCCACCTGCGCCCAGAAGGTCTGCCGCAGTCCGGAGGATACGGTCACGGGTGTCGCGCGGGCGGGACACGGGCATGGCAAACCTCTTGCTTACTTACCTTTGGTAAGGTATTCCTTCTTACCAAAGGTAAGCAAGCATGAACCGACGAGGGCATCCTGATGGAACCACTCCGTGTCTTCACCTTTTCGCCCGCATGGGGGCTGCCGACTGCCGGGCCCTTCGCGCTGAAGCTTCTGGCCTGGCTTAACCACAACGGCATCGACTATCATCAGGTTTTCGAGGACCGCTCTGACCGGGGGCCGCTGGGAAAGAGCCCTTGGATCGAACAGGGCAACCTGCGTCTGGGCGATAGCGATGCAATCATTCGCCATCTGGCCGCGCAGCATGGCCTGCCGGACCCGATCCTTTGCGAAAACGCAGGGCAGGCGCGCAATCTCGGGCTGCGAATTGCCTTCGAGGAGCGGTTTCACCAGATCCTGGAATGGGAACTTTTTGTGCATCCCGAGGGGCGCCGCGAAGTGCGGTCAATGGTCCTTGCCCAGACCCCGCCAATCGTCGGCCAGCTTGTTTTCGCCTCGATGGCCCGGCATTTTGCGCGCCAGTTGCACGCGCGCGGCATCGGCCGGCTTCAGCCGGAACAGATCGCAGACGAGGGGCGCCGCCTGCTGGACGCGCTCGCGCTTTGTCTGCAAGGCCGGGACAACTGGCTTGATGAAGCAGGGCCGGGCATAACCGATTTCGCCGTATGGGGACAGGTCGCACCGCTGATCGCCTGGCCAATGAAAAGCCCCGTCGCCGATCATGCAAAGTCGCTGCCGCAGCTTCGGGACTGGCACGACAGGATGCGCCCACCGATACGCTCTTGAACCCTGTGGATACCCGCCAGACTTGGCGACGCCCCCTGCCCCGTCCTATCCCGGCCAGGAAAAATTGCGGGTGGCGCGCAGGAAGGCATCGACCGCCGGCGTGTGGCGCCGGCCCGGGGCCGTGACGGCGCAGACCTGCCGTTCGACAGCGGGCTCGGCAAGCGGGCGCTGCATGAGGCCGGGCAAGGTCACGGAGTATTCGGGCATGAAGGCAAAGCCGATGCCGGCCAGAACCATTGCCTGTACCCAGTCTTCGCGTTCGGATCGGAAGCGGGCGTAAAGCGTGATGTTCCTCTCGGCGCAGACCTCCATCACCATCTCGCGCATCTCGCAGGCCAGACGATCCACATAGGGCTCGCCTGAAAGATCACGCAGCGTCACCGTGTCGAGGCGCCCGATCCGATGGTCAGGCGGAAAGACGACCACATAGCGCTCAGGATAGAGAAGCTGCATCCGGAAGGCCGCCGCCAGCGGTTCGGTGCGGGTCATGATGCCGATGTCGATCTCGCCGTTGTCCAACCTTTCGGCAAGCTCGGAAACCGAACCCTCCGATACCGCAAGATCCAGACCGCTATGAGCCTTTTCGAACTGGGCAAGAAACCGGGCAAGCCTCAGATGCCCGATGGTAGACATCACACCCAGCCTGATCGGCACCTTCTCCAGCAGCCGGAAGCTTTGCGCGATCATCCGCGCCGTGTCGGCCTCGTCGGCGATATGCTGGAGATGCGGCAGCATCGAGCGGCCAAAATCGCTCAGCAGGATGCGCCGCCCCTCGCGGTGAAAAAGCGGGGCGTCAAGTTCCGCCTCCAGCGCCTTGACGCCCTTTGTCAGCGCCGGTTGCGTGACGTTGCAATCCGCCGCGGCGCGGGTAAAGTTCAGGTGCTTCGCCGCCGCCAGGACATAACGTATCTGCGCCATCTCCATGTGACAATCTCCCTGTGAAGCGGCCTTTTAAACCAGTCTATCATGATCAACCCAAACCGCTGGTTATTATTCAATGAACAAACGCCATTTCCCTTGCGCGGGCAAAACGGGTTTCATTGACCTCTCGCAGCAATCAATCACGGAGGAGAGGACATGACCGTCTACATGGTCGAGCGCGATCTCAGCGGCATTTCCATGGCCGATCTGGCCGCAGCACAGAAAGCCGCCATGGCCACTGCCAGAAGCATGCAGCAAGAAGGGGTGCCGGTCAGCTACCTGCATTCGTCTTTCGTGCCCGGGGACGGGCGCTGCATGTGTTTCTTCAAGGGCGAGAATGCCGGGCAGGTAACGGCGCTGAACGATCGCGCCGCGCTTCCCTATCACCGGGTAACCGAGGCGCTGGACCTGAGGCCCTGAAAGCAGGGGGGGCGACCGGCATGCTGCCGGTCGGTTGCGTCAAAGGCTGATCGCTTCCAGCATTGCGGCGCGGTTGATCTGCGCGCCCTGCGCGCGATAGACGACCCCGCCGCTGTCCAGTGCGATGACGCTGTCGGCCAGGGCTTCGACCATTGCGATATTCTGCTCCAGCAGAATGCAGGCCATGCCGCGGTCGCGGGCTTGTGCGATCGTGGTTTGCATATGGGCGATGTTTTCGGCCTGGACCCCTTCCGAGGGTTCGTCCAGCACCACCAGCCTTGCCGGGGACAGCATCGCGCGGGCAAAACCCAGGATCTTGCGTTCGCCGCCAGACATCGACCCCGCCAATTGCCCCAGGCGTTCGACGATCCGCGGAAAGCGCGCGCCGATCGCACCCAGTTCCACCTGCCCGATGAGCGCAAGGTTCTCGGCCACGGTCAGCGCATCGAACACCATGTCGGTCTGCGGCATGACCGAAATGCCGGCCTTCGCCCTTTCCCAGGGCGGCAATGCGCTGATATCGCGCCCCTCCAGCACGATGCGGCCCCGTGCCGGGCGCAGATCGCCGCCGATCAGCCGGGCAAGCGTGGTCTTGCCGGTGCCGTTGCGCCCGATCACCCCCAGCACCTGCCCCGGTGCCAGATCAAGCGTGATCGCGCGCAGGACCAGCGTGTCGCCATAGCCGCCCGACACATCTTCCAGTTGCAAGATCATTTCGCGCCTCCGGCATAAACCGCTGCAACCGCCGGATCCGCGCGGATGGCGTCAAGCGTGCCTTCGGCCAGCGCGCGCCCCTGATGCAGAACCAGCACCCGCGCCTCCAGCGCGGCAACCAGCGCCATGTCATGCTCAATCACCAGCACGAAAGCTCCGCTTTGTGCCTGATAGTCGCGGATCAGTTCAACCATCAGCGCCGTTTCTTCGGGCGACATGCCGGCGGTGGGTTCGTCAAGCAGCACGATGCGCGGCTCCGGTGCGAGGGTCAGCGCCAGTTCCAGAAGTTGACGGTGCCCCTGCGGCAAGGAACCGGCATCCTGCCCGCCAAGCCCGGCCAGCGGCACGCCGGGGTGGTGCAACAGCCGCGACAGCGCAGGCGTGCACCACCCCAGTGCCGCGGGGCGCAGGAAATCCGCCGCCCGCGCCCGGCCCGCCAGCGCAGCCAGTTGCAGGTTCTCGGTTACGCTGAGGCCACGAAAAACCGTTGGAATCTGCATCTTGCGCCCGATCCCGGCAGACAAAGCGGCATGCGGCGGCGCGCCGGTAATATCGCGCGAACCCAGCGTGATGCGGCCGGACTGCACGCGCATCGCTCCGGTGATGGCTTTCAGCATGGTGGTCTTGCCGGCGCCGTTGGGGCCGATCACGCAAAGGATGCCGGTTTCGGGACAGGCCACGCTCAGCCCCTTCAATATCTGGACCGAGCCTGCGCGCAGATGCACATCCTCAAGCCGAAGCGCGCCCGATGCCATCTCGGCGCGTGACGGCGGGGCGGAACCGGGCGCGGTCCGCCCGCCGCGATGCCGCCAGCCAAGCCGCCTGGCGCCTTGCGCAAGCAGTTCGGCCACGCCTCCCGGCGCCAACAGCACCACAACCAGAAAGATCAACGCCACCAGCACTTCCCACCAGGGCAGCGTATCGCGCAGTTCCGCGCTGAGCAGGCCGATCGCCACGGCACCGAAAAGCGCGCCCAGGGGGTGCAGACGCCCGCCAACAGCCGCCCAGATCACCAGTTCGGCCGACAGAACGAAACCCGTTGCCTGCGGCGTGACGATCCCCTGGTGGCTGGCAAAGAGCGCGCCTGCCAGTGCGGTGATGAAAGCCGCGCCCGCAAAGGCCCAGGCCTTCACCCTGTTGGTGGCGAACCCCAGAAGCTGCAACCGACCTTCCTGCGCCACCAACCCGCGCAACACCAGCCCGGCGGGCAGACGATCCAGCAGCATCAGCGCGGCGGTGACCGCCACCACCAAGGCGACGATGGCGTAGTAAAGCATGCCGAACGGGTCCAGCCCGGCCAGCGGCGGGAAACCCGCATAGCCGTTGAAACCGCCGGTGATGGCCGGGTTCGTCTCGGCCAGTTGCGCGACGATAAGCGCGAGGGCCAGCGTGATGAGCGAAAAGAACGGCCCCGAATCGCTGCGCCCGTGAAACACCAGCGCTGCCAGCCCCCAGGCCATCGCCGCCAGCACAGCGGCGATGCCCAGCATCGCCAGGAGGTTCACCATCAGCGCGCCATCCGTCGCGCGCAGCACCATCGCCGCGCCGTAGGCCGCCAGACCGAAGAACACCGCATTGCCCAAAGGCAGGAATCCACCGCGCCCCCATGCAAGCCCGACGCCCTGCGCGGCCACGCCATAAAGCAGGTAAAGCCCGATCTGCCATGCCAGGAAATCGCCCCCCAGCACCGGCACCAGAACCAGCGCCAGGCCAAGCACCGCGCTAACGCCGACGATAAAGCCCATCCGGGCGCCTCCACAAAAAGATGATCGCCAGGACCAGCACGCCCAGATAGCCCGCGGTCTGGCTGACAGCCGCGCTCAGCCCCGCCTGAAGGCCGCCAACCACCGCCACACCGATGCCCAGCCCCTCCAGCGTGCCAAGCCCGCCGACGACCAGCGCGAAGAACGACCGGATCAGGGCATCAAGCCCCATGTTCGGCTCGATGGCGAGAACGGGCGCCAGCACCAGACCGGCCAGCCCTGCACAGAGGCAGCCGGTGACAAAGGCCATCGCCGACAGCCGCGCGGTGTTGATGCCCGCTGTCCGCGCCAGCGACGGGTTCGAAACCATCGCCCGCAGCCGCACGCCGGTCAGCGAGCGCCGATACCACAGCCATAGAAGCACAAAGAACCCCACGATCAGGGCGATCACCAGAAGCCGATAGGTCGGATAACCCGTCGAGCCGATCTGCGTGACCCCTTCGATCGGCAGCGGGACATTGCGAAATGACCGACCCCAGACCAGTTCCACCGCCTCGCGCATCAGGATCGACAATGCCCAGGTCGCCAGCAGGCTGTCGAACATCCGGTCATAGAGGTGACGCACCACCAGTCGTTCCACCAGAAGCGCAGCCAGCCCCACGAACCCCAGACAGACCACAAGCGCCATGACCGGCGGCAGGCCCATCTGCGCGGTCAGCACATGGGAATAGGCGCCCAGCATGACAAATTCGCCATGCGCCATGTTCAGGATCCGCAACAGACCGAAAACGATCGCCAGCCCCAGCGCCAGAAGCGCCAGGGCCGCGATCTGCCAGGCGGCATTCAGGCCGATCAGCAGCGCCGTTTCCATCACTCGCAGGTCACGCCATGGGGAACGCTGTCGAAGCTGGCGACCACGCTGAAGGCGCCGCCTGTGCCCTCGGCCAGATAGATCGTCTGGGCCACGTGGTTGCCCTCCAGCACCGCTTCGCCACGCGGCGAGCTGAAGGCGGTGCCGTCACCGGATTGCGCGATGGCGCTTGCGTCCATCGAACCGGCGGCATTGCCAAGCGCGCTCAGCAGCATCAGCCCGTCATACACCGACTGCCCCATGCCATTGAGCTGCGCGGCCTCGGCACCGAAGGTTTGCGCATGGCGGGCGGCGAATGCCTGCGCGGCCTCGCTTTCGATGCTGGCAAAGAAGCCCATCGCCGCGAACAGCCGGTTCGCACCGGCAGCGCCGATACCGGCCAGCGTGTTCTCCTCGATCAATGTGCCCAGCCGCAGCGCCTGCCCGTCCAACCCGAAGGCGCCGAAGCCGATGTTGAAGGCCACCGAGTCACCGCCGACAAGCGTCACCAGAACGGCATCGGCACCCGAGGCGCGGATGCGCTGCAACGAGGCATCGTAATCGGAAGTGCCCAGCGGGACGTATTCCTCGCCCACGATCTCGCCTCCGGCCTCGGCAATGACGGGGCGGGCGGCGTCATTGGTGTCGCGCGGCCAGTTGTAATCGTTGCCGATCAGATACCAGCGGCTTGCACCATGGTTCTCGGCCAGCCAGGGGATGGTGGGGGCCAGTTGCTGGGCCGGGGTTTCAGCGGTCAGCCAGGTTCCCGGCGCGCATTCGCCCCCCTCGTAGACGCCGGAATAGACATACGGCACCTGACCGCGGAACTGGCCGATCAGGGCCGCGCGCACGGCGCTGTCATGCATGCCGACGAAGCCCTGAACCCCCTCGCCCCGCCACAGCCGCTGGGCGGTCTGGACGGCCTGGGCGGGCGGCACGCCGACATCGCCAAAGACCAGTGTGACGGGTTCGCCATTGATGCCGCCCGCGGCGTTGATGTCCTCGGCGGCCAGTTGCGCGGCCTGTCGGCTGGAAGGCCCGAACAGCCCGGCCGGACCGGAATCGGGGATCAGGACGCCGATGCGGACCTCGGCCAGCGCGGGCAGCGCCAGCGTCACGGCGAGGGCCGATGCAAGCGGGACAAGTCGGATGATTTTCATGATGTCGTCTCCCTGTTTTGCTTGGTTCTTTTGTCTTGTAGCGACTGTGGTCAGTGCGCCATGTCAGGCCGGACAGGGCGGCAGTGGTGGCAAGATGCCTGCCACTGTCGCGGCCAGGTCGAGAAGGGCGCGGTCCTGCCCCGGAAGCGCGTCAATCTCGATCCCCACCGGCAGCCCCTCCGTCAGCCCCGCCGACAGGCTGATGCCCGGCGCGCCGATCAACGAGCCATGATCGGTATTGCGGATGTAGGTTGCAAAAGTCGGAAGCTGCTGACCGTTCAGCGTCACCGTCTCGTCCTGGCCCAGGGGGCGCGCGGGCAGTGGCGTTGTCGGGAAAATCGCGCCATCCAGCCGGTGCTCGGCCAGATAGGCCGCCCAGTTGCGCTGCATCGCCGGGCGGTGAAGCTCCAGCGCGGCGCGATAGGCGGCCTCGGGCATCGCGCCATCACCCATCTGGCTTTCCAGAATCCCGCGCACATCGGGCGAGCCGATCCCCGCGATCAGCGCCTGAAGCGTGATGCCCCGCCCGGCGCAATAGTCGTCAAGTTCGCGGATGGATTCGTAAAGCACGATCGGAAAAGAAGCGGCGGCGTCATCGGCCCACAGATCGGCCGGGTCGGCCTCGATCAGGGTGACACCGGCACCCGCCAGCGCCTTCAGCGCGGCCTCGCAGCAACCGGCCACGCCGGGGTCGAGGTTCTCCCATAGCACCCGGCGCGGCACACCCAGCCGCAGGCTGCCGGGGGCGCGCGGGGCAAGCGGCGTGTCGTCGGCGGCCATGATGCCATCCAGCAATGCCAGATCGGCGACGGACCGGGCGATGGGGCCGATCGTGTCGCGGGTCTTTGACAAGGGCACCACGCCGCCCGACGGATAGCGCCCGATAGTCGGGCGAAACCCCATGACGCCGCATAGCGCAGCCGGAATACGGACCGAGCCGCCGGTGTCGGTGCCCAGCCCCGCCGGCACGATCCCCGCCGCCACCGCCACCGCCGTTCCACCCGACGAGCCGCCGGCGATGTGGCCGCGCTTCCAGGGGTTGTGCACCGCGCCCTTGGCACCGTTGTTGGACGTGATGCCGAACGCAAGCTCATGCAGATTGAGCTTGGCCGCCACCAGTGCCCCCTGGGCGGTCAGACGCGCCAGTGCAGGCGCATCGGCAGGTGCCGGGCCGTTCAGCGCCCCGGTGCCGCCGGTGGTGGGAAGGCCCGCGGTGTCGATATTGTCTTTCAGCCCCAGCGCCAAACCCTCCAGCGGCCGCGACTGCCCGGCGCTGCGGCCGGCGTCGGCGGCGTCTGCGGCAGCACGCAGCGCCTGCGCATCGAGCGCCAGAACCGCACCCAGACCGGCGGTTGCGGCGGCACGCTCGATCACCGCCTCGGCGTGGTCGCGGGCGCTGATCGTTCCGGCATCCAGCGCGGCAAGCAGCTCAGTGGCGGTATTCGGCATCGGTGGCATCGGCAGTCCCTCCCGGCATTTTCGGGAAAGTCTGGCGCGTGCAAGCGGGCCTGCCAATCATCACAAATGATGGTTCAGGGTTGCATGTTCTGCCGTGCCCCCCGCGCGGCAAGTTCACCCAGCAGATGCCCCAGTTGACTGCGCCGTTGCACGCCCAGCTTGCGAAACACCGCGCCGACATGGCTGCGAAGCGTGGGCTTGGATATTCCCAGCGCCGTGCAGATATCCTCGTCGGTCAGACCGGTCACCAGCATGTCAGCCACTTCGGATTCGCGCGGCGTCAGCCCGCAGTCGGGGCCGTGCTGGGCAAAGCGCAGGGCCGGCGTGGCCTCGGCCAGCCGGTTCGCGCGCACCAGCGCATTCACGAAACTGGGCCCGATGGCATCGACCAGTTCGGCATCGCGGCGCGAGAAATCCTCGCGCCCGCGCGCGCGCCATATCCGCAGGTCGCCGATATTCTCGCCTCGGTCATAGCCGAAGAAGTTGATGCCGTAATACAGCCCGTCGCGATACAGGAAATCATTGAAGAATTCGGTGCGCCGCAGTCGATCATGGGCCATGACCTCGCTTACGGGCGTGGCCTTGCGGCGGCGCTGCAACGTGGGGGTTATCGGGTCGCGATACTGGAAATAGGTCTCGTAGCCGGCCAGATTCTCTTCGGTCATGTTCAGATGCACCCCCGAGATGAAGGTTCCGCTGGCTTCATCCCAGACATAAGAGGCGAAGTAATCGGCATGGAGAAGTTCCAGCATCCATCGACCGACGCGCCGGCGCACCTCGGCATGCGAGAACTCGCCGGTCAGCTCTCGCATGATCGAGAATATCAGTTCCGTTTCCCGATGTGTCAGGTTCATTCCGCTTTTCCCCGCGGGCACCACTACAGGTATCGTGACGCAAAAGAACCTTTACGGCAATTGTTTTACTGGTGGCTGATGCTGGCGGTCCTGACGGCGGTCTGCGACTGGAAAGCGGGCGCGTTTAAGGATGACACCCTGCGCATCGACGATAAGCCGCAGGGCGCGGGGCCCATGATAGAAGGTCAGCCGGAAGCGCCCCGCATCCTCATCGATACCCTTCTCGCAGCGGCTGGTGATCTGTCCCGCGCGCAACATTTCCGGGACGCGCGCGGGATCAAGCGCAAATCCTGCGGCGATCACGACAGCATCGACCGTGAACCCATCGGAGGTGACGGCAATCCCGCTCAGGCCCGGCTGCCCGTTCATGCCCGCTTGCGCCAGTATTCATTCGCAGCGGCGATTGTGGCGAAATGCGTCGCCACCACCTGCGAAACGGCGATCAACGCATTGGCATCGCCCGCGTATTCTGGGCGCAGGCTGTCCCTGATCTCAGCGTCTGGCTGGGTCATCTTGATGGCCATACGCGACAGCTTGACGGCCAGCGCATAGCCTTCGGTCGGTGTTGGCGTCGTCAGATCCGGCAACCAGTTCTCCATATTTCCCTCCGTCATGGCATGTCAGGCGGAATGCGCCGTATGTGTTATTCAGGCTGCGCTGCGGGTGTTCGGCACCAATGCGATGTCGGCAAGCGTCGAGCGGTCGAGATCGTCCAGAAACGCACGCTCGGCAGAACGCAGACGCGCTTTCAACCGGCAGATACCCTCTATGGAACAGGCATTCTTTTCCGGGCCGAAACAGGCGACCAGCGCCTGCCCTTCCTCCAGCAAACGCACCACCGCACCCAGCCTGATCCCTGCCGGATCACCAACAAGCACCGCCCCGCCACCGCCGCCGCGCCGTGTTTCGACAAGACCGCCCTGCGCAAGGCGTTGCATGATCTTGGTCAGGTGGTGACGCGACAGGCCGAACTCTTCGGCCAGTTCCGCCGTGGAGAACGCCTGGCCCGGTGCCGAGGCCATGCGCATCAGCATTCGCAGTCCGTAATCGGTAAAGGAAGTCAGACGCATCAATCATCCTTGCGCTGAGTGGATCGATATTTATAATACCTATTTAAAAGAAGCATCCAGAACAAGACATATGCAGCATCGACAGCGGAGGAACGCTCAAATGCCGGTGCAACATTCCCTGCCCGCCCTGCTCGATGCGTCGCGCGGATGCGCCGATGGCGCAGCGGACGCGGGCGGTTGTTCGGCCTTAGAGCGGGCAACCTCCCCCTCCTGCCCCGCGTCAGCGCCCTGTCAAGGAAAGGAGACAGCCATGGCCTTGCCTGCACCGATCGGTTCTTCCTCATGATGACACCTGCCGAACCACCGCGCGGAGGTTACAATTCACCGCCCTGCTTCGCGGGTGACGTGGCGCCGGACTACTTCGATCCGCTGGCCGTTGACCCGCAACAGGCCCTTGATGTTGCCCGTTGGCGCAAGGCCGAGCGCGCGCGCCTGCTGGCCGCCCGCCACGCCATGAGCGTGCGGGAGCGTCAGCACGCAAGCGCGGCAATCATGCATCATCTTCGCCAGTTGATTGCCGCGCGGCCGGAGATGTTGCAAGGCAGGGTGCTGTCCGCCTATTGGCCGATCAAGGCCGAGCCGAATTTGCGCGACCTGCTGTTCGAGCTGCACCATCACGGGGTCATCATCACCTTGCCCGTCGTTGCGCAAAAGGCCGCACCATTGGTCTTTCGCCGCTGGACGCCCGAAACACGGATGATACGCGGTGACTGGAACATCCCCGTGCCCCCTGCCACCGCCGCGCAGCTTTCCCCCGATATTGCGCTGGCCCCGCTTGTTGGCTGGGCACCGGGCGGCTGGCGGCTGGGCTATGGGGGCGGATATTTCGACCGCAGTCTGGCTGCACGTCAACCTCGCCCCTTCGCGATCGGTATCGGGTTCCAGTCGGCCAGACTGCACACCATTTTCCCCCAACCCCATGATATCGCGCTTGATCTGATCGTCACCGAGGCCGGTTTGCAGGGCGCAGCCGACACATAGCGCGGACCGCAGACCCCGGTCCGACAAGCGGGGCCATCGCTTGCGCCTCTGACACCGCGTCACGTGCAGGGTGATCGCAAGAGCATGGGCGACAACCGGCGTCGATTCCAGTATGAGGCTGGGAACGCAGGGTGAGACGCGGAGCGCGGGAGCACTTCTGAGAACGACAGCGCAAGATAGGCTATGACCGGCGCAGGTTTTCCGACATACTGCCCGGCATGGCCATTTCGGGAAGCCCCCGTTTTCGGAAGGAACCGGCGAAGATGTTGTTTGAAAAGCTGAAGGCAACCCTCCCGGCGGTCAAAGAACATCTACCTCTTAAGTTGAGCTGACGTGAAGAATTTCGACCCGTTGCACCCGCCCCTTTCCGAAATGCTTGAAACACTGCCGCAGATTCTGTGGACTGTCCGCCCGGATGGCTCAACCGACTGGATCAGCGATGAATTCCAACGCTACACAGGCTTGACCCGCGCCGATTGTGCGGGGCGGGAATGGCCGCTTGCCGTCCATCCTGATGATCGTGAAGCCGTTCTTGCAACATGGAACCGCGCGCGCGCAAGCGGTGCCACCTACCGAACGGAGTGTCGCGCCTGGTGTGCGCCGCTGAACGGCTGGCGCTGGCAGCGCATCGACGCCCGCCCGCACCGGGACGCCGCAGGCAAGATCGCCCGGTGGTATGGTTTGGCAATCGATATCCACGATTTGCATGATACATCGCCAGCACGCGATCCGGCAGCGCCGCCGCAAACGGACGATCGCCACTACCGCACCCTTTTCAACTGGCTGCCAATCGCAATCTGGGAAGCGGACATCGGCGAGGTCCTGGCAATGCTGGAGGCACTGAGACAAGCCGGAGTCATCGATCTGGAGGCCTGGCTTGACGAAAACCCGGCCTTCATTGATCGCGCGCTGGCCAGGGTCCGGGTGCTGGACGCCAACCACGCGGCCCGCGTTCTTCATGGTGTCGGGGACAGGGATTTGCAGTCGCTGCTGGATCAGCACCGCGCTACTGCATTCAAGTTCCACGCGGCGATGCGAAAGATCCTTGTCGCCGGCTGGGTCGGGTCAAACGAGATCACCGCCAGCGCGTCGATCCGGCGACCTGATGGGTCAAAGGCTGATCTGCTTGTTCAGATGGTGCTGCCGGCGAGCGGGAACGGCCGGCTGCTGGCAAGCGAACAGGACGTTACCGAACAGCGCCGCGCCGAGGAGCGGTTTCGCCATGTCGCTCAGGCATCCAGCGATTACATCTTTGACCGCGACTTCGAGACCGAAACGACCTGGGTCAACGATGGCGCATCCTGGCATTCCGATCTTCCCGCAGGCCCCAGCGTGGTTCCCCGCGGAGCCTGGGTCGACAGCGTTCACCCCGAGGACAGCGACCGAATTCTGCAAGGGATCGAGGCCGCGATCCGGGATGGTGCGCCTTTCTGGGAAGGGGAATACCGCCTTCGCTTGCGCAATGGCGAATTCATCCCGGTGCGCGAGCGGGCGAGCATCATCCGCGATGAAGCCGGGGTGCCGATCAGGATGATCGGTAATATCGTGGATCTGTCCGAGCAAAAGGCGCTGGAGGCGCAACTGCGCCAGGCACAAAGGCTCGACGCGATCGGCCAGTTGACCGGCGGGGTCGCCCATGACTTCAACAACCTTCTTACCGTGATCCTGGGCAATGCCGACGCGCTGGTCGAGCTATTGCCCGCAGACGAGCGCACGGCGACGATGGCGCAACAGATCGTCGTTGCCTCGGAGCGTGCGTCGGAACTCACGCAACGCCTTCTGGCTTTCGCGCGCAAGCAGCCCCTTGCCCCCGGTATCCACGAAGCCGCCGAAATCATCGAGGGCATGCGAATGCTGATTGAGCGGTCTCTTACACCAGCGGTTGCGCTGGAACTGGAGGTGGCCGCGAACATCGGGCGCGTGCATGTGGATCGGCCGATGTTCGAAAGCGCCCTTCTCAACCTGTGCCTGAACGCGCGTGACGCAATGCCCGACGGCGGGATCGTGCGTATCCAGGCCGACATGGTTTCACGCGCTTTCCCCAATGATCCCGATGCGAAGGGGGACGGTGACCATGTGCGCATTGCCGTTTCCGACACCGGAACGGGTATGGATGAGGAAACACGGATTCGCGCATTCGAGCCGTTCTTCACCACAAAACCGCCCGGCGAGGGCAGCGGCCTCGGCCTGAGCATGGTTTACGGCTTCGTCCAGCAGTCAGGCGGAAAGGTGCAGATCGACAGCAAACCCGGCAAGGGCAGCACGATCGAGTTGTTGTTGCCAGCGCATACCCCAAACCCCAAGGACGACACCGCGCCGATGGCCGCGCCAAATTCCAAGCAACCGGCATTTCGTGGCCGCATCCTGATTGTCGAGGACGACGCTCAGGTTCGTGAATACACCCGCATGCTCGTCGGTTCGCTGGGCTTTGACGTCGTGGATGAACCGCGCGCGGCCAACGCGCTTGAACGGCTGCGCGCGGGTGAGGAATTCGACCTTCTGCTCTCGGATGTCGTCATGCCCGGCAGCACAAGCGGGCGACAGCTGGCGGAAATCGTGCTCAAGGAATGGCCAGATCTGCCGGTGCTGCTTGTATCCGGCCATACTGAAGACATTTCCACACTCAACTGGCCGCTCGCACCGCATATCGCTTTCCTGCGCAAGCCCTTTCGCAAGCGCGAGCTTGCAGACCAGCTTACCCGGATGGTGCCGCGCGGATAGCCCGTCAGTACGCGGGTTTCAGCCTTGCGCGCAAGTGGGGGCCTCTGGCTCAAGCACCCGGTTGATCAATGACAGAAGCTCGGCGCGGCGGAACGGTTTGTAGAGTATGTGACACACGCCCAGCTTTTCGGCAATTTCGGTCAGGTTCTTCAGGTTGTGGCTGCCCTGTGGAAACTCGTCCGTGCCGCCGGTGATCAGCACGACAGGCACAACCGGATCGATTTTTCTGATTCTTCCGATCAGTTCGATCCCGTTCAGGGTTGCCATGAACAGATCGGTGATGATCAGATCAATACGCCCGCTTGCAAGAACAGATAATGCATCCTTGCCGTTCGCCACGGAAACCAGTTCGACATCGGAGCTTTCAAAGAACGCCGCAACCACAGCGCGAATTTGCTCATCGTCATCGACAAACAGGATCTGCTTCATTCGCAATGATTCCGATAAAAATGAATATGAAGGCATCCTCAGGACTAACGCGCCACGAATGACCATTGCAACAGATTGTTTGTGACCCCCCCCCGTTCAAAACTGGCCAGCGCGTTTCAACCGCCCTGCCCGGTTGCCTGTGCCGATTGCGCAGGTCACATTAAGCAACGGGGCACAACCGGCCCGCGCGGTGCCTTTCACCACCATCCCATCAGCGAGGATCCATGAGCTACGGCATTTATATCGGGCGAAACCACTGTGCGGACGGCCATGCCTGGCTTGCGGGTTATGGCGATGAGCCGTCCAGCCACTGGCTGGAAATGGCACCCCGCACCCGCCACCGCGCTGATGCCGTGATCGAGGTTGGCGTCTCGCCGCATGCCGATCTGCCGGGAGAGCGCAGCACCATCCCGCAAGTCGCCGAAACCTTCCGCCATCTGCGCGTCAGCTATAGCTGTTATCTGGGGGTGCCTGCGCCGATCACCAATGGCGGGCTGAACGAGCATGGCGTGGCGGTGCGCGATATCTGGTCAACCTCCTGTCAGGCCCTGATCGACATGACGCCGCCGGACCAGCGCGGGCCCAATTACGCCGATCTGGCGCGGCTGGTGATGGAGCGGGCACGCACGGCGCGCGAAGGGGTCGATCTGATCGCTGCACTGATCAATGAGCATGGCTATTCGTGCTACGGCGGCAATTCGCATATCATCGCCGACCCGGATGAAGCCTGGGTGGTGATCGAGTTTGCCGGTGCACAAAAGCTCTGGGTGGCCGAGCGCCTTGGCCCCGACAGCATCCGCGCCAGCCGTCCGGGCCATATCGGCATCATCCCCGACAGGCCGAATGATGACTTCCTGTTTCCCGCCCATTTCATCCCCTTTGGCGTGGAACAGGGCTGGTATGACCCGGCGCAGGGTCCGTTTGACGTGAACGCCATCTATGGTGACGGCAAGGGTCGTTGGGAGGGCGTCGCCTGGATCGAGGCCGAGATGCGCCAGCGCGCCGCGCGCCCCGAAAAGATCGGCCTGCATGATGTGATCTGGGCAATCGCCACCGAACGGCTGACCGGCGACACGGCCGGCTATGGGCAGGTGGTTCCGCTGACCCATCCCAGCCATGATGCGTTGCGCGTGATGTGGCATGCCCCTGTCGGACCGGTGACAGCGCCGCTTGTTCCGGTGTTCATGGGCATGAATGATGTGCCGCTGGAATACGGCATTCACCGTTATCTGACGACCGGCGAAAGCGCGCGCTTTCTGGACACGCGTTACACCGGAAACAGCAAGGACAGCCTCAGCCATGTGCCACAGGGCGCCGAAGTCACCCAATCTGCCTTTGCGATCAACAAGCGCCTGATGCATCTGGCGTTTCAGATGCAGGAGCCGTTACTGCAAGAGATCCACGATCATTGTCGCCGGTCTGAACAGGCTATGGCACTGGATCTGAAGGATGTTCTGCGAAGCGCCGAAATCCTGTTGAACCAGGGCGAAGAACGGCTGGCGCGGCGGTTGCTGAGCGTGCAGGCGGAAGGCTGGCTTCAGAAGGCGCTGCGCGATGCCATGGCACTGGCCGACGCCGCAGAAGCGCGCATCCGTGTCTGTGGCACGCTGAACACCACGGACACACCGCTCAAGCCAGCGCAGATCTGGTAGCCAGGCACCTGCATGAGCAGCGCACGACGGAGCAGGGCATGGCCCTCCGCCGGTGACACTCATGCATCGGCGAAGCCCGCCAGCCACGCCACGAAATCCGCCACCGCAGGCTTGTGACGGCTGGCAGGGGCTATCGTCACGAAATAGGCGGTGCCGAAGCCATGCACACCGCCCGGCAATTCCTTCAGGACACCGTCGTCGACCAGCGTGCGCGTGATGGATCTCCAGCCCAGCATGATCCCGCGCCCGGCCTGAGCTGCCTGCACCGCCTGGATGTAATTGTCGAACACATGCGCCGCGCCTGACGGGCGCGGCAACCCTCTTGCGGCAAGGTATTCCGGCCATCCCGCCCAGTGTGTCGCCGCCGCCGAGCGGACATGAATCAGCGGCACCGACGAAAGGCGCGCGGGATCTTGTGCGACGTTGTCGATGGTGGCTTTGGTGCCGACCGGGCAGACGACCTCGTCAAAAAGTTTGCGCGTATCGCCATCGTTCCATTCCCCCCGCCCGTAACGCAGCGCCACATCGATCCCGCCCGAAAGCGAGGGCAGATCCGCATGTGGCGCCTGCACGTTCACGGTGACACTCTCATATTGCTCATAAAACTGGGTCAGCCGGGGCATCAGCCAATAGGTTGTCATGCCAATGGTGCAGGACACCGTCAGTTGCCGCCCCGCCACGCCCGACAGAAGGCGCAGTTCCTCGATCATGTCGGATATCGTGCCAAGCCCTTCGCGCGTGGCCTTTGCCAGGCGTTCGCCCGCCACGTTCAGCCTTGCGGGTTTGACGCTGCGGTCAAGAAGGGAAACGCCGATATGGTCTTCCAGCGCATGTATCGCCTGCGTGATCGCGGGTGGCGTCACGTTAAGCGCTTCGGCGGCCGTCTGCATCGAGCGCAGCCGGGCGACGGCATCGAAGATCATCAGCAGGCGCAGGGGGGGCAGCCGGTTCACAAGTTAACTCCCTGCTTAATTTACGCTTAGTATTACCGCGCTTTTATGAATCTGCCATGTCGTATTTTGTTCAACCGTTCCCCCTCGTGCAACGGAGTGCCGATATGAACGTGATGAACCCCATGGCCGCGCCGGTGACGCTTGGCGAAAAAGGTCTTGCTGTGCAACTGAATGGCGGCACAAGCTATTTCAACTACTACTGGCTGCGCGACAACTGCCCAACCTCGTTCAACCCCAGCACCCGTGAGCGCAGCTTCGACATTTTCCACCTTGAAACGCCCCCCCACGCCCGCGCCGCTTCTGTTGAAGGCGACGCGCTTGTCATCGAATGGGCCGATGAAGACCACACAACCCGGATGCCGCTTGCCTGGCTTGAAGCCCATGCCGAGGGCACGCGCCGCCCGGATCCGGCCGACCTGCCCCGCCGCGCCTGGTTTGCAGACCATTACCCCGCTATCGCGCGCTTCAGCCATGCCGAATTGCTGGCGGATAAAGCCAAGGTCCGGGAATGGCTTGAGGCGATGATCGTCGAGGGCATCGCCTTCGTCACCGAAATGCCCGATACCGACGCGGCGCTGACCCGGCTTGTCAATGTCATGGGCCAGGTGCGCCCCACCTTCTTCGGTGACTATTTCGACGTCAGAACCCATATCAACCCTACCAACACGGCCTATACCGCCGCCGCGCTTGAGCTGCACACCGACACCCCCGCCGAAGAGCATGCGCCGGGCATCCAGTTTCTGCACATGCGCCGCAATTCGGTTCAGGGCGGGCTGAACCTGTTTGGCGACGGCGTGGCGGCGGCCAATGATTTCCGCAGCATCGACCCCGAAGGCTTCAGGCTGCTTTCCTCGGTCGATATTCCGTTCTACTGCGAGCATGACAGCTACGACATGCGCTCTTATCAGCGCGTGATCGAACTGGATCAGCATGGCGCGGTATCGGGCCTGACCATCAGCCAGCACATGCTGGACCTGATCGACCTGCCGCAAACGGTTCTGGACGATTACTACCCCGCCTTCTGCCGCTTCGGCAAACTGCTGCAAAGCGACCGGTATCTGATGCGATTCACCCTCAAGGCGGGCGAATGCGCGGTTTTCGATAACCACCGGATCGTGCATGGCCGCGCCGCCTATTGCGCCACCAGCGGCGAACGATACCTGCGCGGCTGCTATGCCGACCGGGCGGAGATGCGCTCGACCTATCGCGCGCTGGTCAGTGAAGGGCGTTTCAAATGAACGAACGGGCGACAATCCACCATGACCTCGGCACGGCAGAGCTGACGGCGCTGCGCATCGACCTTGCCGCGGCCTTCCGTATCTGCGCGCAGATGAACTGGCATGAATCGGTGGGAAATCATTTCAGCGCCGCCGTCTCGGGCGATGGACGCCGGTTTCTGATGAACCCGAAGTGGCGGCATTTCGGGGCTGTGCGGGCAAGCGACCTGCTGTTGCTGGACGCGACCGATGAAAGCGTGATGCAACGCGCCGACGCGCCCGACCGATCCGCCTGGACGGTGCACGGCACCCTTCATCGTCGTCGCCCCGATGTGCGGGTGGTGATGCACGCCCACACACCCTATGCCACGGCGCTTTCAACGCTGAAAGACCCGTCGCTGAAGCCGCTGGACAACAACACCGCCCGTTTCTGGGGCGATCTGGGCATTGATACCGGCTTTGGCGGCATCGCGGATGACGCGGAAGAAGGGGAACGGCTGGCGCAGGCGCTTGGCCGGCACAGCTGCCTGATGATGGGCAATCACGGCGTCACGGTCACGGCGCGCACGGTCGCGCTGGCCTTCGAAAAGCTCTATTTTCTGGAGAAGGCCGCGCAGACAATGGTTCTGGCCTATTCCACCGGACAACCGCTGAACCTGTTGTCAGACGCGGTCGCCGAGCGCACGAAAGAGGGCTGGATCGCGTATGAAGGGATGGCGGAAGAGCATTTCGCCTATCTCAAGTCGCAGCTGGATCGCACTGATCCCTCCTACCGCGACTGAGGCGCTGCTCTGCCGGTGCCTGATCTGACAGGGGCGACACCTCGTCGGTTCACCCAACCTGCGGGATCGGCCACACTGTCCACCGCCGTTGCCGACACCCGATAATCCTGGGCGTCGGCGGTGGCGGCAAACGGCGTATCGGTCACAAGCGCCGTATTGATTATGTCCGGCAGCGTCATTGGCGCTGCCGTGCTTCGTTCAGCGGTGGCCCATGATCATACGATAGCGCATCTGGTCGAAGATCACCGCCAGGATCAGAAGCAAGCCCAGAAGCACCATCTGCATATATGAGCTGACTTGCGCCAGATTCATGCCGTTCTGCACCAGAATGATGAAAAACCCGCCAAGCACCACATTCTCGACCCGGCCGATACCGCCCCGCAGTGACACCCCGGCAATCACGCAAGCGGCGATCGATTCCAACGCCATGCTGCTGCCCATGTTGGCATCACCCGTTTCCACCCGCGCGGTCAGCAACAGACCGGTCAGCCCGGCCATCAGCGCGCACAGCACATAGACGCGGATCAGCGTGCGGCGCGTGTCGATGCCCGACAGGTTCGCCGCCTTGATATTGCCACCAACGGCATAGATCTGCGCGCCGGGCCGTGTGGCGGCCATATAGGCCCACATCAGCGCGATGCACAGAAGGGCAATCAGAACCGGCACCGGGATATTCCAGACACGCCCGAAGCCGAAGGTATCGCCGAAGACGAAGGGAAGGTTCGAGACCGGCACGCCACCCGTCAGGAACAGGGCCAGCCCGGCCCCGGCCGAGGCGACACCGAGCGTCATGATGAACGGCGAGACACCGAAGATCGCAACGCCGACCCCGTTGATCGCGCCGACAATGGCCGCCACCGCGAAACCCGCCAGTGCGCCGAGCGCGATGACCATCCAGACGGCATCGGGAAACATCGGCAGAAGCGCGACCATCGTCATCGCCGACACGACAGAGCTGAGCGCGATCACCATGCCCACCGACAGGTCGAACCCGCCCGAGATCAGCACCAGCATTTGCCCCATCGACACCAGAATCAGATAGACTGACTGGCGGCCAACGTTCATCAGGTTCTGCGTGGTCAGAAACGCCTGCGAGGTCAGCGAGAAGATCACCAGCGCCGCCGCCAGGAAGAACGGCAACACGCCAACCCGCAGGAAGATCGCGCGCAGAAACCCTAGCGGTGAGAAACTGGCCTTGGCTGGCGTGGTCGTCATGTGGTTGCTCCGGTTTCTTTGAAAAAGTGCTGCAGGATGTCGGATTCGTTGATGCCCTGGCCTTCAAGCTCGGCCGAGACAACGCCCCCGGCCATGACCACCACGCGGTGCGAAAGGTTCATCACCTCTGGCAGGTCGGATGAGATGACCACCACCGCCTTCCCCGCCTCGGCCAGTTCGCCGATCAGCCGGTAGAGGGCGGCGCGGGTGCCCATGTCGACACCGACCGTCGGCTCGTCGAAGATGTAAAGTTCGCTGCCATGGCAGAAGCTTTTGGCGAACAACACCTTCTGCTGGTTGCCACCGGAAAGCTGCGCGATGGCGCGCGCGCGGTAGCGTTCCGGAAACTCGACATGATCGAAGATGCGCGCCATTTCGCGGCGCACCTTGGTGCGCTGCACAATGGGCCCCTTGCCGCAGGTGCCCATCATAAGGTCGATGGCGACATTCTCGGTGGCGGGCGCGGCAAGGCTCAGCCCCTCGTGCTTGCGGTCCGAGGTAAGGTAGATCAGCCCCGCTTCGATCACCCGGCGGGTGGACTGGCCGGTGATATCGCACCCCATGAAGCGGACCTGCCCGCCCTCGATGGCGTTGATCCCCATGATGGCGCGAAACAGCCGCGATTTTCCCGCCCCGACCAGACCGGCCATGCCAAGGATTTCACCGCGCCTGACCTCAAGATCAACGCCGTGCACACCCCAGGCATGCAGGTTTTCCACCTCAAGAACGGTCTCGCCGGGGTTGTGGGCGATCTCGGGATAGATATCGGTGATCGCGCGGCCTGCCATCATTTCGATCAGCTTGGCCTCGCTGGTTTCGGCCATCTCCACCGTGTCGATCTTCGCGCCGTCGCGCAGAACGGTCACCCGGTCGGCGATGCGCGCGAATTCGTTGATCCGGTGCGAGATATAGATGATGCCAAGGCCCGCTTCCTTCATCCGCAAGATGAACTCGAACAGGTTGTCGACCTCGCGGTCGCTGAGCGAGGCTGTCGGCTCATCCAGAATAAGCACCGACAGATCGCCATGAAACGCCTTGGCGATCTCGACCATCTGCTGCTGGGCGCGCGGCAGTTGTGCCACTGTCACCGCCGGGTCCATGCTGAACCCGCGATCAGCCAGCATGCGCGCAGCCTCACGCCGCATCGTGCGATGGTCGATGAAGGGGCCGATGCGCGGTTCGCGGCCAAGAAAGATATTCGCGGCGACGCTCATCGTGGGGATAAGCGAAAATTCCTGAAAGACGGTAAAGATACCAAGCGCCTGCGCATCGGCGACCGAGGTGATGGTCACGGGCTGGCCGCGCATCCGTATCTCGCCTTCGGTCGGCGTATTGGCACCCGCCAGAAGCGAGATCAGCGTGGATTTTCCCGCGCCATTCTCGCCAAAAAGAACATGCACTTCACCGGCGCGCAGGTCAAAATCGACCCGGTCCAGCGCCTTGACGCCCGGGTAGGACTTGCCAAGCCCATGCGTGCTGATGAGCGACTCTTGGGTCATCGGATTGCTCCGCTACGCGTCTGAATGGATTGGCGCAGGCAGATTGCCCTGCCTGCGCCCCGGTCTCATGGCCGTTCAGTTGACGCTGAACACCGGCGAGAAGTTCTCGGGCGGCAGGATCGCATCGCGGTCGACACTGCCGATGTTGTTCTGATCGACAACAAAGATTTCAGGGCCGACATGGCGGATGAACTCTTCGCCTTGCAGCGCGCGCACCGCCTGATCGACAGCGATACGCCCCTGGATGACCATCGAATCCGCCGGTGCGCCAAGGATCATGCCGCGCTGGATGCCGGTATAGACACCGGGCGTCATATAGAACGACAGGATCTCGACCTGCCCGGTAAGGCCGCGCTCGCGCACCACCCCCTGTGCGGCTTCGGCGGTCACGGCGGTGCCGGCGATGTAACGCACCTCGGGGCTGGCGGTCAGCACATCCTCGACCAGACGCTGCTGCACTTCGCGGCCGGTGTCGCCATAGCGCGGCTCCAGCACCCGCACGGCAGAACCTTCAACCGCATCGGCGAATCCGCGATGCGCCGCTTCAACCCAACCCGCGCCCGCAGGCCCCGGGAACCAGCCCACCGCAACCTCGTCCGACCCGGCAGGGTGGGTTTCGGCCAGATAGGCGCCGGTCTGGTAGCCCATGGTGTAGAATGACACCAGCGACTTGGCGGTGATGTCGGTCGAGGACACGCCGTTGATCACGTCGATCACCGGAATTCCCTGACCCGCAACCTCGCGGATCAGGCTGTTCAGCCCGTCATAGGAAATCGCGCCGATGATCACGGCATCGGCACCGCCGGCCACGCAATCCTCGATCTGGCTGATCTGGCGCGGCAGTTCGGTATAGCCATCGGCCTCGACCACGTTCATGCGCACACCAAGGCGCTGCGCCTCGGCAATGACGCCATAGTTGACGCCCAGCCAGCAGGCATCCTTCATATGCGGGAAGGACACGCAGATATTCCAGGGCTGCGCGGCGGCCTCAAGCGGCATGTACTCCACATCGACGGACTCGCCATCGGTTGAGAACGGCGGTTCAATCGCCTGTGCCGGGTAAGGATACCAGGCATCCTGGGCGCTGGCCGCGAGGGGCAGGAGCATGGCTGCTCCCGCAAGCAGGGTTGATCTCAGGGTAAGCGACATTGTTGATAGCTCCTCTGTTGCAGTCGGTCTGACGCCGCTTCGCGCTGCGGTCGTTGTTTGTCTGTGGCGCGTGTCACTGCGCCGCCAGCGTATTGCGGATGGTTTCCAGCCTTTCACGTCGCGCCTTGCGGGCGTTCAGGGCGGTTTCCATATCGACCTTGACGAAGCGCACCCTGGTGTTCGGCTGCATCTGGCCGATCAGATCCATATCGGCCGAGATGACAGCGCCGATGGTGAAGTAGCCGCCGCCTGAAACCGCGTCGCGGTGCAGCACGATCGGCTCGGTGCCGCCGGGCACCTGGATGGACCCATAGGCATAGCAGCCATCGACGATGTTCGACGGGTCCGACCCGGCACCGAAGGGTTGTTCGCGCGGCACGAATTCCATCGGCGTGCCGCCACGGAAGCGATAGCCCATGCGGTCGGCCTCTGGGGCGACGGTCCATTCCTCGGCGAAGAAGCGCTCTTGCGAGGCTTCGGTGATCCGGTGCCAGTAAAGGCCGGGAAGAACGCGCAGTTCGACCGGGTTCTGCGCCGGGCGCAGCAGATCTGCGCTGAGCGCGCGCTGGCCGGGCTTGCCGGGCGTGCCCATCGGCAGCATGTCGGACACCGCCACCGGGCGACCGTCGATCCCGCCCAAAGCACCGATGACATAGGTCGATCGCGAACCCAGTTGCACCGGCGTATCGATCCCGCCGGCCACGGCGATATAGATGCGCGCGCCCGTTTTCAGGAAGCCGAAGCTCAGAACCTGCCCGGCCTTGACGGGGAAGGATGTCCAGCCATCGCGCGTCTCGCCGTCCAACAGGATCGGCATGGTCGCGCCGGTCACCGCAACCCAGGTGTCGCGCTCGAACTCCAGCTCGGGGCCCATGAACACGGCCTCAAGACAGGCCGCGCCCTCGTCATTACCCACCAGCATGTTCGCCACACGCAGCGCGAAGCGGTCCATCGCCCCGCCTTCGGGAATGCCGAGGTGGAAATAGCCGGGGCGGCCCAGATCCTGGATCGTGGTTGAAAGCCCGGCTTTCAAGACCTTAATTGTCATTGAGAGCCTCCATCAGTCGGGCATTGGTGCCGCGCATGTCGGCATTGAATGCGTCAAGATCGAATGTGACCTCCGCCATCCGCGGCGTGAACGTCCCGGCTTCGACCTCGGCCACGATGCGGTCATAGGTCTCGCGGTCGACAGGCGCGAATTTCACGATGTCGCCCGGACGGAAGAACACCATGAAGTCCTTGAGATAGCTCACCTTCTGCTGCGGGTCATAGATTGGCATCGGTGTAATGCCGAACATCTGGTAGCCGCCCGCGCCGCGCACCGAATAGATGCACGAGAAACAGCCGCCATAGCCCACCGTCAGCTTGGGCGTGTCGGTGCGCGGGCGCAGATATTTCGGCACCTCGATCTGTTTTTCACGCTCGACCAGCTGGTAAAGGAACGGCAGGCCGGACACGAAACCCACCATCGACACGAACCACGGCTGCGCGTGATGCGCCTCGATGAACGCCTCGACGCTGTCATAGCCATTGATGCGCGCGGCATATTCAAGATCGGTCGCGGACGGATCCTGATGCCGTTCACGAAAGCGCATCAGCGTTTCGTGGGTCCAGGGATCCTGATAATAGACCGGCACTTCGATAATCCGCGTGGTCATGCGCGGCTCGGCGGTGTTTGCGGTGCCTTCCAGCTCTTTCAGCCGCGCCATCATGTCATCGGGGTGAATGATGTCGGGGTTGAAGCGCACTTCGAACGAGGCATTGGCCGGCAGGATCTCGGTTACACCGTCGATATTCGCCGCCTGAACGGCGCGGGAGATGGCGATGGCCTTGAAAAAGGCCTCAAGCGACATTTCGTCATCCATTTCGACGAAGATGTGCTCATCACCGCCAAAGGTGTAGCGGGTTTTCACGTCGTCCCTCCTATGCTGGAGCGGTCAGGTTCCCGGCGGCAAGCCAGGGTTCCAGCCACTGCGTGTGAACACGTCCCTCGCGCAGATCCGGGGAAGCGGCCAGCGCCCGGTGCAAGGGGATCGTTGTCTTGAGCCCGCCCAGTTCGAGCGTGCTCAGGGCATTGGCCATCTTGTCGATTGCAGCCGCGCGCGTTGGCGCATGAACGATCAGCTTGCCCAGGAGCGAATCGTAGAACGGCGGAATCTGGTAGCCTTCATAGAGAAAATGATCGAAGCGGATGCCCTCGCCCTCGGGGATCCCCATCGAGGTCAGCTTGCCCGGGAAGGGCATGAACTGGCGCAGCGGGTCTTCGGCATTGATGCGCACCTCGATGGCGTGGCCTTCGACCGAGATCACATCCTGCGTCAGCGACAGTGAGGCACCGCCCGCAATGCGGATCATCTCGGCCACCAGATCGATCCCGGTAACCATCTCGGTGACCGGATGTTCAACCTGAATGCGGGTGTTCATCTCGATGAAATAGAAGTCCCCGCTGGCGTCGTCATAGAGATATTCAACCGTGCCCGCCCCGCTGTAACCCACTGCGCGCGCCAGCTTGACCGCACTTGCACACAGCGCCTCGCGGGTCGACGCGTCCAGCCCGAAGGCACCGGCTTCTTCCCAAACCTTCTGGCGGCGGCGTTGCAGCGAGCATTCGCGCTCATAGCAATGCACGGCATCCGTGCCGTCGCCCAGCACCTGAACCTCGATATGGCGCGGGTTGACGATGACCTTCTCGATGTAAAGCCCGCCATCACCAAAGGCTGCCTCAGCCTCCTGGCGGGCCTGCGGGGCAAGCTGGGCAAGTTCGGCTTCATTTTCGGCGATGCGGATACCCCGACCGCCGCCACCAGCCGCCGCCTTGATCAGCACCGGAAAGCCCACCGCGCGGGCGGCGGCGAGTGCCTGCGCGGAGTCTTCCACCCGGCCCTCTGAACCCGGCACCACAGGCACTCCGGCCGCCATCGCAGCGGCACGCGCGGCGACCTTGTCGCCCATCCGCTCGATCGTGGCGGCATCGGGGCCAACAAACCGTAAACCGGCCTCGGCCACGGCGCGGGCGAAAGCGGGGTTCTCCGACAGGAAGCCATAGCCCGGGTGAACCGCGTCCGCTCCAGTGTCGCGGGCCGCCTTGAGGATTGCCGGAATCGACAGGTAGGACTGCGCGGCAGAGGAAGGGCCGATGCACACCGCCTCATCGGCCAGCTTCACCGCCAGCATTTCGGTATCTGCCTCGGAATGCACCTGAACGGTCGCGATCCCAAGCGATTTCGCGGCCTTGATGATGCGCACCGCGATCTCGCCGCGGTTGGCCACAAGGAGTTTGCGGATCGCCATCGCTCAGCGCACCCGGGCCAGCACGTCGCCTGCCTGGATCGGCTCGGCATTGGCGGCGACATAGCCATCGAAGGTGCCGGAAACCTCGGCCTTCACATCGATGAAGGTTTTCATTACTTCCACCAGCCCGATCGTGTCGGTTTCCGCCACCGGATCGCCCGGCTTCTTGAACGGCTCCGATTCAGGTGACGGCGCGTGGTAGAACGTGCCGGGAAGGGGCGATTGGATGTCAGACATGGGGGGCATCTCCTTTCAAGCGGCTTCTTCGAGAACCATCGCTGCCGGGGCGATGGAAATGCCGGCCTCGGTCAGCGCGGCACGCACCGCACGGCCGATTTCAAGTGCGCCGGGGGTGTCAGAGTGAAAACAGATCGACTCGAAGGCGATGTCGATCTCACCACCCTCGACCGTTTCTACCTTGCCCTCGCGGCAGGCGCGCAGGCATTTGCGGGCAATCTGGTCAGGATCGGCCTGGCCCACCTTGCGGGCAAAGACGATAGAACCGGAATTGTCATAGTCGCGGTCAGCATAGAACTCGCGGATCACCGGCTGACCAAAGCTGCGCGCGACCTGATAGCTCAGCGAGATATCCATGCAGAACAGCATCAGGTCAGGCGCACAGGCACGCAGCACTTCCACCAGGTGGTTCGACAGTGTCTCGTTCTTCGCGGCCTCCATGTAAAGCGCGCCGTGCGGCTTGACATGTTGAAGGCGCACACCGTGGCGGCGGCAGAATTCCCGCAGCGCACCGATCTGATACACAATATCGTTGACCAGTTCTTCGTCCGAACACTTCATGTAGCGCCGCCCGAAGCCCTGTAAATCCCGGTAAGCCGGATGCGCGCCGATGCTGACGCCATGTTCCTTGGCCAGAAGCACAACCCGGTTCATCAGATTCGGATCGCCGGCATGAAAGCCCGTGGCGACATTGGCCGAACTGATTACCTCCATCAGGGCTTCATCGGGGGCATCGCCATAGCTCCAATGCCCGAACCCCTCACCCATGTCGCAGTTAAGGTCGATTATGCGCTTCATTCGAACAATCCATCATTGCTATGCACAGACTATGCGATCAGATGGACAACAGGTAAAATTCTGATTTCGCCGAGGTCATTATCGAATAAACCGAACGCAAGCAGGCGAACACACCGTGACAAACCCCATAGAATACAGCTAATGGAGAAATGACGGCCTCCTCTTGAGACCTGAATATCTTGTTTTCCAGCGGTGCAATATCCGTTTATCCGATAATGGTGCTTCCAGCCGATGCAGATCAGACAGCTCAAATATTTCATCGCCACGGCCGAGTCGGGACAGGTCAGCCGGGCTGCGGTGGCGCTTTCGGTTTCCCAATCCTCGGTCACGACAGCCATCAGGGAACTGGAGACAGAGACCGGCTCGCTGCTGTTCGAGCGCAGCTCTCAGGGGATGGAGCTTACACAGCCGGGTCGCGAACTTCTGGCGGTGGCCTATGAGATCCTCGCCAAGATCGACGAAGCACGAAACCTGCGCCAGCGGGCTTCGTCCATCACCGGAAACATCACGCTCGCCGCAACCTACACGGTCATCGGCTATTTCCTGCCCTACCACCTTGACAGGCTGCGCCGGCTGCTTCCGGACCTGACCATCAATCTGCACGAGCTGAACCGCGAAGCGATCGAGGAAGGGTTGATGTCCAACCGCTTCGACATGGCGGTGCTGCTGACATCCAACATCACCACGCCTGAACTGGAAACGGAGACGCTGTTTCGCTCGACCCGTCGGTTGTGGGTGGCGAACAACCACCGCTTCGCCCAACGCCGCAAGGTGACGATGGATGAAGTCGCCGCCGAGGATTACATCATGCTCACCGTGGACGAGGCGGCGCACAGCACGATGAAATACTGGGCGGTTCAAAAGGCGCAGCCCCGGATCACGCTGCGCACCTCATCGATTGAGGCGGTGCGGTCGATGGTTGCGAACCATCAGGGGGTCACCATCCTGTCGGACATGGTGTATCGGCCCTGGTCGCTGGAAGGCAAACGGATCCAGACCGTGCAGACCGATTACGCGGTGCCCTCGATGGATGTGGGGCTGGCCTGGCGGCGCAATTCTGAGTTCAGCCCCGAGGTGCAGCTGATCTACGACTATTTCCGCCAAAGCTTTATCGCCCCGCAATTGTAGCCGGACATGCTAGAGCGGGTGCGAGGCGTCCAGCGACGGTGCCGCAGTCCGGTCGCGGCCTGACAAAGGGCCTTGCGCAGCCTGTCCAAAGATGGCCATCGCTTCGGCTGCGCCCTTGGGCCGCAAGGCCAGAAGGCCCGCGCGGCGTTCGATCAGGTCACGGTCATGGGCGCGCAGAATGGCGGCGCGCGCGCGCGGTTCCGGCCAGCGCAGATGCTCGACCAACGCGCGCAGCGTGTTTTCCTCGGCCATCGAGGGGGTGTCCTGATGGGTGTAAATATGCGCCACCAGCGCGCGGCAATCGTGGTCCAGCTGATCGGCGCGCGCCCGCAACGCCTGCGCCACCAACCCGCGCCCGGGTGCGAACAGAAGCGCCAGCGCAAACCAGACGCCGGTCATGGAGGCCATCATCCCGCCGATCGAGACATTCCAGCGCATCGCCAGCATATAGCCCGTCACGCAGGCCGCGACCGACAGCGCAACCGCCAACGCGACCATCAGCCACAAGCGACGGGTCAGCAGATAGGCCGTGGCCGGCGGCACGATCACGAAGGCGATGAACAGGATCGCGCCCACCGCATCGAACGCCGCCACCGCCGTGACGCTGGTCAATGTCAGGATGGCATAATGCAGCACACCGGGCAGGAACCCCAGTGCGGCAGCAAGGCCCGGATCGAATGTGGCAAGCTTCAGCTCTTTCCACAACACCAGCACGAACGCCAGGTTGACCGCCAGCACCACGCCCAGCGTGGCCACCGCAACCGGCACCCGCACGCCGAAAACCGTCATTGTGTGCAGCCAGACAAAACCGATCTCGCCCAGCAGCACGGTATCCACATCGATATGCACGTTGCGCGCATGAATCGAGATCAGGATCACCCCGATGGCAAAGAGCGCGGGGAATACGAGGCCGATGGCGGCGTCCATCTTCACCAGTTTGGAACGCGCCAGAAGTTCGGTCAACACCACTGTCAGCACGCCGGTCAAGGCCGCGCCCAGGACCTGCACCGGCCCCGATATCTGCCCGGTGATGAGCCAGACAGTGATGATGCCAAACACGATCGAATGGCTGATGGCATCGGTCAGCATTGCGTTGCCCCGCAACACCAGGAACGAGCCCAGAAGCGCCGCCGAGGCACCGACCAGAATACCCGTCAACAGGACCATGGCCGGTATCGAGCCAAAGAACGCGGCGATCATTGCTTGCCCTCTTGTTGCGAGCCGTCTGGCGATTGCGTTCTGTCCGGTGCGCCCGAAATCGCTGCGGCCTCGGCATGGCCGGCCTCGGTCAGTTCCCAATGCGGCGTGGTCTCCGGCGGGTGGGTGACCGGCCGGATCAGGCCACGTCGCTCCAGCGCGTTGATCTGTGCGGCAGGAGGCATGGCGCCAAGCGCTGTCTGCAACATTCCTTGTTCGGCCGGATAGCCCGCGTCATCATGGGCCTCGGCCAGACTGTGAAGCGTCGTCAGGACGCGGCCGTCGCTGATGCGCGCACGCGCGCGCCGGGCGGCCAGCGCCTGCCACAAAAGCCCCCTTCCCGGCGCGACGGTGATCGAGACCAGCACCGCCCCGGTGACGATCAGCACAACCACCGGGCCGGTGGCTAGGCCGCGTGTGGTGGCACTGATCAACGCCCCCGCCGCGCCCGAGGTCGCGCCGATTGCCGCCGACAGCATTACCATGGTGCCCAGTGTGTTGGTCCATTGCCGCGCCGCCGCCGCCGGTGCGATCAGCAGCGCCACCATCAGCACCACGCCCACCAGTTGCAGTCCCACGACAATCGCCAGCGCCACCATCACCGTTAACCCGGCCTCCAGCAATGTCACGGGAAAGCCCTGCGCACGGGCGTAATCGGCATCAAAACTGACCAGCTTGAATTCCTTCCAGAACGCCAGAACCAGCACCAGCGCCGCCAGCCCGATACCGCCCATGATCCACAGATCTGCGCGCAGGATCGCGGCCGCCTGACCGAAGAGGAAGGTCATCAGCCCCAGACTGCCCGCCCCGCCCCGCGTCTGGATCACGGTCAACAGTACGATTCCGACCGCGAAAAACACGCTCAGCACGATCCCCAGCGCCGCATCGGTCTTCAGCGTGGTGCGCCGCACGATCAGCATCATGATCAGCGCCGCCAGCGCCCCGGTGGCAAAGGCACCCGCCAGAACGCTGCCCAGATCGCGCCCGCCCGCGACCAGAAAGCCAAGGCAGACACCGGGCAAGGCGGCATGGCTGAGCGCGTCGCCCAGAAGGCTTTGACGGCGCAGCACCGCAAACGCCCCCAACATGCCCGAGATCGCTCCCAGAAGCGCCGCGCCGATCAGCACGGTCTGAACGATCCCGCTGGAGATCAGGTCGATCAATGCGTTCACAGGCCGTTCCCTTCTGCGGGAACGGCGATCATGGCGAGTTGCCGGCCATAGGCCGCGCGCAGGTTTTCCGGCGTATAGACCTTGCGCACCGGCCCCTGGGCAATGATGCGCACATTCAGCATCACCAGCCAGTCGAAATAGCTTTGCACCGTGGTCAGGTCATGATGCACCACGATCACCGTGCGCCCCTCGTCACGCAGCCGCTTGAGAAGCGCAATGATGATCGCCTCGGTCGCCGCATCCACACCCGCCATCGGCTCGTCCAGGATCAGGATCTGCGCATCCTGCACCAGCGCGCGGGCGATAAAGACCCGCTGTTGCTGACCGCCCGAAAGCTGGCTGATCTGCCGGTCGGCATAATCCTGCATGCCGACCTCACCCAGCGCCGCCATGGCGCGCGCGCGGGCGTCCGCGCCGGGCCGCCGGAACCAGCCGATCTGCCGGTAAAGCCCCATCGCCACGACATCGCGGGCCGTGGTTGGAAAATCCCAGTCCACACTGTGGCGCTGCGGCACATAGCCGATCCGCCCGCGCATCTTCCCGACAGGCCGGCCCAGAAAGCGCACATGCCCCGCCACTGGCCGCACCAGCCCGAGCGCGGCCTTCAGAAGCGTGGACTTGCCCGAACCGTTCGGCCCGACTATGGCGCACATGACGCCGGGCGGGATATCAAGGTCGATGTCCCATAACGCGGGCTTCGTCCCGTAGGTGACAGTCAGATCCTCGACATGAAGCGCCTGACCGGGCTCGTGCAGGGTGTCGTCACGCATCTGTCGTCTCTCCATGTTTCACGCAGCCCGGAACCACGGCGGCGGGCCTCAGGGGGCGATGCCCCAGTCACGCGCCCAGCCGTGCAGAGCTTCCGGCCAGTCGGGCAGCCTGCCGCCGAGCGCCTCGGTCAGCGTTATCGTATTGGCACGGATCATGCCAATATACGTGCCCTCGGGCGTGCCGTCATCGCCCATCGCATCCGAGTAAAGCGCACCGCCGATGATCACGTCATGCCCCTGGCTTTTCACCTCGGCAACAAGTGCCTCGATCGTGCGGGGATTGATCGTTGTTTCAACGAATACCGCAGGCACCCGGCTTTGAACGACAAAAGCCGCCACCTCGCGGATGTCACCGATACTGGCCTCGGATTCGGTGCTGATGCCCTCGATCGCCTCGCTGGCCTCGATACCATAGGCATCGGAGAAATATTCAAACGCATCATGGGCGGTGACCAGCATCCGCTGCCCCTCGGGGATCGAACCGATGGCCGCGCTTACCCAGGCATGAAGCGCGTCAAGCTGCGCGGTGTAACCGTCGACATTTGCCGCCATGGCATCGGCGCAGCCGGGCCGCTGTTCGGCGATGGTATCGGCGATCACCGGGGCGATACGCGCCCATCGGCTGACATCCATCCACAAATGCGGGTCGATATCGCCGCCCGCGTCGGAATCACCGATCAGATTGGCGCTGTCGAAGACAGCGCGCGCCAGTCCAAGGGTCGGTGTCCGGTCAGAGAAACCCGCCAGCACATCGGCCAGCCGGGCCTCAAGCGCGGGGTCGACATAGAAGATCAACTCGGCGTTGGCGAGCTTGCCCACATCCGCAGCCGTCGGGCGATAGAGATGCGGATCGCTGCCCGCCCCCAGAAGCGCGGTGACCTCGGCACATTCCCCGGCAACATTGGTGGCGACATCAGCGATCATGGACACCGTGGCGAGCACGCGCAACGGCGCCTCCTGCGCCATGGCCGGCGCCATCAGGCCAGTAGCGGCCACGAAGGCTGCAAGCTGTGGCGTCAGTTTGTTCCGGGGCATCCATCCCTCCTTGATTCGTTGCCTTTACCGGGACATAACTATGCGAATGATAATCGTTTGCAACAAGGAAATGCACGAACGCGCAGCTTTCGCGGCTCACAACCCGAAAGCAAGGTACCACAACCGGCAGGCTGCGCCCAAATGGCAATTCCCCTGCCCAGCCCCCTTCGTTTGCAGGGTGACCGGTCGGCGTTGCAAGGTTATCGTCGATGCCATAAGAGCCGATTACGGACGCACCAAAGGAGCGGACCATGAGAATGATAAACCGCGCAAAAACAGCGGCTTGTGCGGCGCTTGCAGTTCTGGCCGCGACCACGTTGGCCCGTGCGGAACCTGGTACGCACGGCACCCTGAACTGGCGGACCGGCATGGCCAATCTGGCGCGGGTTGAATGCGGGAAGGATCTGGACCATTTCGTCATGCACGGCCATGGCGAAGGGGTCAGGTTGCGCGTTTCCTTTCTTCCCGACACACCAGAAAGCGAGATGCTGACCGCAACCAGCGTCAGCCTGCGCTTTGTCGATGACCATGAGCTTGCACGCGCCCATTTTCAGATGTTTGCCTCTCTCGGGGGGATCGGTCCGGTGGTGGCAACCCGTGACGGGGCTGGCGGACAGTCGCAGTTGCGCCCTGCGAATGGCGATGCGCTGGATGTCAGCGCGGATGGCCTGACACTTGATTTCACGGCCAGTTGCACCCATCCCTTGCGTTAACGCCCGCGATCATGGCGCGGGTTGCCCAACGACAGCCGCTGTTTCATTCTGACCGCCCCTACCCATTGCAGCCCTCCAGGAAGGCGGTCAGGTTTTGGCCGAGGTCATCGGAGAGGTAGCCGCCTTCCTGGACCA
>ERZ869909.561-NODE-561-length-41220-cov-26.913351_pt1 | contig 41220 bp, 58 predicted proteins | sample MGYA00520892_ERZ869909 | MGnify/ENA primary metagenome ERZ869909 (study PRJEB32215, sample SAMEA104723947) | bioreactor metagenome | biome: bioreactor; feature: anaerobic bioreactor; material: water | place: China | collected 2015-03-12 ... | reverse complement strand
CGTGAACCGCCGTGGTACGGAACCGTATGCCCGGTGGTGTGAGAGGACGGGGGAGGCGACTCCCCCTCCTACTCGATTTCGTGTAACGAATAGCTCTGGTGTACCTTTCTCGAAAATCATGGGAGGGTTATTGTCGTCACTGGTAAGGTAGATGAAAAACCACTCTGGCATTTTTTCTGAGATGGCCTTTGCGATGGCGTGACGTTCCAAGCTACCCTCCTCTCCGTTGCTGAAAGTCAGTCGCATAGATCGATTATGATCAGTAGCTGGGTACTCATACACCATTCCATTCTCACCCAATGCCTTTGGTGCACTGACTGGATTATTATTCAGTGGCGGCACCAGCAGACTGACCAAGCATTGATGACGAACACTTGGTGCATCCGTGTCCTCGCTCGAATAGCATCCTCGATCTCTATCGACGTAGCGTATGCTCATCCCGATTCGTTTGGCAGTCGAAGTGTAGTCCAGCAAGCTCTCGCTATATTCGGCCTCATACCCTTGGCTTCGCGCAGCCTCTACTGCCGCGGATTTGAAGTGGTGCCGGATCAACTCATGTGCCTCGGTGTGATTCCGCACCTCGTTCGCCGGTACGAATGCGAATGCACTATCCCTTTGCATGTGTCCCGGCGCTGACAGCAGCGAGCTGGCAAGCCCCAGGCCGATTGATGCACCACTCGAAAGCCCCAAGCCTGTAGGGCTTGCAAAGAATGCTGCATCGCCCACGCCACGACCGAGATCGCGGCCTAGCGCGCTGTACTCGGCGTCACCCAATGCAGTGTCCCTTGCATCCCGTAGTCCACCTGCTTGAGCGAGGTTGTATGCTCGGCTGTTGTCTTCGCTATAGCGTCGATCAGCGGTGCTGGTCGATGTCGTCGCGCACCCGGCCAGCAATGAGGCTACCGCAAACGCTGAAGCAACCTTGGAGATGGTTTTCATTTTCACTCCTTCCTATTCGATTATGGGGTGACCTGGCTCCCATTCTACGGAGTTTTTATCAAATGCAAGCTCTCAAATGAGCCCGTTACGATGCCCAAAAAAACCCCGCTCGGTTAGAGCGGGGAAGGGCAGGGAGGTTGATCCGGAATTGCGAGCAGCTCAGGACGCCTCTGCGACCCTTGCTTCGTCGTTTGGTGTCTTCTCGGCACTCACCTCCTCGCCAGTCGCCTCATCGCCCGCATCGTCACTCGCTTCCTCGTCCTTGCGTACAGGCGCTTTAGCATCAACCTCATCACGCTTGCCTTGCTTGTTGGCAGCAATGCGGGCGCGCTTCTCGACCCCGATAATGCGCGATGCCAGGCGATTCAGGTGTTGCTGCCACTCCAGGCCGGCCTGGGTGCGCTGCTTGCTGGTCAGGACACCGTGGAACCACAGCGTATCGATCATCGCCATGAGGCTATCGAGCTGGGTGATCAGCCGGAGGAACTGAGCGACTTGGGGCGAGGTGATTTCGACCTCGAGTTCCCTCGGGTTGGTGTAAGTGGGCTGCTCGGTGATTTGGTGCTGCTCGAGCAGCGCCTTCATCTGGGTCAGCTTCTCCCCCATATCCTGAGAGGCCTTGGAAATGTGACCGTGAACCACGTCGCTCACCTCGTCGATCTGGTCCCGGTCGCCAATGACCTGCAGGATGACGTCCAGGGAGAACAGGCTGTAGCTTGCTCGGACTAACGAGCGGTCGACGACTCGTTGTGCCTGGAGGGTGTAGATCGTGGTCTTCTGGGCGAAGACCGGGCGCGAGTAGACGACCTTTTCTTCACGCTGCTCCCGTTTCTTGCTAGCGGGCTTGGCAGCCGCTTTCCGCTTGGTCTGTTCCGGCGCGGTAGCCTGAGGGCGCTGTTCGGCCTTGACGGCTTCTGCCGGTGCCTGAGTTTCGGACATTTCGATTCCTTCCATGCTGACAGGTTTTCTGGTAAACGCTTCGTCACCTTACCCCGTTGGCATCGGCTTACCCCTGTCGCAGAACGCCCTTGAAGGGCACGTCGAAAAGGTGGCAGTCGTTCTCCCTTGCGCTATAGTGGGCGTGTTGAGCTTTGGCTCACACCCGAAGGTAGCGCTGGCCTTCCCAAACAATCAGCATTCTTCCGCCCATCTGGGCAGCTCACCTCGGTGAGCGCTTCCTCCCAAGCCTCGTGCTTGGTCTTCCTCATAGCCTGTCCCTTAGGGGCTGTCTTGAGGCGGCCAGTGGTATTGGTCGTCAACACCCGTGGTTCCCATCGCCTCAGCTGTCGCACAGCTGGTTGGTGTTGGCCAGTGATTCCCGTTGTGCACGCCTGTGCCGATGGTTCACCAACCTACCTTACTGATGACTCTCGCCCCTATTGGGGCAGGTCTTCGCTTGCTTAATGGAGCAATGTCATGACCCCGATCGAACTCGTTGTTGTATCCTTGTTCGCTACTGTGATCGCTGCAGCTGTCTTTAACTTCGCCAAGGGTATCCTTGGTGGTGTTTTCAAGCTGCTGCCTCACGTTGCTCGCGGTCTTGTCGCTGTGTCAGCGACGGTCCCTGTAGCGTTTAAGGCCACCCGCTCTGCCATGCAAAGCCGGCAAGCTAAGCACTTCGTACGTTCTCTGCGCAAGCTGAGTATCGTCGTTGCTGCCAAGACTCACTCTCTGCTGAGCACCAAGCGTGCAACTGCCGAGGTTGAGCAGCCCATCGTAGTTGATCCTGCCTGGGCTGAGTACGAGACTCCTGCGTATATCCGCAAGGGCCGCGTACTCTCCTTCTGATGCTCGTTTGATACCACCACCTGGGACACCGCTCCCAGTTGGGGGAGGTGTCCTGTTTCGACGGAGACTCTCCCATGTATGAACAAGCTTATGTCCTGCTGTTTGGACTTAGCATCGCAAGCATGGCCGGCGCAGGATTTGCCTACGCTTTGCATACTGCTTGATCTTTAGGCCATTGGCCTTTCCCTCGCGGGGCGCACCTCCCGTGATGGGAGTGCTCCCCCCTTGTGATTTAAGGAGCATTCCCATGTTCTCATCTTTCAGTCCTGAAAGACTCATCCAGATCTACGTTGAAATGGATATTCTCGCATGGTTCTCCATGTGGATGGTGGCGTTGGTTCTTGTCGGATCTGCAATTGTTTGGGCAGCCCGACACCTGGCGCGCATGCTGTCTCGATATCTGTGGGAGCGTCGTGTACGTCGCCACAATATCAACCGCGGCATGCTTGATCCATTGCGTAGGCAGTGATTCTATTGAGCACTGAAGGGGCTTGCCTCTTCAGTGCTTCAACTCTGAAGCAGGACGTATGATGATGGTGTTTACACCGTTATGAGCCTCATCATCATCCGGTTTTTGTGATGCTTGTCATCACAGAAAGAAGGTAGCGCTGGCCTTCCCAAACAATCAGCATTTTCCTCTCTTATCATTCTGCCCTTGCCGGGAATCATTTCCCCGCAAGGGGATGGTTTCGGCTCCAGGGCGACCTATATGGAGCACAACCATGACCACTACCAACCCCTATCAGGAGTTTTCCATTGCAGAAACCTTCGGCCTGGATGTACCGGCCAAGGTGATGGCACTTGGCTACGCCGATCCCAGCAATCCGCATATCCCTCAGAAAAGCGATGGGTATGCGTTCCGCCGAGTGTTCCTTCGGGAGCTCCTCGCATTCCTGCGAGATCCGTCCGGTGACGCGCTGTATATCACCGGGCCCACCGGCTCAGGGAAAACATCTGGCCTTTGTGAAGCCGCTGCGCGGCTCAACTGGCCAGTCCAGCAGGTGACTTGCCATGGCCGCATGGAGTTGACCGATTTGATCGGTCATCACACGCTGATGTCCCGTGTCCCAGGTGAAACGCCTGTAATGGCGTTCCAGCATGGCCCGCTGGCCCTTGCTATGAAGCATGGCCATGTCCTCCTTCTAAACGAGGTAGACATGATGGACCCCGGCGAGCTGTCCGGTCTCAACGACATCCTTGAGGGACGACCTTTGGTCATCGCTCAGAATGCCGGGGAGGTCATCAAGCCACACCCAATGTTTCGTGTGGTGGTGACGGGCAACTCCGTTGGGAATGGTGACGCCACTGGGCTGTATCAGGGGGTCGCCATGCAGAACCTCGCAGCGATGGATCGCTACCGCATCGTGGTAGTGGACTATCCCAAGCCTGAGGTTGAGGCGAAAATTCTGGCCAATGTGGCTGGAGCACTGCCTGAGTATATCCGCGACAAGATGATCCAGATCGCCAACGAAATTCGACACCTTTTTAAAGGTGAAGATGGCGAGGGTGGTGAAATCGCGATCACAATGTCCACTCGGACATTGGTGCGATGGGCTCGTTTAACGGTGCGCTTCCGTACCGCTACGAATCCGGCAGGCGAGAAAAACGCTCTCGGATATGCCCTTGAGCAGTCCCTTCTTCGACGTGCACGCGTTGAGGAAAGGACCGCTATCCTACGCATTGCGAAGGACACGTTAGATGATCAATGGGTGGATGGCGATCAAGCCGACGATTGATCGTTTTCTTTTTCCGGGATTGGTGCTACGGCACCATCCTGGCTCACACCAGGCCTCTGAGCAGTCATGCTCTCTTTGGGCAGGGCGTTACTATGACGCTTGCACCGTGGCCATACTCTCAACATGCATCACCGCACGTCCCATGGACAGGTGGTAAACGCAGATGCAACGAGGTTGCTATGAGCACTAATGCACAAGCGATGAATCAAGAGCGGGCTATCCCGATGTGGAGCTGGTTGCTGCATGCCCCTGAGAAGGAGTATCAAACACCTCGCTTCAAGGAAGTCCTCGCTACGACCTTTCGGCAAGCACGTTTAGCCCTAGGGTTGTCAGGTGATGCCGGTACTGTGCCTGCTGAAGCGGATACAGACGGCATCCTCCCCGAAATTCTTTTCGAGGATAAGCAATGCTGTATCAGCGTTCACGCTGGCCAGAAGAACAATGCCTTTGACCCTTCAATTTTTGAGGGTGCAGGTGAGCTCTCTGGACAGTCAGGACATCGACCTCTTTTGGTCATGCTTCTACTGCAACGCCAGATCGGGAAAGAGCTAGGCATAGATGGAGATGACATTCTCAATATCTGTGACCCTGGCTGTGAGCTACTAACCTTTACGGGTTGGGACTCGCTTCTGCCTTTCATTGAGACCTTCGGTTTTGATGCCGAGGCAACCCGATGTGATGCCGTCGCGTTAGGTCTGGTGGTGCCGGCAATCAATTTTGCTGCCATAGATACCGCTGACGACGACGACTACTTCTAGTCCACAGCGGCTTCCGCCGCAATACAGGCGGCTACCCCTTCGGGTAGCCGCTTCCCCACAGGGGGCGCCGTCCCTTGTGGGCTGGCGTCCCCTTCGTTCTTGAGGAGATGACCATGACGACTAGCAATGTTTCCCAGCTTCCTGTTGCCAGCGGTGAAAAGCGCAAGCTGCTCACGAAGTTTGCAGAGAAGTTCGAGGTTGACGAGACGACGCTTTTGAACACTTTGAAATCCACGGTGTTCAAGCAGCGCGACGGTTCCGCACCTACCAACGAGCAGATGGTGATGCTCATGGTGGTAGCAGACCAGTACCAGCTGAACCCTTTCACGAAGGAGATCTATGCCTTCCCGGACCAGCAGAATGGCATTGTGCCTGTTGTTGGGATCGACGGGTGGTCCAGGATCATCAACAACCATCCGCAGTATGCCGGGATGGAGTTCATCTACTCCGATGACATGGTGCGCATGCCCGGCGCCAAGGTAGATGGTCATGTGTGGATCGAGTGTGTGATGCACCGAAAGGACATCGAGCGCCCGCTCCGAGTTCGCGAATACCTCGACGAGGTGTACCGCGAGCCCTTTCAGAAGAATGGCTACACCAAGAATGGGCCATGGCAGACGCACACCAAGCGGTTCCATCGCCACAAGGCGATGATCCAGTGCTCACGCCTGGCCTTCGGTTTCACCGGGATCTACGACAACGACGAGGCCGAGCGCATCGTTGGAGGCGAGATCGATGTGACCCCGGCAGGTAGCCAAGCACGTACCGACAGCCCTGCACTGGCCCATCAGCACATCGCGCTGCGAGAACTGACGGTCCAGGAGAAGGCCGGTATAGACCCTCTGCTTCAAAAGGCCATCCAGCGTTCCCTGCAACTTGGGAACTGGGCGCCAGCTGAAGCTTGGGTTGATGCGTCGTTTCCCTCTGCGGAACACAAGGCCTATGCCTTGACCCTGCTCGAGGAAGCCAAGGCGGCGAGCCAGATGTCAGCACGTCAGGGAGAGGAGGATGGTATCGCCCCCGACCCCTCCGACACCGCTGAGCAGCCGGAAGCCGTTTCCCAGCAACATCGTCAGTCACCCCAGGATGCAGAGCCGCCTCGTCCCGAGGATCTCTTCAAGCCTGGAGATAACGCTGACTTCTAACCCACCTATCGAGACCCTGCCTTGCAGGGTCTCGATTCATCGGAGAGGTGCGCACGATGAAGATCGTCAACTTGCAGCAGGGCGAGGACGCCTGGCTGGAATGGCGCAAGGGTGGCATCACTGCCACTGATGCCGCCATTCTGCTGGATCGCTCTCCCCACAAGACCCGTTGGCGTTTGTGGGCCGAGAAGTCAGGTTTCGCTCGAGAGGTCGATCTCAGCCTTAACCCCCTGGTTCGCCATGGGCGAGAGAATGAGTCGGCTGCCCGACAGGCCTACGAGGCCCTTACCAACGACATTGTCTTCCCCGCATGCGTTGAGTCGTCCGTGCACCCTCTGCTGAGGGCATCACTGGACGGCATCAACTCGGCGAGTGAGCCAGTGGAATTGAAATGCCCGAGCGATAAGGTCTGGGAAGAGGTATCCGCCCACGCCGAGCAAAGCTCAGCCTACAAGCTCTACTACTGCCAGGTGCAGCACCAGATCCTGGTGACTGGCGCCAGACGTGGATGGCTTGTTTTCTGGCATCCTGACCACGAGCTGATGGTCTTCGAGATTGTGCTGAACGAGCCCTTGCTCCGTAAGCTGATCCAGGAGGCCGCGGTGTTCTGGCGCCAGGTTCTTGATAAGCAGGAGCCTACCAAGGACCCGGAGCGTGATCTGTTCATCCCAGCGGGGGAGGTGGCGAAGGAGTGGATCTACGTCGCTGAGCAGTACCGCTTTTACCAGTCGGAAATCGATGACCTCGAGGCGCGGCTGAAAACCCTCAGAGGCCATCAGGAGCCGCAGCTGGCACGTCTGAAGGCGTTGATGGGCGAGTATTTCCACGCGGACTACGCCGGTGTGATGCTCACCCGCTACAAGGCCAAAGGCCGTGTTGACTATACCCGGGTGCTCAACGAGCACGCCGGCAACCTCAAGGAGGCTGACCTGGACCAGTACCGTGGCAAGCCAGCCGAGCGCTATCGTGTCACCATCACGGAGTCGCTGTCCCCTCGCAACATTGTCGATGAACAGGCGCTAGCGCCACTTGACGATGCCGTAGAGGACGTGGTGTCTTGTTTGTGGTAGCTTGAAGGGAGGACGGGCATTGCCCGTCTTTTCCAGAGTCGCCCCCTCCTGGTGAGGCGATTGTGGAAAAGATTTTCCTCTCTCGTGAGAGTGAAAAACGTGGTAGCGCTGGCCACGTTCCAAATAAACAATCAGCATTCTTCCTACCAAACCTAGCCCATCGGGTGCATCCACCCGACAGGGAAGGTGCATCTGATGGGCTTCTTTCGTTTAAAGGAGCACCATCATGATCTCATCAACCTCTGCCACTACTGCCGACAAGATCCAGCAGCTCGATCAAGTCTGCGTGATTCACTCAGACTTCGACATCTGGTCTGGGCAGACCCGGCTCGATCCAAAGGATCTCAAGCTCGGTATTGGGGGAGAAATCCCTCCGGAGAAGCTGGCGCTGTTGGGCAGCAAGAAGATTTGCGACCCGGCCCGCCTCAAAGGCTTTTCACGACTGAAGACCAAGGCTCGACGTGTGCTGGCGCACTACGGACTGCCTTTCATGAACGGATGGGCTGTCCCGGCTGAGCGCCTGGATACCATCATGAAGCAGCTCGACCAGATCAAGGTCGAGTTCGAGCAGGTCCGCACGACCTTCCTCACGCAGTACGACACTGCCGTAGAGGCGTGGATTGCCGACAACCCCGGCTACGAGGACATCATCCGTGCAGGAGCGATGCCCCGTAGCGTGGTAGAGAAGCGAATCGGGTTCGATTACGCGGTCTACCATATTCGGCCGGCCGGCAACGACGCCTCCCAGCAGCAGCTGGGTCGTCAGGTTGACCAACTTGGCAACAATCTCTTTGCGGAGATCATCAAGGAGGCCAACACCTTCTACGAGGAGAAGCTCCGTGGCGCGTCAGAACTTCTGACCTCCACGCGACCGACCCTTCAGAAGCTTTACGACAAGGTGGATGGACTGTCCTTCCTCAACGCAGCGTTCGACCCCCTGGCCAAGCTCCTTCAGGAGACCATCCAGGGCTATAGCACGCATGCAGTGGGAGGTCGCATTGTGGCTCCCTACCTCTACCAGGTGGTTGCCGCTGTGCTGATCTGCTGTGACCGTCAGAAGATCGACGGCTATGCCCTGGGCACCGTGACGATGCCCGACATGGCTAACTCGATCCCCGCCGACAGTACCGCCACCGCATCCGCGGCGCCGGAGACCGTCGCGGCTGGCGATCAAAACAGTGCTCCCGACGCAGCAGGCGTGCCGCAAGAGCTGTCCGAGACTGCAGCGCCTGACACGGAAGTGCAGGTAGCCGTCCCGGCCGAGCCCGAGCTGCCCGTCGCCGCTGCTACCTCGCCGGCTTCTCAGAACACCGAGACGCCTGAGGCGGAGGCCATCGCGCCAGCTGGCTCGAATGCCCCGGAGAGCAGCAGTCCGGAAGCCCTGTTTGCTTCGATGGACGCATTTTTCGCCGACTTCGATTCCTCCAGCCAGGCCTCGCCCAGCGAGGCTGTACTGGAGGAGATTGAATCACGCGAGATGCCATCGCCGGCTGCGGCGGAGATCCCGGCTGAGGAGCCTGCTCCTGCAACGGACTTCGCTGCTGAGGCAGGTCCCACGCCGGAGCCTGTTCCAGTGCCGGAGCTCAGCGACGATGACGATTGGTCCTGGTAAGGCCATGTCGTGAACTGCCACCGCAAACTGGCACTGGCCAGAAAGCGGCCAACAAAGGAGAGGATCTGTTCCTTGAAGGGCAGGGGGATGACTTCACTGGAGGCGCCCTCTGGGTCAATGGCTCAAAGCTGCTAAGCGGCGATGCCGAGACCTTCATCCTTCCCCAAGTGCATGACCCCGAACACCAGGAGTGGGAGCGCTGCGATACTGAGCGCAAACCCTATGACTGGTTCGTCGTGGCGGCACTGATCCTGATCCACCATGAAGCCCCTGGCTGTTTCGAGATCTCTTCGGACGGCAACAAGGCAGATTGGGAGCCGGTTATTCGCTGGCTGGCGCCGGTGGTAGGGCATGAATTGTGTCTTCCCCCGGCCGTTGATGGCTTCGGAGAGCCGTTCTACCCCACTGGGCAGGGTCTCAATGATCTGCTTGGCGAGGTGCTTTCCGATGTGCCGGCTGACCAGGCGCGGCCCGTGGCAGACCCATGGGAGAACCGCCTAGTCGGCTTGCCTAGCTTCTACTTCTAACCCACCCCTGGGGGTACTTCCCCCGCAGGGGAGGTGCCTCCGCTCAATGCAATCTGGAGGTATCCCATGGGCTACACGCACTACTACAAGCAGCGCACTAGCGTTCTGTCGACCAAGTGGGCGTCGTTCAAGACCAAGCTGAGCCAGGCGTTCGATCACCTCCCTGATTACTCGAGCAGTGCCGGTCGAGTAGGGGGGCCAAGCGGTCCTCGCCTGGTCATTGCTGACGGCATGGGTGAGAACGTGCTGTCCAGCGCGGACATGCTGTTTACCCCAAATCAGTTTTTTTCCGAGGATGGGACGAAACTGCGTGGTGAGTCGGTGTGGTTCAACGGCCTGAAGTCCAAGGAGGGTGACTGGAGTCACGAGACCTTCTGGCTGACGCGCCTTACCCAAGGTGATGACGCGGGCTCCTGGTTCACCAAGACGGCCAGGAAGCCCTATGACTGGCTGGTGTGTGCCGCACTGATTCTCATCAACCATGAATCGCCCGGGAGTTTCGACATCAGCTCTGATGGGGAGGTCGATGACTGGGTGCCGGTGATCGAGTGGTTGGCCGAGGTGCTCGATGAGCCCCTGAGGCTGCCCAAAGACATCGACCCGAGCCAAAGGGTCTACGGCCCTACGGGCAGGATCAACGTCGCCGCGGTGCCTCCCGAGCAGTCCTGGGAAGCATCGATCTCAGGCGAACAAAGTTTCTACTTCTAAACCCGACAGGGGCACCACCCCTACCGGGGGTGTTGTGTCCCGCCTACGTGCAAGGAGCAACACCATGAAAGCGAAACGTACCACTATCGAGAGCGCGCTTCCGATCGTCGCTGCAGCCTATGGCCGCCGCTTCGGCGTGAAGGTCGTGATCGGCCGGGACATGGCGTACACCGATGGCAAAACCATCGTAGTGCCCAACATCCCTGAAGATTGGCCCCACAAAGATGCACTGTGGGGCTACCTGGCGCATGAGGCGGCCCACGTCCGGTTCACAGACTTCACCGTGAACATGGGCAAGGGGACTCTCAAGCACCTGTGGAACATCGTCGAGGATGCGCGTATCGAGCGCGAGATGATCGCCGTCTACCCTGGCACTGCTCGTTCCTTGAACGAAGTGGCGCGCTACATGGGGGCGGCCGGCCACTATCAGATCCCTGACGACAACTCTCCAGCGGCAAGCATCTTGGAGACATTCTGTCTGTACCACCTGCAATGTCGGTGTGTCGGGCAGGATGCGATCGAACCGTTCCTCGAAGCCACCCGCAGTGTCTTCGAGCGGAAGTTCCCCAAGGGGGTGCAGGTTCGCCTGCATGCGCTGCTGCGTCGGGTCCCCAGCCTGACCAACACGGCTGAGGCCATGGCCCTGGCCCGCGAAATTCTGAAGATGATTCAGGAGGAAGCGGAAAAGGAGTCTCAGCCTCAGCAGCAGGATGGTCAGCCAGGCCCGTCAGCCGATTCACAGTCCTCGCCGTCCGGCGATAGCGGTGATGATGCTGACGACGCCACCAACTCCCCGCAAGGCGGAGATGGCGGCGGTGACCCGTCGCCTGGCGATGACGATGGATCGTCGTCCAGTGATGGGGCAGGCCAGGGCGCTGATGGTGCCGACGGCTCCCCGACAGGAGCGACTGGCACCGCAGGGTCTGATGATGACTCGGCGGACCCGCAAGCCAACGCCTCTGGCAAGTCACAGGGAGATGGCGACGCCGATCAGGGCGATAACGATACCGCCGATGACGGCTCGGGCAACACTCGTGAGAGTGGCAGTTCCGGGTCCGGTTCGAGCGGTAGTGAGGCGGCTCGTGTGCTCCAGGAGGTATTGGACGCAGACGATGACGACCACCTCCGTGATGCCCACACCGCGCTGCGCCAGGAGCTCAACAGTGCGGCTGGCCAGTCCGGGAACCCGGACTATCGCTCAGTGCGAGAGGCCATCGACATCTTCCCAGATGCCGGTGGTGGCAAAGCCCTTAGCGATGAAGTGCGCAGAACGAGCAGCCGCATCCGCACCCAACTGATGGGGCTTGTCCAGGCGAGTCAACGGCTTTCGAGCCGAACCTCTCGCCGCGGCAAGCGCGTGGATACCAGTCGACTGCATCGCCTGCAATCGGGTGACACTCGCGTCTTCCTCAAGGAACACGCCAAGCGATTCCCGAACACCGCGGTCCACCTCCTGGTGGATGCCAGCGGGTCGATGGGACGCCCGGCGCAGTCTGGAGAGAAGATGTACCAGGTTGCCAGCAAAGCGGCCATGGCGATTGCCATGGCGCTGGAGGCGATCAAGGGTGTCAACCCGGCCGTCACCTACTTCTGTGGGTCTGAATACCAGCCGGTGTTCAGCGCGGTGCGCCACGGTGAGCGTGTGAGCCCCAACAAGGGGAAATTCACATTCGCACCGACGGGCACCACCCCGATGGCCGAAGCTATCTGGTACTCCGCCTTCGAGCTGGTGCAGACGAGGGAGGAGCGCAAGATGCTTGTCATCGTGACCGATGGTGACCCCGACGATGCTCGCGCTACCCAGTCCGTCATAGACCTGTGTGAGCGCAGTGGGGTTGAAGTCATCGGGATTGGTGTCGGGTCTGCAGCGATCAGCTACTACGTCGATAACCATGTGGTGATCGGTGCGGTGGAGGATCTGCAAAAGACCCTGTTCCGCCTGATGGAGCGCTCCCTCACCGCAGTAGCGGCCTGAGAGGAGATGCTGACTGGAGAAAGACTGCCCCCGCTGGGGGGCAGTCTCTTTTTCCGCCCTTTAAGGGCGCTCTACGACCAGCGAGTTTCTTCGGAGGCTGGTAGGGTGTCCGAACTGCGTGTCGCTTTGCCTTTGCCCGCTCAACTGCGGTTAACGGCAAGTCGATTTCACTCCCTCGCGGAGCGATTCAGTGGAAGCGCTGGCCACTGCCAAAACAATCAGCATTTTCCCAACCCACTGCGGGCGCCAGCTGGCGCTTGAGCAGTTCCCAGCCTGGCGGGCACCTTCCCGTCAGGGAGGGCGTGCGCCTGGCCACAACCAAGGAGCACACCCATGTCCGCTTTCACCCCCGCCCCGACGCTCGTCCATGGTGCACTGACGCCGTTCCCGATCATGTGCCTGACTGTCGGCGCGGCAACGCTGCTGGAGGTCGTCGATCAGTACGAGGTGCTGGATAACCTCTTCGGCCCCTCGGAAGGTCTGGTGGTCGATTTCGTGGCGTCAGGAGAGGACGAGGCCAGCGAGCTGGCAGAACTCGTCGGCTACCCCGGCGCTCCGAGCGATCTTCAAGGTCACTGGCTGGTGCTGGAATGCGCCATGCCACACTGCGAGACCGAGCTTGAGACCCTGGCCTACGCCAGTGCCATCGCCCCCTTTGCCTCGTTCGAGAGCTACGGCCGCGAGATGCCCCCCCGGGAAGCCATTGAGCTGTTCGAGACTGGCATCAAGGGGCTGCCCCTGCTGGTCAAGGCCGGGATGCTCTCAGGCGCCATCGGCGAGGCTGAGCGTACCTACGCGGCCATGCAGCACGTCCTGGTCCTGGCCGAGGATGCGCTGAAGACCGAAAGGCGTGACGACGGCCACCGTGCACAGCATGGATCGCTGTCGGCACGTCTCGAGGCGTTCCTGGTGGAGCGCCACAACAAGGCGGCGTGATCGCTGCTTGACCCCCGGAGGGCCCTACCCTTCGGGGTAGGCCTCTTCGCATTTCGATGAAGGAGAGTCCCATGACCAAGCAAGACTATGTTCCCCGCCCGCAGCTGTGCGCAGCCGTGGCGCTAGGCATCCCCGCCGATCGTCTCGAGGCCCTCCAAGAGCACTTCGAGGTTTATACCTCCAGTGACACCAAGGAGATAATCCTCGACATGAGCGCGATCGGTTTCGAGCGGATGGCTGAGCTGGAAGAGGCCCTGGGCTTCGATCCTGCCGTCCTCGGGTCGGGCCTGGTGAATCTGTGGGCCGAGTCCCCGCAGCCTCTCCAGGCCTACGCGGTGCTCTATCGCGACGAAGAGCAGACGTTTCTCGACCCGCCTGCCATGTTCCGGTGCTACGCAGAGGACTGTGATCATGCGGAAGAGCAATGCCTGTTCGCTCACCCTGATGCAACCGTTGTCTGGATCATCCATGCGGATGACAAGGAGAAGGACGATGTGCGGTTGATCGAGACGGCATTGGAGATGTACTACCGCGCCGACACGGGAGGTGGCGACAATGACTGATCTCACCAGTGAGTCGCTGGCGCTTGCCCGCGTGCGCCGCATGGGGGCCGCAGCTGCCAGGGCTCGCCTTGATCGGCTGACGGCTGACGCCACGGCCCGCATGGATGCCCACCTGGTGGGACTCCATCCGGGGTTTGTTCCCAGCGCGATGACGCCGATCGACTTCATGACCGATGCAGAGCTTGTCTTGCGACATGAGCTGATCATCGGCCTGTCCCTGACGGAGGACCCGCAGCGTGATGCCCGGGCGCGAGTCCGAAAGCGTCTATTGGCTCGGCGCCAGCACCGCCAAGACCTGAGGGCATGCCGCCAGGCGTAACCCTCATCGCCACGGTCTTCCGTGTGCGTCACCCACCCTGCCGGGGCCTCTCCCGCCAGGGGAGGCCTCAGTCCATGTGCTGGAGGTCACTCATGTCCATGCCGTTCTCTACCGAGGGCAAGCTGGTTCCCGCCTGCGGTGGCACAGAGCAGACGTTCACGGTGAACGGGCGACGCTGGCTCTATTGCTGGCATCCCCGCTCTGGGCGTCATGCGTACCTGGATGTCGATAACGACCGTGTCGTCTGGAACCGGAGCTTTCACCCGGTGACAGCGCCGGATCTCGAGTTCGAGGAGGAGGCCATGCCGCCCCCTCGTCCTGCCCCACGGGTCGAGCCTGAACCTGACCCGTTCTACTGGTAGCCGCCCGGGCTGCTTGATTCCTACCCCATTGGGGCCACGCGCCCCACGGGGGAGCTGTGGCCCTTCTTCATGAAAGGAGGCCGCCATGGCTACCAAACGCAAGATCAGCGTGCTTCGCGAGGAGGTTCAGCTGTCGCTGGATCTCAGCGCTCTCCTGGCCGAGGAGCCCGTCCACGTTCCTTCGGCCCGGGTGCTACCCTTCCCGGCTACTGGGACTGATGTAGACGCCAATGCCCGCCAGCGCTCGCCTAAGGCGAAGCCGCCGGCTGCTGAGGCTGAGCCATCAGTCTTCTGGTCCGAGCAGGACATCCTGGCGCTCCGTGAGGAGCTGCTGCATCACTCACTCGGTCAGCTGGGTGACCCTCGCACCAGCGAGGCAACCCGGGCTGAAATCCGTGAGTGGGTGGATTCGGATGAGGTTGGGCCGTTCTCCTTCGTCGTCTGTGCGGGAGCCTGCGGCTACTGCCACTACGATGTGCGAGAGCGTCTGTACTCGCTGCTGAAGCTGCTTCAGATGTGAGTGTCGGAAACACCAGGAAGGGGAGGGCTCTCCCCTCCTGGTGGCTTCCGCCGTGTCAATCCGCGGACGGTCTTGCGCCTTCGCCAGACATCGGGGAATCTATCGTCAAGGAGCCTGGTTACCACGACGCCCAAGCCCACGGGGCTGGGTTTCGCGGCAACCAGATTTCTCTCCTCTCGAGGAGCGATTCAGTGGAAGCGCTGGCCACTGCCAAAACAATCAGCATTTTTCCTACCCTCGCCGGGGCCTTCGCCCCTGCAGGGGCGTGCTCCCGGCAATCTCTCTGGAGACTGCCATGTATCCCCGCACGACCCCTCACGCTATGCAGCAGCTGGCGCTTTGTCAGGTACATCCTGCTGCTCATGTCCTGCGCATCACGTTCGCCGAAAACGACGAGCTGTGGTGCTACGAAATCCTTCGCACTCCGCCTTGTGGGCTCAGCAGTCGTCGACTCACCGAGTGGATCGATGACCTGTCCTACGCCCTGAATGCTCGCTACCGGGCCTCTCAGGCAAAAGGCGCTGGCGCCAACCTCTACCAGTCGGTCGAGGAGCGTCAGGTGCACGCGGCGTGGCTCAATGCCCATGCCGACGCACTGGATCGCGAAGCGAAACTGGCCCGCACCCTGGCATCGCGCCTGGGCGCAACGACCGCAGCGGCATAAGCCGTTCGGTTTCGTCTGAACACACCAAAGCACCTGCCCCCGGCTGGGAAGCGGTGCTTTCAAGCACAAGGAGACTGCACCATGTCTATTGAGCTCGCGAAAGAAGCTGAAGCGCTGCGTGAAGCTGCCGGTGGATTCTGGGAAGCACACCCCGATCACCCGGTGGAAAGCTGGCAATCCGAGGTTGAAGCAGACGATACCCGGCTTGGGTATTGGGAATGGGTGGCCTGTCAGATCGAACAGACCCAGGATGACGGCAGCGCAGCTGCCTGACGACTCAGCCCTCCCGCGACAACTTTCTCCGTAACACCCCTATCGGGGCCGCGCCCCGATAGCCGGGGCCGGCTCCTATCCAACGACAAGGAGCATGACCATGAACGCATCCACTTCCTACCCGCTGGCGCAGCGTGTCATCAGCGACGCCTTCCCCGGCGTTATGGCTGACATAGCTGGCGCTGAAGAGCAGGCCAGGATCGCGGTCGCCAACTACGTGCCTACGGCGTGTGATGAGGCAGAGGAAAACTTCACGACGGCGCGACTGGCTGTCAGCTGCCTCAACTTCAGCGCAAGCGTTGTTGGGTTGCTTGAAGGCCTCCGTGTCCCGGTGTCTGAAGCCCTGAGCTCCTGGCAAGGTCTCGACCAAACGCTCCCTTCTCACGATGCCGAGTGTTGGTGTGAACTGCAGCTCGACCGCATTGCCGGGACTTCCCTGGCGGAGTGGCGGGCAGCACTTGCCGCTCGAGACGGTCGCACCAGACTGTCCGGGTTGTTGGCGCTGGTCGACGAACTTCCCAACGACCTGCTCGACCTCGAGCAGTTCAGTGGGGCCCCCAGTGGAATCGAGGCCCTGCGCAAGTCGATGCGGCGGGAGGCGATCAGACTGGTGATAAGCGAGCAGCCGCTCGTGCACATCCTGGAGCTCTGGGATGCCGCAGTAAGTTCGCTCACTGAATCCTACGCTGACGCAGCATAACACCGTAATACGGTATTTCCCTCAAAGGGGCTGACATAGCCCCCAAGGGGGCATGCGGCCCTTGTTTATCTCAAGGAGAATCGCATGACTGACCATACCCAACGCCGCGTGCTGGTATCGGTGACCGAGACCCGTCGCTATGAGCGGGTCGTCGACCTGACGAATGATCAGTACGACGCTCTGTGCGTTCGTGACACTGACGATGACCTGATGGATCTGATGGCCGGGGTTCCCCCAGCGACAACCATCAGCGATAGCAGCATCACTGATGTGTCGTTGCCGTGTCCGCTGACGCCGGTGGAGGATTCCCCGGTCGAGGCAACGATGACGCTCCTCATGGAGGGTGGCGTCATTCAGATGATGGCCTCCGACAAGCCGATACGTGTCCTGGTGGCAGACCTCGACATGGACGAGGACAGCCTCAGGCTGGCTGACCCGGAACTTGGAGAGGCGGTGATCGCCGATGCGTTGGTCACTGACTGGCGCCCGGAGGTCACCCTGCTGGGGGTCCGAAGCGATGCTCTGGCCTATGAGGCGGCGCTCCGTCACGGCGGGGAGCTGGTTCGCCAGTTAGAAGATCTGCCGGTGGCAGACATGGAAAAGGCGATTGCCCGCTCCAATGCCAACGGTGCGCTTCTGCGCTGGCGCGGTGCGCCACTGCTGAAGGAAAACCTCCGGCAGCGCGTCGTTGATGCCCTGCTCGAAATTGCGGTGGCTACTCCTAAGCAGGATGGCTTGAGCTGGCAGGAGCTGTGGCAAGCGCTGGAGAGCGCTGACACTGTCTCGACCGCTGCCTGATCGCACAAGGAAGAGGTGCCTTTCATCATCACATCAACCCGACAGGGGGCTCACCCCCTGCCGGGGGTGGTCTCCCGATTTCCCTATGGAGAACCACCATGACGATGACATCACGCAACTTCCGGCCGGAGTATCCGAACCATCCGCACTTCGCTTGGCTGCAGGAGCAGCTGCACGAAGCACGCAGCGAAGGTAAGGAGGAGCTCGTCTGGCTGCTCAACGAGGGACTCGACTACGCCCAGGCCTGCAACGCTGCCTGGCACCGTATTCTCGAGGCTTGCCAGGGGAACCTGGTCGGCATGGAGGTCACCGACGCCAAGCTCTCGCGCTATGCCGCCATTCTGCAGGATGCCTCTGAGCCGGGTCGTTATCGGGCCCAGTTCTATGACGCCAATGGCTTCAGCGGCCATGCCACCCACAATTCGCCGGAGGAAGTCCTCGAGGAGCTCGTGCAGGATGGGTTCCGAGAGCCGGCGATGGGGGCCATGACGCGACTGAGCGCCACCCGAGAGTGGTCCGTGGGCATGCTCATGACCGCGCTGATCGAGAAGGTCAACGCCGGCAAGATGACCTACAGCGACATGCAGGATGAATTGCACGCCGCGCAGGCTCGTCTCGCCTGACCGCCTCAGGCCCCTGGCACCTCTGGTGCTGGGGCCTTCTCCCACAAGCCCTCAGCCTTGGCTGAGCGGCTTTCCCTTCTGGGTTTGATCTCTCCGAGCCCCGAGCGGAAAGCCGAGTTTCTCTCTCCTCTGGAGAGCGATCAGTGGTAGCGCTGGCCACTGTCAAAACAATCAGCATTCTTCCCAATCCACTGCGGGCGCCAGCTGGCGCTTGAGCAGTTCCCAGCCTGGCGGGCGTCCTTCCCGTCAGGGGTGGCGTGCGCCTGGCATCGACCTAGGAGTACGACCATGACTGCTGTGTATTTGACCGACCTCGACTGGGTAGGCATTGATGCCTTCGATCGTCCGGTGTGGAAGCGCGCATCGGACGGGCAGCATTTCTGTCTCGTCGACACGTTGCTCGATGACACGCCCCAGGCGCGTTATCAGGCAATGGAAGCGCTGATGCTGAACCCGTTCACGGAGCTCTATGCCAAGTGCGGGACCCGGGAGGGCGAGCCGTCGCATCCCGTGACCTTCCGCCACCGTCCCGCGGCACTACGGTGTGTGTACGCACCGCAAGGGCAGGGGATGTTCTCGGAGGGGACGACCTATGAGCTGGAGCCGCCGATCCATACCGGTGTCCAGCCTCATGATCCCCGCAACGCCGAGGTCCAGGACGACCTGGGCCATCCGCGGATGTTCCGGCTTGAGCCGGATTTGCCCAGAACCTTCCACACGGGAGTCTCCGCGCCCGGCGGGCGCAGCTTTGCCGTGTTTGAGGAGGTGCGTCATGACGACTAAGTGGCACTACAACGTCATCGCCAGCGCTTCCAGCAAAGCCCTGGCTCACCTGCCGGCAGCCGTCGGCACCGAGACGGGCTGGTTGCCGGCTGCAAGCCTGTACCAGGCCAAGCGGGTGTCGCTGAGGGTGGCGCATGCCTTTGCTCAGCTGTCAGGCGACGTGGCGTTCCAGGGCGGCTGCTGGCGCAAGCAGAGCGATGACCGCCTCGAGGCCTCGTCGCCCTGTGGGCAGATCCACATCATCGTGGCTCGCGCCGGCACCATGGCGGGCGAGACCACGACCACCATGAACTACCGGAAGGGGCCTGCTCATGACTGACATACCCGTGATGGACCCGCTTGAGGCGGTGCACGAGATTAGCCGCTTGACCTACCACCTCCAGGTCTATGCGTCTGCCCTCAAGACCCTTGGCATCCCTGCCGGGCAGGATCTCGACGAGCTAGCGAGGAGCTTCGACATCCTGGCCCGGGCAGCTGCCAATGGCATTTGCCGCGACGCCAACGAGCGCTATCACGAGGCTCTCGCCCAGACGGGGGACCTGGTAGTGAAAGCGCTGGACTATCACCTCAACTCAGCCGTTCCAGCCACTTCCAAGGCAGGGGAGAGTGCCAGCAAAGTGCAGTCCGCTTTGCGCCCTTCAGGGTAACCTCAAGACGATAGACGGAGATGCTTGCCGTGCTATGATGACACCCAGCCCCCTCCGGGGGGCTTTCCCTTCCAGGTTGGCGACCGGTCAGCCTGGAGCGGAAAGCCAAGTTTCTCTCTCCTCTGGAGAGCGATCAGTGGTAGCGCTGGCCACTGCCAAAACAATCAGCATTTTCCCAACCCACTGCGGGCGCCAGCTGGCGCTTGAGCAGTTCCAGCCTGGCGGGCGTCCTTCCCGTCAGGGATGGCGTGCGCCTGGCTCTCTGATTAGGAGTCGCCCATGGGCACGTTCTTCCATTCCGATATCACCAGCCGCAAGCAGATGGTTGAGTACCTCACCACCCGGGACACCTCGGATGGCTACGAAGTCCTCGATCATTCTGTGAACGGCAACATCCTGTACGCCCTGTTCCGTCACCCCAAGGGGTACCGGTTCATCTCGGTGTTCAAGATGTCGGGCCCCTCAACTCGCGAGCGCGCCCAAGGCGATACCGCCTGGGGCTACAAGGAAATCTGCGAGAGCATGGGACCTTCGTTCTACGATTGCCCTGAACGCCTGCTCAGCCAGTCGGATGTCGATGACACCTATGGCTGGCGCGAGAAGTGTCGTGCGGCGCGTCGCCGTAAGGCCGCGACCAAGGCACTGTCCCAGACCGTGCGCTCCGGCACTACGCTCAAGATCTTCACTGGCTGGGCTTTTGACCCGGATTCGCACCAGCAGGAGGAAGTCCTCGAGGATGTCGTGTTCGACCGCAACTGGTCGGCCACCTTCTTCGTCGGGCATCGCCCGGGAGGCCAGCAATACCGCTACTACTGGCGCGATGTGCGCCATCCCGAGCTGGAGCAGGCGTCTGCCGCCTGATCCTCACGCACTTCCCCTTTAACCCAACCCACTGCGGGTGCCAGCTGGCGCTTGAGCAGTTTCCCAGCCTGGCGGGCGACCTTCCCGTCAGGGATGGCGTGCGCCTGGCTTCTACCAAGGAGTACGACCATGACCATCAACACTGACCTGACCACCATTGCCTTTCTCTGCGGCGGATTTCTCGCCAGTGACGAAGCGGTGATGACCGATGCCTTGTCTGGGGTCGGGATTTCCCAGATAGACATCGTCGATGAGCTGACTTGCCTCGCACCCCGTCTGGATGCCCTGTACTGCCAGGCCCAGGACGACTTCGATGGCGTGTTCGCTTATGGAGTAGCGGCACCGATGGGCCGGTGGTATTGCGACCAGATCGCCAAGCACCAACGGTTGCCGACCGAGGAGGCCTTCATCCAGGAGGCACGACTGCTGCTTGGCATGGGGCCAGCCACCAAGGCGGATCTGGCCCTGGACAAGATCCAGCGTCTCCTCTCCGGTAACGAGTGGGAGGCGGATGACCTGGACACCATCGCGGAGATCGTGCGCGGCACCGGCCGCGAGATCCTCGACTACGACGACCTCCCCGAGGAAGCCTAACCACCGCGCTATGCGGTTAACCTGCCGGACTGCCGGCAAAGGTGCGCCACCCCGCCAGGGGGGCGCACCTCACCACCGATAAGGAGAAGTACCATGACCGTCTACGAGCCTACGCTGACTCAGGTTGAAATCGACACCATCCTGGCGGCGCTGCGCCTGTACCAGGCCACCCCGCACCTTCCGAATGCCATTCGGGCGATCGCGGAAGCCAACAGTGCATCGGCGCTGTGCCCGGAAGAGGTCGATGACCTGTGTGAACGGCTGAACTTCGCACCTGAAGTGCCAGCCATGGCCGCGGAGGGTGTGTGATGCCGCTGTTCGATATCGATGTCCGTGTGGATGATAAGGCACGTCTGGTGATGTCGGCCGACACCGAAACCCGCAATGAGCTACGTGAGGCTCTCGCCTCTGGCTCATTCTGGACGGTGTTGTCCGACATGCTGGAATCCCACTTCACCAATGGCGCCTACCGCCCCTTCGATGCCTCGATTGCCAACCCCTTTGTGGGGCTGACGATGGCGCCCTGCATCGCGGAGTTCATGGACACCGACGATGACGGGACCCAGCGCATCCTAGGACGGCTCTGGTTCTACCCCGACCACATGCTGTCTTGCCCGATCGAAACACTGATCGAACAGGGCCAGGTTGTCTGGGCGCTGGCTGGTTCCCCCAGCTACGAGACCAGGGCACCAGAGGTCGCGGCAGTGTCACGTACTCGCCATCTGGGGATCACCCTGCGAGCGAGCGTGATCATGGAGCGCTACATCGAGGTCGAGGTGCCGGCGGACGCAACAGACGCAGACATTGCGGACCTTGCCCACCAGCACTTCAAAGCGGAGGAGCTCGAGGTCTTCACCCCTGATGTTGAATCGTTCGCTGAAACGGAGCACGTCTGGGAGGAGCTCAAGGGCCCAGTCATCTAACCCGGCTATCCCTAGCCACGGACTCACTGCCAAGTGGGTCTTCCATCCCCCCCCTGGGGCACCACCCGGGAGGGGGTGCTCCAGCTTTCCTTGGAGTTACCATCATGTCGATCAAGACCACCCTTGAGCAGCGCGGCATCTCGTCAGAGCAGCTCGACGACCTCGTTCATGAGGCCGCTGGCCGCCTGGCTTCCAATGCCAACAACGACGGGATGTCCTCACAACTCGACTTCCTCATGGTTGTCTGCGGTTGGGACGAGGAAACTATCCTCGCTGAGCTTGAAGACGAATCAGCTGCATGAGCAGCTGAATTGATTTAGGACGAGCCCAGCTCCCCCTACCAGGGGAGCCGGGTTTTTTTCCTCCCGCTGTTAAGGGTTCTCCATCGTCTGGTACTGGGTGGCCCATTCATGCTTAGATAGGAAAGTTGAATTTCCTTTGACGACTGGCGCGAGATGGCCAGCCAGCAGAGGAAATCCAGTTTCTCTCTCCTCTGGAGAGCGATCAGTGGAAGCGCTGGCCACTGTATAAATAATCAGCATTCTTCCCTCCCGATGCCCAAGGCATCTTCCCCTCGCGGGCCATTGCGCCCATGAGGGTGCATGGCCCCATGAATCCTCATGGAGCTTTCTTATGTGTGATGACTTCAAGTGCCCGAAGTGTGGCGCCACGGATGACTTCGAAATCACTGTCGAGGCGTTCGCTTCTGTCAGCGGTGATCAGGTAGTTGACCTGACGGCCGGTGAGAACGATTGGAATCCAGCAAGCAGCATTGCCTGCAGCGCCTGTCGTCACAGTGGCTTGGTTTGTGACTTCCTTGGTGACCGCATCCCCGGAGAAGAACTTCCCCCCTCCGGCTACGGTATTGAGTCGAACGGCAAGATGGGGCCTGAACGTCTCTGGCGTTGGTACCATCCCGCGCCGCACTGTGGCCATGGCAACTGGAAGCCGACGGACATCGAGGCTTGCGTCGATGCCCACTGCAACGCTGGCTGGCCGTGCCGCACGACTGAATAGCGTTACCCCAGGCTGCTGAATGGCAGCTTCCAACCCTATCGGGGCCCTCTCGCCCCCTGGGGTGATGGCCTCTCTCGCAAGGAGAAAGACCATGTCTGCTGAAAACACCAACTGCCTGGAAGGCATGTCCTGCCCGGAATGTGGTTACACCGAGCGCTTCAAGATCGTTGCGCTCACCACGGCCACCATCGCCGATGATGGCTGTGAGGACCATCAAGACTTCGAGTATGACGAGCAGGCTCGTTGTGAATGCGTCAGCTGTGGCCATGTTGCCACCGTGGGCGTGTTCGCCGGCCGGCCGGCAAAGCTCGCCTTCCCTGAGGAGCGTATGGCAGTGGTCTCCACTGCCCATGTGACCCAACAGGACAGCGAGGCCATCTCGAAGCTGATCCGCATCGGCACTATCAATGGAATGACCCGCGAGTTTGGCTGGTTGATCCACGTCGATAGCAACGATGGTGATATCCCCGCGCTCAACGCCGTACTTTCTGGAGCCCGCGAGAGTGGGTTCCATTGGGTGCTGCTGGATAGCGATGGCGACCAGATCGAAGGGCTTCCGGTCTACGACTGGTGATCTAGCACTTCCCACCTCTGACCTGGGGCATCTTCCGCCTCGGGCGGTCGTGCCCCTTTGCTCCAGGAGCATGACCATGACCCGACCGACCCAAGTTCAGATGTTCTACGCAGCGGCACGCCACAACGCCGAGCTCGATCGCACCTTCCTCGAGCTCGCCGGTGACATGACCCGCGAAGAGTTGCAGACCAACATCGATCGCCGCCCCGCGCTGTGGGGCCGGTGGTCGGGCTGGCTCGATAAGCTGCCCTCCGCCCATGACGCTTCGGCGCCCGGCGAGGAGCAGCCCGAGCGAGGTGGAAAGCAACGGATGGTGGGATAGCGCAACGAGGAGGACTATCCATGGTTCGCTATGTGATGAATGAGCACGCGCACTTCTTTGTCGTGGAGGTCAACATCGATGAGGGCAGCCTCAGCGGTTGCAACCTCTACGGCTCCTACGATGACTTGATGGAGGCCGCCTGCCGGCGTCATTCGCTGAGTCGCGAGGAAGTCGAAGCGTGCGAGTACGTGGTGAAGGACACCAAAGATGGCCCAGCCATCTTCGGAGATCGTGGTTTCAGCGAACCCGTGACGGGCAGCGTTGAAGCGGTGATCAGCCAGTACACCATGTGATGAAGACATCCGTCGTTCGATAGCCTCGTTCGCCGGCTGATGACCAACAGTCCCGGTGATCGGGACTTCCCCTCGGGGCACACCGCCCTGGAGGGCTGGTGTGCTCCTCGTACCTGAAGGAGTTTCACCATGACCAATGCAACCGGCTTCTACGTCACCTTCCAGCGCTTCACCCCCGAGTCCATTGATATGGGCGAGGCGGAAAGCCACGGGTGGTGGGATAGCGGCAGCTGGATGTCTGATGACAAGCCTGAAGAGCCGGCGTTCGTCTTCGACCCTGACCTCGACTTCGACGAAGACGAGCACAAGAGCGTCGATGACGCGGCGGTACAGTGGGCTGTCGATTGCCTCAAGCGCGAAGGCGCCACCCATCCGTCTTCTACGGAAGATCCGGAGTGGTGGTCCACCGAGTCAGAGGTCGAGGACTTTGGCACTGGCGCGACGGTTGTGCGCAGCTTCTACTTCGAGGGGTTCACCCCGGAGCAGCAGGAGGCGATCAACCAGACGATGTTCGGACAGGACTCCAAGCCGATGGCGACTCGCAAGGTCGAGATCACGCTGCGTGCCATGACGGCCATGGAGTACACCGTCACAGTTGACGTGCCTGCAGATGCCGACGATGAGGATCTTCACGAGATCGCTCGAGAGCTCTACAGCAACACGGACGGCAGTGAGTTCCATGATGATGAGGTGACCTGGGACGAGGGCACGCACACCTGGGAAGAGGTCGACGACAATGCGTCCGAGACCCAGTCCAGCGTGCTGCACCTGACCTTCAAGGTCAGCGTCCCTGCCGCTGCAGAGACCAACTTCGCGTCGCTCATCGAGGAGGCTGACTACACCGTCAGCCATGACTTGATAGAGGGGACCGAGATCATCTCTCAGGACGCTGACTCATGTCTCACCGTGGTGGCGGCAACGCTCCACCACTCGGTGTCGGAGCAGGGCGCCCAAGACATTGCGGCTGAGCTGCACCATGTCTTCCAGTCGGCTGATGGGAGCCTCCAGTACGAGTCGGAGCTCGTGAATGTCGAATTTCCTACTTGGGTCTGAGCGTGCCTAGCATCGACGACCTGACCAATCAGAAACCTTCAGAGGCCTGACGGCCTTTCCCCAGCGGACCTCACTTCCCCGCCGGGGAGGTGGGGCCCCGCTATGACCTGAGGAGCAACACCATGAAGCCTGCATTCATCACCGTGAGCCTGACCAACGGCCAGTGGGAAGATCTCGAGTCCCTGTTGGACAGAGGGCATGACGATCTTTCCCACTACCTCACGAACGGCGATCCCAAAGCCGATGGGTTCGAAGCGGAGGCGGTGGCTGAGATGAATCGGTTGTCCGATGGCGTGGCCAGCGCTGACCTGACGCGTCAGCTGGTTGCGGCTCGTCGTCTCTCGCCCTGGTCGGACGATGACGCCGCCGCCGCCAGCAAGGAGGGGTGGAATATCTTCCGAGCTGACGGCAGCGAGCTCGCAGCGTCCTTCTGGGACATCGAGCGCGAAGATGAACAGGAGCCTCCGGCGTTCTGTGATGACAACGAGGCTCTGAAGCATGTCTTCGACAAGGCTGGCGCCGGCAGTGAGCTCCACCGGCGCGCACTGGCCCTGTACATGACCATCGCTGACTGACCTCTCCCTATCGGGGCTCGCACCCTGCCGGGTGCGAGCCCCTTCCATCGATGAAGGAGCAATACCATGTCCAATGACATTCTCTGGGTACGTGGCGCAGTCCACGAATACGCGGTTCAAGCCGTCGTGATGGAGGAGGGCGCCCCCCGGGTGGTGGTGGCCTTCAACGAAGAGCCCGACGGCTGGGCCATCTACCGCCGGCACCGCCAGTCGGCCACAGGCATGGCGCTATGGGTGGAGTCGCACGGCCTGTTCCACGACCCTACGCAGGCCATGCTCAACGTATCCGAGCTGGCGCTGGAGGAGTATCACGAGCAAGAAGCCAACGCCACGGAAGAGCATCCGCACGATGAGCAATTCCGTCAGGCTGCCGCGGAGATGTACGAGGAGGAAGGAACCCTCGAGATCGACGCCAATGCCGTGGTCAGCCGTGGTGATGATCCGGGTGCTTACGTCCAGGCCTGGGTATGGGTCGCCTACAGCGACATCCCCGACCTTGAGTTCGACGACGCCGTAGACGACGCCGCCTGACCAAGTTCGGAGCCGCCAACCATGGGTGGCGGCTTCTCTTTGAACCCTGGCGGGGCATCGTCCCCGCGAGGGGACGCGTGCCCCCCGGACTGTGGGGAGATACGCATGAATAACATGATCTACTTCAACTGCTGTGCAAGCTGGGACCCGAAGGATGTCCACGCGGATGGCGGCCTCTGCGACATGATCGACGAGGCGATCACCCTCACGCGCAGGACCTTCTTGGCCCATGTTGACCGCAAGGGGCTCGCGAAGGTGGAGGCGATGCTGGGGTACGCCACACACCCGAGCCAAGGGATGACGATGGCCGGGGACTACCATGTCTCCTACCACCGCTCCAAGCTCCATGGTGAGCGGGTCTACTTCTTCAAGCACTCTGCCATCGAGTATGTGTTCGTCGACCCTGACAGCCCCATGGTGGGCGATCTGGACGACGACTACCAACAGGCAGCCTAGTGACTCCTGCAGGGGCTACACCAATGCCGCCCCTCGGTGATGCTGCAATGCAAGCCAAGCCCCTATGGGGCTTGGTTTTCCCATCCCTTGCTACTCGGTCGCTGTTCGCGCTCTTGATGGGCGCGTCCCCACAGCCCCCGGCACCTCAGGCTCGCATATACTCAGCCAACGGAGGTATGTGAAAGCCGGCTTGCCTGTGCCGACTCATCGAGTCGGGAGCGGCAAGCCGAGTTTCTCTCCCTCGTGGAGCGATTCAGTGGTAGCGCTGGCCACTGTCAAAACAATCAGCATTCTTCCCAATCCACTGCGGGCGCCAGCTGGCGCTTGAGCAGTTCCCCAGCCTGGCGGGCGTTCTTCCCGTCAGGGATGGCGTGCGCCTGGCATTTCCCTAGGAGTACGACCATGCCGAACTACGTTGCCATCAACATGAACGTTGCCTGCAAGGATGCCGAGCAGCTCAACGCCTTTCTGGAAGCCATCCGGCAAGACCCGGCCCCGGAAGACCGTGAGCCAGCGGTTATCTGCTTCAACCGCATCATTCCGATGCCTGAATCCCTTCGTGGGACTGTCGAGGGCACCTACAGCACCATGGGCTACGATGCCTGGCATGGTGATCCATCGAGCATCCTCTCTTACCCTTGGGTGAAAGAAGCCGGTGTGACGACGCGAGAAGAGCTTCAGGCCTTTCTTGATCAGCAGAGCCCCGAATATCGGGTCCAAGGTGATCGGGCGAAGGCTGCAGAGGAAGCAACTGGTTCGCGGTCTTGGTACCACTGGTGTCTCGAGCATTGGGGCACCAAGTGGAATGCCTGCCATACGAGTCTCCAAACAACACAGGAGGCCTCGGTGCAGCTGCAGTTCGAGACAGCCTGGTCGGTGCCTGAGCCGGTATTGGCGGCCCTCGCCGAGCGCTTCCCGGACGTCGAGTTCAGTGGCGACTTCCTCGATGAGGGCTGGTGCTTCCAGGGCACCTTCACGAAAACCCCCGATGGCGTCGTGTTCCACTACGAGGATTGCGACGGCGAGGAGGAGGAGTAGGCTGAAGAGGCCTCTTGAATGTGACCGCAGGCCGGCGACCTAGTCGACACCCGCGGTTCCCCCATGGCCCGGATGGGCTCTTGTTCCAACCCCCACTGCAGGCGCCAGCTGGCGCTTGAGCAGCTCCCCAGCCTGGCGGGCGCCATTCCCGTCAGGGATGGCGTGCGCCTGGCACCAACCAAGGAGTACGACCATGAATTCAACTACCACCTCTACCCAGCGCGCTGCAGGTACCTTCACGCAGGTCAGTGTTGTGTCGGCTGAGAACGCTGCCTTCCACGGCAAGACACACAGTGGCCTGTATCAGGTCATGCTGGTGAATCGTCCCTTGGTCTGCTATCGCGCAGTTCTGGCCGACATAGACCAGCAGGTTTTTGCTACCGAGGAGCAGGCCATTGCCCATGTCCTGGGCTGGGCCATCGAACTGCTGAGCGCTGAGGTGGACAATTGTCTGCTCGATATTGAGGAGGCAGTCGTGATCTTCCAGCCAATGCTGGAGGGCTCGGGGGTCGAGGTCAGCGAGGAGTCGTTGATGGAGGCGCTCGAAGCGCTCGAAGCCGTCGATTCCTACACCGCGGTGGAGAAACTCCTGACGGGCTATGTTGCTTGCCTGTCCAGGGACCAGGTGCTGTCGTTCATCGACAGCGCGCTACTGCGCATCGAGGACGACCTCACGGAGGTGCGGGCAGTGATTGCACCGGTGATGGTGAACGGGGCAGGGGGGGAACGCCATGCCGGCCACCGCCCAGCCCTTGCCTGTTGAGCCTGCCGTAGTGGTGGACTGGCTTCTCGCTAGCCTCATCAGCGGCGAAAGCCCACTGTGTGAGGATGCTGACGAAGCCCTGGACCGCCTGACGTGGGCGCTCGATGAACTGGTCTACCAGAACATCGGCACCAGCAAGTCGGTCTCGGATGGCATCAACAACCAGGGCACCGAGGCGCAGGTTGAAGCACTTCTGCGCTGCGCCGCTTATGGCGAAGCCCCGCTTCAGGCTCTCCTTGCCGAGCTCGCTCAGCAAATCGAGGGACTGTGTGTCGACCCACAGGCGCTGCCTGCCTGGGTGGAACAGGAGCGCCAGCGCTTGATTCGGTGCGTCGCCGGTGATGAAGCCGACAATGTATCCAGCCTTGTGATGCGCTCCTCCCAGCAAGAGCTGATCCAGCACGTTGCGAGCGACCTTGGCCTTTCGGCCTTGAGCTATACGGATGTGCGCGACCAGGCCGCAGACCGCGGTCTGCTCGACGGATAACTCAGGCGAAGCATTCGCCTCAACCAGGCGCCACGGAGTCTCGTGGCGCTTTCCATTGCAGCTGGACTGCCTTGCCCGAAAGGGCAGGGCGTCCGGCCTAGCTCCAAGGAGTCCTTCCATGACAGCCATTACCATCAGTGAAACGCATCGCATCCAGGCCCTGCAGCTGAGTGTCGACTGGTTCGACGCGACGCGGCATCCCGACTTCGTGGCCTGGGCAGATAGTCGTCTTGGCTCTGGTCTCGCGACCTGGTGTTCAAGCGGCGACAGCCACGGTGACAGCGAGTACCCCGACCTTTTCGTGGGGCTCGAACCCTCTCTGAACGGAGAGGGGACTGATTCGGACATGCCGGAGGCCTACTGGGATGCTCTGGTAGCGCATGCCAAGGTAGTGTTCGGCACCCGATCGGGTCTGACCGCCTCGCTTGGCCACATCGTCATCCGGCTGAGCCCGGCTACCTGACCTCGATCAGGTCGGCTAGGCGCTCTCTGCCAGGCGTCACGGGCTATCCGTGACGCTTTCTTATCCCTATGGGGCTCACATCGCCCCGAGGGGCGTTGGGGCTCCTGCTCTCAGGAGACTCACCATGTTCCAATCATCTGTCTGCTCATATCCGAAGCGCGGCCACTACGGCGACAACCGCTACCGCGGAAATTGCTCAGGGCTGATCGTGAAGGACTTCTTCGAAAGCTTCATGACCCGCCCGGATGGTCTTGTCGCTGACCCCAGCGTCGGTGGCGGGACCAGTGCTGACGTCGCAAAGGAGATGGGCATTCGCTTCGTGGGTACTGACCTCCACCAGGGGTTCAACCTGCTTCGCGATGACCTCGGCACCTTCCTCAACGAGGAGGCCCACCTGGTCTGGTGGCACCCTCCCTACTGGTCGATGATCGAGTACAGCGGCAATCAGTGGGGCACGGCTCCCAACAAGTGGGACATGAGCCGCATGGACCTCCAAGACTTCGTCGAAGCCCTGGAGGTGGCGGTCATGAACATCCACGATGCCGTTGAGCCTGGCGGCCACTACGGCATCCTGATGGGCAACATGCGGCGCAAGGGGGAGTATTACAACCTCTCGAGCCTCGTGGAGCGCATCGCCCCGGGCAAGCTGGTCGACGAGCTGATCAAGACGCAGCACAACTGCGTCAGCGACAGTCGTCAGTACCGTGGCCGGGTGATCCGCATTGCGCATGAGAAACTGCTGGTGTTCCGCCGCAACAAGGCAACGGCACTGGCCTTTTTGCTCACCGTGCAGAAACGCGCCCAGGCAATGGTCAGTGTGACCTGGAAGGCCGCGGTACGCCGGGCGCTCCAGGGCAAGACCCTGCCGCTGGCTGAGATCTACCAGGCCATGGCGCCGTTCGCGGCCACTCGCGGCAATCAACACTGGCAGGCGAAGGTTCGTCAATGCCTGCAGGACGAGCGCTATTTCGAGCGTGTCGAAACCGGCGTCTACGCCCTAGCGAGCTGAACCGCCTGGCCCCGGCCGGCGGTGGAGGCTGCTGCAACCCCCAGGGGGATCTTGCCCTCTGGGGCCTGGTCCCCTCCGTATACTGACCATGGCCAGCCCCTCTCGGGGGGCTTTCCCTTCCAGGTTGGCGACCGGTCAGCCTGGAGCGGAAAGCCAAGTTTCTCTCTCCTCTGGAGAGCGATCAGTGGTAGCGCTGGCCACTGTCTAAACAATCAGCATTTTTCCCCAACCCACTGCGGGCGCCAGCTGGCGCTTGAGCAGTTCCCAGCCTGGCGGGCGTCCTTCCCGTCAGGGGTGGCGTGCGCCTGGGCGTTTCCTCAGGAGATGAACCATGCCGCACACCTCACCCAGTGCAACACCCAACCTGCTCGTCGAGTCCGTGGCCCCGTTCTGGCGGGACACCCCCCACGACCGGGTACGTGACGTGAGCCACCAGGCTCTGCAGGACGGTATCGCCGGCATTGGCGCCCATGGCGCCATCCAGGCAATGCTCCCCCATTGGCAGAGCCACTTAGCAGATGGTGCCGACCCCAAGGTGCTTCTCGATGACATCCAGGCGCTCCGAGAGCTGCTGGGCGTTATCGCTGAACAGCTGACCCCTATGGCGAGCGCCGAGTAAGCATCTCGCCGTTCTGATCTCTGACCACGCTATGTGGCCGATTGCCCAGCGGGCGTTTCCCCGCTGGGGCGACGTGCGTCTGGGCCCTGTGCCTGGAGGCATTCATGAATACCGCGATCAAGACCATCCCCACGGTGGAAATCGCTCAATGGCCGAGCCTCGAGTATGCCCAGCACTTCTCGGGCATCGTCGACAAGGCCGAGGTGGCGATCCGTCGTATAGGCGAGATCATCGACGATGGTTTCACCCTTTGCGGCGCCATCAGCTTCGGCAAAGACAGCTCGGTGATCCTCGTGCTCATGCTCGAGGCCATCAAGCGGCGCGTAGAGGCCGGCATCTCGGTGCCTACCTGCTACGTCTCGCACAGCAACACCCAGGTGGAGAATCCAGCTATGGACACCTACACCCAGGGGATGCTGGTCGAGCTGGAGGCCTACGTGCAACGCCATGGCCTGCCAGTCGAGGTGGTGAAGGTCTCCCCTTCGATTACTTCGTCATTTTCCTATGCCACGATCGGGCGGGGGAAGCTGCCGGTCTTTGCCGGCGCCTCCCGTGCATGCAGTATCGACTGGAAGCTGCGTCCGCAGCAGAAGGCACTGAAGCAGATCCTGGCCACCCTGCAGAACCCGGGTGATCTGGTGACCCTCCTGGGCACCCGCTTCTCGGAATCCGCGACACGTGGCAACAACATGCGTGGCCGCGGCGAGAATGCGACAGACCTGGTGCCGACAGAGGGAGGTGGCTACACCTGTTCTGTGATCGCCGAATGGGAGGTCACCGACGTCTGGGAGCTCCTGATGGCCTGTGAGGGGCGCCGCAACGGCCCCTACCGGACCTATGTGGAGGACTTCTCCTGGTGTCTTGAGCTGTACAAGGACGCCAATGAGGGGCTCTGCGCGATCATCACCGGCGACGGTGGCAATCGTGCGTCGTGCGGTAGCCGGCATGGCTGCTGGAACTGCACGTCCACTGGCGATCGTGACAAGAGCATGGAGGCGATGATCGATTCGGCGCCGGAAAAGCACGGGCACCTGGATGGGGTGAACCAGCTGCGTAACTTCCTGATCCAGACCCGCTGGGACATGTCCCGTCGGGAGATCCTGGGCAGGAAGGTGTCGGAGGCGGGGCACTTTGGCGTAGGGCCGACGAACTACTCGGCCGATATGCGCCGCGAGTTGCTGCGCTACCTGCTGACCCTGGATGTGCTCGAGGAGGAGCGAGCCGAAGAGCATGACGCGGCGATGTTCCGTGGTGACGTCACGGATGGCGGCCTGGAGATGATCCAGAGCCTCCGCGGCATCACGTTTCAGCACATCACGCCCAAGCAGCTGATCGCGATCGACTTTGCCTGGAGCCTCAGCCACGGGTTTGGCCATGCCTTTCCCGCGCTGCGGGAATGGTACGAGATCCGTGTCCTGGGTAAGCGATACCCCATCCCGCCGATGGAGGCGGTGCAGAAGTCGGGGGTGCCGGCCATGTGCTGGTATCCGATCCCTGAAGGTGAGGGGCCGGCTTACGAGGAAGGCTTGCAGGATGCCTTCATTGCCGCAGCCAACCGTGAGCAGTACCCGTCACGTCCGTCTATGCGGACCATCCGGGACCGCTACCAGGGCAAGCCGCGGCAGATCGTGTACTACGAGGAAGCCGACGAAATGGAGGTCGATGCGGCCGAGGCCACGTTGTTCGTCGAGGCCTTTGACGAAGAGCGCTACCTTGTATCGCAGTCGTTCCCCGCCTGGGACTCAGCCAAAATCTACCTCAACCACGGTCTGATCAAGCTGGGACGGGGCAAGGCGGCTGACTACGACGAGCTGGCACGCCGGGCGCAGTATTGGTCTCGTGTGCAGCGACGTCTGGGTGGTGACGACCTGGGGGAGTACCTCATGGCCAACGCCATCACAGATGCCGAGCACAAGCGCCTTCTCGAGGCGCTGGCGCCGGAGCAAGCCGACGAGCCTCAGGGCGGACTGATCGTCGACCTGTTCGCCTGACCCCCCGCGAGGGGGGCTGAGCACTCGCTTTTCCGGCTGAAACGCCCTTGATGGGTGCCGCGGGGCCTGCCCTAGCTGGCACCATTTGGGTAAACTTCAATCTGACCAGCCCCCTCCGGGGGCTTTCCCCTGCGGGTTGCCGATGAATCTCCCAGCCTGCAGCGGAAAGCACGGTTTCTCTCTCCTCTGGAGAGCGATCAGTGGAAGCGCTGGCCACTGCCAAAACAATCAGCACATTACCTCAGCAGTGAACGGCCCAGTCGTGATCTGCGCTACAACCGGTGCGACAGCACTTCTCATGGTCGAGCGTGTCCCTACGCGAGACCTGAACCTCAGCCTTCACGGGAAGACACCTTCCCGGCGGGGGTGTCCTCCCTGTGACTCACCAGGAGGGCACCATGGGCATGAAGCGAGCTCGCGAGCTGATGCTGCGTGCTATGCTGGATGTGGTGGATAGATCGGCTGCGACGATGTCGGCAGCCTGCTTGGTGGCGGCACTGCTGGGTACGGTCATCCGTCCCGACAAGCAGGCCACCGCCTACGCGGGTTCTGTCCTGTTCTTCCTGCTGGCCTGTGCGGCAAGCACCATCAAGGCCATGCTCGACATGGATACGGAGGAGGAGTCATGAATGACCTGCTTGAGTTCCTGGTCGGCGTGTCTCCCATTCTGCTGATCATGTTCGGCACCCTGGGTGCAGGGCTCTATGTCCTGATCCGGCGCAGGAAACACCACCACTGAATTTCCTACCACAGTGATCGGCTCTGCCGTGATCTGACCTTTCCCCTGGCGCTGAGCGCCAATCCCATCGCTCATGGAGCGATTTGACCCTGCCCGGCGGGCGTTGCCCCCGCTGGGGCGACGTGTGCTTGGGCGTTACCCAAGGAGCATGTCATGACTACCACCCTTACTTCCGATCAGGCCCAGCGCATCCTCGAGATCCTCAGTGATGTCCATGATGAGCAGCAGCCTGACAACCCGGAGTATGCGGCAGAGGTCGACGCCCTGTGTGCTGCCTTGCAGCCACAGACGTCGCATCTCTACACCGTCGTCTACCAGAACGAGGAGGGCTACTTCTTCGAGTTCACCGCTCGAGCGGAGAAGCACGACGACGTTCTGGCGATGCTGGAGGATCACCCCCATCTTCCGCAGGTGGAAGGTAAGCCGATCACCATCGTGGTTCACCACGCCGAGTACCTGCTCCCAACGGTGGATGCAGAGCACCCGGCCATGGTGGGCGAGCACCTCTACTACCGTGATCCCGATGACGATGCTTCCTCCGGTCTGTACCGGGTGGCCTCGGCGCCGGAGCTGGTGGAGGAGGAGTGCAGCGACGAGGAGTATGCCGGAAGCGTGATCCGGCTCGTCAATGATGCCGGTGCCGAGCTCGAGGCCTATCCCAACGAGCTGCGCCGTATCGCCTGACACCTCTGCCTTGCCCCTTGCGGGCATTCTGAACTTTGCCCTATCGGGACACCGAGCCCGACAGGGCAGGTGTCCCCTTGTTTCATGGAGACACCTCATGACCACCCAGCCCCAAGAGCTGTACCTGATCGACGCTCATGACTTTGATGGGAGCAACATCAATCCGCTGACCCCTGATCGTCGAGTGGCCTACACCGGCTACCTCTACAACGACAAGGGGCCAAACCTGACCGTTGAGGAGTATCTGGCCCATCCCAAGACCATGGCGTTTGTCGCGCCGAAGGTGGTCACCTGGGATGAGCTGGAGCCCCTGATGAAAGAGGCAAACCGCCGTCTGTATACCAGCAAGCCGGCACAGCCTGTCAGCGAGGACACCTACGTTGAGATGCTGTCCGTCTTGCCGCCCGAGAAGATGGGTGCCCGTGACGGCATGGAGTTCTTCCTCATGTCAGAGCGCATCACCGGCTCGATCACGGCCATGTACGCCTGCAAGCATGGCCGCTGCCTGACCAAGTCGGTCGACCTCTACGATCGCACGACCTGGATCACACCAGCCGACTTCGCGTCGGACCTAGCCGCTGCTTAACCACCCACCCGGGAGCCAACCTCCCGTGGGGGAGGGGCTCCCTCTGCTCAATCAGAGAGGACACCATGAACAAGCGACTGACCATCACCTACAACGTCCGCGAGGATGTCACCGGCAACGTGCCGCATGAGGAGCATGAGGACTTCCTGGAGGAGCATGCCCTGGCGTGTCTCGCCGAGATGATCCAGGAGGGCTACCGAGAAGGGCAGCTCTTCACCTCACTGCGCGTCACCACCGGTGACGAGGACGACGAGGTGTCACGTTGCTACAGCGCCACGTGGCAGTGCCAGTACGAGGATGTCGATGTCGAGTCATCCGCGGAAGGCGCAACGGAGATGGGGCCTGGTGAAGACGAGCAACCGCTCGAGTTCAACCAGGATACCGACTACTCCCTGAAGGATGGCCACGCCAGCTGTTGGATCACGGTGCTGGATGCCGCCAGCGTCTACGTCAGGACCGATGGTGAAGCGGTTGCGGTGGAGATCTATCCGCGCAACCACGAGGACGGCCCCGCGGTTGCTGAGGCCAGCGCCACCATCGTCGACATCGACGCTGTGGCAGACGCCACGGAACAGGAGTGACCACCATGATCCGTCTGCTCAAGAAAGCCCTGAAGGCTCTCCGTCGCCGCTACCGTGATTCACTGCCCTACGCCTATGTGCAGGGCTGCTGGGAGCGGGCGCGCTGGGGGGACGGCTTCGGCCGCACCCACGAGACGAACCACGACTGGTCTGACGCCTATGACAACGGTGCCAACCTCGCGGATCGACTGATGTTCTGGCGGACCGCCTAGGTCCTCAGCGGGTCCCCTCTTCGATTGAAGAGGGGGCTTTCCACTGCTGGCGCTGATGCCGGCAGTGGAAAGCCTGCCTCGTCGTGTCCCTCAAGGGCCCCCTGTGTCTTGGGGTCTTTGCAGGACGCTCGTAGGATGACCCTATCTCGACTGGCGATGCCGGTCCTGATGAAGGTAGCGCTGGCCTTCCCAAACAATCAGCAGATTTCAGAATAAGCCGCACCCCCGGGTGCTGGCGCATCGCATGGAGAGCGATCTCATGACAGTCCCAGGCTGCCAACACTTCCCCTCGCGGGAGGCCGCGCAAGACCACCAGTTGGCCCATGGCGGTTGGATCTTCCTGCCACACCAGCAGAGCTATGCTCTCTGGTACCCGGCAGAGGCCACCGTCTACGCCATCTTCTGCCACCCCGAGACGGGGTATCTCAATGGCCACTTGCTGAGCGATCCCGCAGATCCCACCAAGGTCTCACTTCGCCCGGCGCTCGAAGCCGCCTGATCACCCCTGATCTACCACCCTCGCGGGACGCCTTCCCGCCAGGGAATGGTGTCGCCCGCTCAACCTCACCAGGAGAACGACACCATGACCCCTACCACAGTGTTGCGCATCGCCGAGAAGGTCTCCCTGGCACGCTCCCTGAGCGTGCTGCAGGACCATGCTGGCGCTGATGCCGTCTGGGATGACGTCAAGCGCGACGTCTACGCCGAGGCGCATCACACCGGCCTGAACTCGCCGCATGGCACACCCTGCCAGGTGCCTGGCATTTGCGAGAGCAACGCGCTGGCGCCGCACTACCTGGAGGCCTTCATCGATGGCCAGACCCAGCGTTCTGTTCTGACCCGGTCCGCTGCTGCAGCGTGACGCGGTTCCTCTGCCAGGCGCTCTCTGCCTGACATCTCGACAAGCTCCCTCCGTGGAGCTCTTTGCGCACCCTGGCCGATCCGTTCCCGTCAGGGGCGGCCGGCTGGGTGAAGACCATGAAAGGAGGTCTCATGAACACCACCACCCGCTTCAAGCTGGTCACCCCCAAGGGCCTGGTCGATGCCCAGGGCGAAGTGCTCAAGGTCAAGATTGCCGAGCAGCCGGTGACCTTCGTCATCCATCCTGCCGGCAGTGACCGGGCACTGTCCCATCTGCCCTCCGGACGCCGTATTGGCACGCTCGACGCCATGCGCATCTCGCACCTGCGGCAGTACCGGCGGATCAGTGACAAGACAGCCGCCAAGCTGCTCATCAACAAACTGTCCCTTCAGCACAGCGAGGGGCGACTCCTCGAGGCACTGACGGCACACCGGGTCATCAACCGGTTCGGTGAATGACAAGGCCGGCCATGCGCTCTTAAAGGGCACCTCATGGCCTGCCACGACAATTCCCGCCAGGTATACTGGCCCAGTAGCACAGTCCCCTCTTCGCGAGGGGGCTTTCCCCTCCAGGTCGGCCGACGGCAGGCCTTGAGCGGAAAGCCGATTTCTCTCCCTCGTGGAGCGATTCAGTGGAAGCGCTGGCCACTGCCAAAACAATCAGCATTCTTCCTTCCTGCCTCTGGGCGCACCTGCCCAGATGGGCATGGTGCGTCCCCATTCTACGGAGATGACCCATGCCACATGCAGACACCGAATCCCTCGTGGATTACTCAGAAAGCTTCCAGTCCGCGCTCATCGCGCAAGGGAAGGGGAGTAACTTCCTTTCCCTGACCCGCCTGGAGGAACCCTTCGAACGCTTCGATGGCAAGCGTGCCTCGTATGAGCTCAGCTACCGCTGGCTCAGCACTGACTGCAAGGAAGAGGACGACCAGGCTTGGGCCTGTGTCCAGGGCTCCGAGAGCACCTACTGGCAGCACAAGGAGATCCAGACACTGCTGCGTCAGTTGAAGCGCCATGACGATGTCGATTTATTCGAGCATTTCAACTTGTTCGGTTGATTGCCATCGACCCTTCCCACCCGACCCGGGCCACTGCGCCCCGTCGGGGCAGTGGCTCTTCTTACCCTGAGGAGTCTCTCTCATGAACGCGACGATCTCCCGTGTGCAGGTTCGCCGCACCGGGGCCCCGAGCATTCAGCTCAACTTCCACCCTCGAGCGACGATGCCCGAGCGACTGGAAGTCAGAGCCAAGGAGCTTGGCATTTCCGCTGAGCAACTCATCCATCGCTTCATCAGCGATGGTATGCGTGACCACGCCACCTGCTTCGAACCCGCCGAGCTCGGAACGTCCCTCAACGACTTTCTGGTGCAGAACGGTACCCTAGCCGCAGCGTGATTATCCCTTAACCCAATCGCCCAACCGGGCAGGAGTGTGCTATGTCCAGCCCACTTTCCGCCCTGGTGGGCGGTGTGCTGTTGGTCTGGTGGCCCGAGGATGAAAATCCGAACCACCCAGGCCCGAAGTTCCGTCCTGGATATGTGATGGAGATTGATCTGGTCAAGCGGAAGGTGTTGATGGCGTATGGCACCAGCCAGCGCACCAACCTTCAGGCGGCCGGAGAAGTCATTATCACCCAGGAGGAAATGCCGGTACTCAAGAGAGATACCAAGTTCTGCATGAAGCGGGCCAAATGGATTCCGCTGTCATCAGAGTTTCTCTCGAAGAGTCAAACTGGTGCCGATGTTCTTTATCTCGGTCCGCCTCCGAAAGGTCGGGCGGATGACTTCCTCAATGCGTTAATGGAAGCCGGGCAGCTGAATATTTGACACCCCTACAAGACGGGCTAACTGCCCGTCTTGCTTTCCCTTCGCGGGTCACTCACCCGTGAGGGTGGTGGTCTCGCTTATCCTGCTGGAGAACAACCATGACCACTATTGTGAATACCAAATTGGGCGAGACACGCGGCAAACGCCGCATTTACCTGGATGGTGCCAAGCTGGCGCGGGAAGGGTATCAGCCCGGTGACCGCTATGACCTGGCAATCGAGGAGGCGCGTGTCGTGATCAAGCTCCACGATGACGGCAAGTACCTGGTCTCGAAGCGTCAGCGCAACGGCAAGCTTTATCCCGTTATCGATATAACCCGCGCTGAACTGGCGGAGCTGTTCAATGGCGTGGCCATGCTGCGAGTGCTGATTGCCAAGGGCAAGATCGTTGTCACGGCCCACCACCAGGAAGGCAAGGTGGCGGAGCGGGTGGAGCGGCTGCTCTCGAAGATCAGGACCGGGGAGCCCCTGCGCGTAGCGAGCCTCTTCCACGGTGGTGGGGGCCTGGATGCGTGTCTTCATTCCGGGTTGGATCGTGTCGGCGTCGCGTCGAAGATCGGCGTTGCCGTCGAAATCGAATCGACCTACCTGAACGCGAGTCTGGAGAACAATCCCGAGCTCTGGGATGACACTTCCATCCCGATCGAGTCTCCCGTGCAGCATGTCGACCTCGGTCGAAACCCACCGCAGATGGATGTTCTGTGCGGCGGGGTGCCATGCACTGGCGCCAGCCGGAGCGGGCGTTCGAAGAACAAGCTCGAGCATGCAGAGGATCATCAAGCCGCCGGCGCGATGTTCTTTTCGTTCCTCGAGTTCATCAAGGTGCTCAACCCTGCCGTGGTGATTGGCGAGAACGTACCGGAATATCGGAGCTCTGCCAGCATGTCCGTGATTCGCTCTGTCCTGAATGACCTGGGATATGAGCTTCAAGAGCGGGTGCTGAACGGCAATGAGTTCGGCGTTCTCGAAGATCGCAATCGCCTGTGCTTCGTGGCGATATCGAAGGGGCTGGAAGGTGCCTTTGATCTGGATGCGGTGACACCACACAGGGCCAAGGAAGCCTGCCTCGACGATATTCTGGAGCCATTCGAGCGCATCGCTGAGGACCGATGGAAGTCTTTCGACTACCTGGCCGACAAGGCGAAGCGGGACGAAGCGGCTGGCAAAGGCTTCAAGCGCCAGTTGCTGACCGGCGCCGAGGCCTCCTGTGGCACCGTGGGGCGCGGCTACGCCAAGGCCCGCAGCACGGAGCCGTTCCTGGTGCATCCGCACGATAGCTCACTGTCACGTCTGTTCACTCCCCGCGAGCACGCTCGCATCAAGGGAGTGCCGGAGACGCTGATTCGTGGCCTGTCGGATACCCGAGCCCATGAGGTGCTAGGCCAATCCGTCTGCTTCCCGAAGTTTGAAGCTGTCGGCATGGCTCTGGGAAGGTCGCTGCGAGCCGCAGCCGGTCTTCCTCATGACCACCTCCTGGAGGTCGAGGTGCAGGTGCTTGACCCTGAGAATGACGGCACGATTGGTGGCGAAGACCTGGGCTGGGTCCCTGCCACCCTGGATGTCCTCTCAGGACGGCTGGCGCTGGTTGGCGAGGGTCGCCGCCAGGGTTGGCCGATGGCCGTCTCGCAGTATGGTGTCGAGATCCGTCTACAAGGACAGATCATCGCGTTGCCTGTGATTGGCGGTGGTCCCGAGCCTGAATGCCCTGCCGCCTCGGTGGGTGTCTACGACGCGGATCACATCCGTGAGCATGGCGAGTCGGTCTTTGCCGATCTTGACAGCGTTCCTGCCCGGCACGTGCTGGGGAAGGGCGCTTCGACGATCGCCTGCCAGGCCTTGTCCTGTGCTGCGTGATCTCAGCCGTCGTCCCCGTGAGGGGGCGGCGGTTTTCTTCCACCCTGTCGGGGGCCTCTCCCGCCAGGGAATGCCTCGACATCCACGTTAGGAGAAAGGCCATGTGGATCGAGACGGTTGTCCGCCTGCCGCCGGAAGATTCCGGTCTGCAGCACTCCATCATCAGGCTGCACAACAGCTGGGTGGACTCGAAGCGGATCGACAAGCGTCGATTCTTTCGGCGTGAGCCGGTGGTCATCATCAACCCGGAGACGGGCGACAAGGTGATGCGCTACGTCATGGGCTCTGCGGGGCTGCCGGGGGTAGGGCGCACGTCTGTGGCACTTGACTACGATGCCGTGGATTCGCTGAACATCAAGTTCAAGGAGCTCGTGCGGCTCGAAGTCCGTCGTGCTCGCATGCATGAGGTGTATCTCTGGTTCTGGAATCATCAGGATCTCAGTGTCCGCCACTCCCTGCGCTTGGGGCTCATCGGTGCAGGACTGGGTGTGCTGGGTTTCCTGGTGGGCACAGTGCCCTTGCTGTTCTAGTGGCCTTGGCCACATACCTCAACCCCCGCTGGTCGCAATGACCGGCGGGGGTTTTTCTTTGCCTGGCCTTTCTCTGACCATCGCAGAATGGCCTGGGGGCATACGGGAAACCTGCTCCGTAGACACTCCTGCACCGAAACGCCCTTGAAGAGCACGACCCGACCCGGGCCCCACCCGCCAAGGCCTCGATACTGTGCAGACCCTCGGTCGGCATTCAAGGAGCCATCATGTCCCGTTTCCCACGTCGCGCCATGCTGGCGATGCTGCTGCTGGCGCCGATGCCGGCCATGGCCAACTGGTACATCACCGGGATCAGTAGCGGGGTGCGGG
>ERZ869909.560-NODE-560-length-41287-cov-7.180490_pt1 | contig 41287 bp, 42 predicted proteins | sample MGYA00520892_ERZ869909 | MGnify/ENA primary metagenome ERZ869909 (study PRJEB32215, sample SAMEA104723947) | bioreactor metagenome | biome: bioreactor; feature: anaerobic bioreactor; material: water | place: China | collected 2015-03-12 ... | reverse complement strand
GAAACCGTCATCAGCGCGGTCTCCAAGGGCGCGGCGCAGAGCTGGCAGATGGAAAATCGCTGGCAGACCATGGATCAAGGCAAGTTCGACTTCGGCTTTGCCGTCGAATGGATGCGCAAGGATCTTCGTATCGCACTTGAAGAGGCGCGGGCCAATGGCGCGAAACTGCCCGTCACCGCCCTCGTTGATCAGTTCTATGCCGAGGTCGAGGCGATGGGCGGCAGTCGCTGGGATACCTCCAGCCTCGTTGCCCGGCTGAACCGGCAATGAGCGTCGAGCTACTTTTCTCTGTGCTTGATCATGCCGGCGTGTTCCTGTTTGCGCTCTCCGGCGGGATTATCGCCGCGCGCAACCGGCTCGATCCTTTCGGCGCAGCCATTCTTGGCGCGGTCACCGGTATGGGCGGCGGCACGTTGCGCGACATGATATTGGGCAGCCTGCCGGTCTATTGGGTGAATGCGCCCGAATACCTGGCGCTGGCGCTGATTGGCGGTGTGGCGGGCTATTACGGTTCCGCGCTGGTCACCTCGGGCAAGGGCACACGCCTCAAGGCGCTGGTCTGGGCGGATGCGGCGGGCTTAAGCGTGTTCTGCGTGATAGGCGCGCAGGCGGGGCTCGCAGCCGGAGCGCACTGGTCGATCGCGGCGCTGACGGGCGTGATGAGCGCGGCTTTTGGTGGGCTCTTGCGCGACATCATCGTCAACGAGGTGCCGCTGATCCTGCGCGCGGAAATCTACGCACTCGCCGCGCTGGCAGGGGCGTCGGCCTATATCATCGCGATCCAGCTGGGTTTGATGACGAGTATCGCGGCCATCGGCGCTGCTTTTCTGGCGTTTGCGATACGCGGCGCAGCGATCCTCTTTGGCTGGTCCCTGCCGCCGATCGGGAAGATTGAGTAAGTCACCCTCCCGCTGCACCGGCGCCTTTCCCTTGATGCTGCGCGCCGGGTCGTTGATCGGGCTGATCCCGTTTCGCCCAGCACCCATATCCTCACCCGTTTTCCGGGGCGAGGGTATGGGACGGATGGCGCGGGCGGCCATGGGATGGCCAATCGCGAACGTTCAAGTGGGGGCCGTCTCATGGCTGCCCGCGCGCAGGTGTTTCTTCAGCCGGGGCGGATACCTTACGCTGCCCTATAGCCGTAGCATCCGTGACCCCGGATAAGCCCTCCCAAGGGTCAGCCCGCCTGGCCCGGATGGACCACCAAGCCGTTCCGCAAGGGTGAGACGAACCGTGCCCGCTACGGTTTTCCGCTCTGCCGCCTGCCTGAACCTTGGAATACACCTCGCGTCGATGCCTCGCATTGGCCAGACACCAGGGCGCACCCCGTCTCAGGTCACCGCTTCATCTCCCGGCCGGGACGCATTCCGGACCGCCGTCTTGCCGGAGATGAACAGGCACCATTATGCCCGAAGATGAGAGGAGGGGGATAAGTTAGCCCCCGTCATCCACCTTCGCACGCCAGCGCAGGCGCCTTGGGATAGGCGATTGGGGGATAAGGGCGGGTGCAAAACACCCCTTTCCTTCGTCATTCCGGCATCCCGGATCGCAGGCGAAGACGGGCGCCAGAGTCCCAGGAAGATGGGAACATCGCAGCTCGGATGAGCTGCCCAAGAGAAGAGAAAACGCCTACTCCCCCAAAATTTCCGCCGCCATCGGGGCAAAATAGGTCAGGATCCCGTCTGCACCGGCCCGCTTGAAGCAGGTGAGGGTCTCCATCATCACCCGCTCGCCATCAATCCAGCCATTTTGTGCAGCCGCCATGATCATCGCGTACTCACCGGAGACCTGGAAGGCATAGGTCGGCACGCCGAAGGCTTCCTTTACGCGGGTAACGATATCGAGATAGGGCAGGCCCGGCTTGACCATCACCATGTCGGCGCCTTCCTCGATATCCATCTCCACTTCGCGCAAGGCCTCTGACCAGTTGGCGGGGTCCATCTGGTAGGTCTTCTTGTCGCCCTGAAGCGCGGCTGAGCCGATGGCAGACCGGTAGGGGCCGTAGAAGCCCGAGGCATATTTCGCCGCGTAGGAGAGGATGAGGGTATCGGTGTGGCCAGCCTCTTCCAGTGCGTTGCGGATCGCGCCGATGCGCCCGTCCATCATGTCCGACGGGGCCAGCACGTCACAGCCCGCTTCAACTTGGGCCAGCGCCTGCTGGACCAGCAAATCCACCGTGGCATCATTGAGAATGACGCCGTTCTCCATCACGCCGTCATGGCCGTGATCGGTGAAGGGATCGAGGGCGACATCGCAGATAATGCCGACTTCGGGCGCGGCATCCTTCATCGCCTTGACGGCGCGCATGACGAGGCCATCGGGATTGAGCGCTTCGGTGCCGGTGGCGTCTTTCAAGGACGGGTCGATATGGGGAAATACGGCAATTGCCGGTATGCCCAGAGCCTTGGCGCGCCTGGCGGCATTGGCGGCTTCAGCGACATTCATGCGCACCGTGCCGGGCATGGCCGCGACCGGCTCGATAGGGTCTGCGCTGTCAGACACCACAATGGTCCAGATCAGGTCGTGCGGGGTCAGAACGCTCTCGCGTACGAGGTCACGTATCCAGGGATGGCTGCGCGTGCGCCGCAGGCGGGTATTGGGAAACAGGGCCATTTCGTCTATCTCGCGTGCCAAAGACTGTTCGAACGTTGTGAGGAGGTTTGCCGTGAATTTCGAGCTGACGGAAGAGCAGGCGCTGATTCAGGACGCGGCGCGCAAATTCTCTGACGACCGGTTGAAGCCCCATGCGGCGCGCTGGGACGAGGAGAAGCATTTCCCGGTCGATGTTCTCAAAGAAGCCGCCGAAATGGGCTTTGCGGGCATTTATACACGCGATGATGTGGGCGGATCGGGCATGAGCCGGGTCGATGCGGCGCTGATTTTTGAACAGCTCTCGCGCGGATGCGTCTCCACCGCCGCCTTCATCTCCATCCACAACATGGTCAGCTGGATGATCGACAGCTGGGGCACGGAAGAACAGCGCCAGCGCTGGCTGCCGCGCCTCACCGCCATGGATATAATCGCTTCCTACTGCCTGACCGAGCCGGGCGCGGGCTCGGACGCTGCCAGCCTGCGCACCAAGGCGGTGCGCGATGGTGACCATTATGTGCTGAACGGCGCAAAAGCCTTCATCTCGGGCGCGGGGGTGTCAGACCTTTATGTTGTGATGTGCCGAACCGGCGGTGAGGGCGCGAAAGGCGTCTCCGCCATCGTGGTGGAGAAGGGCACCCCAGGGCTCTCCTTCGGCGCGAACGAGAAGAAGATGGGCTGGAACTCCCAGCCCACCGCCGTGGTCAGCTTTGAAGATTGCCGCGTGCCGGTGGAAAACCGTCTGGCCGACGAGGGTATGGGCTTCACGCTGGCCATGAAGGGGCTCAATGGCGGGCGTATCAATATCGGTGCCTGCTCGCTGGGCGGCGCAGCCGAAGCCTTTGATCTCTCGGTTGCTTACGCCAAGGAACGCAAGCAATTCGGCAAACCCATTGCCGCCTTCCAGGCGAGCGAATTCAAGCTGGCCGACATGGCAACCGAGCTTGAAGCCACACGGCTCATGCTCTACCGCGCGGCAGCGGCGCTGGACGCTGATGATCCGTCCGCACCGAAATACTGCGCCATGGCCAAGCGCTTCGCGACCGATCTCGGTTTCAAAATAGCCAATGATGCCCTGCAGCTGCATGGCGGGTATGGGTATCTGAAAGACTATCCGATCGAGCGGATCGTGCGCGATCTTCGCGTCCACCAGATACTTGAAGGCACCAACGAGATCATGCGCGTCATCATCGCCAAGGATTTGCTCCGATAGAGGTCGCGATAGATTCTGACCAGACTTTCGGCTATTATGGTCAGACTTCTGATCAGAATTCACAGGTGCCACGATGAAATATGTCGGCGTGCTTGAAGCCAAGACCCATCTCTCCCGCCTGCTCGACGAGCTGGAGAAGACGGGCGAGCCCATCACCATCACCCGCCACGGCAAGCCGTTGGCGGACCTGGTATTGTCTCGTCAGCCCAAGCGAAAGGTGCCTGCCAAGGAGTTGGTTGAACGTTTTCGAGCGCTTGGCGCGACTATCCGGCCAGACCCGGAAGAGGATTCGCTGAGCTGGGAAGAACTTAAAGAGCTAGGCCGCACTTGAGCGCGCTTGTGGTCGATGCGTCGGCGGCGGTTGCGTGGGTCTTGCCCCCGCAATCAACGCCCGCAACGCAAAAACTGCTGGAACAATCAGATGCGTTCGAGCTGGCTGCGCCCTACATTTTTGTCTGGGAGGTCGGTAACCTATTCGTCCGGTTTGCGCGGCGGGGTCTTGTGTACCGGGATGCGCTGGACGATCTGGACGCCTTGGGCATCCGCTATTTTGCACCAGCGTCAATTGACGACACATTGGAGAGCGGCCACAGCGCGTTGGCTGCTGGCCTTTCCCTATTCGATCATGCCTATCTCTCGCTGGCGATGACACTGGACGCACCCCTTGCCACCCGTGATGCCGGGCTGTTAGCAGCCTGTCAGGCGCTCGGCGCGCCCTTCATCGACCTCCGTTAGCCGCAAACAAGGATTTCCGGCCCGATGACTTCTCTTATCGACGCTCGCAAGACTGGCTCCATTGGCCGTATCACGCTGAACCGCCCCGAAGCGCTGAACGCCCTCAATCAGGAGATGGTCGATGGTCTGATCAAGGCGCTGCTTGACTGGCGCGAAGATGAGAGCGTGAAGGCGGTCGTTGTGGACGGCGCCGGCGAAAAGGGCTTCTGCGCGGGCGGTGATATCCGCATGCTGGCGCAAAGCGGTAAGGCAGGCGGTGATGAGGCCTGGAAGTTCTGGCGCGATGAATACCAGCTCAACACGCTGATCTTTGAATATCCCAAACCCTATGTGGCCCTGATCGACGGCATCACCATGGGCGGCGGGGTCGGCATTTCGGTCCATGGCTCGCACCGTGTAGCCGGTGACCGGACGGTGTTTGCCATGCCGGAAACGGGTATCGGCTTCCACCCCGATGTCGGCGGCGCGTATTTCCTGCCGCGCCTGAAGGGGGAGACCGGAACCTGGATGGGCCTGACCGGTGCACGCCTGAAGGCCGCTGACAGCCTGGCGGCGGGTGTGGCGACCCATTATGTCCCATCAGATCAGCAGGACGCGCTCATCAAGGCGCTGGAAAACGCTGATCTCGATGATGACGGCGAGGCGCTGGAAGACATTCTCGAGGCGCATGCAGGCGATCCGGGCGAGTCCGATCTTGCCCATCTGGGCGGGCTGATCGATGCCGCCTTCTCAGGCGATGAGCTGGCACTTATCAAGGCGCGATTGGAGGCAGCGGGTGATAGCTGGTCGGCCAAGCAGCTCTCCATCCTCAACACCAAGTCACCTACCTCCTGCGCGCTGACACTGGCGGCGCTGCGCAAAGGCGCTGATCTCGATTTTCGCACTGTCATGGCTCAGGATCTGCGCGTGTCCATGCGCCTGCTGGTGGAGGGGTCGGACTTTTACGAAGGCGTACGCGCCGTCATCATCGACAAGGACAATGCACCCAATTGGGGTCCGCAAATGCGCCCGGAGGATGTTGAAGCGATGTTCGTTCCACTGGAAGCAGACCGCGAACAGAGCTTCCTCGACTGAAACAGACAATAGAGAACCGGAGGACACCTCATGGCTGTCATCGCCTTTATCGGACTGGGCAATATGGGTTCCGGCATGGCCGTGAATCTCGTCAGGGCGGGCCATGAGGTGCGCGGGTTTGATCTGAGCCAGGATGCGGTTGCGGTCTTTTCCGGTCAGGGCGGCAAGGCGGCAGCCAGTGTGCTCGATGCAGTCAGTGGGGCAGACGCCGTGGTCACCATGCTGCCGGCAGGAAAGCATGTGCGCGGCGTCTATGAAGGCGAGGAGGGCATTATTGCCCATGTGAGACCCGATGCCATTTTGATGGATTGCTCCACGATCGACGTGGACAGCGCCCGCGCGGTTGGCGAGGCTGCCGCCAAGGCCGGCATCAGCTTTGTCGACGCTCCCGTGTCCGGCGGCGTAGCGGCGGCAGAGGGCGGCACGCTCACTTTCATGGTCGGCGGGCCGGAAGAAGCCTTCGAAGCGGCGAAACCCTATCTGGAAAAGATGGGCAAGGCGGTCATTCACGCCGGCGATGCCGGGGCCGGGCAGGCGGCCAAGATCTGCAACAACATGCTGCTGGGCATTCACATGATCGGCACGTGCGAGGCGTTTGCGCTCGCTCAGAAACTCGGCCTCGACGCCCAGAAGTTCTTCGATATCTCATCGAAGGCCTCCGGGCAGAACTGGTCCATGACCAGCTATTGCCCGGTCCCGGGGCCGGTACCGGCGGCGCCGTCGAACCGGGGTTACAAGCCGGGTTTCGCTGCGCCCATGATGCTGAAGGATCTGCGCCTGGCACTGGAGACCGCGCAATCAGCCGACGCTGCCATTCCGCTCGGTGCGCATGCGGAAAAGCTCTATACCCTCTATACCGAGACCGGGGGCAGCGAGAAGGACTTCTCGGGCATCATCGAAATGATCGCGGCGAACAGGACAATATGATTTTGCGAAGCGTTTTCAACTAGAAGGCGCGACAATCGGTCCGGCTTTCAGTATAGCTGGAACCCGTCCATATATGAGTCCACATAGCTCGCACCCGCTAGCCCGTCCGGAGCGCGGTCAGGAGGAACCCCGATGGATTACGCAGCCGCGTTCAAAGCCTCCGTTGCCCGTGTGCGCGCGGAAGGCCGCTATCGCGTGTTTGCGGATCTGTTGCGCAAGAAGGGCGAATTCCCCAAGGCCCGTTTCCGCTCGAGCGATGGCAGTGCCCGCGAGGTAACAGTCTGGTGCTCGAACGATTATCTGGGCATGGGGCAAAGCGCGTGTGTGACCGGCGCCATGAAGCAGGCGATTGATGATGTCGGCGCCGGCTCGGGCGGGACCCGCAACATCTCGGGCACGACGCACTATCATGTCGAACTCGAACGTTCGCTGGCAGACCTTCACCAGAAGGAAGCCGCCCTTCTGTTCACCTCCGGATACATCGCCAACCAGGCAACGCTCTCCACGCTGGGCAAGATCCTGCCCGGCCTCATCATCTACTCAGACGCCCTCAATCACGCCTCGATGATCGAGGGCGTGCGACAGGCGGGCTGCGAGAAGCATGTTTGGCGGCACAATGATGTGGGCCATCTGGAAGAACTGCTCAAAGCCGCACCTCTGGATGCCCCCAAGCTTATCGCGCTTGAGTCGGTCTATTCGATGGATGGCGATATCGGCCCGCTCGAAGCGGTCTGTGATCTTGCCGACAAGTACAACGCGATGACCTATCTCGACGAGGTTCACGCCGTCGGCCTTTACGGCATGCGCGGGGCAGGGGTGGCCGAGCGCGACGGGCTGATGCACCGTTTCGATATCATCGAAGGCACGCTCGGCAAGGCATTCGGCGTCATGGGCGGCTACATTGCGGCTGATGCCGTGATCTGCGACGCCATCCGCTCGTGGGCGCCCGGATTCATCTTCACCACCTCGCTGGCCCCGGTGCTGGCGGCTGGCGCGCGGGCAAGCGTCGAATACCTCAAATCCGCCTCGCATCTGCGTGACCGCCATCAGGAGCGCGCCGCGACGCTAAAGGCGCGCATGAAGTCGGCCGGCCTGCCGGTGATGGAATCAGAGACGCATATCGTACCTGTCCATGTCGGCGATCCGGTCCTGTGCAAGCGGATCACGGATGCGTTGCTGGACGAGCATGGCATTTACGTCCAGCCCATCAACTATCCGACTGTGCCCAAGGGTACGGAGCGCATGCGCTTCACCCCGACGCCGCTGCACACCGACGAAATGTTTGATCATCTCATCAGCGCGCTTCAGGCGGTTTACGCCAAGTATGCGAACGCGAAAGTCGCGTGATGGCGGGCCGAGGCGGACTGCCCGGCCGGGAGATCATCTTCGAGTATCAAGGGCTGGCCGATTCCGTCCGGCTTGCGGCCATAGATGCCTCGACCGGTACGGAGGTGGTGGTGTTCGGTCCCGCGCGAATCGCGCGTCATGACCTCGAGCGCGTCGCCCTGCGCAAGCTGGCCCGCCGTCTGGGTCTGAATGCGGACGGCACAGAAAAAACGCCCCGGCCACAAGGCCGGGGCGTCGTTGTCTAGACCTGTCAGGCCTTAAACTATTTGCGGGACTTGGCTTTGCGGCCACCGCGGCCAAGGCCGATCTCCTTGGCAAAGTCGGACCGGCGACGCGAATAGGCGGGCGCGACCATCGGGTAGTCCGACGGCAGACCCCATTTGCGACGATAGTCATCCGGCGACATGTCATATTGCGAGCGCAGGTAACGCTTCAGCATTTTCAGTTTCTTGCCGTCTTCGAGACAGACGATGTAATCGTCCGTCACAGACTTTGATACAGGAACCGCAGGTTTCGCCTTGGCTTCTGGCTTGGCTTCACCGCCGCTCAACTCACGCAGGGCGCCATGCACCTGGCGGATGATTTCCGGGACGCCATCGGCGGAGATGGTATTGTTGGCTACATAGGATGCAACAATGTCGGTCGTCATCCGCAGCACTTCTTCCTGATCAATCTGGGGGGCGTTATCTTCGGTCATATTCATCGCCTGACTTGGATTTGTGAGAGGATTGGCACTTGTATGCCTTTGTTTAGACGCACTCGGGTTGGCGAACAAGTAAAGACACTGTGATTGTCTGCAGCATAAGCAGTAACCACGCGGTATAGCACAGTTGGCCCGAGTTCGTGCGGTCAAGCCGCGCGGCAATTTGAGCCGTGCTCAGGTGCGTGGTTGTGAACCGGGGCGCCACAGCGTATCTCAAGGTCTGTCCAGTCAATGCCCGAGCAGGGGGAGTCGCCAATGCCGGATTCCATCCAACACACCGCCAGCAGCGGCTTTTTCACCGAAACGCTCGCAAGCCGCGATCCCGAGATTGCCAGTGCGATCGCCCGCGAGATCGGCCGCCAGCAGAGCCAGATCGAACTGATCGCCTCGGAGAATATCGTCAGCCGGGCCGTACTTGAGGCGCAGGGCTCACCGCTGACCAACAAGTATGCCGAGGGCTATCCGGGCAAGCGCTATTATGGCGGGTGCGAGTTTGTCGATATTGCCGAGGAACTGGCCATCGAACGCGCCAAGGCGCTCTTCGGCGCGGCCTACGCAAACGTTCAGCCCAATTCCGGCAGCCAGGCGAACCAGGCCGTGTTCCTGGCTCTGCTCAAGCCGGGTGACCGCATACTCGGCCTCGACCTGTCTGCTGGCGGGCACCTGACCCATGGCGCCCGACCGAACATGTCCGGCAAATGGTTCGAAGCCCACCATTACGGTGTGCGCGAGAGCGATGCGCTTATCGATTATGACAGGCTGCGCGCGCAGGCACTGGAACTCCGTCCGCAGCTGATCATCGCGGGAGGCTCTGCCTATCCGCGCGTGCTGGACTTTGAAGCCTTCCGCTCGATCGCCGATGAGGCCGGAGCGCTGCTTCTGGTGGACATGGCGCACTTTGCCGGCCTTGCGGCCGCCGGGGTGTACCCCAACCCGGTGCCTTATGCCGACGTGGTGACCACCACGACCCACAAGACGCTGCGTGGGCCGCGCGGCGGCATGGTGCTCTCGCGGGATCCGGACATTGGCAAGAAGATCAATTCCGCCGTCTTCCCGGGCTTGCAGGGCGGTCCGCTCATGCACGTCATCGCCGGCAAGGCGGTGGCGTTCGGCGAGGCGCTGCGGCCCGAGTTCAAGCAATATGCTGCCAACGTGGTGGAGAACTGCCGGGCCATGGCCGGCGCGCTGTCCGAGGCGGGCTACGCGCTTGTATCGGGCGGTACCGACAGCCACCTCGCGCTCATCGACCTGCGTCCCAAGGGGCTGACCGGCGACATCTCCGAAGCCGCGCTCGAGCGCGCCCACATGACCTGTAACAAGAACGGTGTGCCGTTTGATCCGGAGAAGCCCACTGTCACTTCCGGGCTGCGCATCGGCGCGCCGGCCGGAACGACGCGCGGATTTGGCGTTGCCGAGTTCCGCCGTATTGGCGAAATGATGGCTGATGTTCTGGATGCCCTGGCTGAAAACCGCGAGGGCAATTCCGAAGTGGAAGGCCGGGTGCGTGAGGAGGTGGTTGCCATGTGCAATCGCTTCCCGATCTATCCCGATCTCGGCTAGGAGCGCGTCGATTGCGTTGTCCGTTCTGCTCTCATCCTGATACGCAGGTCAAGGACTCCCGGCCCTCCGAGGACGGCCAGGCGATCCGCAGGCGGCGCCAGTGCCCGTCCTGCGGCGCGCGCTTCACGACCTTCGAGCGTGTCCAGCTGCGTGATCTCCAGGTCATCAAGTCCGATGGCAAGCGGGTGCCGTTCGAACGCGACAAGCTGATGCGCTCGGTCCTGCTGGCCGCCCGCAAGAGCTCCATCGACCGCGAGCGCATCGAACAGATGATTTCCGGCATTGTCCGCCGTCTGGAGAGCAGCGGCGAGCCCGACATTCCTTCACGGCGCATTGGCGAACTGGTGATGGAGGGCCTGCGCAATCTCGATCCGGTTGCGTACGTGCGTTATGCCTCCGTCTACCGGGATTTTCGCGAAGTGGCAGACTTTTCCGAGTTCATTCGCGGCGAGAAGCTCGCCGATGAGCTGGAAGAAAGCGAGGATGATTCGTAATGGCCGGGTTTGTACACGTCACCCTGAAGCTGGCGACATCACTGGACGGCAAGATCGCCACCGCCAACGGGCAGTCGCAATGGATAACGGGGCCCGAGGCACGCGATGCGGTGCACGCCCTGCGGTCACGCTATGACGTAATCCTGACCGGCATCGGCACGGTGCTCGCCGATGACCCGCGGCTGACGGTCAGGCCAGGCGGCATGAAGGCTGCCACGCAGCCCGAGCGTGCGGTCCTTGATACCGATCTGCGGGTGCTGCCCGGCGCAAAGCTGTTCGAGGAAGGACCCGCGATCATCTTTCACGCCAGCGACAACGAAGCCCGTGCAAAGGCGCTCAGCGCGAAGGGCGCGCGTCTTGTCCGTGTTGCCACATCCAACGGCCATACCGATCTGGGCGCCGCGCTGCGCTATCTGAGTTCTGCGGGCCATTCGCGCGTGCTGATAGAGGCTGGCGGCAAGCTGGCAGCCTCTGCGGTGAAGGCCGGGCTGGTCCACCGCCTTGAATGGTTCCGTGCGCCGATGATCATCGGCGGCGATGGCACCGATGTGTTTGCAGCGCTCGGCCTTGGCAATCTCGCCAGCGCACCCCAGTTCCGGCGTACATCAGTGCGGGTGATTGGGCGCGATCTGCACGAGAGTTACGAGCGCGAAGGTAACTAGCTGCCATGTTTACAGGTATCGTCACCGCCGTCGGGGAGCTGGTAGCTCTCGAGGACGGACCGGTGCGCCGTTTTACCGTCAGGGGGCCGTGGCCTGCCAGCGACCTGGCTTTGGGTGCCTCCATCGCGCATGACGGCGTGTGCCTGACGGTAACGGGGATCGAGGCTCGCGAAAGCGGGGCGGATTACACGGTCGAGGTTTCACCTGAAACGCTCGCCCGCACCACGCTCGGCGACTGGGTTGAAGGCACGCAGATCAATCTTGAGCGGCCGCTTAAGGTGGGCGACGAGCTGGGCGGCCATATCGTGCAGGGGCATGTGGACGGCGCGGGTGAACTGACGGGGCGCTCGGATACGGACGGCTGGATGTCGCTGACCATCAAGGCGCCTGCTGCGCTCGCCCCCTTCATAGCGGAAAAGGGTTCGATTGCCGTTGACGGTGTTTCGCTGACCGTCAACCGCGTTTCAGGCGAGAGGTTTGATCTCATGATCATTCCTCACACGGCGGCGGTCACCACGCTGTCGCGCCTGCAGCCGGGTATGCGGGTGAACCTTGAGGTGGATATCATGGCGCGCTACGCCGCGCGCCTTGCCGCTGCAACCGGCTCCAGGGACACGCAATCATGACATCAGGTGATTTCAGCCTCGCCTCTACCGAGGAGATCATCGAGGAGGCCCGCAACGGCCGGATGTTCATCCTCGTCGATGCCGAGGACCGGGAAAACGAGGGCGACCTCGTCATTCCGGCCCAGTTCGCCACGCCGGACGCCATCAACTTCATGACCAAGCATGGCCGGGGCCTGATCTGCCTGACCCTTACACGTGAGCGGGCAGAGGCCCTTTATCTGCAGCCCATGACGCCGCGAAACCGCTCGCGTCACACGACGGCCTTCACCGTCTCGATAGAGGCGCGTGAAGGGATCACCACCGGCATCTCCGCGCACGACCGGGCCCGCACGATTGCGGTAGCGATCGACCCCGCGAACGGTCCGGAGGACATCGTCAGCCCAGGCCACATCTTTCCGATCACGGCGCGCGATGGCGGGGTGCTGGTGCGGGCAGGGCACACCGAGGCTGCGGTTGATGTTGCCCGGCTGGCCGGGGCCAACCCGTCCGGCGTGATCTGTGAGATCATGAACGAGGACGGGTCGATGGCGCGCCTGCCGCAGCTGGTGGAATTCGCTGCCGCCCACGGCCTGAAGATCGGCACGATTGCAGACCTCATTGCCTATCGCCGTCAGCATGACCGTTTCATCGAGCGCAGGCTCGAGACAACGGTGGATACCCGCAATGGTGGCCCCTTCAAGCTGATCGTCTATCGTTCGCTGGTGGACGCGGTGGAGCATGTTGCGCTGGTCAAGGGCGATATCCGCGCGGGCAGTGTGCCGCTGGTACGCATGCACAAGGTCAGTTTTGCCGACGACGTGCTCGGCGCGCTTGGGGGGCGCGCGGGGCTTGTTGACCACGCCGTGGCGAGCCTCGCTGCGCAGGACGGTCCGGCAGTGATGGTGTTCATCCGCGAGACTAATCCCTCGGCGATCACCGAGCGTTTCGGTGCAAGCCCTTCCGATCCGCCGGACACACGCGAGGCACGGCGCTTGCGCGAGTACGGGCTCGGCGCGCAGATACTGATCGATCTGGGTATAAGGCGCATGGAATTGCTGACGACAGCGCCGCAAACGATAGTTGCCCTTGACGGGTATGGACTAGAAATAGCCGGCCAGCGCGAACTGAGCTGACTGCAGCCCCAACAAGACAAGGAGGCCGTGATGGCCGCTAGACCCAAACTCCTGATCATCGCTGCGCCCTTCTATGAAGACATCACCGAACAGCTGGTCGAGGGTGCGACAGCAGCGCTGACGGAAGCCGGTGCCGCGTTTGAGATCATCGAGGTGCCCGGCGCGTTCGAGATCCCGGGCGTCATTGCGATGGCCGAGGCTGGAAAGGCGCCCTATGACGGATATGTGGCCCTGGGCTGCGTCATCCGCGGTGAGACCAGCCATTACGACTATGTGTGCGGGGAATCCGCGCGGGGCCTGATGGAACTGTCACTGAAAGGTGTGCCGCTGGGCTATGGCATCCTCACCGTGGAAAATATCCGCCAGGCGCGCGTGCGCGCCCATGTCAGCGAGAAGAACAAGGGCAAGGACGCTGCGGAGGCCGCCCTGGCCATGATCGCCACTGCCCAGCGGTTCGGGTCGCGCTAGATGACCGAGACGCCGTCCGATGCCCGGGCCCGCCTTCGGCGTTCAGCGCGCCTGTCTGCCGTTCAGGCCCTCTACCAGATGGAGCTTTCGGGCGCCGGCGCGCGCGCGGTGGTAAAGCAGTTCCGTGACCACCGGTTCGGACATGATGGCGAGCCTGGTGAATATATCGAGGCCGACGAGGACTTCTTTGAAGACCTGCTTTCAGGTGTGGTCCGCGCGCAGGACGAGGTCGACAAGATGACGGCCTCGACCTTGAAAGAGGGCTGGAAGCTTTCCCGTCTCGACGCGACGCTGCGAGCAATTCTGCGTGCGGGCGGATATGAATTGCTGCGCCGGACGGACGTTCCGACGCGCGTTGTCATCAATGAGTATGTCGATATCGCCCATGCCTTCTTTGAAGGCCCTGAGCCGGCATTCATCAATGCCTCGCTCGACGCGTTCGCCCGCGCGGCCAGACCGGGCGCCGGAGCAGACAAGGAGGCCTGATGGCCGGGCAGGGCGAGTTCGATTTCATTGCGGACCGGCTCGCGCCTCTGGCGGCCGGCTTCAAGGGAGCGCTGGGCCTGACCGACGATGCCGCCCTTTTGGCTGTCACACCCGGCCATGAACTGGTGATCACCGCCGACACACTGGTCGAGGGGCGGCACTTCCCGGCCGGAACGGACCCCGCCCTGGCCGCCCGCAAGGCGCTGCGGGCGAACCTCTCCGACCTTGCGGCAATGGCCGCCCGCCCGGTCGCCTACATGACCAGTATTGTCTGGCCTGCCATGGCGGATGATGCGCTGCGGCACGGTTTCGCCAACGGTCTGGCAGAGGACCAGGGGGTGTTTGGCGTTCATCTGATCGGCGGAGACACGACATCCTCGCAGGGGCCGTGGACCATCTCCATCACGGCCTTTGGCGAAGTGCCGGCTGGCCGGGCGGTAACGCGTTCCGGCGCGAAAGCCGGTGACCTGCTTGTGGTGACAGGAACAGTCGGCGATGCCGGGCTGGGCCTGAAAGTCGCGACCGGGGTGTATGCTCCTGACGGTACGGACGGTGCCTTCCTGCTGGACCGGCTCAATCTCCCCGTGCCCCGGCTGGCGCTGGCGGATGCATTGCGCAGCCACGCTCATGCTGCGATCGATGTCAGTGACGGGCTGATTGCCGACTGCCGGCATGTTGCGAAGGCCAGCGGCCTCGCTCTCCGGCTCGATCTGGACAGCCTGCCGCTGTCGGGCCCGGCCCGTCACTGGCTGAATGGCCAGCCCGATCCCAAGGCAGCCCGGCTGTATCTGGCCAGCGCCGGTGACGATTACGAGCTTGCCTGCGCCGTCCTGCCATCACGTCTCGACGCGTTCGTCAGAACGGCGGCGGCGGCGGGTGTTGCCGCCACCGTGGTTGGCAGGTTTGAAACGGGCAGCGATGTTACCGTCATGGCGTCCGGGTGTGAAATCGATGCCGGGGCCGGGGGATTCACCCATTTTTGAGGGATAATGTGCACAGTGAGCGGCATGAAACAGTTCGTGCCGATCCTCGCTGCCCTGATCGCAGTCTCTGGCCCCGCCCTGGGAGCTCCCCCGCCTGCGTCGGAGCCGGAACGACCCTCGATTGTCGTACCCAACGATCTGCGTGAGCTTGCGGCTGCCGCGGGCGAGCGTCTCGCGCCGCCGGACACGCCTCATCTTGATTTGCCAGCGATCACGGTACCTCTGGTCCAGGACGGGCGCTTGGCCGGATACGCCTTCCTCAATACCCGCCTGCATCTGAGCGACACCGCCGAAATCGGTGTGATTCGCGAGCGGCTTCATTTCCTGATGCATGAGCTGAATGCCATTGCCCACGCCAGCCCGTTCCACCTTGTTTCCCGGGATGCGTTCGAGGGGGATGATGTGTATGTGCAGTGGGAGAATGCCCTTAATGCCAGGCTGGGCAGCGGCACTGTGACCCGCGTTGAACCGCTGGCGTACGGCCTGCGCCTGCAACGGCGTTACCGCTAGCCCCTATCGCTGATTGCGTGGCCTTTGACCATTGGGCATAGTCCGGCGGTCAATGGGAGGGGCTGCACCCGGCACGATTCGTCGCTGCCGGACCTCGTGGCCTTCCCCCGGTAAAAAAGAAAACGCAATAACGGGGAAATTCGAACATGAGCATCGAGCTGTGGCTATGGCTGGTCATCGGGGCCGGCCTGCTGGCCCTGATCTATGGAGCGGTGACAGTGCGCTCCATCCTGTCTGCCAGTGCAGGCAATGAACGCATGCAGGAGATCGCCAAGGCGATCCAGGAAGGCGCGAACGCCTATCTCAAACGCCAATACACAACCATTGCCATGGTCGGCGTGGTGGTCTTCGTGGCCGTATTCTTCCTGCTGGGCTGGGAGGTTGCCGTCGGCTTCCTGATCGGTGCCGTTCTGTCCGGTGTCGCGGGCTTTGTGGGGATGCTGGTCTCGGTCCGCGCCAATGTGCGCACGACCGAAGCGTCGCGCACGGGGCTGGGCGCCGGCCTGTCGATGGCGTTTAAGTCGGGCGCGGTGACGGGCATGCTGGTGGCTGGCCTGGCCCTGCTGTCAGTGGTCGTCTACTACTCCCTGCTGACGACAGTGATGGGCTTTGAACCGGTCAGCCGCACCGTCATCGACTCCCTCGTCGCTCTGGGCTTTGGTGCGTCCCTGATCTCCATCTTCGCCCGGCTGGGCGGCGGTATCTTCACCAAGGGTGCAGATGTCGGCGGCGACATGGTCGGCAAGGTCGAGGCAGGTATCCCCGAGGATGATCCCCGCAACCCGGCGACGATCGCGGACAATGTCGGCGACAATGTCGGTGACTGTGCCGGCATGGCAGCTGACCTGTTCGAGACCTACGCCGTGACCGTGGTCGCCACGATGGTTCTCGCCTCGATCTTCTTCCGCGGCCTCACGGGCGCGGTCGGCGTCGACACGATGATGCTCTACCCGCTCGCCATTGGCGGCGTCTGCATCATCGCCTCGATCATCTCCACCTACTTCGTGCGTCTGGGCAAAGGCTCGCGCAACGTCATGGGCGCCCTCTACAAGGGCTTCATCGCCTCTGCCGTGCTGTCGCTCGTCGGCGTGGGTGTCGTGACCTGGTCCCTGATCGGCTTCGACACGGACATCACCACGGCGGGCGGGGTAAGCTTCAACGGGCTTGACCTGTTCCTGTGCGGTGTTGCCGGTCTTCTGGTTACCGGCGCGATTGTCTGGATCACCGAATACTATACCGGCGTTGACTTCCGCCCGGTCAAATCGGTCGCCAAGGCCTCTCAGTCCGGCCACGGCACCAACGTGATCCAGGGCCTCGCGGTTTCGCTGGAATCCACCGCTCTGCCTGCCCTGACGATCATTGTCGGCATTCTCGTCACCTTCAACCTCGCGGGCCTGTTCGGTATCGCGATCGCGGTGACCACGATGCTGGCCCTGGCCGGCATGGTCGTGGCGCTCGACGCCTTCGGACCTGTCACCGACAATGCCGGCGGCATTGCCGAGATGGCCGATCTGGACAGCTCGGTGCGTGAGACGACCGATACGCTCGACGCCGTGGGTAACACCACCAAGGCGGTCACCAAGGGCTATGCCATCGGTTCGGCAGGTCTTGGCGCCCTGGTGCTGTTCGCCGCATTCACCGAGGATCTGAGCTATTTCGCCCAGAACCCGGCAGACTATCCGTTCTTTGCCGGTGTGGCGGTCGATTTCGCGCTGTCCAACCCCTACGTGGTGGTTGGCCTCTTCTTTGGCGGCCTTCTGCCGTTCCTGTTTGGCGGCATGTCCATGATGGCCGTCGGCCGGGCTGCCGAAGCGGTGGTGGCGGAAGTTCGCCGCCAGTTCCGCGAAAATCCGGGCATCATGACCTATGAGACAAAGCCCGATTACGGCCGCGCAGTCGACATGCTGACCAAGGCTGCGATCCGCGAGATGATCGTGCCCTCGCTGCTCCCGGTTCTGTCGCCTATCGTGCTGTTCTTCGTGATCTGGTTCGTCGGCGGGGCAGAGCTCGGTTTCAACGAGGCGGGCAAGGCAGACGCGCTGGCCGCGGTGGGCGCAATGCTCCTCGGCGTGATCGTCACCGGCCTGTTCGTGGCCATCTCGATGACCTCGGGTGGCGGCGCCTGGGACAATGCCAAGAAGTATATCGAAGACGGCAATTACGGCGGCAAGGGCTCTGAGGCCCACAAGGCGGCCGTAACGGGCGATACCGTCGGTGATCCCTACAAGGACACGGCAGGCCCTGCCGTGAACCCGATGATCAAGATCACCAACATCGTGGCTCTGTTGCTGCTGGCAGTTCTGGCATCAGCCTAGAGCGGCGGCACACTGAAACTGAAAAGCCCCGGCACTTCTGCCGGGGCTTTTTTTTGTATGTGCAATCAGAGGCGAAGTGTCAGTTCCGGCGCGGACCACCGGCGCCGCCCGGCAGGTTTTCCTGGCCGGAGATCTGGTCGGTCGGCAGGCGGCCCACATTGCCCAGAACCTGTTCCAGCAGGGTCAGTTCGCGGCCGCGGGTCGGCGTGGTGCGCGCCACATAGTTGACCTGGCGGGAGTCCGACGCGTCATATTCGTTCACCTCGGCGACGGTTCCGTTCTCGTCGAACCGGATCGCGATCACCCGGCGGGCCAGCGTGTTCGGCCGCAGATAGGCAAGATACTCGCGCGTATCCGTGATGTAGTACCAGGTATTCTCTTCAAAGGTGCCGCGCACGGACGGGCTTCCGAGCGTGGCCAGCACGCTGGCCTCGGTGTCCTCGCCCACCTGGATCTCGGGCACCTCACCGTCGGTGAAGCGGTAGCCGTGGGTCCGCAGTGTCGGGTTGCAGGCCGTGAGGACGAGCGCGCCGAGTGCTACACCTGCGACGGTAAGCATGCGCATGTTTCTGGCGTTCATTCGCTTTCTGGCCTCCATAAGCCTCACCTGCAGGTGCGTCGACGCGCCTACTGGCGCATACGTCCCGTTTGACCTACCTCTCGCGCATCCTAGCGTCTAGTCCCGCCTTCAGGGAGCACCAAATGCCATTCGGACTGAAACTCTTCCGGCCGGACCCTGTGAAGGTGCGTGCACGTGCCCTTTATGACGCTGTTCTGATGGAAGCCAGAAGGCCTGATCTTTATGGCGAGGGCGGGGCGCCCGACACGGTCGATGGCCGGTTCGACCTGCTCGTCCTGCACGCAGCGCTGGTCATGCGGCGCTTGCGCGGGGAGGGGCCTGCAGGCCAGCAGCTGTCCCAGGCGCTGTTTGACCGCCTGTTCGACGACATGGATGCGGCCTTGCGCGAGATGGGTACCGGAGACATGAGCGTCGGCAAGAAGATAAAGGCGATGGCTGAAGCCTTCTATGGCCGGGCCGCGGCATATGACGCAGCCTTGAAGGCGGGTGACCGGGCTGCGCTGGGCGATGTGTTGTGGCGCAACCTGTTCGATTCGCAGGTTGAGCACGAAACGGCTGCCCGCCGTCTCGCGGACTACGTTTTTGAAGCTGACCGGGAAATCGGCGAAATGGATGCGGCCACCCTGCTGAACGGTGAATTTCCGCCCCTACTGGCGCGCTGACAGCCTGCTGCGCCGCCGTGCGCCAGAGTTGCATCAACGCGGCCAATCGCTAAGTTGCGGCCTTGCGCTTCGGGCTGGGGCCTTCACAGGTGCCGGAGCCGGACAGGATTTACGTTTCCGGATCCCTTTATGACTTCAGAACTGGTTCTTTCCCTGGATGCGATGGGCGGTGATTATGCGCCCGCAATCGTTGTCGACGGTGCGGCGGTATTTCTCAAAGGCCGCAAACGCAAGGTCCGCCTGCTTTTTCATGGCGACGAGGCGCAGCTTCGTCCCTTGCTGGATGCACACCCCGCTGTGGCAGCGGTCAGCGAGATACGCCATTCCAGCAGTCAGGTCGACATGTCGGCCAAGCCGTCCGAAGCCGTGCGCCGCTCGCGTGGATCCTCGATGTGGAATGCGGTCCAGGCGGTGCGCGACGGAGAGGCGCAGGTTGCTGTCTCGGCCGGCAATACAGGCGCACTGATGGCAATCTCGAAGGTGTGCCTGCGCATGAAGGCAGGCGTGCATCGGCCGGCTATCGCTGCCAGCTGGCCGGTACCCAAGGGGTACTGCACGGTGCTGGATGTTGGCGCGAACGTGGAGTGCACGCCTACCCAGCTGGTGGAGTTTGCCATTATGGGGGAGGCCTTCCACCGCGCCGTCCACAGCAAGGACCGGCCGACGGTAGGTTTGCTGAATGTCGGTCAGGAAGAGCTCAAGGGCAATGACATCGTGCGCGATGCCGACGCCCTGCTGCGCGCCGCCCGGCTCGATATGGACTATCGTGGCTATGTCGAAGGCAATGACATCTCGATTGGCACGACCGATGTCGTGGTCACCGACGGGTTTACCGGCAATGTCGCCCTGAAGACCGCTGAGGGCACGGCGCGCCTGGTGGCGGGTTGGGTCCGCGAGGCGCTGACCAGCTCGTTCATCGCCAAGTTGGCGGCCGGCCTGCTGCAACTCGGAGCGCTGGACCAGCTACGCTCCAAGATGGACCCCAACAACGTGAATGGCGGTGTGTTTCTGGGTCTCAACGGTCTCGTCGTGAAGAGCCATGGCGGCACAAACGCAGCCGGATTCGCCACGGCGCTGCGCATTGCACTGGAAATGGCCGACAGCGCCTTCTTGAATGAAATCGAAAAGAACCTGACTCTGCTTGAAGCGGCACAGGTGCCCGATGCAGAAGCTGCTGCGCCCCAAGGGCAACAGGAGACCGCGTGACCTCGATCCGTTCCCGCATTGCCGGCATCGGCACCTATCTGCCCGAACGGGTCATGACGAATGCCGACCTGTCCGCGATCGTGGACACCAGTGACGAGTGGGTGCGCGAACGCACCGGGATCAGCCAGCGCCACATCGCCGCGGACGGGGAATTCACCTCCGACCTCGCCACCCATGCTGCGCGTGCCGCGCTCGCCCATGCCCAGATGGAGGCCAGCGAGATTGATCTCATCGTGCTGGCCACCGCCACACCGGACCTGACCTTTCCGGCAACGGCCACGATGGTGCAGGAGAAGCTGGGCATCCGCCAGGGTGCTGCCTTCGACATCCAGGCGGTCTGCTCGGGCTTTCTCTACGCGCTCGCCACGGCAGACAATTTCATCAAGGCCGGACAGTCGAAGAATGCGCTCGTCATCGGGGCGGAGACCTTCTCGCGCATCCTGGACTGGACCGACCGCACGACCTGCGTGCTGTTCGGTGACGGGGCGGGGGCCATGGTTCTCTCCGCGGCGCAGGAGGGCGAGGGGCTCATCCGCACGCATTTGCGTTCTGACGGTCAGTTCTGTGACCTGCTGTATGTGGATGGCGGGCCGTCGCGGACGAAAACGGTTGGTCATTTGCGCATGCAGGGCAACCAGGTCTTCCGCCATGCCGTCGGCAAGATTGCCGGATCGATGGAGGAACTGGCGGAGCTCGCCGGTATCCCGATCAGCGATATAGACTGGTTTGTTCCGCACCAGGCCAATCAGCGCATCCTGGAAGGCGTCGCCAAGCGCCTGTCCATACCGGTGGAGAAAGTCATCTCCACGGTGGGCCGGCATGGCAACACGTCGGCGGCGTCAATTCCGCTTGCCTTCGATGCGGCGGTGCAGGACGGTCGGATCAAGCGCGGTGACCTGGTGCTCATGGAGGCGCTGGGCGGCGGCTTCACGTGGGGCGCCGCGTTAGCGAGATATTGATGGTTAGCCTATGGTTAACGTTGACCGCTGAGCCAGCTAGGGCATAACGTTTGTTTTCGTATTTGAAATCGGGGAGTTTGCAATGACGGGCAAGACACTTACCCGCGCGGATCTGGCTGATGCGATCCACCGTGACATCGGCGTTTCCCGCCAGGAATCGGCGCAGCTGGTCGAAGCGGTGCTCGACATGATTTCCGACACGCTGGTGAAGGGCGAGACGGTGAAGCTCTCTTCGTTCGGCTCGTTCCAGCTGCGCGACAAGAACGGCCGGGTAGGGCGCAATCCCAAGACCGGCGAGGAAGTGCCGATTGATCCGCGCCGCGTGCTGGTTTTCAAGCCGTCACAGGTGCTCAAGGAGCGGATCGACAATTCTCTGTCGAAATAGGGACGGCGTTTTCGTGACCAAGTCTGCCGAAGCCTACCGCACGATTTCCGAGGCCGCTGCCGAGGTGAATCTGCCTACCCATGTGCTGCGCTTCTGGGAAACGAAATTCACCCAGTTGAAGCCGGTCAAGCACAAGGGCGGACGCCGGCTGTACCGCCCGCAGGACGTCACCCTGATCAAGGGCCTGCGCCGCCTGCTCTACGCCGAGGGCTATACGATCAAGGGGGCGCAGAAATATCTGCGCGATAACGGTGTTGCGGCGGTAGCAGCCCTCGCGGAGGGTGGTGATCTCGCGGCGCCGGCGCCCGAGCGCAGCAGCGACACGGCCGAACCGGTGGCGTCAGCGGACCCGGGCGGTGTAGCAATCGCTGCAATCCCCGCGCTCAAAAGTGTCCTGTCGCGGGTGGAACAGGCCAAGCAACGGCTTGACCGGGCGCTCGCTGCGCGCGGGTGATGGCCGATGGTTTGAGCGTGTTGCCAACGGTAAGCATGCCAGCCTATAAGACCGCTCCTTCGCTTCACCCCCCTTGCGAAGGTTCAAGAAGAGTCGGAGCGTAGCGCAGCCCGGTAGCGCACTTGTCTGGGGGACAAGGGGTCGTGGGTTCGAATCCCGCCGCTCCGACCATTCTTCTTTTCCTCGTATCAGACCTGATCCAGAGCCTGCTCCAGATCGGCCCACAGATCATCGGCATCCTCCAGTCCTATGGAGAGGCGCAGCAGCGCCCCTTCCGCCTTCCATGGTACGGCGGTGCGCTTTATCTGCCGGTCGCAAGACAGGGCGAGACTTTCATAGCCGCCCCACGAAAACCCGATGCCGAACAGTTTGAGGCTGTCGATGATGGCTTCGCCCTCGCGCGGGCCGATGCCCTTGAGCACGAAGGCAAAGCAGCCCGCCGCGCCGGAGAAGTCGCGCGTGTAGAGTGCATGGTCGGGGTGGGACGGCAATCCCGGGTGCAGCACGCGGCTTACCTTCGGATGCTCTTCGAGCCGCCGTGCGATGTCCAGCGATGCCGAGTGCGCCCGGTCCAGCCGCAGGGGGAGGGTGCGCAACCCCCTCAACGCCAGGAAAGCGTCATCAGGCGAGACATGCAGCCCATAGAGCTTTTCGCGCTCCGCGAGCGTCCTGGCGGCGTCCCCGCGCGCGGTGACCGCACCCATCAGGAAATCGGAATGCCCGCCGACATATTTGGTGAGCGCCTGCGCTGCGTAGTCGACGCCCATCTCCAGCGGGTTCATCAGCATGCCCGCCGTCCAGGTGTCATCAATGATGGTGGGAATGCCGGCGGCGCGCGCGGCGGCCGCGATGGCCGGAACGTCCTGAATCTCGAACGTCAGGGAACCAGGTGATTCCAATGCTATAAGGGCGGTACTGGATGTGATGAGCGAGGATATCCCCGCCCCGATACGCGGATCGTAATAGACCGGCTTCACGCCCAGTCGGGGCAGTTCCTCATCACAGAAGCGGCGGACCGGTCCGTAAACCCCGTCGCTGATCAGCGCTTCGCCGGGGCCCTTGAGCGCAGTACGTATCGCCAGCACCACCGCTGCCAGGCCGGAAGGCGCGAGTGCGCAGTGGTCCGCGCCGTAAAGACCGCGAATCGCGTCACGAAGCTCGGCATTGGGAGCGATGCCACCGCGGCCATAATGCCGCCGCGTACCGGTGGGTTCATAGAGCTCCGAGGTGGAAGGAGCCAGCACTGTGGACGCGCGCTTGATGGCCGGATTGACGAGCCCGTCACCCTCGTGGCTGCGTCCGGAGTGGATGATGCGCGTATCGCGTTTCATGTCGACGCTGGCGCTCCTCTTCGCTAAACCCGTATTCTGACAGCCTTTAGGGCGAGGCGCACCATGACGCCAACAGCTTTCTTCGACTTTCTGATGCCGCGCCGCATGGCGCGCGCTGCTACCGCATTCGCGCTCGGTTTCTCTGTCTCGCAAAGCCAGTTCGCGGAGCTGGGCACGCAGATGTACGAAATCCGCGAGCGCGGCACACTGCGATGCGGCATCGACACCGGCTTGCAGGGTTTTGCGCGCCAGGACGAGGAGGGCAACTGGAGCGGGTTCGAGGTCGACCTGTGCCGGGCCTATGCCGCGGCGTTTCTTGGCAGTGCAGAGCGTCATCGGCTGGTTCCCCTTACCACCCAGGAGCGGCTGGAGGCGCTGGCGTCAGGAGAGGTCGACATTCTCCTTAGAAACACAACCTGGACGCTGTCACGTGATGCCGAAGACCGGTTCTCGTTTGCCGGCGTATATTATTATGACGGGCAGGGCTTCCTGGTGCCTCGCGATCTCGGCGTCACCAGCGCTCACGAGCTCGACGGCGCGCGCATCTGCGTGCAGCGCAATACAACGACCGCGCTCAACCTGGTTGATTATGCGCAGAGCCATGACCTGACCTTCACGCTGGTGGAGGTGGCCACCGTCAGGGCCGGGATCACCGCCTATGGCCGCGGCCAGTGTGATGCCCTGAGCAATGATCTGTCTGCGCTCGCAGGCACGCGCATGACGCTCTCCGAGCCGGATGCGCATGTCATCCTCGGCGATGTCATCTCCAAGGAACCCTTGAGCCCGGTCGTCGCGTCCCGGGACCAGAAATTTGCTGACGCCGTGCGCTGGGTGCTGCATGCACTGATCGCCGCGGAGGAATTTGGCATCACGGCAGCCAACGCCGCCGAACGCGCGGGCAGCTCCAACAGTGCCGAAGTGCGCCGTCTTCTGGGTGCCGAGGGCGCGCTGGCAGAGGGCCTCTTCCTGGATGCGGAATTCGCTCTGAGGGCGATCGAGGCGGGCGGCAATTACGGCGAGATATTCGAGCGCAATCTAGGCGCGGCCTCCGGCCTCAATCTGCGCCGGGGTATCAACGCCCAGTGGACGGATGGCGGGCTGATGTACTCCCCGCCCTTCAGATAGTCACTCGTGACGGAGGAGCGCCACGCTGCGGCTCTGGCGATCGCATCGCTATACGAACGCCATGCAGCAGGTTGGGACGAAGACCGGCGCCAGTCGCGCCCGCCCGGCGAGAACAGATGGATCAACAGGTTTGCGGCCCTCGTTGCCGACAGGGGTCATGTCCTTGATCTGGGGTGCGGGTCTGGTGAGCCAATCGCGCGCGATCTGATAGCTGCCGGGCTAAGCGTCACAGGTGTAGATGTGTCACCTGCCCTGACAGCTCTATGCGTCAAGCGATTTCCTGACCAGACTTGGCAGGTTGCAGACATGCGCCAGCTCGCTCTGGGGCGCCGGTTTGACGGTCTGGTGGCATGGCATAGTCTGTTCCATCTGCCGCCGGATGATCAGGCGGCGATGTTTCCTGTCTTCGCGCGCCACCTCGCGCCGGGCGCGCCGCTCATGTTCACCAGCGGATCAGCGCGTGATGTCACGATAGGGGAATGGCGCGGGGAGCCGCTTTATCACGCGAGCCTTGCCCCGGCGGAGTATGAAGCCCTGCTGGAGAGCAACGCCTTCACCGGTATCGAGTGCGCGACGAATGAACAGAGCTGCGGCGGGGCGACCATCTGGCTTGCAAGGCGCGCCTAGCCCTTCACCCAGGGCGGCAGGGGCAGGCCCTTCTCCTTGAGAAATTCCGGGTTGTAGAGCTTGGACTGATAGCGCGCGCCGTGATCGCACAATATGGTCACGATGGTGTGGCCCGGTCCCAGCTTGCGGGCAAGCCTTATGGCACCGGCAATATTGATCCCCGCCGAACCGCCCAGGCACAGCCCTTCGTGCTGGACCAGATGATAGAGTATCTCCAGCGCCTCATCGTCCGGAATGCGGAAGGCATGGTCCACCGGTGCGCCTTCCAGATTGGCGGTGATCCGGCTCTGGCCGATGCCTTCCGTGATGGAATTGCCCTCGGCCTTGAGTTCGCCATGGGCGTAGTAGCCGTAGAGTGCCGCGCCGCCGGGGTCCGCGAGCGCGATCTGGACCTTTTCGCTCCTGGACTTGAGATACATGCCGACGCCGGCCAGCGTGCCGCCGGACCCGACAGCCGCAACGAAACCGTCAATCCTGCCGTCTGTCTGATCCCAGATCTCCGGCCCTGTGGTGTCGAAATGAGCCTGCCGGTTGGCGACATTATCGAACTGGTTGGCCCAGATGGCGCCGTTCGGCTCGCGGGCGTTCAGCTCCTCGGCCAGCCGTCCGGAATAGCGCGCATAATGGTTGGGATTGGCGTAAGGGACGGCGTCGACCTCGATCAGCTCGGCACCTGCCAGCAGTATCGCATCGCGCTTTTCCTTTGACTGGGTGCGCGGGAAAACGATGACCGTGCGATAACCCAGCGCCGAAGCCACCATGGCAAGCCCGATACCGGTATTGCCGGCAGTGCCTTCCACTATCGTGCCGCCAGGTTTCAGCGCCCCGCTCTTTTCGGCCGAACGGATAATTCCGAGCGCCGCACGGTCCTTTACTGATCCGCCGGGGTTGAGAAATTCCGCCTTGCCGAGAATTTCGCAACCCGTCGCCTCGCTGGCCGCGTTCAGCCGCAATAGCGGCGTGTTGCCGATGAGATCGATGACAGAGCGCGCCGGCTGATAGTCTGACATGACAGGGATCCTTCAAGAGCTTTCCCCTTTCTGGCTACCGCTCTGGCTGATCCGGTCAAGCGCAAAGCGCGTAGAGATAACCGGAACACCAATAGGAGTTTTGCTAAGTGCCTGCCTTGGACGAATCCTTCCTGCTTGATTGCGCGGCCGGGACCGGCCCTGCCGCAGTCCGGTTGCTCGTCGAATGCCAGACCGCGCTTAACCGCGATGCGGCCGCAGGTTTCCAGGCAGTCGAGGCCGGACTTGGCGGTCTGCTGGCGGGCCTGCCCGCTGCCCCGATGCCACAGGATGCGCTGGACGCTGTCCTGGCCCGCGCGGCCGCGCCCGCGGAGGATGTTCCACCCGACCAGACGGTTGATCCGGCAACTGGCCTGCCCCGCGTGCTGAGTGGCTATCTGGAACGGTCGCATACAGGCGAACTCGACTGGTCGCGCCGTTTGGGAGGTGTCAGGGAAATCGTTCTCGATGCGGTGAGTGACGCAACGGTTGAGGCCAGCCTGGTGCTGTTGCAGCCTGGAAGCTCCATTCCGCACCATGATCATCGCGCCGAAGAACTGACGCTCGTGCTGTCGGGAGCCTTTCATGACGGTCACGCGTTGTACCGGAAAGGCGACCTTTGCAGCGCGGCGCCCGGGATGCGCCACCGTCCGGCGGTTCAGGGCGACGTGCCCTGCATATGCCTGACGGTCAGCATGGGTGAATGGAAGCCGGTCAATCCGCTTTACGGCTGGGCAGACCGTCTTACCCGCCCGTCCCGGCGGCGCCGGGAATCGTGACCCGCAAGCCCTTGATGAAAACGGAGCAAGTCTGATGAAAATCCTGGTCCTGGCTGCCGGCGTGCTTTCTCTGGCCGCGTTTTCCGGCGTCAGCGATGCGGCCATGCCGTCCGATCCGCGCGGTGGCGAAACCATTCGTTTCAACGTCTACCGGGGCAATAGCGATTTCGGGACGCACCAGATCCGTTTTACCCGCGATGGTGAAGAACTGGTGGCAGAAGTGTCCATCCGCCTGCGTGCCGGCTTCGGTCCCGTGACGGTGTTCCGCTACGAACACGACTCGGTGGAACGGTGGCGCGATGGGCAGCTGGTGGCGCTGGAAGGCGAAACGCTGAAAGACGGTAGCCGCTTCGCGGTCGAAGCCGTACGCAGCGGGGGAGAGGTGGTCAGTGAGGGCGTGTTGCCTGAAGGTGATCAGCATAGCGAAACCTTCCCGCTGGACATTATCCCGTCCTCCCACTGGCGGGGCTATGAGGAGGACCTGAGCAAGATCCTCAATACGGAGCATGGCGACGCCATGGAGGTGCGGATCACCGATCTGGGCTTCGATCAGATCGAGGCTGATGGCGGCATGATACAGGCGCGCCGCATCCGTCTTGAAGGCACGCTGACCGTTGACCTTTGGTACGATGAGAATGGCTACTGGGCAGGCTGTGAGTTTGAAGCGCGCGGCCAGCGCATACGGTATGTCCGCCAGGGCAATCCGGCCGCCTGATGCCCGCGCTGCGGCTCGTCCTTGGTGATCAGCTGACCCGTCATATCAGTGCGCTTCAGGGCGCACGCAAGGATGACGTGATCCTGATGGCCGAGGTGCAGGCCGAGGCCTCCTACGTGCCCCACCACCGCAAGAAGATCGTCTTCGTGTTTTCCGCGATGCGGCATTTTGCCGAAGCGCTGCGGGGTGAAGGGCTCAATGTCCGCTATGTGCGGCTGGAAGATGCCGGCAACACGCATAGCCTTGAGGGCGAAGTGGCCCGCGCGCTGGGCGATGAGCCGGGTCTTGACCGCATCGTGCATACCGAGCCGGGCGAATACCGGCTGATGGAGATCATGCGCGAATGGCCGGACAGGTTTGCATTGCCTGTGGAGATGCGCGCCGACGACCGTTTCCTATGCTCGCATGAACGCTTCGCGCGCTGGGCAAGCGGCAAGCAGCGCCTGACCATGGAGTATTTTTACCGCGAGATGCGCCGGGAAACTGGCCTTCTCATGGATGGGGACCAGCCTGAAGGCGGGCAGTGGAATTTCGACGCCGAGAACCGTAAGGCCTTGCCCGCGGGAACCCTGCTGCCGGGGCGCACATGGGTAGAACCTGACGCCATAACCCGGGATGTCATGACTCTCGTCGAAGAGCGTTTCCGGGACGGTTTTGGCGATATCGAGCCGTTCGGCTATGCGGTGACCCGCAGGGATGCGCTGAAACAGCTCGACTGGTTCATCGAAAACGCCCTGCCGGCGTTCGGTGATTATCAGGATGCCTTGCAGAACGGAGAGCCGTTCCTCTTCCACTCGGTGCTGTCGCTCTACCTCAATTGCGGCTTGCTGGAACCGCTCGAGGTCTGCCGGCGGGCGGAATCTGCCTGGCAGGCGGGCAGGGCACCACTCAACGCGGTTGAGGGCTTCATCCGCCAGATCATAGGCTGGCGCGAATACGTGCGCGGCATCTACTGGCAATTCATGCCGGAATACCTCGAACGCAACGCGCTGGCCGCCCACCGGCCGTTGCCGGACTTCTACTGGACGGCTGACACGGACATGGCGTGCATCGCCGATGTGGTAACCAGCACACGCAAGCACGCCTACGCCCACCATATCCAGCGGTTGATGGTGACGGGCAATTTCGCGCTTCTGGCCGGGATCGATCCAAGGGCCGTCAATGCATGGTATCTGGCCGTCTATGCCGATGCCTATGAATGGGTGGAGGCGCCCAACACCCATGGCATGGCGCTGTATGCCGATGGCGGCATCATGGCGACCAAACCTTATGCGGCCAGCGGCGCCTATATCGACCGGATGAGCGATCATTGCAGCGGTTGCCGCTATGACGTGAACGCCAAGTCCGGCGAAAAGGCCTGCCCGTTCAACTACCTCTACTGGAACTTCATGATGGAGAATGAGGCGAGGCTGAAGGGTAACAGGCGGCTTGGGCCCATCCTGTCCAACCTCAACCGCTTCAGTGACGCCCGTCGCCAGGAAATACGCGACGACACCAATCGCTTCTTCGAATCCATCGGCATCGCCCGGACGCAAAGGAAGGCCTCATGAGCCCGCGCACCATGACACCGGCAGACGGCATCGCCTGGGTAACCGGGGGAAGCTCCGGTATCGGGGCGGCGCTGGCCAAGCGTCTGGCCGGACAGGGGTGGACCGTGGTCATCTCCGCACGCAGCGCCGGAAAGCTGAAACGGATTGCCGAAGCCTATACCGGAAAAGGGCGTATCATCGCGCACGCGGTCGACCTCACCGACGCGCGCGGCGTGGAGGAAGCAGTGGGCGAGATCGAGGCGACTTGCGGCCCGGTAGCTCTGGCTGTGCTCAACGCCGGGATTTATGTGCCCATCCATGCGGAAAAGCCCGCATTTGAAGACTACCGCAAGACGTTTGAGGTAAATCTGTCCGGCACGGCCGCCTGTCTGTGCGCCCTGACGCCACGCATGAGCGCCCGCAAGGCCGGCCAGATCGCCATCGTATCGTCGGCGACGGCGTTTGGCGGCATGCCCACCGCGTCGGCCTATGGCGCGAGCAAGGCCGCTCTGGTCAACATGGCGGCCTGCCTGCGCATCGAACTGCACCGCCATGGCGTACTGTGTCAGGTCATCACGCCGGGCTTTGTGGAGACGCCCGCGCAGGACGACAATGCCTTCCCGAAACCCTTCATGGTGAGCGCAGAAACGGCCGCAAGGCGCATCGCCTCGGGCCTTAAGTCAAAACGCTTCGAGATCACCTTCCCGCGCCGCTTCACCTGGGCGCTCAAAGCCATCTATGCGCTGCCCTATGGCTGGTCTCTGGGGCTGATCCGCAAGCAGACCGGCTGGGACAAGCCGGTCTGACAATTCAGCCTAGCGCTGGAGAATGAACTGGCCGACATCAATGCGGCCGGTACGGAAGCCCGCCTCGCAATAGGCCAGATAGAACTCCCACATGCGCCGGAACCGCAGATCAAAGCCCATTGGTTCGATCTGTGGCCAGGCGGTCTGGAAACGCTCCATCCATTGCGCCAGCGTATCAGCATAATCAACGCCGAACATCTCGGCTGTGACGGGCCTCAGCTCTGCCTTGCCGAACTCGCTCTGCAGCCGTTCGACACTGGGAAGGATGCCGCCGGGGAAGATGTAGCGCTGGATGAAGTCCGTCCGCTTGCGGTAGCTGTCAAACAGGTCATCGCGGATGGTGATGATCTGCAGGCCGGCCTTGCCGCCGGGTTTCAGGCATTCGCGTACCTTGGCGAAGTAGGACGGCCAGTATTCCTCGCCGACCGCCTCGAACATCTCGATGGAGGCGACGGCGTCATAGGTCCCCGTCTCGTCGCGGTAGTCCTGCAGCTTGATCTCGACCTTTCCCGACAGCCCGGCGCGTTCCATGCGCCGAAGGGCATAGTCGCGCTGTGAGGGTGACAGGGTCAGGCAGGTAACCTCGGCGCCGATCTCGCCGGCGGCGTATTCGGCAAATCCGCCCCAGCCGCAGCCAATCTCGAGCACATGCATGCCCCGCTCCAGGCCGATGAGGCGGGCGAGGCTGGCGTATTTTTCCTTCTGAGCCGCTTCGAGGCCGAGGTCCGGTGCGCTGAATCGAGCGGCCGAATAGGTCATCGAGGGATCGAGCCACAGTTCGTAGAAGGCATTGCCGAGATCGTAATGCGCCTCGATATTCTTTCTGGCCTGAGACCGGGTATTGGCCCGCATCCGGTGCCAGACCCAATGGACAAGGCGGGTGAGGGGGCCGCCTTTCTCGATATCATTTATCTTGTCGAGGTTTGCAGAAAATACCTCCAGTACCTTGGCAAGGTCGGGCGTGGTCCACTGTCCGGCCATGTACGCTTCGGCAAAGCCCACATCACCGCCTGCAAAGACACGGCGCACCATCGCGTAGTCGCGCACTTCCATCACCGCGTCCGCGCCTGCCTCATGGCCCTGGAAGCGCAGGCTGCGGCCGTCCGGGAGCACCACGGTCAGGGAGCCAGTGCCGAACTTGAGCAGCAGCGTCAGTCCGGCCTTGAACAGACGTGGCACCCCCTGCAGGCGCGCAATGGTATCGCGGCAGGCCTGACGCGGGGCGTCCAGAGTGGAAAAAGCTGCATCGGTCATGCGGGACTACCCTTCCGGCTGACAGCCGGTCCAATTCTACGACTATTAGGGTTTACGTTCAAACTGTGCGGATGGATGCACGGGCCCATCGATAACTGTGTCGTCGGCGGGCGGCGCAGGCCTGCGGTGATAGCGTGCGCCCCGAACCAGCAGGCGCAGGGCTTCCCAATGGATCGCGCAAATCGTCTGCAGCGTCGAAAAGGGCTGGCCGGCGAAGAGCCGCAACAGGCTTGCCGTCGACAAGACCCGCGCCCGTATTTGCAGGGTCGCCAGGAAGTCCTTTCCGCTCTCCTCCACCTTGTTGATCACCAGCGAGAGCTGGTCATCCCCATCGCGCAAGGTGAAGTCATAGCGGCCGGACACCGGGAAGAAGGGTGAGACATGGAAGCGCTTTTGCGCGCTGTGCCGGGCCGGCGTGCCGGGCTCGAGGGGCGCCACATACGCATGGGCGTCACCGAAGGTATTGTGAACCTGGTAGATCACCGCGATGGTGTTCCCGTCGGCATCGTCCGCCAGGTAGAGCGAAATCGGGTTGAAGACATAACCGAGCACACGGGGGGAACACAGCAGGCGGATGCGGGCCACCCCCTCATGGACGCCTGCAGCTGACAGGCGCGCCAGCACCCAGTCCTTCAGCGCGGAGCCGTCACGGGGCCCGTGGTCTCGTTGGCGGAAGCTGAACAGGTTGAACCGCTCGACCGAAAACAGGCGCGACAGCCGGCCAGCCGCGCCAAGCTGGTCCAGATCCAGCATCATCATGGCCACAGGATATCGAAAGCGGTGCACGAAAGGCCCGCTGCGTTCATGCACGGTGTGACCGAGAAAAAGCCGGGCAGGCGGCGTCATCATCACTCCGCTGGCAAGGCGTGAACATCTGCCAGGCTGATGCCCGGGCGCGTGCCCCACTCGCCGCCACTGACATCGCCTTCCGCGAATGCCCACGGAATGGCACCGCCCAGACGCAAGGCAACACGCAGTCCGGACCGCAGCCCGTCTTCATGGAAACCATAGCCCAGCCAGGCGCCGGCGAACCACGTATTTCGAACGCCCTGGATGCGGTTGAATATGCGCTGCGCGGCGAGGCCAGCCGGCGTGAATTGCGGATGATCGTAGCTGTAACGGCCAAGCACCTTGGCAGGATCCGGCTCGCGGGCCGGGTTCAGCGTCACCAGCAACGGCGCGGAACGGTCGATGTGCTGCAAGCGGTTCATGTCGTAGGTGACCGCCGCTTCGCCGGTCTCGCCGTCGCGCATGTAGCACCACGCCGCCCGGGCGCCCTTTCGGCGAGGCAGGAAGTTCTCGTCGCGGTGGAGAACGGCGCTGTTGCCCGAATAGGGGATCGCGCCCAGCAGTTCGCTTTCATCGGCGTCTGCGTCAGACAAGAGTGCCAGTGCCTCGCTGGAATGGCAGGCCAGGATAACCTCGTCGAAGCGCTCCGCCCTGCCGTCAGTATCAACCACGCGCACGCCGCCGGTGCGAAGCCGCGTGACGCTGACAGCGCCGGGGTATCGTTCGACGCCCGAGCCTTCCAGGTCACGCCACATCGCCGACACATAGGCCTGGCTGCCGCCCTTTACCGTTTCCCATTTGGGGCGCCGGGCGTTGACGAGGCGGTGGTTTTTGAAAAATCTCACGAAGGCTTCCGCAGGATAAGCTTCCATGTCACCTTCGCTGGCGGACCATATCGCTGCACCCATCGGCAGCAGGTACTGGCTTCTGAAGGCTGAACCGAACCCGAAAACATCAAGGTACTGTCCCAGCGACAGGCCTGTGAGCACGCCCGCCTGCAGGTCTTCCACCGCCCGCCGGTTGAAGCGCAGCACATCGCGCAGCATCTCCAGAAAGGACAGTCTGAGCAGGTTTGATGGTTGGGCAAAAAGCCCACCCAGCCCGTTTGAAGACCACTCGCATCCACCATCCAGGCTGAACCCGAAGCTCATGTCCGTCTGCTGGGTGCTGACGCCCAGATGCTCAAAGAGCTGGGTCAGGTTGGGATAGTTCAGACGGTTGAACACAATGAAGCCGGTATCGACCGGCGTGGGGACCCCGGCATGGTCCACGACCACGGTGTTGGCGTGACCGCCAAGGCGCTGGTCCTTTTCGTAGAGCACGACGTCATGGAATCCACGCAGCGCCCAGGCAGCGCCCAGCCCGGCAATCCCGGCGCCAATGACGGCGATGCGGGCGGGTCGTGTCAACAGCGGTTCTATCGTGCTCATGCAGCTTCCTTGAGGCTCGAAAAGGCGGCGAGTGCGCGCTCACGCGCGGCAGAGTGATCTATAATCGGCCGAGGGTAGGTCTTGCCCAGGACAATCCCGGCACGTGCCAGCTCGAAGGCGGGGGCCGTCCATGGTTCATGAATGTATCGTGTGGCCAGGTCTTTCAGCTCTGGCACCCATGTGCGCACATACTCGCCGTCCTCGTCGAACTTGGTGCCCTGGGTGACGGGGTTGAAGATTCTGAAATAGGGGGCGGCGTCAGCACCCGATCCGGCAACCCATTGCCAGCTGGCAGCATTATTGGCGAGGTCGGCATCAACGAGCGTATCCCAGAACCATTCCTCGCCACGGCGCCAGTCGATCAGCAGATGCTTGGTGAGGAAGGACGCAACGATCATGCGCACGCGATTGTGCATCCAGCCGGTCTGCCAGAGCTGGCGCATGCCTGCGTCCACGATGGGATAGCCGGTCTGGCCGGTCTTCCAGCTGGTGAAGTGGCCTTCATCAAACTTCCACGGAAAGGCGTTGAATTTCGGTTGGAAATTGGATTCCGGCAAGTCTTCGAAATGGTAGAGCAGGTTGTAGGAAAACTCGCGCCAGCCGATCTCCTTGAGAAAGGTTTCCCGCCCCTTCCCAGCAGGCACCACCTTGACGGCATGGGCCCAGACCTGGCGCGGCGAGATTTCGCCAAAATGCAAATGCGGCGACAGCCGCGATGTGCCGTCCACGCCTGGCACGTTGCGAGTTTCGGCATAGTCGCGCGCGACATCGTCGCAAAACGCTTCGAGCCGGCTCCAGGCGCCGGCTTCACCGGGGGTCCATACGGGTGCAAAGCCCGTTGCCCAGTCGGGCTTTGACGGCAGCAGGTTCCAGCTGGACAGCGCATCACTGTGCAGTCCGCCCGACGCATCGGAAAGTGCGGCCGGCGCCGGCAAAGGCACCATGTCATCGCAATGGGGCGACAGGGCGCGGAAATAGGGGGAGTAGACGCGGAACGGCCCGCCATCCTTTGTCCGCAGGTGCCAGGGCTCCAGGAGGAGCGACCCGTTGGAGCTTTCAACCGTAACCCCGGATTCCTTGAGCGCATTCCTGATCCGAGTGTCGCGCTTGCGGGCGCCCGGCTCATAGCACCGGTTCCAGTAGACCGATGATGCGCCCAGCTCCTCCGCCAGCCCCGTGATGACGGGGAAGGCATCACCGCGGCGCAGTATCAGGCGCGCGCCCAGCGCCTGCAGGGAGGCGGAAAGCGACGCCAGGCTGTGATGAAGCCACCAGCGCGATGCGCCGCCCCTCATCCATTTGCCAGCGTTTTCATCATCCAGCACGTACACACACACCAGAGGCGCGCCGGAGCTGGCTGCGTCCAGGAGTGCAGGATTGTCAGCTGTTCGAAGGTCCTGACGGAACCAGACGAGTGCGGGAGGTAATCGGGAGGTGGACACGTTGGAAATCGCCGCAGTGCAAGGATGACTGGAATGCCTATGTCAGTTATTACGAACGCAACCGGGGCGCGGATCAGGACAAACTTGTCGCGCTGCACCTGCAAGGAAAGACGAACCGCCCATGACTGCTCCAAATGCCGTTGTCACGCTCGCGCGCGGACCTCATCCAGCCTTCGAGATCGGCAATACCCGCCCGCTGACTTTCATCGCGGGGCCTTGCCAGCTGGAAAGCCGCCAGCACGGGCTGGAAGTGTCGGCCATGCTCAAGGAGATCGGTGACCGTCTCGGCTGCCAGATCATCTACAAGACGTCATTCGACAAGGCCAACCGCACCAGCGCGAATGCCCAGCGCGGGATCGGGCTTGAAGATTCGCTGCCGATCTTTGCCGAGATACGCGAGACAACCGGGCTGCCCGTACTGACGGACATTCATACCGCCGAACAGTGTGCGATTGCCGCGCAGGCCGTCGACGTCCTGCAGATACCGGCCTTCCTGTGCCGCCAGACCGATCTGCTGATCGCCGCGGCGCATACCGGCAAGGCCATCAACGTTAAGAAAGGCCAGTTCCTGGCGCCCTGGGACATGACGAATGTCGTGAACAAGATCACCAGCGCCGGAAACCCGAACGTGCTGGCCTGCGAGCGCGGCGTGAGCTTTGGCTACAACACGCTCGTTTCTGACATGCGGGCGCTTCCCATCATGGCGCGGATCGGCTGTCCGGTCGTGTTCGATGCCACCCACTCCGTCCAGCAGCCGGGCGGGCAGGGTGGCTCGTCGGGCGGCCAGCGCGAGTTCGTGCCCTATCTCGCCCGCGCAGCGGTATCGATCGGGGTGGCCGCGGTCTTCATGGAAACCCACCCGGATCCCGACAACGCGCCCTCTGACGGACCCAACATGATCCCGCTGAAGCATTTCGAGGCCATTGCCCGCGATCTGCTGGAGTTCGACCGGATGGCCAAGGCCAATCCTGTGGCGGCGCTTTAGGCGCGCCATGCAGCGTCAGGAAGCCTCCATCCTGCTCGGGGCCATCAACGGCAAGCGCGCGCTGGTGGTCGGCGACGTGTTGCTGGACTCCTTCGTCTACGGTGAGGTGAAGCGCATCTCCCGGGAAGCGCCGGTTCCGATCCTGTCAGAGTCCCGGCGGGAGCAGATGCTTGGCGGCGCCGGCAATCTCGTCCGCAACCTTATCAGCCTTGGCGGTATCGCCCGTGCCGTCAGCGTTGCCGGCGATGATGCACCGGGCGACGCAGCCGGACAGTTGCTTGCCGACTGCGGCACCGCCGCCTGCACGCTGGTACGCGAGGCCGGCCGCAAGACGCCCACCAAGACGCGCTACGTGTCTGGCGGCCAGCAGATGTTCTGTGTCGACAGCGATCCCGATACTGCCATCAGCGGGCAGACCGAACACGCCGTTCTGACAGCAGTGGCACAAGGGCTTGCTGATTGTGATGTCATGGTGCTGTCCGATTACGGCCGCGGGATGCTGACGCCGGATGTGTGCCGTGCCGTGATTGCTCTGGCGGGCAAGGCGGGAAAGCCGGTATGTGTGGACCCACGCGGCGCCGATTACTCGCGGTATGACGGCGCTTTCCTGATCAAGCCGAATGCGCAGGAACTCGCCGACGAGGTGGGGCTGCCCGTCAACACCGATGCCAATGTCGAGGCGGCTCTTGCGGCGCTGAAGGGCCGGCTTGCCGCGACGTCCGCCCTGATTGTGACGCGCGGGGGCTCCGGCATGAGTCTCATCGAGAACGGCAGGGTTCTCCATCATCGCGCGCGTCCGCGCTCGGTCTATGACGTATCCGGCGCGGGGGATACCGCGCTTGCAGCCCTGGCGCTGGGCGTTGCCGCGGGCCTGCCACTGATCGACGCGATGGCGCTGGCCGATCTCGCGGCGGGCACGGCCGTCGGCAAGGCGGGCACCGCGACCGTGTCGCCCGAGGAATTGCTGGATGCCGCCATTCCGGGCGCCGGCGATGCGGACTGGCGCGTGCTGGACCGGGAGCAGGCGGCTGCCACGGTTCAGTCATGGCATCGCGATGGGCTGAAGGTCGGCTTTACCAATGGCTGTTTCGACATTCTCCACCCTGGCCATCTTGCCTCCCTGCGGCACGCCCGTTCGGTATGCGACCGCCTGGTGGTGGGCCTGAACAGCGATGCGTCTGTGACGCGCCTGAAGGGCGAAGGGCGGCCGGTAAATCCGGCGGCCCACCGGGCTGCGATGCTGGCTGCGCTTGAAAGCGTCGACCGGGTGGTGGTGTTCGAGGAGGATACGCCAGAGGCGCTGATCCAGGCCATCGCGCCGGACGTTCTGGTGAAGGGTGCCGATTACAAGCCGGATGATTTGCCCGGCGCAGCCTTCGTCAAGGCACGCGGCGGCGAGGTGGTCATTGCTCCGCTGCAACCCGGCTTCTCGACAACTGCGCTGGTTGAAAAGATGAAACAGCGCAGCGGTTAACCAGCGCTTTTTAATCTACCGGACGAACCTCGATCACCTGAATTTCCTCTGCCTCCGGCAAGTCCGGCGCCCAGCGGCGCTCCTCGGCCAGCGTGTCGGCGAGGATTGCGGCACGGCGTGTCACATCCGCTTCCAGATCTGCATAGAAGAGGTTGAAGGGCGGCACGCGCCGGATCTCCACCAGCCGGGACGGACGGCGCAGCGTCCGCGAGCGCGGCTGATCGACGAACAGCAGGCCGTTCTGGCATTGCGCGCCGGTCTGGCTGGACAGGGGCGAGGGCCGCTCGCCCAGTTCAAGCCCCTCTGCCGCCGCGCCGCCGCGGTGCAGCCGTGCCGGCGCGTAATCTTCCGAAGTGGTCCAAAGCAGCGGGTTCACACAGGCCAGTTCCCGACCCGGCGTCTGCCCCAGCCGTCCGGCTTCGATCCAGAGCGTGCTGCGTTCGGTGATGGCCTCGATGCGGGCCGTCTCGTCACTGCGCACCGGGTTGAACGTCACCACGCAGCGCGTGTCTGAAGGCGCGGCGCACAAGGGCACGCTGGCCAGCGGCCCGTCAAACAGGTCTGCGGCCACGGGGGCCTCGAGAATGTAGGCAGCGACAAGGCGCGCGGTGAGCGCCTCGTCGGGCGCGATGACATCAAGCAGGAGGCCGGTGACATGGCCGCCACCCTGTCCGGCCCCGACCAGAATGACCGGGCGTTCATCGCCGATATCGGTCAGAAACTGCGTGAATGCCGACCGTACATCGCTATAGGCCAGCAGGCGTGCCTGCAGGGAATCCTCGCGATTGTTCATGTAGGCGTAGAGCGCCGCATGCCGGTAAAGCGGCGCAAATATTGCACCGGTATCGGCGAACGGGCCGGCATAGTTGGGCAGGTAAAGGCGTTCGAGGCGCTCCACATGGCTGCGCCGGTCCAGCGAGGCGTTCCAGTGCTCGCCGCCGGTATGGAGCGTGGGGTGCACGAAGAACACTGCCGGTTCATTGTCGTCCAGCGCGGCCAACATGGGACGCACCGCCCAGCTGGCAGAATCGGTATAATCGGGCGCCTGCGCCGGTTCATAGGTCTGGTAGGGCACGCCGGGATCAAGAAAGGTCTGATATATCTGGTCGCGCATCACCCAGCTGGCCACGCCAAGCAGAATGATGAAGAGGCCGCCCGCAATCGCAGACAGAAGCACGGGGGACCGCAAGGGCAGGCGCATCATGCTCATATGGTGTAAGTCCCTGTTGACCACGCCCCCTTTACCGCCAGCCGTGCTGGCAGTCCCGTGACAAGTTTGCCATCATCACCGCCGGCTGGGTAACCCCCTTGATCACGGGAGACTGATTTACGTGCTGCGCTGGCTTCGCAACAGCTTTCTGACCGGTGTCGTCGTGGCTACGCCCGTCACAGTAACCATCTGGCTGATATACATATTTGTCAGCTTTGTTGATTCCACCATCAAGCCGCTCATTCCAGATCGCTATAATCCGGAAACCTATCTGCCCTTCGCGCTTCCGGGCATGGGACTGATCATCGCCGTGCTGGCGCTGACGCTGCTCGGCGCCCTGGCAGCGAACTTCTTCGGCCGCACCCTGCTGGCCATCGGCGAGCGCGTGGTCAACGCGGTGCCGCTGATCCGCAATATCTACGGCGCGCTGAAACAGCTCGTCGAGACGGTGCTCGCCGGCCAGAACAATGCCTTCAAGGAGGTGGTGCTGGTCGAGTATCCGATGTCGGGCAGCTATGCTGTCGCCTTCGTCGCCTCCCACGGCAAGGGCGCGATCCGCCACCATGTCGGCAAGGGCAAGGACGAGGTGATCGGCGTGTTCGTGCCGACGACGCCCAACCCCACTTCCGGCTTCCTGCTTTTCATCCCGCGCTCCAAGGCGATACCGCTCGACATATCAATCGAGGAAGCGGCCAAGCTGATTATCTCGTTCGGTCTGGTCACGCCCGACCGTCTCCCCGAAGGCGCGCTGCCCGCAGGCGAGACCATCGATCACGCCGAATCCGAAGCCAAGGCCCGGGAAGCCGCGGGCGAACCCCCAAGGCAGAGTGACTAGGCCGAGCGGTTAGGCAGACCGCATCAGCCTGATGCCCTCATCGCGCTCGAAGAGGTAAAGCAGGGTGCGCAGTGCTTCGCCTGTCTCGCCCTCGAACGGGTTTTCACGCGCGGCGATGAGCTTGGCGTAATCGCTCGCCATGGGGAGCAGCCCCGCATGGGCGGCAAGATCTGCAAAGCGATAGTCCGGCAGGCCGGACTGGCGCAGGCCCAGCGGATCGCCGGAGCCTCTTAGCTTCCAGTCTTCCTCGGCGATGAAGAAGCCGTCATCGCTCTCGCGCATCACCTCCAGGCGGCGCTGCGCGGTCTCTCCCAGCTTGCCGTGATAGATCAGGAGGCAGGAGGAGGGCTTGTCGCCGCGCCCCACGCGGCCGCGCAGCTGGTGGAGTTGTGCAAGGCCGAAGCGCTCGGCATGCTCGATCACCATGATGGTGGCGTCCGGCGCATCGACGCCCACCTCGATCACGGTGGTGGCTACCAGAATATCGATCTCGCCTTTTCTGAACGCATTCGCGATCCGCTCCTTCTCCTTGCCCGGCATCCGCCCGTGCAACAGGCCGACGCGGGCGCGGAGCGCGTTGGAGAGCAGGAGATAGCGCTCCTCCGCCGCTGCGAGGTCGGAGATATCGCTCTCCTCCACCAGCGGGCAGACCCAGTAGGCGCGCTCGCCCTTGGCAACCGCCCGGCCCAGCCCTTCGATCACGTCATCCAGCCGCTCGCCCGGAATGACGCGCGTCGTCGGCGGGATGCGCCCTGCGGGCTTCTCATCAAGGCGCGAGACATCAAGATCGCCATAGACGGCCAAAGTCAGCGTGCGCGGGATGGGCGTCGCGCTCATCACCAGCGTATCGGGGGCGAGGCCTTTTTCCGCGAGGCGCTTACGGTCCGACACGCCAAAGCGGTGCTGCTCGTCAATCACCACGAGGCCGAGATCATGAAACTCCACTGCCTCCTGAAACAGGGCGTGGGTGCCGCATACCACATGGGCAGACCCGTCCGCGATTGCTCCGGCGATCTCGGCGCGGGCGCGCCCCTTGTCCCGGCCGGTCAGCGTGACCACGCGAATGCCTGCCGCCGCCAGCAGGGGCGTCAGCACGGCGGCATGCTGGCGCGCGAGGATTTCGGTCGGCGCCATCAGCGCCGTCTGCACGCCCGCCTCCGCCGCATGGGCCGCGCACAAGGCCGCCACGAAGGTCTTGCCCGAGCCGACATCACCGTGGATGAGGCGCATCATGCGCGTGGCCGCCTCCATGTCGGACTTCGCCGCCTCGAACGCGCGCATCTGCGCGCCTGTGGGCGTGAAGGACGCAGCCGCGATGACGGTGCGCACCTTCTCTCCCGATCCGGCAAGCGCGCGGCCCTTGCGGGCGCGGCGGCTGGCGCGGGCGAGCTTAAGGGCCAGCTGATGGGCCAAGAGTTCATCAAACGCGAGCCGGGTGCGGGCGGCATTGCCCGGCTCCAGATCAGCCGCGGAGCGCGGCGCATGCACGGCCTCAATAGCGGCCCTCCAGAGGGGCCAGGAGGCCGCTTCGGGTATTTCGGGGCCGCACCACTCCGGCAGGTCCGGCACGCGCTCCAGCGCGGCCCTGACGGCCTTTCTGGCGGTGTTGGCGGTCAGCCCTGCGGTAAGCGGATAGACGGGCTGGATGAGATCATCCGCGCTGATCTCGCCGGGTTTGGCGATCAGGTCAGGGTGGACGATCTGGATTTCAGAGCCGAACCGCTCCGCCTTGCCCGATACGATGCGCCGCTCGCCGGGCGGCAAGGTGCGCATCAGATAGTCCTTGCGGGCGTGGAAGAAGACGAGATGGAGGAATCCGCTCTCATCGCTCGCGCGCACCTTGTAGGGCTGTTTCAGAGTTGCACCCGGCACATGCGCCTCGATCATCACGTCCAGCGT
>ERZ869909.559-NODE-559-length-41331-cov-15.354487_pt1 | contig 41331 bp, 31 predicted proteins | sample MGYA00520892_ERZ869909 | MGnify/ENA primary metagenome ERZ869909 (study PRJEB32215, sample SAMEA104723947) | bioreactor metagenome | biome: bioreactor; feature: anaerobic bioreactor; material: water | place: China | collected 2015-03-12 ... | reverse complement strand
CTGCTGGCCTGGCCGGACTGCTGCTTCCGGTCGGAAACGGTGGTGCATCCGCGCACGCGCAACACCTTGGCGTTCGTGCCGGCTCAGTTCAACGAGCTGGAGGTGATGCCCAAGGAACGCGAGCTGATCGAGATCTGCAAGCAGGAGAAGGCGGAAGGTCGCAAGACCCTGGTCTATTCGGTCTACACCGGCACGCGCGACACCACGTCGCGCCTGAAGGTGCTGCTGGAGCAGGAGGGCTTCGAGGTGGCGGTACTGCGCGCGAGCGTGGATGCCTCCTGCCGGGAAGACTGGATCGCCGAGCAGCTGGACCGCGGCATCGACGTGCTCATAACCAATCCCGAGCTGGTGAAAACCGGCCTGGACCTGCTGGAGTTCCCGACCATCGTGTTCCTCCAGTCCGGCTACAACGTGTATTCGCTGCAGCAGGCCGCCCGGCGCTCATGGCGCATCGGCCAGAAGCAGCCGGTGCGCGTGGTCTACCTCGGCTACGCCAATTCCTCGCAGATGACCTGCCTGGGGTTGATGGCCAAGAAGATCATGGTCTCGCAGAGCACGTCGGGCGACGTGCCTGAATCGGGACTGGATGTCCTGAACCAGGATGGCGATTCGGTGGAGGTGGCACTGGCGCGGCAGTTGGTGCATTGAACGTTGCTGGATTTGGCGGCCCCTCCGTGGGCCGCCTCTTTTTACTCATTCCGAGTTGCGATAGAAATGAAGGACTCCAATGCCCTTTTCCGGTTGCCTCTTTGAGAGACTTCAGCCCAAGCAGCCAGTTAAAGACTGCCCGGCTCTGAGCGTGGGTCAAATTCTTCTGCGGACCGAGTCGATCTTCTCGTGATCCCCAAGGCTCCCCTTATCAGCTGCTGCGTACTTTGCGACCCGCTTGGCGTGATTTGCTAGCACCGTCCGCCCGCGACCGGGCGACCTCCGTTCGTATGCGATCTACGACGGACGCCAGGTCCCCTTCCACTTCGTGTTCCCAGTAGCGCAAGACCGTCCAGCCGAGCGCGCCAAGCGCGTTCTCCACCTCCCGATCACGCTGCTGATTACGTGCAATCTTCTCAGACCAGAACGATGCGTTGGTGGCCGGGGGCTTGTAGTGGTCTTGGCAACCGTGCCAAAAGCAGCCGTCGACAAACACCGCGATCTTGCAGCCGACGAAGGCCAAATCCGGCCGCCCCGGAACACTTGGACGCACCTTGTAACGCAGTCCGGCACGCCAGAGCGCGCGGCGCAGGACCATCTCCGGCCCCGTATCCGCCCCGCGGACGCGTGCCATCTGTTCCGACTTGGTCAGCGGGTCGAGTCTACGTTTTTTCTTGTGTTGCATCGCATCGACTTGGCGGCTTGAATCGGGTGCTGTCAGCGTACAAATCTTTACATTTGCGTTACATCCGGATAGGATGCCACGCGATAGGCATGAGGGTCAATCAATGGGCGATGTCGAACGAAAGACCGTGACGGTGAACCTGCGGTTCTCTCCAAGGATGAAGGAGTTGCTGCGGATCGCGGCCGAGAGGGAGCACCGGACACTGTCGAACATGATCGAGACGCTCGTGATCAATTACTGCGAAAGCAGGGGAATACCAGTGGAGCCGGGCGCGAAAGGCGCCTCCCGAGCAAAAAAGAGAACTACAACCACGACAAACGAGTGATTCACACGGCAGCCGTCAAGATGAAAAAGAAGTCCAATATGCGCATGGCCATAGATTTATTTTCGGGTTGCGGCGGCCTGACCCAGGGCCTCCGTGATGCGGGCTTCACCGTGGGCGCGGCCGTGGAGATAGATGCACTGGCCGCAGAAACGTATGCCGCCAATCACCCCGAGGTGAGGCTGTTCAATGCCGACATCCGCGACATCTCGGCTTCCGAGATCATGGACGCCTGCGGCATCGCGACGGGCGAACTCGACCTGCTGGCCGGCTGCCCCCCATGCCAGGGTTTTTCCCGCATCCGACTCAACAACAAGAGAGAGCGGATGGACGATCCCCGTAACCGGCTTATTGATGAGGTTCTCCGGGTGGTGGGCGAAATGCGGCCGAAAGTCGTGATGCTGGAGAATGTACCCAATCTCTCACGCTATACCCGCTATCTGGATTTCAAGAGGGATCTGCGCAAGCTTGGTTACGAAATCTCCGATCAGATCCTTGATGTCGCTGATTTCGGTGTGCCCCAGCGTCGCAAGCGACTCGTTGTCCTCGCGTCACGGCTGGGTCGAATCTCACACATCGAACCGGTGAAAAGGCGTAAAACAGTAAGAGATACGATCGGAAAGCTGCCGGATCATATCCTGAGAAATGACCATCTCCACCGCCTGGGTGAGCAGCGCAGCGAACGCGTGCGTCAGTTGATCAAGGCCATCCCGAAGGACGGCGGCAGCAGGACAGCCCTATCCCCCGGACTTGTCCTCAAATGCCACGAAAAGCAGGACGGGTTCTACGACGTCTACGGTCGTATGCGATGGGACGACGTTGCGCCCACCATCACCGGCGGCTGCATCAACCCCTCAAAGGGGCGGTTTCTTCATCCCACGGAAGACCGCGCCATCACCCTTCGCGAGGCAGCGCTCCTGCAGAGCTTTCCGCTTGGCTATGTGTTCTCGCTGCGCCGGGGCAAGTACGCCGCCGCAGAGATGATCGGGAATGCCCTCCCTCCGCTATTTTCGCGCATGCAGGCTGAGGCGATAAAGAGCCATTTGGCCGGGCAGTGACAGGCAACGACTCGGTGGCCGAATGTCAAAGAATGAAGAAATCATCGCGCTTGTCGATACGCTCAAGAACTTCGCCCCGGGCAAGCCGCTTAAGCACTACATAACTCACGCGACATTCCCCAGGTTCAAAAACATTGAGTCGGGAACACGGGTCGATTTCGAGTTCCCCCTCACCGCGCTTGTCGGCGCTAACGGGATCGGCAAGAGCTCGCTGCTACATGCGCTATGGGGGATGCCGTACGGACACTCCACGTCCAAATTTTGGTTCTCTACCGACTTAGATCCCATCGAGGATAGCAATAGGGACCCTCAGCGTTATTTCTACGGCTACTGGCACGAGGGCTTCGGCGGGGTTGTTGAAACTCGGAAAGCACGTATCGGGAAAAAGCAGGACTATTGGGAGCCATACCGTTGGAGCAAGAGCGACGGAATGGCTCCCATGCCAGAGGGTGACTTCGAGGGGAAGGCAAAGGATCGCTGGAATCCTGTTCGAAGAAAGGTCGTCTACATCAATTTCAGGGCGTTGTTTGGTTCCTTCGACCGCTACTTTTACTTCGATGACGACCTTGGCGGAGGAAACAAGCGCGATGTGATGCTGCGAGCGGCGCGTCGACTCAAGACGGTGAAGGATGATATCAAGCAGTCGTACAAGATGGGGCGCCGCGAGCGCATATTCGAGAACCGCGTGCTTAAGCCTTATGAGCTCACCGAGGCATCCAGAATTCTCGGCCGTTCCTATGATTCAGCTCACCTCATTCGGCATTCCCTTTACCCCGGCAATAGAGGTAGAGATCTGAGCGTCGTTTTCAGACGCGGGGCGGAATACTCCGAAGCGTTTGCGGGGAGCGGCGAGATTGCTGCCGTGAGCGCGGTTGTCGACGTCCTGGCCGCAGATGAGTACTCACTTATTCTGCTCGATGAACCGGAAACGTCTCTCCACCCCGGAGCCCAGCGGTCTATGCTCAGATTTTTGCTGGATCAGATCAAGCTGAAGAAGCACCAGATAATTATCTCGACTCACTCGAGCGAGTTTTTAACCGGCCTACCGCATGAAGCAATCAAGGTGTTCGAGGATAACGGAAAAACCCAATCCCGCATTCTCCCCCGTAGCTCTCCCGCAGCGGCATTGAACCGCCTTGGAAGACCGCCGCAGAACAAGCGTCGAGTGCTTGTGGAGGATTCCTTGGCAGAGCAACTTGTTCTCCATGCGGCCAAAGGCCTTGATCCCGGCGACCGCGAGACACTCGAGGTCAAGGTGGCTCCGGGTGGCGCCGAGTCCATTCTCAAGTACTTGGGGCCGGCTGCCATGGTTTCCGGTGATGAAGTTTTCGTCTTGCTCGACGGCGACCAGAAGAAAGTGAAGGAATTCAGCGATCCTGCCCAGATAGGGCCCGCCGAGCATGCGCAATTGGATAGCCGAATCAAGCAGGAGCTCGGATTTGAGCCTCAATACCATATCCAGGGCGGACGCGATGAGGCTGCTCACAAGAAAGCGAAAATCAAGGCCCAACTCAGCTATCTGGCCTGGCTACGCAAACATCTGGACTTTTTCCCTAGACAACTACCGGAACACATAATTTTGGAGGCGTTTGAACCTACTCGACGCCATTCCGATGCGGGCTCGATCGACGCGAAGGCCGCACTCAAGAAGCTACTGTCCGGTAGTGCAGAGATTGAGCCTAGCGCCGAGGAGGTTACCACTCTTGCGCGATTCAAGATCGCCGAAATCCCGCAGGACAATGCCGACCTCACTACAATCCGCGAGTGTCTGCAAAAATGGTTGCATGGCTGATCTCGTGATAACAGAACAGAACCATATCGCTCAATAAGGAACCGACGATGGACGCCCCAGAGACCGATACCGGGTTCCTCGCTTCACTGTTCCAAGATCCTTCGGACGACGATATACGCACGGTAATTGCCATTATCGCCGCGCGCTTCCCGAACGATGGCGCCGTGGCGGCGGAACTGGCGACGATCCTGGCTGCTTCAGGCGAATGCATAACCGTAGACGGGGCAGTTTCCGCCGACGTCGCATCCACGGGGGGTCCTGCGTCGCTAAGTACGCTTCTGACGCCGCTGTATCTCCGTGCGGCAGGAGCGATCGTTCCGAAACTCGGCGTACCGGGTCGGCCAGCCGGTGGGATCGATTGCCTTGGTCAGATCCCCGGCTATCGGACAGAGCTATCCGTTCGCGAGATAGGCCAGATTATCGACGCTTCCGGATACGCCCACTTCCTCGCTAAGGGCCGGATGGCGCCGCTTGACGGGCGGATGTTCAAATTACGGCAGGCCATGAATGCGCAGACCGTTCCGTCTTTGGTGGCCGGCAGTCTTTTGTCGAAGAAGCTTGCCGTCGGCGTCAAGCATGCAGGTCTCGACATCCGGGTCGCTCCTCATGGCAATTTCGGCAACGACAAAATTATCGCTGTAGCAAATGCACGGTTGTTTGTACAGGCCGCACAGACTCTCGGCATAAAGGCGTCACCGGTTCTGACCGATGCCCGCCACCCATACCAGCCCTATCTCGGAAGGCGGGAATCCCTGCTCGCGCTTGACGATGTCTTCCGTGGAGCATGCTCCCCCTGGCTGGGAAGCCATGTCGAGACCTGCCGAACGCTCGCCTTGGCCTGCCTTCCTGCCGACCTTCGCGCGAAGGTCGCAGAGGCATCCCCCATAGCGCTTCGCCGGCACTTCGACGACAACCTCATAGCCCAAGGCGCAGATCCCGACGACTTCGATGCGCTTGTACGCGACACGAGAAAGGCGCACACCGGACACATCCTGGCGGCACACGATGGATTCTGCTTCTACCACTTGGATCTGCTTCGCGACCGACTTGTCGAATGGCAGGGCATGTTCATATCGGAACAGGCACCTTTCCCGGATCCGGTTGGACTCGTTCTTCTCATCCATCCGGGACAATGGGTACCCGGCGGCACTCCGATCGCGACGGTTAGGGCGCCCGAATCATTGATGCCGGACGTTATTCACAGGCTCGACGAGGTAGTCGGCACTCCGAGCCGTCTCCCGCACGGACCCGATTTCGAGGCAATCAATGGCTAAATACTGCTGCTTCTTTTGTCCTTCAAAGGACTATGCGGAAAGGGAATTGGGTGACAAGTTCCCATCCTGCGGGCGCACCTACGGCCTCGTCCTGGACCATCCGCCGACCAAGATAGGCAACTACCGGATCACGAAGCATCTCGGAAGGGGATTCTACGGCGCCGCATACGTCGCGGAAGCCGGATTCGTCGGGAAGAAGTACGTCATCAAGATATCGCCTGTCGCCTTTTATAGTTTTGCGCCGTTCAAGAAGACACCGTTTCTAGACGAGGTCCGATTGCACGCCGAACTGGCGGCCAGCGCGACGCATGCAGTCGACATCATCGACGCGATCCCTGATGAGACCGTCGTCTTTACTGATGACGCCGCGACCAGTATCCCCTGCCACGTCACCGTGCTCGACTACGTCGAAGGCGATCTTCTAAAGGACTTCGTCAACAGCAGGACACCGCCCAGTGCCGCGTCGATCTGTCAGGTCGCAATCGATCTGTTGCAGCTTCGTGCCGAATTGGAGGCTAACAAACTTAACCACAACGACCTGCACTCCGAAAACCTCATCGTCGAGAGACTCCGCCCTGAATCGCGACGACCTGACGCGATTGATCCCATGCTGCAGGTCATGGCAATCGACCTCGGCAGTGTCTCCGACGAGAGCAAGAGTACCGACGACCGACAGGGGGATTTGGGGTTCATCGCAGAGCACGTCAACACCCTTCTCGCCGGGCTGCTCGCAAGGCCGGATCAAATGGAGGACCGGGATTTTCGGGTTGCGCTGGCGCTGCAAGGCATCATCGGCAATCTGCGCGCGGACCCCCAGAACCTTCGCCTTCCAAATCCGGCCGACATGGTCGCTCAGGTTCGAGAATCTTTCTACAGAGCATCACACCACTGGCGACCGTGGATGAATCCGCTCAGCTTGAAGGGATTCGCTGACCACTACAACGCCCAGACACTGGAATCGTGGGATGTCCCCAAGCTGCTGGTTGACCCGGCCAACCGCTGGCTGACCGAGATCACCCGCCCCGGCCCGCAGATCATCACCGGCATGCGGGGATGCGGCAAGACGATGCTGCTCCGCGCGCTGGACATCCACGCCCGCGCAACACAACGGAAGGACGAAACTGCCGAGGCGGTCATCCAGCGCATCCGGAATGATCGCTTTGTCGGACTCTTTGTTTCCGCCCAAAGGTTGCTGGATTTACGGGAGCAGTCGCTCCTCAAGCTTGAATATCGTCTAACTCGGCTCTTCGTCGCCTACGCTCTGCAGGCCGCCCGCGCACTGATGCACCTCCGTGATGTCGACTCAACAGCCATCGCACCCGGAGCACACACGCGTTTGGCTTCGGCCGTCGCTGATTACCTGGAGGGGGTCGATGACTTGCGAGACTCCATTTCCCTTGACGATCTCGAGCAACGATTGCAACGGATTGCCGTTCTCACAGTCAGCGGCGACGAGAAGCATCTTGTCAAGCAAGCCCCCGCCGAGGTGTTCAACCATCTGGCGAGCAGCCTCAGGGAATGCTCGGAGGTGTTTGAGTCTGCCTCGATCTTCTATCTCCTGGATGACGTATCAACTCGATATCTTGAGCTCGACAAGATCGAGGCGCTCCTTTCCGCGCTCCTTTTCCAGAGCCCGATCTGCGCGTTCAAGTTCACATCCGAATGGCAGACGATCGAACTCGGCCTCCGATCACCTGGAAGAAACCACCCGATTCGAATCGATCGCGACCTGACGGTGTTCGACCTTGGTGAGGATGTCTTCAAAACCATCAGTGCTCCCGGCTCCGCAGGCAAGGACTTCATTGCCAGGATTCTTCAATTGCGTGCCGACCTCCACGCACAGCATCCCAGGCAGCGGGATCCGCGGGTGATTCTCGGCGACGTACCCTTGGAACAGGTTGCCAGAGAGATCGCCTCCTCAAGCGAAGGGGCGGGCCAGAAAAAGCGCGTATACAGGGGCCTGTCCTGCCTTACCAGTGTCTGCGTCGGTGACATCGGCGATGTCATCAAACTCTACGAAGAAATCCTTCGCCGAGGCAGTAACGCCAACGCATATCCCATTGAGGACCAAACCCAGTCCGAGTGCTTCCAAGAGATGAGTGCACGCCGGCTCTACGATCTCAACCGGCGCGCCACCTACTCAAGGAATCTCAAGAACCACGCCCTCGCGTTCGCACAAACGGCGCACGACCTGCTGGTGCGGTCATATCGCAATGCGCCGAAGGAAGGAAAATCGAAAGCACGCCTGAGGCAATACTCTTCGATCTACGTCAGGGTCACCGCCGAGGACGAGAACAGCCAGAAGCAGCAGATCGACAGACTTCGTGACCTCATCGATGCCGGCGTCTTCGTTTTCGCCGGCGGAGCGCCGCGCACCAAGACGAAGGACTCCGACCCGATCCTGCAGTTTATTCTGAGTTATCGAAAGATCTATGGCCTGGCCGCATTCATCGGCCTTGCCGACAGGGATCGCTTCGAGTTGTCCGGAGACGACTTGAGCAGGTGGCTAGAATTGGACGATGTGGCCGCCGCCAAGGAGATCCTGTTGCGCAACCAGATCAACGACGAAGTTGACGAAACCGGCGCCCTGGGCAGCGGCCAACCCAGCCAGGAATCCGAAGTCGCTATTCAGGAACAGCCTGTTGTAACTCCCCCCGCGCCGGTACAAGCCTCCGTCCGCAGGACGGCGCCAGGGCAAGCCGATCTGTTCGGCGCATTCGAGAGCGACACAAAGTCTCCGGATCAGAAGGCGTGGGCCGACAAGGTGTCGGTCTCGATCCGCCAAATTTCCGAGAACGAGCTTGCCACACTCCCGGTGAGTTCGGCCCTGGTGGGATTGGGGTTTGAAGACCGCACGCTTGCGTCGAACAGATTCCTCTCGGGAGCACTCAATCCGCAGACCGTACACGCGATTAGGTACCCGGTGGAAGGGCGTTCACAGGATATCCTCAATGCGTGGAGCAAATTGGGGACAACGGTGGTAGAGGCCGCTTATGACGAGGCGCTCGCCGCCCTCCCGCGTCTAGACGGCCTTGCGCTCGTGGACATATCCGGTCTCGCGAAGCCCTTGATCTTCAAGGCGGTCCGCAGTGAGCTGATCGCCAAAGGGCGAGTCCTCGTATGTCACGCGTCGGCCGAGCGACACTATCCGCTCCAAGAAGACCTCGAGAAACTATTCGCCGCCGAACGATCGGACGATCCTGTCGCCTTTCTTGACAGCCTGGCGGAGTTGTTGACTGGAGAAGACGGACCGTACAAGGACATCAAGCTGCTTAATGATGTCTCCGATCCGTCCCGAAACCGCGCCCTGCTTGCATTCGCATCGCCGAAGCACGAACGCCTCTTCTCCCTGCTGGATCGCCGCGAGTTCGATCAAATCGAGATCGTCACTCCGGAGGGAGACCCACCGCACGCCAAGGTGGCCGCATACGCTGCGGAGTTCATTTGTCAGAATTATCCAAATGCATCCGTCACCAGATTCGGAAACGATGATCTGCTCGGGCTTGTCGAGTATCTCGACGCGAAGTATCTGGAAATCTACGGTACGGGCGGAGCCAACTTCGAACTTGGCCTGACGGGCACGAAAATGCAGGCGCTTGCTTCCGCCATACTGAGTTCGGTTCGAAAGGTTTCACAGACTTGGTATCTGAGTCCGAAGAGATTCGACGAGAAGCGGTTCTCGAGCGGCGTCGGTTCGATTCGGGTGTACGACATCCGGATTCCGGGGAAGTAATGCTCATGGTGAGAACTCCCACCTCGGGGCATCTTCGGATCGAACCTCGGCCCCGAAAGCGAAGGGCATCGAGTACCGCCAGAACCCACGACAGCCATCGTGATCTATCTCCATAGCGGGAGCGACATCGACTCCAACACAGGGGGTCTATCGCTGACACGAGATCATTCCGGTCAGCATCCGGTTCTTCTTTAGCCGACGTGGTTCCCTCCCCGTTCCAGGTGGTCGGCGTGGAGTTGCGCGGGGGTGGAGCGGAGAGCGGCTGGCACGTGCAATCCATCGAGGCTCGCGCTGGCGTGTTCCGCGTGGACGGTCAGGTGCAGCACCTTGCCGCGCCGTAGGAGGGGTGGTCATGACCATTCGGCCGCTGCTTTCTGGCGTGCTACTGCGCGCCTCCCTGGGTGCCTCCGCGCAATCTCCGGTGACGAATGCGCGCGTGGTGCCCAGCCAGGTGCAGCCAAACTGAAGCAGGCCCTGGCGAAACGCGACACGACGCTGCTCGGTGTGGTCCTCAACGTGCTGCTGGCCTGGCCAGACTGCTGCTTCCGGTCGGAAACGGTGGTGCATCCGCGCACGCGCAACACCTTGGCGTTCGTTCCGGCTCAGTTCAACGAACTGGAGGTGATGCCCAAGGAACGCGAGCTGATCGAGATCTGCAAGCAGGAGAAGGCAGAAGGTCGCAAGGCCCTGGTCTATTCGGTCTACACCGGCACGCGCGACACCACGTCGCGTTTGAAGGTGCTGCTAGAGCATGAAGGCTTCAAGGTGGCGGTGTTGCGCGCAAGCGTGGATGCCTCCTGCCGGGAAGACTGGATCGCCGAGCAGCTGGACCGAGGCATCGATGTGCTCATCACCAACCCCGAGCTGGTAAAAACCGGCCTGTACTTGCTGGAGTTCCCGACGATCGTGTTCCTCCAGTCGGGCTACAACGTGTATTCGCTTCAGCAGGCCGCACGGCGCTCATGGCGCATCGGCCAGAAGCAGCCGGTGCGCGTGATCTACCTCGGCTACGCCAACTCCTCGCAGATGACCTGCCTGGGGTTGATGGCCAAGAAGATCATGGTGTCGCAATCCACCTCGGGCGACGTGCCTGAATCGGGACTGGATGTCCTGAACCAGGATGGCGATTCGGTGGAGGTGGCGCTGGCGCGGCAGTTGATGCGCTGAGCGCTTCATGATCTTCGCGGCCCCTTCGGGGGCCGTTTCATCATGGCAACGCACGACCTTCGTTGCCAAGACGTTTCGCTCTTTCGGCATACGTGAAACTGCGCAGCAGCGCTTCCAGTGGTCCCCGGCCAGAACGCTGGGCAATCACCCCGACGACGGTCATCGCGGCGAGCGCGACGGCGATGCCCAAGGGGATCATTCCGGCCTGCCCCACCCTGCCGAACAGGCCCAGCCCATACCCGCCGAACAGCAGGCCCGCCAGGACCCCCTGCAGTACATACGTGGACAGTGAGTTGCGCCCCGCCAGCAACAGGACGCGGGGCAGCGCAAAGCGTTCTGCCCAGGCGACCAACATCAGCAGATAGACGGCCGAGAGCATCGGCCCACCGATGCCGATCGCCGCAAAACCTGCAAGGGCGAACCATTCATGCTCCGGCGGCACGATCCATGCCATCGTCGCGGCGTAGTAGAGGTTCAACGGAATGCCTACCACCAGCAGCCAGGGAAGCCATCGGCCGAGTCGCTGCCTGCCGATGCTGGCGCGATGGAAGAAGCCGGTCTTGGCCGCGGCCAGCCCGGCGGCAAAGGCGCCGAAGGCGAGTGGTCCCTGGAAGAGCAGCAGGAAACCAAAGGTTGCAGGCCACTCCGCCCAACGCGTTCGTGTGGCCTCCAGGTAGCTGCCTGAGAGCCCGGCGCCTCCGACGATCTCGTCGGGCAACAGGAGAGCGAGCACGGTCAGCGACAGGAGCCCCACCGGCACCATGGCCTGGGCGACACGCATCAGCGTCCCTGCCTCCAGGTGACGCAATGGCCAGACCAGTAAACCGAGCACGGCGTACAGCAACAGGATGTCGCCGTTGAACACGAGCACCGCATGCAGTCCGCCCAGGACTGCGAGGCCGAGCAGGCGGCGCCCGTAACGCCAGCCAAACGCCGCGCTCGCCTGCGCCGCCGACAGCGCTTGCTGGTGCAGCCCCCAGCCGAAGAGGAACGAGAACAGGAGGAAGAACTTGGCCTGGAAGAACGCTTCGACGAAGAAGGCCCCCATCCGGTCGATCGGATGTTCCGCCGGCACAAAGCTCGCCTCGATGGGAAGCCCCATGAATGGCAGGTTCACGACACAGATTCCGACGAGGGCACCGGCCCGGACGACATCGACCGCTTGGCTGCGGTCATCTCCTGGCCGATCCAAAGAACGTGAGTCCACGTGAGCAAGGGGCGTTTGCGGTTCCCTGATAATCTCGCGTTGAGCACGCGCTCAACAATATTGAGCAACTGCTCAATATTGTCAAGTGATCGGAGGAAGGGATGACCACGGCGAAGGCCTCGGAACGACAGGCACAGTTGATTGACGCAGTGATCGAGGTGATGCTGGAGATCGGACTGGCCGCCGCCACGACCCGGGCCGTGGCACACCGCGCGGAGGTGGGGGCCGGCCTGATCAACCACTACTTCCGCTGGCCCGAGTTGCGCGCAACGGGGTGGAAGAAGCTCTTCGAGACCGTGGCGCGCGACCAGTTCGGCCAGGACATGCCGCCCGAGCAAGCCCTGGAGCGCTATTTCGCGAACGCGTTCTCCGTCACGGCGCGCCCGTACTGGAAACTCTGGATCGAAGCGACGGACATCGCCGCCACCGATGCGGCCATGGCCGTCGCGCTGCGCGAGGTGCAGGCGCTCATGCAGGCGGGACTGGCCGCACTGCTTCGCGCCGGTTGTACGACCCGGAAGTGGCAGTTGCCCGATCCGGCGGCATCGGCGCTGCGGATCGGAGCGCTTTACGACGGACTCGCTGGCATGCTGATCTCGGGAGCGACCCCGATCGCGCCGGCTGACGCAGAGGCACATCTGAGGCGAGCATTCGAGTTGGAGTGCGGCGTACGGAAGTAGTGGCACGAACTGGTATAGGGCACACCCGGTCGTCGCGCCAGGAATACCGACAGGCGGGGTGCGGCACGGACCGCCGGTTCCACCCCGGCGTTGCTCGCATCATTCGCCGCAAGCACCGGGGCGGCCTGCCAACGGACGACATCCGTAACCCGGGCCGGCACGCTCTGGCACCCCCACGCATTCGCGGTCCAGGCAATGGTGAATCTCCACGGTCAGGTGGTCCACGCCCGCTATCCCAGCCAGAAGCTGACGATAGTGGGTTACTGGCTGCGGATGGTGGGTCACCAGGGAAAGGATGCAGGCGCGGCTGCCCTGCCCCACCCGCCACAGGTGGAGGTCCGCCACCTCGTGGTCCGGCTGGGCCTCGATGATTTTCTGCACCTGCGCCGCCACATCGCTGTGATCCTCGGCGTCCAGCAGCACGCGTGCGCTGGCGCCGGCCAGGTCCCAGGCCCAGCGTCCGACGACCGCCGCGCCCACCAATCCCATCAGCGGATCCAGGAATCCCCAGCCGAACAGCATGCCGCCGCCCAGTGCAATGATGGCCAGTACAGAGGTCAGGGCGTCGGCCAGTACATGCAGATACGCGGCCTTGAGGTTGTGATCCGTGTGCCCGTGGTCATGCCCATGGCTATGACCGTGGTGATCGTCATGGTGATGGTCGTCCCTCAACAGCCAGGCACTGACCAGGTTGACCGCCAGCCCCAGCGTCGCCACCCACATCGCCTCGCCGAAGTGGATGGCCACCGGCTGCATCAGCCGCTCCGCCGACTCCCAGGCCATCCAGAGCGCGCCGCCCCCCAGCAGCAGCGCGTTCGTGTAACCGGCCAGCGGCGCGACCTTGCCGGTGCCAAAGGTGAAGCGCGCATTGCCGGCGTGGGTTCGTGCGAAACGGTAGGCGAAGACGGACAACCCCAGCGCGGCGGCGTGACCGGCCATATGCCAGCCATCGGCGAGGAGTGCCATGGAGCCGGTCAGCCATCCTGCCCCCAGTTCGAACAGCATGGTGATGAAGGTCAGGCCGACCACCCAGAGCGTGCGCCGCTCCGCTCGACGTTCGGATGCTGCGCCGAAGTCGTGATGGTGTTGCCAGAATCGAAGGTCATGGGTCGCCATGCGGGTCTCCCTGTCGAATCAGAAACCCTAAGCGCGAACACTCGTGACGAACTCCCCGTATCGGCAGCGGAATTGCCCCGATCGGAATCATCCTTTGCCCCCCTATTGCTGACCGCCCCGCCGTTCCAGCGCGAAAGCAACGGCCGCACGGAGAATCCTGATCGGGGCAAACCCCGCCCTGATTCGGGGAGCGACCGTTCTGGTAATGCGTATTATTCGCATCTAGCCAAGGAAGCTGTCGGTCATTTCACGAGATCAAGGGACGTCGTATGCAAGCGAGCAGGGGGAAGGGAATGGCAAGGGGAGCCGCAATGCTCCTCCTCGCCGGGCAGATGCTGGGGCCCGGCCCGGTCATCGCCGAAGGGTCATCCAAGGGTGGCGCGGAAGCGGACGAGATCTACCAGCTCGAAGCGGTAACGGTTACGGCGGAGAAACGCCCCGAGGCGTTGCAGGACGTACCAGCCAGCATCACCGCGGTGACCGGCGACCAGATCGACGATGCCGGCATCCAGAGCATCACCGAGATCGCCAACCAGGTGCCGAACCTCCACATCTCCACCTGGGGCGGCAGGCGCAACAGCCACGTCTTCATGCGCGGGGTGGGCGCCACCTACGGCGAGCCGGCGGTGGGTTTCTACGTCGATGGCGTCGGCTACACCAGTGACGGGATGTTCGACATGGACCTCTTCGATGTGGAGCGCGTCGAGGTCCTGCGCGGCCCGCAAGGGACGCTCTACGGACGGAACGCCCTCGCCGGCGTGATCAACATCGTCACCCGGCAACCCACGAACGAGACCGAGGCACGCGTGAGCGCGGGCGCCGGAAACTTCGGCCAGCGCGAACTCAAGGGCAGCCTGCGCACCCCGCTCGTGGAGGACAAGCTGTTTCTCGGCTTGTCGGCGTCCGCAACCCGGCGCGATGGGTATGTCGACAACACCCACCTTGGCGAAAAAGCGGACGACCGCGACGACCAGAGCCTGCGTGCCAACCTGCGCTGGACACCGACCGCCGACCTCGACGCCACCTTGTCGCTGGATGCTGAACGGTTCCGGGGCGGCGCCTACCCGCTGGGTCCGTTGCAGGAGATACGCGATCACCCGGACCGCGTGCGCAATGACTTCGCCGGCCACGACAACCGCGACGCCTTCGGAAGCTCCCTCAGCCTGAACTGGAACGCCCCCGGCGTGCGGGTGACCTCCATCACCGGCTGGCGCGACTGGGAGAACGACGGGGTCGGTGATACCGATGGCTCGCCTCTGGATATCGTTCAGGAGAACACCCAGGAGGATTGGAAACAACTGACCCAGGAGCTGCGGCTGGCATCCCCCGAAACGGAGAGCGCGCTGCGCTGGATGGCCGGCCTCTATTACTACCAGGAAGACACCGGCATCGTGACGCGATCCAGGTTTGGCAGCGACGCGGTCGCCATGGGGTTTGTCCCTGCCCCCATGGATAGCGTACTGGACGCCAACAAGGACGATCAGGGGTACGCCCTGTTCGGCCAACTGGATTACCGCATCACCGACCACGTCACCCTTACCGCCGGCCTGCGTCGCGACCATGACAAGCGCCGCGTAAGGATGCACACCCGCATGGAAATGGGAGGCACCCCGGTTCCGGGCAGCGAGGGTGACCTGAACGACCGCCGCGTCTTCAAAGAATGGCTGCCGAAGATCGCGCTCGCCTACAAGCCTGACGCAAACATCCTCTGGTACGCCAACGCCGCCAAGGGATACCGGGCCGGCGGCTTCAACACCTTGATGAACGTGGATCCGGCCGACGCCAACTTCGATCCCGAGCACAGCATCAACTACGAGGCGGGGCTCAAGTGGTCCGGATGGCAGAAGCGGCTGTCGTTCAACCTGGCCCTGTTTCGCGTCAACCTGACCGACCAGCAAGTCATCCAGTTGACGCCGAGCATCGGCAGCGTGGTTCGCAACGCAGGCGAGTCCCACAGCCAGGGGCTGGAAGCCGAGCTGGTCCTGCGTCCCGCCCCCGGCTGGGACGTCAACGCTGGCTACAGCTACACCGACGCCCGGTTCGATAAGTACCGCGACGATGTGCGCGGCGCCGACTATGCCGGCAACCGCGTGCCCCTCGTGCCGAGACAGATGTTCAACCTGGCGGTACAGAACCGCCGGCCCATCGGCGCCTCCGCCGTGCTGTTCTCCCGCCTCGAGCTGCAGCGCATCGGTGACTTCCACTGGGACACGGCCAACACCCTGAAGCAGGGCGCCTACAACCTGGTCAACCTGCGACTCGGCGTGGAGGGCGACAACTGGGAGGCGTACCTCTGGGGCAAGAACCTGCTGGACGAGGGCTATGCCGAGTTCGCCTACGACTTCCCCGGGCTCGGCCCGCGCGCGCAGGCCGGGCGGCCGCGCACCTTCGGCGTGACCGTCAGCGCCCGCTTCTGACGCGGTCAAGGAGAACGTCATGCGAGGGAAATACGCAGTCATCGGCTCGCTCTACCTCACCCAGGGGCTGCCCTTCGGCCTCGCCATGATCGCCATGCCAGCGATCCTGCGCCAGGCCGGGCACCCCGTGGAGAGCCTGGGGATCTTCGCGCTTGTCATGCTGCCGTGGGCCTTCAAGCTCCTCTGGGGTCCGCTGGTCGACAATCATGGGCTGGCCCGCTTCGGCCACCGGCGCAGCTGGATCGTGCCGCTGCAAGTCGCCACCGCGGCGGGTTTCGCCGCCCTCGCCCATCTCCCCCCGGAGAGCACGCCGATAGTGGGCTTCGCCGCGGCGCTGGTACTGATCAACCTGCTCTGCGCCACCCAGGACATCGCCACCGACGGCTACGCGGTCGAACAGCTCGCCCGTGAGCAGCACGCCTTCGGCAACAGCCTGCAGATCGGCGGCTTCTGCCTGGGCATGCTGCTCGGCGGTAGCGGCGTGCTCATCGTCGTCGAGCATCTGGGTTGGGCGGCGGCGATGGCGGGGCTGGGAATCGTGACGGGCCTGCTGACGCTCCCCGTTCTCCTGCGGTCCGAGGGCGTGGCCACGCCGCCCCCAGGCGGGGAGAGAGCCGAGCCGAAACGGGCATCGCTGCGCGCGCTCCTCCGGCGCCCCGGAATCTGGGTTTTACTGGCCGTCGCAGGACTCTTCAAGGCCGGCAGCGCCGGCGGCGAGGCGCTGCTGCACCCCTACCTCGTCGACGCCGGCTACGGCCTCGACGTGGTCGGCATGATCTCCGGCACCGCCTTGATCGGCCTGGGCACGGTGTTCGCGTTTCTGGGTGGCGCCGTCACCACGCGACTCGGGGCAGAGCGGACCCTGGTGACCTTCGTGGCGCTCTCCGCGCTCGGCATGGGCGCGCTCGCGATCCTGGCCGCCATCGGCCAGACCGACCTCCCCCAGTTCCTCCCCGCCCTGCTGCTCGAGAACATCAGCATCAACATCGCCTACGTCGCCGCCTTCGTCCTCTTCATGCGGTGGTCATCGAAGGAACAGGCGGGCACCGACTTCACCGCCTTCCAGTGCGTCGAAGCGATCGGCAACATCGTCGCCATCGGCGTGGCGACTCACCTCGCCGGCCAACTCGGCTACGGCGCCGCCTTCGCCTTCACCGCCCTTGCCGGCCTCGCCGTCGCGCTGTTCCTGCGCACGGTCCTGACCGAATCCGCCGCCCGCCGCCTCGACGTGATTCCCGAAGCATCCGCCACCGGCGAGTGAATGGAGCCCCCCATGCACGAACAAGCCCCTCGGCTCACCACCTCGTTGCTTGAGAACTACGCTGCCATCGCAGCGGCCCATGGCGACGACTGGCATATTCAGGTCATCGCGCTGCTGATATCCCTCGGCTGCGCGGTGGCCGGCTACGCCACCTTCTGGCTTGGGCGACGAGAGCCACCCCCCAGGCGCCTCTGCGGTGTCCTGTACTGGATCAGCCTGTTGACCTCGGTGATCTGGTACGTGATGCCCTTTCTGCCGCAACCGCGCTTTCCGTCGCTGCCCGAAGGGATCCAGCAGACCTCGGCCATCGGCCTCGCGGTCGGCCTGATCGGACTTGCCATGGCCCTGTTCTACGGGGTTCAGGCGCTGCGCACCGTCCGCTCGAACCAGACCGCCACCGGCGCCGGCATGCACGACTTTCTGACCCCTTCCACGCTGCTTACCGACGGGCCGTACGGGCGCGTCCGGCACCCGATGTTCCTGGGCGACTTCCTCGCCCATCTCGGCGTCTGCCTCGCCACCGGCGCGCTGTTCACCACACTCCTGCTGCCGCTCTACTTCGCCATCAGCGCGGGCTTCAACCTCGCCGAGGAGCGATGGGTGCTGCGACCGCGCTTCGGCCAGACGTTCCAGGACTACCGGGCAGCGGTCCCGTTTGCGGTCACTCCGCGAACGGCGGCCGTTCTGGCGCTCGGCGCCCTGCTGTTCGTCATCGGAGCGCTCGCCGTGCCGCCGCTGCCGCTTTCGGGCTGACACCCGGGTCCTTCCAGCCAGGCTTTGATTCGTCAAGGAAACACCATGAACCGACCAGAATCCATCCCGACCATCTCCCGTCACGGTGTCGCCACCCTGCCGCAAATGCTGGAGCGGACCGCGTCGCTGTTTCCCGACAGGGGCATCATCCATGTCTCACCACTCGACGGCACAGAGGATCTGCAGACCTACGCCGAGCTTCGAGACGAGTCGCGCATGGTGGCGCGCCTGCTGCTGGCGAAGGGCTGGCGGCCGGGAGACTTGTGCCTGTTCGTCCTGAGCGATTCGCGTGCCTTCGTCACGCTGTTCTGGGGCTGCCAACTGGCCGGGGTCGTCCCGGCGCCCCTGGCGCCCCTGCAGGGCAACCAGGCGGACTCGCTGGAAGCGGACAAGATCCGCCACGTGGCCAGCATGCTTCGTCGACCGATCCTGTTCGAAAGCCGTGACGACAAGCGCGCCCGCACCCTGCAGGCGCTGGCCACCGAGGCCGAGGTTCCCCTGCTCTACGCCGACGAGCTGCTGGTCGAGGCCACCCTCGGCCTCCACGCCGACCAGGAACTGCCCGCCGTCACCGAGACCGACCTGGTCGTCGTGCAGTACTCCTCCGGCAGCACCGGCATGCCGAAAGGGGTGGAGCTGACCCACCGCAATCTGCTCGCCAACATCGAGGCCCAGATCACCTTCACCCGGGCCGAGCCCGACGACGTGCTGATCAGCTGGCTGCCCTATTTCCACGACTTTGGCCTGTTCTGGAGCCACCTGTCCGCCCTCTATCACGGCATGAAGCAGGTACGCATGGACCCGGCGCACTTCGCCCGGCGTCCCATGCTCTGGCTGGAGAAGGCGCAATCACATGGCGCCACCCTGACCAACACCACGCCCACCGCGCTCGACCACCTGATCGCCAATATCGAGCTGAAGTTGCAGCGCGGCCCACTGACCGGACTCGACCTGTCCGCACTGCGGTCGATCCTGATCGGCGCGGAGATGATCAACGCCAGCGCCTGCCGCCGCTTGGTCGAGCTGCTCGCCCCCCATGGCCTGGGCGACCAGCCCTTCGTCACCGGCTACGGCCTGACCGAGACCACGGTGGTGGCGACCGCGGTGCCCTGCGGAACGCCGCTGATCAGCCGACGCATCGACCGCCGCGCGATGACCGACGACAGGCTCGCCGTCGCGGCTCCCGCCGAAGCCGCCGACGCCACCGAGTTCACCTCCGTGGGCCCGGCCGTGGCGTTCTGCGCGGTCCGGGTAGTGGACGAACAGCGCAACGAGCTGCCGCGCGACCACATCGGCGTGATCGAGATCGCCGGCGAGAACGTGACCCGGGGCTATTACCGCAACCCCGAGGCAACGCGGCAGGCGCTGCGCGACGACTGGCTCGACAGCGGCGACATGGGCTTCATTGACGAGGACGGCCACCTCTACATCACGGGTCGCGCCAAGGAGCTGATCATCGTCAATGGCCACAACTACTACCCCTACGACCTGGAGCGGATCGCCCTGCGCGCCCCCGACGCCTCGCGCGTGCTCAAGCACGTCACCATCTGCGGCTATTGGCATCCCGGCCGCAGTCGGGACGAGATCGCCCTGTTCTACGTGCCCACCCGGTTGCCCGAAGCCGAGGTCGAGCTGACGCTGGCGCGCATCAACGCCCGCATCGCCGACTATGCCGGCTTTGCGCTGGATCGCGTGGTGGAGCTGACCAACCGCGACATACCCCGCACCTCCAGCGGCAAGGTGATGCGTCGTGTCCTGAGCGACCGCTTGCTCGCGGGGAGCCATGCGGATCGTCCCGCGCCCAGCGACGCGGACGCGCGCTCCGGGCGGGAGGACACGGCGCAGGAGCCACCCGCCTCGCCCGAGGCGATCCGCGCCGCGCTTGCCGAGCTATGGCAAGCGGTCCTGAAGCTGGACGGGCGTCGCTTCACCGACGACGACCACCTGTTCCACCTGGGCAGCGACTCGATCAAGGCGGCCCTGCTCCAGGGGCGCCTGGAGGAGCTGTTCCAACTGCGGCTGGAATCCAACTTCCCCTACCTGCGGCCCACCTTCGGCGAACAGGCCGCCTACTTCATCGACCGGGATCGCAGCGTGGTGTCGCCCGCCAATGAGATGGAGACGATCCTGCACACGGTGGTCGCCGACACCCTGGAGACCACGCCCGAAGAGGTCGGCGTCACCCACCCGCTGTTGCGCCTGTGCGACGACCTCCAGCGCATGACGGAGCTGCTGTCCGAGGTGCGCCGTGTGTTCGAGCTGCCGCCCGACGCCGCCATTGGCGGCAACACCATCCGGGAGATGGCCGCGAACCTGTCCCGACAGCTCGAGCTGGGGCGACCTGAGAAGCAGCACCGTCCGTTTCCCCTGATGAACTTCCAGGAGACCCTCTACTTCCATCTGAAGGGTTTCGTCCGCAACGAGCCGTCCCGCCTGAGCTGCTTCATCTTCATCGACCTGGTCCTGGAAGGTGAGATCGAGGCGGAGCGGCTAGCGCACGCCTTCAACCGAGCCATCGCCGAACATCCCGTGCTGAGGGCCATCATCGACGAGAGCGGCGAGCGGCCTCACATGCAGGTGCTGGAACACGTCCAACCCTTCACCCTGGCCACGGCCGACCTGCGCGGCCTCACATCGCCGGAGCAGGAGCAGCGGCTGACCGCGCGGGGGCGCGAGCTCAACGATATCCGCTTCAATGTCGCCCGCTGGCCGCTGTTCCTGTGCGAACTGTATCGCGTCGGCGATCACGAGCACCGTCTGCTCTTCCACATCGACCACCTCCTGGTGGACGGCTTCAGCTTCATGCATCTGCTCGAAGCCGTGCTGGTCCACTACGATCGCGAGGCGGCCGGCCTTCCCGCGCGGGCGCGGCCGGACGGCGCGCTCGAGTTTCGCGACTATGTGCTGATTGAACGCTTCCGCCAGCGCACCCGCAGCTACGAGCGCGACATGGCCTTCCAGATGGACGTCTTCACGGACCTGCCACCGAAGGCCACCCTGCCGTTCAAACGCGACCCCGCCAGCATCGACCCGGTCTTGTTCGACACCCACTACCAGATGCTCAACGCAGCCACCGTCGATAACCTGAACCGGATCGCCCGTTCGCAGGGTGTCAGCCTCAACTCACTGCTGCTGGCCGCCTGGTTCAAGCTGGTCAACCTCTGGTCGAACCAGGGCGACCTGGTCATCAACATGCCGGTGTTCAACCGCGAGCAGTACTTCACCGGCGCCCGCGCCGTGATGGGCAGCTTCATCGACATCTTCCCGGTACGCATCCACACCGCCTTCGCCGAGCCGCTGATGGCGATCGCCCTCAAGGTGGAACGCTTCACGCGGGAACTGATGCGCTCGCCGGTCTCCTCCATCGACCTCTCGCGCCGCCTGGCCGAGCGCGATGGCGCCGCCGCCGCGTCGATGAGCAACCTGATCTTCTCCAACTCCATCGGCGTGTACGGCGGCGAGTTCCGCCAGCTGAAAGGCGTCAAGGTCAGCCGCCCCCGCTTCCGCACCGGCGCGCCAGGCACCTTCATCGACCTCGTGCTGTACGACTACGAGGGCGAGACCTGCATCAACTGGAACTACATGCGCGACCTGATGGATCAGGGTTTCATCGAAACCCTGGCACACCAGTTCGGCCACCTGCTGGACGACCTCTGCGCCGCCGACACCGCCAACGCCCTGGAGACGCCCTTCACCGGAGAGGGGTTGATGCTCCCGCACCATTGGGACCGGCTCGAGCGGCTGGTGGCCCCACCCACCCCCTATCCCAGCGCGACCACCATCCAGGCCGAGATCGAGGCGGTCGTCGATGCCGATGGGGAGGCCCCGGCCCTGACCTTCGAGGACGAGCGCATCAGCTACGCCGAGCTGGATCGCCGGGCCAACCGCGTCGCCCACGCGCTGCGCGGGATGGGCACCGGCCGCAACCAGTTCGTGGCGCTGCTCTTCACCCGCTCCAGCGACATGCTGGCGGCACAGCTCGGCGTGCTCAAGGCGGGCGCCGCCTACGTTCCCATCGACCCGGAGGTGCCACGGCAGAGGCTGGCCTACCTGCTGCGCGACAGCGGGGCAAGGGTCTTGCTCACCCAGGCGCGCCATCTCGACGCGGCACTGGAAGGCGGCAAGGAGCTGGAGCGCGTCATCCTGCTCGACAGGGAGGTTTCACAGGCCCAGGCCCAGGCGAACACGGAGGGGACGGCCCTGCTGGGGCGCGACCTCGTCGACTCGCAACCGGACTCCCGGCCGGGGACCGAGTCCGGCCCAGATGACCTCGCCTACATGATCTACACATCGGGCTCCACCGGCGACCCCAAGGGCGTGATGATCCGCCACCGCAACATCCTCAACTTCCTGCACTGGGTGCGCGGCTACTACGCGCTCGGCCCCACCGACCAGCTTGCCCTGGTCACGTCCTACGCCTTCGACATGACCCTGGCCAGCAACTGGGCGCCGCTGATCAGCGGCGCCACGCTGCACATCCTGGACGACGACAAGACCCGTGACGTGGAGACGCTGCTGCGGTTCATCAGCGACAAGAAGATCACCCTGCTCAACGTCACGCCCTCCCACTTCTCGCTGCTGGCCAGCGCCCGCGCCTACCTCGATCTGCCGCCGCTGCCGATGGTCGGGGAGATGCGCATCATGCTCGGTGGCGAGACCATCCGCCGGACCGACCTCAACCTGTGGCTGGAGCACTACCCCGGCCACCGCCTCATCAACGAGTACGGTCCCACCGAGGCCAGCGTCGCCTCCAGCTTCTTCCCCATCCCCGTCAACGCCGACAACCTGGTGGAACTGGACGTCATCCCGATCGGCGGCCCGCTGGACAACAACCGCCTCTACATCGTGGACGGCAACGACCGCCTTTGCCTGCCGGGGGTCGCCGGTGAGCTGTGCATCGGCGGCGTGGGGGTGGCGGCCGGCTATCACGGCAAGCCCGAGCGCACCGCCAGGTCCTTCGTGCCAGACCCGTTCGCCGACGACAGCTCGATGATGTATCGCACCGGTGACCGCGCACGGCTGCGGGAGGACGGCACCGTCGAGTTCCTGGGCCGGGAGGACCACCAGATCAACTTGCGCGGCTACCGTATCGAGGCCGGAGAGGTCGAGGCGGCACTGCGGCGTCACCCGGACGTCGCCCAGGCCATCGTCACCACCCGCCCGGACACCTCCGGCGCGGCCCAGCTGGTGGCCTTCTACACCTCGACCACCGGCTCGCCAGTTCAATCCACGGCGTTGCGCGAGTTCCTCGGCGACGCCCTGCCCGCCTACATGGTCCCGGCGCACTTCCAGCACATTGCCGCCATCCCCACCAGCGCCAGCGGCAAGGCAGACCTGAAGGCGCTGCCGGCCGTGGTGTTCGACAGCGCCCCCAACCCCGGCTACCTGGCGCCGCGCGACGCCATGGAACAGCGGCTGGCCTCCATCTGGGCCGAACTGCTGGGGGACAGGAGCATCGGCATCCGTGACACCTTCTGGAACCTGGGCGGCGACTCGCTCAAGGCGATGCGGTTGATCGTGCGCTACCGCGAGGAGGGCATCGAGGGCTTCGGCCTGCGCGAGGTGTTTGCCCACGACACCATCGAGAAATCGGCGGCCTTCCTGGCAACCAAGACCCCGTCCACCGCCGAGCACCCATCGCTGCTGGTGGCGCTTGCCTCGCCGCCCGCTGCCACCCGGCGCTTCGTACTGTTCCCCTATGCCTGCGGCAATGCCTCGACCTTCGTCGAGTTGGCGCGCCACCTCCCGGCCGACGCGGAAATCCTCGCCGTCTCACCGGCCGAACCGTCAGCAGCCCCTCAGGCCGTGGCGTCCATCGCCGAGTTGGGCAGCACCGTCGCAAGCCACCTCCAGATGCTGCCCGACCTGCCCACGGTGCTGGTCGGTTACTCCTATGGCGGCTACCTGGCCTTCGACACCGCGAGACGCCTGGAGGCCGCCGGTGCCCCCGGCCATCACCTGGCCATCGTCGCCGCCAACCCGCCCGGCGTCACCACCGAGCTGGACTGGATCGCCATCAACGACGACCAGACCATCCTCGACTATTCGCGGCGTGTCTACGGCTTCGACCCGGACGGCCTGGCCCCCACCGAGCGCGACGCCTACCTCGCCCTGCTGCGCCAGCAGACCCGGTCGATGGTGGAATACGAGTTCGGTGAAGCGCTGCCTGCAAGCACCCCGACGACCATCCTGACCGGTGACGAGGAGGAGGACGAGGGCATACGCGACGGCGCGGATGCATGGCGCGGCATCGTGCCCCATGCCCGCTTCACCACCCTGCCCGGACGGCACATGCTGATCAAGAGCCACCCGCAGGCCCTGGCCAGCCGATTGAGCGTGCTGGCAGCGATGCGGCTGCCGGGCTGAGGGGGAGCGGTGTCAGCGCGAATACTCATCCTCGGCGGCTTCGGCCGGGTCGGCCTGGAGACCGCCCGCTATCTGTTGGCCCACGGCGAGGACCGCCTGACCCTGGCCGGTCGCCACCTTCATCCGCTGCCGCCGGACCTCGCGGCGGCCAACGGTCGGGTCGCCACCGCCAGCGTCGATGTCAGCGACGAGGCGAGGCTGTCCCGCCTGTGCGGCGAACACGACCTGGTGATCGCCGGCATCGGCCCCTCCGGCCTGATCGGCAACCGGGTTGCCCGGGCCTGCATCGACCGCACCGTGCCGCTGCTCGACCCGGGCGGCTACGACCCCTTGTTGCGCGAACTGGAAGCCATCGAACGGGAGCGGTCCGTGCCGGTACCGCTGGTCATCAACGCTGGCCTGCTGCCGGGTCTCTCCGGCCTGTTCCCGCGCCACCTCATCGAGCGCCACGGCGCCGGCCGCCAGCCGGTGGGCCTGGAGTGCCACTACGTCGGCCGCGATGCCTGGACCTACGCGTCGGCCTGGGACATCGTCCACAGCCTGGGCGACTTCGGCGCCGAGCGGGGCTTCTGCGCCGTGGAGGACGGCCGGCTGCAGCGTATCCGCCTCTCCCACGCCTTCGCCAAGCCCACCTTGCCCGCGCCGATCGGCAAGGTCACCTCCGCCCTCACCTACACCGAGGAGATCGGCCGCCTGGGGCGGGAGTTCGCCATCCCCTCGGTGCGGGTCTACGGCGCCAACAACGGCCCGCGTTCGGCACTGGTGAGCGTCGCCGCCAAGCTGCTGCGGCTGCATCGCACGCCGCGCGGAATCGACCGCGCCGCCCAGTGGCTGGTCCGCGCCTCGGCGCGCGACATGCGCCGCCTGCAACCGGTCTTCGCCATCTCTGCCACCGTGCGCTACAGCGATGGAACCACCACGCGCGGCACCCTGCAGGTGGCCGACACCTATCGAGCCACCGGGACCGCGATGGGGATCGCAGCCCGCCAACTGACGTCGGCGGTCGGCATATCGCCTGCGGTGCGCATGCTGCACGAGGCGGTAGACGCCAGCGAGTTCATGGCGCAATTCAACGCCGCAGCCATCACCACCCACATGGAAATCGAAGAGTCATGAGCACGGAGATCAATCGGGCGCCGCGCAGCGTGGTGGTCATCGGCGGCAGCGGCGAGAGCGGCCGCCGTATTGTCAGGGATCTCAGGCTGCACCATCCCGCGCTGCGCGTTGTCAGCGCCTCGCGCCACCGGGATGGCGAGGCGGAACTGCCGGCGGGGGTGACCTGGTGCGAGTTGGATATCGAGCGGCCGGACGAGGCGCGCGATCGGTTGCGCGCCTTCGACCTCGCCATCATCGCCCTCGGGCCGATGGAACACGTCGGCGCTCGCGCCCACAGCCTGTGTCTGGAGGCGGGCGTGGACTGCGTGGACATCAACGACAGCCTCGCCGCCGGCGATGCCATCCTGGCCCTGGAGCAGCAGGCCGCCGCAAACGGTTGCCGCATCTATACCGGCCTTGGGCTGTCCCCTGGCCTCTCCACGCTGTTGCTGCTGCAACTGGCCCATGGGAACGCCTCCGCCGCCGGTCTTTACCGCTCCCGTCTTTACATGGGCGCGGCCCACGGTGGTGGCAAGACCAGCCCCCACGCCCTCGTGGCGAGTTTCCGCAAACAGCTGGAGATCTACCGCGACGGCCGGCGCCAGCGGATCGCTAGCCCCTGGCGCGACGCAGCCAGCCGCTTCCGCTTCCCCGGCCACGACCAGCCCCTCGCGCTGATCCCCTACGCCACACCCGAAACGGCCACGCTGGTCCGCAGCGGCGCCCAGGCCGGTATCACCGGCCTGGACAGCCGCTTCCATGTCCAGTTCCTGCCCCAGGGCCTCGCCCGCACCATCGCCGCCATCGCCCCTGGCCCTGCCCTGCGCGAGGCGGTGGCACGTCGCTTCCACGCCAGCGGCCAGGCGGCGAAGCGACGGCGTAGCGCCGACCCCGCCACCACCCTCTGGGTCTATCCGGATGATCGGCCCCAAGATGGACTGGCGGTACACGGCCCGCTCTCCGCGTACGACCTCACCTCGGCGATGGTGTGCGCCGTGATCGATGGCATCGTGGCGGGCTGGCTGCAAACGCCCCCCGGCGTGTGGAGCCTGGACGGCCACACCACGCCGGATCAGGTTCGCCGGCTCGGAGACGCCCTGCGTCGGCGGGGCGTACTCATCCGGCCGGCGTCGTTTGCCGAACACGACGCCGAGCGGTTCCGCTTCGGATGGTGCCAGACGACAGGCGAGTCCGTCCGCACGCTGCGCCACTATCGCCAAAGCTGGTACTCGGCAGCCGTGCCGTTGCCCCCCGCACTTCGCCGACTTCAGCAGACCTATCTACTTCAGTCGGATCTGTGGACCACACTGTGCAGCGAGTTGGGTGTCACCGGACTCGCCGCCCTGCTGCCGCGCATTGCCAAGCGCTGGTTCGGACTCCGCCAGAGCACCGCGCTTTATCGCCGCCGCCAGCCCCCCTGGCCAACGATCGCCCGCGACTTCAGCCTGTTCGCCGCCGGCTATGGCGAGATACGGCGGGTGCTCGGGCAGAAGCGCGCCTTGGCGCTCTACCGACGCATGTTCCTCGACAGCGCCCGGATGGAGATGCGTTGGCTGTGGCCCGACCCCGAGCTGTTTGCCCTCCTCCCGGACCCGGTCGCGGCCGTCCAGGACTATTGGTCAGCCTACCTCGATGACTGCGAAGCCCTGGGCGTGCTGGAGGTTCGGCGCGACGGCGACACCTTTCAGCTACACAACTGCGCCTACGCCATCCTGTTCCACCTCCTCGGCTGCCCGGAACTCTCCGGCCTCGTGCGCGAGATGGAGCGGGAGGCATTGAGCGGCCTGGCCCGCGCGGCCGGTCTCGATCTTGAATGGCACACCGGGGAGGATGGTACGGCCGAGATATCCCTCCGTCCGCTGCGAGCCCCCCTGGAGGTCGAGGCAGCAGGGGTTTCGTGGAGCACCGCTCCGTGCCTGGGAAACGGGTCGGCTGAGCAAAGCCGACCCACCGTCGCGTCAGCGACAGGAGGGTAGTCCAGTGAACCAACATGAAGCGCTGATCGATGGCGGCCTGCAGCAGACCGCCTGGCTGACCGCCGGCTGCCACGTCAGTGCCGGTGCCGCCTGGGCGCTGCACCGGCCGGTGTCGGCGTGGCTCATCCACCGTTTCGGCATGCCGCCATTCGCCGAGCGGTTAAAGTACTTCACCGTGCACGGTATCGCCCAGCGGGCCGCCGCTATCGACCGCTTGCTCGACGCCCGGCTCCGCGAGTGGGAGGCGAACGGCGCCACCTACGAGGTCTGGAGCCTCGGCGCCGGTTTCGACTCCCGTTGGTACAACCTGGGCGAACGGCCCGGCCTGCGCCGCTACCTGGAGTTCGATCTCCCGGAGCTGCTGGCACGCAAGCGCGCGCTGCTCGATACCAGCCCCTACGCGCGGGAGTACGCCCGGGTCATCGCCATGCCGGGCGAGGTGCAGGCAACCGTGGCCGGCGCGGCGCCCGAAGAGGGAAACCGGCTGATGGTCGTCATCGAAGGGATGATCGACTACCTCGACACCGAAGAGAAACGGCGCCTGCTGGCCAACCTCGCCACCAAACCGGGCGGGTGCGAGATCATCGTCGACGTCCAGAACGCGCACCTGACCCGCCACAACAACCGGCGCGCGGAGCGGGCCACCGGTACCTCCACGGTGCGCTTCGCGTTGGCCCCGAACGATCCCGAACGCTTCTATGTCACTACCACCGGCTTCCAGCTTCATGCCGCCGAGGCCCTCTTTCCCGGCCTGTTCAGGGCGCGCTTCCCGCGCCTGGGGCGGCTCCTGCCGTTGCCAAAGCGGGTGCGACGCAGCTATCTCCTGCTTCACCTCGTACGGACCCGGTGAAATGCCACGACCAACCCACCTCGCGTGGCTGCCTTCCCTCCTCCTCGTCGCGCTGGCCGTGGCGCTGACCACGGGCGGTTTCTTTCTTCCCCCGGTCGCCGAAGGGCCGGTCGCTCCCCTCGTGCTTCCAGACCAGGCCCCGCTCGACGAGCAAGTCTCCTGGCTGGAGCTTGACGGCGCAGCGCCGGTGGCGGTAACCGACCTGATGCCGCCTCGGGCGCCCAAGGCGTGGCTTCTGTTCATCCACGGCACCTCGCTGCATGCCGGCTGGTACCGGGACATGGCGCGCGAACTCAACACCCGGGACATCGCCGTACGCCTCCTCGACCTCCCTGGCCACGGCCGCTCCGGAGGGACGCGCGGCCACCTGCCGTCCAGCACCGCCATCGACCGCCTTCTCGAGAAGGCGCTGCTTGCGCTGCCCGACCGCGACGTGCCGCGCTACCTGGGTGGCCACTCGCTTGGCGCCGACGTGGTGACACGCCCCGAACTCTTGCAGCGCATGGCGCTGGCCGGCCGGCCAGTAAGTGGCCTGCTGCTCCTGGCGCCCTATCTCGCTGGCGCCGATATCGGCGTCGACTGCCCGCTGGTCTGCACCATGAACTCGATCAACCCCGCCGGAATGTTCGCCGACGGCTATCCGACCGTCAGACAGAACTGGCGCTTCGCGAGCGCCGGGCGCGATCCGTTGCTGACCGACGTCTATGACCGCACTCTGCTGCGACGGCTGTTCTCCGAGCAGCCCGCGAGCCAGCGGCTGGCGGCGCTGCCGGCGCCGGTGCTGGCGTTGATCGGCGATCGCGACGAGTTGATCTCCGCGGCCAGGCTCGACCGGCTGTTCGCCACGGCGCGCCCGGACAGGGGCCGCCTCGCCGTGCTCGCCGACACCGACCACATGGGAATTCGCACGCGGGCCGTTGCGGACATGGGCGATTTCATCCTGGCGCAAGGCGGCCCGGCCGAACCGCCACCGCTGGACCGTGCACACCCTCGGTGACGCCGATGTCCTGACCTGGGGCGGCGCCAGTGGTGGATCGAGACTGGAAGCAGGAGATCTGCTCGTGGCAACCGCCCGAAGCGCCGACCTGGCCGGGTTTGCCCCGACCCTGCTCTCGGCCGACGAGTTCGACCGCAGCCGGCAGTTCCGTGTCGCCGCCGACCGGGATCGCTTCTTCGCCGCCCACGCCTTGAAACGGCGCCTGCTCGGCGTGTTGCTCGGTGTGCCCGGAGCGCAGCTGCGCTTCGAACGCCAATGGGCGGGAAAGCCCCAACTGGTGGGGCGCGAACTCCATTTCAACCTCTCCCACAGCGGAGACTGGGTGGTACTGGCGATATCCCGCTCCGCTCCCGTGGGCGTCGACATCGAACAGGGAGACAGCGCGCTCCCCGAGGGAATGCTGTCCCTCGCGCTGCACCCGGACGACCGCCTTGCCCGCGAACCGGACTCCCTCGTCGATCGCTTCTATACCGCCTGGACCTTGAAGGAGGCGGTCAGCAAGGGGGTCGGGATCGGCCTGGCGCTGCCATTCACGCAACTGCGGCTGGAGCCGAGCGCGCCGACCCAATACCGCTGCAGGCATGGGGATGAACTCTGGCATGCCGAGCACAGGAAGCTGGAGGGCGGCGCCCACCTCGCCGTTGCATGCCTATCCCCCTGGACGCGCTTACGACTGCTGCGAATCGAGCGCGGCATCTGAAACAGGCGACGCTGCACCACGATGCACTCTGGACCCACCGGCTGTCGTCAGGCAGATCCCGAGATGCCGCTCGACAAATGGGAGGGGCACTGCACCGATATGAGCGTGTTCTTGCGCGCCTCGCCGGGCAGCACGCCGAACTGCTTGCGGAACGCGGTGCTGAAGTGGCTGATGTTGCTGTATCCCAGCATCAGCGCCGTTTCCGTCACATTGTAGTGATACAGCAGCTCCCTTGCCCGCTCCATGCGATGGCGTTGAAACAGTGAATAGACGCCCATGCCGAACAGCGACCTGAAGCCCCGCTTCAGTTTCAGCTGGTTGAGCCCCACCTCCATGGCCAACTCTGCGATCGTGGGCGGCGCACTCAGGTCTTCGAGCAGCCGCTCCCGTGCCGCCAGCAGGCGCCTGCGCTCTCGAAGCGGCACGGCGTCCTGCACGCCGTTGCGGTTCAACCCCTCGAAATGCCATCCCAGGAACTCGAGCACGGCGGCATGCAGCAGCAATGGCGACGCGCCCTGGTGTTCGACGCGTTGCGCCAGTCGCGTCGCGGCGTCGATGGTCCGGCTGCCTGGTGGCGTTGCCCGCATGATGAAACCACTCTGGATATCACCGATACGCTCGAACTCGTCACCCACCAGTTCGCCCAGCATCTCGGGTGTCAGCATAAGCTCCAGGTGGCGGTAGTCCGGGCTGTACCACACCGAGAACCGCTCTCCCGGTGCATATCCGATATGCCCCTCGCCGACACGGGGAGCGATCGCGATCCCCCTTACCCTTCCCTGCGACGTACCGCCGAGGAGGCAGGAGAAATGCACATAGCGGCTGTCATTGAGCAGGTTGACCCGCAACTCGTCACGACCATTGCCGTTGTACAGCCCCACAACCATTCCGGGCCGTGGCTCGACCAAAGCGGCCTTGAACGCACCGCGCCCCCCAGGACCCGGTTGCGCTGCGGAATGCTCACCGCCGAAGAGCTTCGAGGTCCGCAACGGAGTCACGCCGTCAATGGGTTGTGTGGCCGTGCATTGCATTGGCTCCTCCTGGACGACAGTGGAATCATCACGCGATACATGCTTATAGCTTGAATGCGACTCATTCGCAACCATGTGCAGAAAATGGCTACCGGTGACTGCGTCCATTCCTGAGGCAAATGACTCCCGATCCGGACAGTCCCGTTTCCGATGCGGGGAGTCGCATGAGTGGCTTGGTGGCTAGGCTTGTCTCCCTGGTTCGAAGCAACCCACGGAATCCGCCATGCCCCTGCACCTCGTGCTTTTCTTGTGCCTGATCATCTCCCCCGTCGTCGCCCTGTCCGTTCACGCGGCGCCCCCGGACGCCTACGTGCTCATGAAGCGGGTCGATGAACGGCCGGACGGGGAGGACCGCCGTTCGATTCTGGTGATGGAGCTGATCAACCGCCAGGGCAGCAAGCGGGTGCGCCGCCTGCTGTCGCTGGCCAAGGACTACGGCGCCGACAGCCGCAAGGTGCTCGCCCTGCTCGATCCGCCGGACGTGAAGGGCACCACCTTCCTTTCCTGGGACTACGCCGATCCCGCCCGCGAGGATGACCGCTGGCTCTACCTGCCGGCGTTGAAGCGGGTGCGGCGCATCATGGGCGAGTCACGCAACGACACCTTCATGGGCTCCGACTTCACCTACGACGACCTGGGCGATCGCAGCGTGGACGAAGACGACCACCGCCTGCTGGGCGAGGAGACGCTGGAGGGCATCGACTGCTGGGTGGTCGAATCGGTGCCGAAGGACACGACGGAGCGCTACAAGCGAAAGAAGATCTGGGTGCGCAAGGACGCCGACCTCCCGATCCGTGTCGAGTACTACGACAAGGATGGCCTGCTGAAAACCCTTCGGGTGCTCGAGGCCCGCCTCCAGGACGGGTTCTGGGTCCAGGTGAGCACCGAAATGCACAACGTGCAGGAGGATCACCGCACCGTCCTGACCGTCGAGGAGATCCAGCACGACACTGGCCTGCGGGATTCCCTATTCGAGGTGGCCACCATCCAGCGCGGCCACCTGCGCTAAGTGGGCAGGATGACCGACTGTACCCACCCATCACCATGGCGCGTGCTGCTTGGCCTGCTGCATGACGAAAGGGGCCCGCTGCTGGCAGCCGTATCGGTGACCGCCGTCGCCGCCCTGTTCGAGCTGTTGCCCTATTGGCTGCTCTATCAATCCATCGTGCTGGTGCTGTCCGGTACGCAGGTTGCCGATGGATTGCTCCGCCTCGCGGGGTGGATGGCCGTGGCGCTGGTGGCCAAGTACGGGCTGTATTCCTTCGCCTACTACCTCAGCCACCGCGCGGCCTATCAAGTCCTCGCGAACCTGCGACGGGACCTGGCCCGGCGGCTGGTGTGGGCGCCACTCACCTGGCTGCAAGGCTACAGTTCAGGCGAGTTGAAGAAGATCATCATGCAGGACGTGGAACGGTTGGAGCAGTTCATCGCCCACCACTCGGTCGAATGCATGGCCGCGCTGGCCGGCCCCCTGTTCGTGGCGCTGTTTCTGCTCTGGCTGGACTGGCGGCTGGCGCTGGCGGCCCTGGCGGTGGTGCCGTTGGCGGCCCAGACGCAGTGCCTGTTCATGCGCGGTATGGGCGACCGCATTGGGGACTTCGATCAGGCCGTCGGCGAACTGAGCGGGACCACGGTCGAGTATGTACGCAACATCCCGGTCATGAAGGCCTTCCGGCAGGAGGCAGGCTCCTTCCTCCGCATGCGCAGTGTACTGGACCGTTACCAAGGCCTAGTCACCGCAGTCATCCGCCGCACCATACCGGGCTGGTCGGTGTTCACGGTGCTGCTCAGCGCCAACATCTTCTTCATCCTGCCGACTGGCGTGTGGCTGGTGGGCCAGGGCGCGCTGTCCCTGCCGGACCTGATCCTGGCGGTGATGCTCGGCACCGGCATGCTCAAGCCGCTCTTCAAGGTGGCACGCCTCTCGTCCGAGATCCGTGAAATCCTGGGTGGCGTGCGCCGTATCGCCCCCTTCCTCGCCTGGTCGCCACCCGACCGTAGATCTCCGGCCGCGCTGGCCGCCACGCCGGGGGTCAGCTTCGACGCCATCTCCTTTGCCTACGACGACACGCCGGTGCTGCACGATCTCAGCTTTGAACTGCCGCCCGGAAAACTGACTGCCATGGTCGGGCCCTCCGGGGCGGGCAAATCCACCGTCGCCCATCTGCTGGGCGGGCTGGCCCGGCCGCAACAAGGGACCATCCGATTGGATGGCATCTCCCTGGATACCCTCGACGAAGCGCAGCGGGCCTCGCTGGTCTCGGTGGCCACCCAGGAGGCCTTTCTGTTCCGCGGCACGCTGATGGAGAACCTGAAGCTGGCATGCCCCGAAGCCGACGAGGCGACGGTTCGGCAGGCTGCCCGCGTCGCCCAGGCCGATGCCTTCATCTCGGCGCTGCCCGAAGGCTACGACACACGCGTCGGCGAGCGCGGGGTGCGCCTTTCCGGCGGAGAGCGCCAGCGCATCGCCATCGCCCGCGCCCTGCTGGCCGACTCACCCGTGCTGGTACTGGACGAGGCGACCGCGTTCGCCGACAGCCTGACCGAGCGGGCCTTCTACAAGGCGCTGCACGAGGCGTACCCGCACAAGACGCTGCTGGTGATCGCCCACCGCCTCTACACCATCGAACAGGCCGACCAGGTACTGGTCATGGAGAGCGGCCGACTCGTGGACGCGGGTCGCCATGTCGAGCTCCTCGCCCGATGTGAACTCTATCGGCGGTTATGGCACCGGCAGAGCGTCGGCGAGAGCTGGACGATCGGAGAGGAGGAGTTGCTCGATGCCGGCGTTTCTTGATCTCCTGAAGCGTGTGATCCAGGCGGGCAAGCGAGGCCCACGCCTGTTCTATTGGGGTTTGTCGCTGCGGGTAATGGAGCGCGTCTTCTCCATCGCCCCCTTCTTTCTCGCCTATGCCTGGTTCGATGAGCTGCTGCAGAAGAGCGGCACAGGCCTGGAGCTTGTGGAAACGATCGGCAACGATGACCGGATGGTGACGTACGGCGTGGCACTGGGCGTCCTCCTGGCCGGGCAACTCGTCTTCTCTTATCTTGGCCAGCTGCAGAGCTTTACCGGGGCCTACGAGCTCACTGCTTCCTACAGGGAAACGGTAATCGACCATGTGCGGCGCCTGCCTCTGGGCGCTCTGCAGCAGGAAAGCTCCGGGCGCCTGGCCTCGGTGCTCACCGACGACGTCAACCGGGTGGAGAAGATCTTCACCCACCTGACGGCCGAATGGGTGGCCGCGGCGGCCGTGCCCTTTCTGTTCGTGATCGCTTTGCTCTGGATCGATTGGCGCCTGGCATTTAGCCTGGTCGTCACGCTGCCGCTGGCCGTGGCGGCGCTCAATGCGGCCCGCCGCTTCTTCCTTGCCCGCGCCGATCGCAAGCAGGAGCAGTTCCTGGAGGTGTCCGGCCTGCTGGTGGAGTTCGTCACCGGCATACGCACCCTGCGGCTGTTCAACCGCGCCGGAGCCTGGTGGGAGCGGCTGGACCGGCGCTTCGAGGCGATCCGCAACAGCAGCATGGGGGTCGAGGCCTGGGCCGGCGGCTCGGTGCAGCTCTATCGCCTCTGCCTGGAACTGGGATTGGTGGCGCTGCTGCTGTGCGGCGCCTGGCTGGCCAAGGGTGACGGACTCGCGCCGCTGCACTGGCTCCTGTTCGCGATGGTCGCCTACAAGCTGCTCGATCCCCTGCTGGACGCCGCCGCCTTGCTCACGGAGCTGCGCGCCATGGCCCGGAGCGAGGTCCGGGTTCAGGCGCTGCTCGACCGCCCACCTCTCCCCGATTCGCCAAAACCTGCCGAGCCCGACGGGTTCGAGGTGGCCTTCGAGGGCGTCGGCTTTCGTTATGACGCCGGCGCCGAGTGGGTGCTCAGGGATGTCTCCTTCCGCGCACCCCAAGGCCGGATCGTCGCCGTGGCCGGCCCCTCGGGCAGCGGCAAGAGCACCCTGCTGCACCTCCTGGCCCGCTTCTTCGATCCACAGGAGGGCCGGATCACCCTCGGTGGCGTCGACCTCCGCGACCTGGGTCCGGACCGGCTCTACGACCACCTGAGCTTCGTGTTCCAGGACGTCCAGCTGTTCGACGGCAGTGTGTTGGAGAACGTACGCATCGGTCGTCCAGACGCCACCGACGCCGACGTGATGGCCGCCTGCCGTGCCGCCTGGTGTGACGAGTTCATCCGGCAACTCCCACAGGGTTATGAAACCCCCATCGGCGAAAACGGCCAGCGCCTCTCCGGCGGCCAGCGCCAGCGGCTCTCCATCGCCCGCGCCCTGCTGAAGGACGCCCCGGTGCTTCTGCTCGACGAGGCCACCGCCTCGGTCGATCCGGAAGCGCAGCATGAGATACAGGAGGCAATCTCGCACCTGATCAAAGGGCGCACCGTGATCGTGATCGCCCATCGGCTGCACACCATCCAACACGCCGACCAGATACTGCTGCTCGCACAGGGGCGGATCATCGAGCGCGGCTCCCACGACGAACTCCTCCGGGCTGGAGGGCTGTATCGCGACATGTGGGCCTTGCAGACCGTCACGCAGTGAGTCCCCTTTCATCACGGGTTTCACCGCACGCAAAGCCGCTGTTTCGATTGATATAATCGCCCGATGACAAGGACAGAACTCATCGAGCGTCTCACACAGCGCTTCCCCCAGCTTGTCGCGCGGGACGCGGAAGACGCGGTGAAGGGGATCCTCGGCGCCATGACCGATACACTCAGCCGTGGCGGCCGCATCGAGATTCGCGGCTTCGGCAGCTTTTCGCTGAACTACCGGCCGCCACGCGTGGGCCGCAACCCCAAGTCAGGCGAGACGGTGCATGTCTCCGGAAAGTACGTGCCCCACTTCAAGTCCGGCAAGGAGTTGCGGGAACGGGTGGATGTTGCCCCCATTGTGACCGCCGCCCACAAAAGGGCCGCCTGAGGGGGGCCTCGTCGTCCGACGGACCTGCACCGTTTCAATCTCGCCGATCGCCCAGGCAAGCATCGAACGCAACCGAACCCGCCGATAGCCCACCTCCTCGTTTCTCCACAGAAACTGTGGATAACTCTCTCGATAAGTCCACCACCCTCCGACGCATCACAGCCCCGCAGCGGTGACGCATTTTCGAGCAAGGAGCTTCCTGCAATTCGATAAATCGGCAAAGCGACGAATCACATTGTTTGCTGATGCGCCCTTCCCGGATGGCGATGGTATCGGTTCGACATCGCCGAGAGCCGATCCATGCAATCCGCCCTTCCGTCCCGTTGGACGGCGCGCAGTGGCCTGTTGCTGGCCACCACCCTGGCGGCAGGCTGCGCGAGCGCACCGCCGTCGTCGCCTCCTGTCGCCCCAGCGCAAGCCGTCGAATCGGTGGCACCACCACCGGCTTACGTCCCGGTGGTGCGCTACGGCCGCTATACCCTGGTCGAACTCGCACCGACCGCTGCCCAGCAGGACCTGCTGCTCCAAGTGGTCGACGTGGCCGTGCCGGACACCCTGCACGCCAGCGTCGGAGATGCCCTGCGACACGTCCTGCAGCGTTCCGGCTATCGCTTGTGCGACGCGCACGATGCCGATGCGCTGCTGACCTTGCCGCTGCCGGCGGCCCACTACCGGCTCGGTCCGGTCGTGCTGCGCGATGCACTGCTGACCCTGGCCGGCCCGGCCTGGGACCTGCAGGTCGATCACGGCACGCGCCAGGTCTGCTTCACCCAAGCCCAGCCGGATGTCCCTGAGCCACCGCGACCAACCCTCCCGGACACCGGCCATCAGGCCGAGACATTTCCGCTTTCGACGGAGGTCCAGCCATGACCGTCGCGCCGGCTTCAGCCGACCGGCGGCGCACGACGCTGCTGCGCGTCGCCACCGCCACCTGGCTGCTGCTCATCAGTGCCGTCGTACTGATCGATCACGTCGCGCTTTCGGACCTGGCCGAGCAGGCCGAGACCCGAGCACCCGGCGCACAGGTGGCCGTACTCGAAGGCCGTCTGGCCGAACTTGCCGAGCAGGTCGAACTGGTTCGGCGGCAACCCGCCGCCGTGACACAGGCACGCTACGATACCGAGCACCAGGCCGTGACCCAGCGTCTGGCCGACATCGAACTGGCGCTGGGTGAGCGCCTGGTCGCCGGCGATCTGCGGCCTCTGCAGGATCGCCTGGCTCACCTGGAAGCGCGGCAGGCACTTCGCCCGACATCCCAAGCCGCACCGCGTCCACCCGCCCCGGAGAGACCCAGGCCGAAACCGGCTGGGCCGTCTTTCCAGCTGCTCGGTGTCGAGTTGCGCGCCGACGAGCGCTTTCTGTCGATCCGGCCGCATGGGGCGAGCGCGCTGTCCCAGGTCCGCCTGCTGCGTGTCGGCGAGGAAGAAGACGGCTGGCGGCTCGAATCCATCGAGGAAGGGCACGCCACGTTTCATCAGGCTGGCGAGCACCTTCGCATCGCCGTTCCGGCGCATCAGGGCGGCTCACGATGAAGCGCCACCGCTTGGCTCCGATCCTCGCAGCACTCCTGTCGGCACTTGCCCTCCCCCATGCCGCGACCGCACAGGACACCGGAGGCACCGCAGCCTCTGTGATCGTGCCCAGCCGCGAACGGCCGGTGGCCACGATCCGCAGCGAGGAGCAGCAGGCACGCGACTGGGGACTGCAGACCGACGAATGGGCGCGCTACCGCGAACTGATGCAAGGCCCCCTGGGCGTCTATTCGCCCAACCTCGACCCACTCACGGCCCTGGGCATCGAAGCGCGCTCCGACGAGGAGCGTCGCCGCTACGCGGAATTGCAGGTGCAGGCCGAAGCCCGCCGCGTCGAGAAGATGCTCGCCTACCAGCGCGCCTACGACGCGGCCTGGCAGCGGTTGGCACCCGGCATGCAGCGGGTCAGCCTGCCCGGTATCAGCCCGGCCACGTCGGCCGCCGGCCTCGTGCAAAGCACGGGCCGCACCGCGGTCTTCGTCAAGGATGGCTGCGCCGCCTGCGACCAGGCGGTGCAGCGGCTGCAGGCCTCCGGCGCCGAGTTCGACGTCTACGTGGTCGGCAGCCGTGCAGACGATACGCACATCCGCGAATGGGCACGGCGCGCGCGGATCGACCCGGCCAAGGTGCGCGCCCGGCAGGTCACCCTGAATCACGACGACGGGCATTGGCAATCCCTCGGCCTGCAGGGTGAGTTGCCCGCCGTCGTGCGCCAAGTCGGTGGGCAATGGCAGCGGCAGCCCTGACCCGTTGCCACACCATGCTTCTGCTGCTGGGAAGCGTACTGGCCGGCTTCGTGCAGGCGCAGGAGGCTCCGCCACCGGCCTACCAGATCGCGGCGCAGCGCGCCGGCATCCCGTCGACCGTGCTCTACGCCGTGGCACTGCAGGAAAGCGGCACCCGCTTCAACGGTCGCCTCGTGCCCTGGCCCTGGACGCTCAACGTGGCCGGCACCCCGCGCCGCTTTGCCACCCGCGCGGAGGCCTGCGCCGGACTGCACCAGGCCCTGCGTGAAGTCCCGCCCACCCGCATCGACGCCGGCCTGGGCCAGATCAACCTGGGCTACCAGCGCCATCGCTACGAGCAACCCTGCGAACTGCTCGATCCCTACCGGAATCTCGAGCTCGCCGCGGAGATCCTGCGCGAGCAGCACGCACCGGACCAGGACTGGCTGGTCACGATCGGTCGCTACCACCGGCCCGCCGGCGGCGTACCCGCCGCGCGCTACCGCCACAGCGTCGGCCGGCACCTTGCCCGTGTGCTCGGCGAACCGGTGCCGGACCACACTACCTGGAGGGCCTTGCCATGAAACGCCATCGCTTCCGCTCGGCTGTGCCGTGGGTGATGGGCCTGCTGTCGCTCGCCGCGACGCCTGCCGTCCTCGCGCAGTCGCCGCCGTTGATCGTCGTCGAGGATCGCGGAGGCGCATCCGCGTTGCCGTACTACCAGGCGCTCGACCTGCAGCCGCGTGCCGGGGACGCGCCACCGCCACGCATCGAGCTGCCTCGGATGCCGGATCGCCCCTTCGATGAAGCGGCCATGCTGCCGGTACGCTCGGCCAGCCTGTCGCCGGGCGACGTGGTTCGCCGGGTGATCCAGGCGCCGGGGCTCACCCCGCTGTTCCTGGTCGGCGACGACGACCGCTCCCGCGCCTGGCTTCGCCAACGGGCACAGGCCCTGCGCGACCTGGGCGCCGTGGGTCTGGTGGTACAGGTCGAATCGCCGCAGGCCCTGGCCGCGCTGCGGGCCCTGGCACCCGGCCTGACCCTGGCGCCCGTCTCAGGCGACGAACTGGCCCAGCGTCTGGGACTGCGTCACTACCCGGTACTGGTCACCGCCACCGGCATCGAGCAGTGAGGCCTGCACCATGGCCCAGCCGCATGCCGTCGAAGTCCTGCTGCGGCCAGCGGTGGAGCTATACACCGTGGCGGTCTGCGCGGGCGCCGCGGTGGTGTGCGTGGTGGCACCGTGGTCGCTCGCGCTGAATCCGCTGGTGGGTCTCGGCAGCGCGCTGGCATTCCTCGCTTTCGGTGCGATCCGCCTGCGCGATGCCTGGGCCATCCTGCGCTACCGCCGCAACATCCGCCGACTGCCGCGCTACGTGATGACCAGCCGCGACGTGCCGGTGAGCCAGCACCGCCTGTTCATCGGTCGCGGCTTCCGCTGGGAGCAACGGCACACGCATCGGCTGGTGCAGACGTACAAACCCGAGTTCCGCCGCTACACCGAGCCGACGGCGTTCTACCGGATGGCGCGCCGGCTGGAAGCGCGGCTGGAGTTCGCGCCGCCACCGCTGTCGAAGCTGGCGCGCGTGCTGGCCTGGGACAGCCCACTCAACCCGGCCCGGCCCCTGCCCCCGGTGGGCGGCCTGCCACGCCTGCACGGCATCGAGCCGCACGAGGTCGACGTCACGCTGCCGCTGGGCGAGCGCGTCGGCCACACCCTGGTGCTGGGCACCACGCGGGTCGGCAAGACCCGCCTGGCCGAGCTGTTCATCACCCAGGACATCCGCCGCAAGATGGGCGGCGAGCACGAGGTCGTGATCGTGTTCGACCCCAAGGGCGATGCCGACCTGCTCAAGCGCATGTACGTCGAGGCCCGCCGCGCCGGGCGCGACGGCGAGTTCTACGTCTTCCACCTCGGCTGGCCCGACATCAGCGCCCGCTACAACGCCGTGGGCCGCTTCGGGCGCATCTCCGAGGTGGCCACCCGCATCGCCGGCCAGCTCTCCGGCGAGGGCAACAGCGCGGCGTTTCGTGAGTTCGCCTGGCGCTTCGTCAACATCATCGCCCGCGCCCTGGTCGAGCTGGGGCAGCGCCCGGACTACCTGCTGATCCAGCGGCACGTGGTGAACATCGACGGCCTGTTCATCGAGTACGCCCAGCAATTCTTCGCGAAGACCGAGCCCAAGGCCTGGGAGATCATCGTCCAGTTCGAAGGGCGCCTGAACGACAAGACCATCCCGCGCCACATGGTCGGGCGCGAGAAGCGCGTGGTGGCGATCGAGCAGTACCTGTCGCAGGCGCGCACCTACGATCCGGTGCTCGATGGCCTGCGCTCGGCGGTCCGCTACGACCGCACCTACTTCGACAAGATCGTCGCCTCGCTGCTGCCGCTGCTGGAGAAGCTCACCACGGGGAAGATCGCGCAACTACTGGCGCCGAACTACTCGGACCTGACCGACCCGCGGCCGATCTTCGACTGGATGCAGATCATCCGCAAGCGCGCGGTGGTCTACGTGGGCCTGGATGCGCTGTCGGATGCCGAAGTGGCGGCCGCGGTGGGCAACAGCATGTTCAGCGACCTGGTGTCGGTCGCCGGTCACATCTACAAGCACGGCATCGACGACGGCCTGCCGGGCGCAGCTGCCGACGCCAAGGTGCCGATCAACGTCCACGCGGACGAGTTCAACGAGCTGATGGGCGACGAGTTCGTCCCCCTCATCAACAAGGGCGGCGGCGCCGGCATGCAGGTCACGGCCTACACGCAGACGCTCTCGGACATTGAGGCGCGCATCGGCAACCGCGCCAAGGCCGGCCAGGTCATCGGCAACTTCAACAACCTGTTCATGCTGCGCGTGCGCGAGACCGCCACCGCCGTGTCAAGGGCAAGCGAATTTTCCCCAGTGTGGTAATTCAAATTTCCCCACCCGGTTGGGTTTGCTCGTCAAATGAGCGGACGAGTCCGGATTTGAGCTTCTCCTTGAGGCGATAGGAGTTGCCGCGGATATTGAGCGTCACGGCGTGATG
>ERZ869909.558-NODE-558-length-41349-cov-28.635709_pt1 | contig 41349 bp, 48 predicted proteins | sample MGYA00520892_ERZ869909 | MGnify/ENA primary metagenome ERZ869909 (study PRJEB32215, sample SAMEA104723947) | bioreactor metagenome | biome: bioreactor; feature: anaerobic bioreactor; material: water | place: China | collected 2015-03-12 ... | reverse complement strand
GTTTGCGCTGATGGTACTGCCCTTTTGAGGGTGGGAGAGTAAGTCGACGCCACTTTTAAAAAGCCCCTTCAGAAATGATGGGGCTTTTTTTGTATATTATAATTTGTGCTGATGGTTCTGTCCGTCAACTGACGGATGGGAGAGTAAGTCGACGCCATCAGTCGGTAGCCTGACCCCTTCAGAAATGTTGGGGCTTTTTTTGTATATTTTAATTTGTGCTGATGGTTTTTCCCGTCAATGTAGATAGGGAGGATGTGATGGCAAAAGATGATTACAGTCAACATACATATTCATTACGGTATACTTTTTAATACCTCTCTAGAATACTGTTCGATTTTTTGTCTGTTTAGATAACGCATTTTCAGTTAGTATATTTTGATGAACATGTTCCTTGATGAATAATGTATTTTACCCATTTTCACGATTCTTCAGCACAAAAAAAACGTAGCACTAAATTTGCACTACGTTGTTCAATACTATATTCTTACTAAATACTTAGTTGACTTTTTGTACTTCTTTAATAGCGTCATATTGTGGTTGGCAAACCCAATTCCCTTTGGTATCAATAATTCCCCATTTCCCATCAAGCTTTGCAGCAGCATAACCGTTACTGAAATCACCTACTGCATCAAACTTAGCATCGATACTCCACTGTCCTTTTTCATTGATAAACCCAACTTTGCCTTCAGCTGTTTTTCCGTATGCTAAACCATTACTAAAGTCTCCACAGGTTGAAATGTTGTCAGGATATACTACCTTACCATCCATTCTGATATAACCCCATTTATCGCCTTGTTTTACTCGAGCAAGTTTGCTAGTTGGACAAAAGTCTTTTACGACATCAAACTGTGGTTCGATAACCCACTTTCCTTTTTTATCGATGTATCCAGCTTTTCCAGCTTCATTTTTTGCCCATGCTAAACCTCCAGAAAAGTATCCCACACTTTTGAATGTTGGCTCTATTGCAACTTTACCTTCCGTGTCAAAAAAACCTGTCAATTTTTCAGCAGTCGTAAATGGAGATAATCCTTCTGAAAAATCTTTGATACCTGAAATACCAAGGTCGTTTAGCGAAATTTCTTTTCCTGTTTTATCAATGATGAAAAATTCTTTCCCTCTTTGAGCTGTAGCATATCCATTTGAAAATGAAGTAGCTTTATCATACTTAGCTTCAATTACCAACTTACCAGATTCGTCCATATAACCCCATTTTTTATTATAGGATACCAAAACCAACCCATCTGAAAAACTTTTTAGTCCAAAACCAAATGCATTCATTAGTATAAAGCCTGGTTTTTCTACATTCAAAATTTCACCTTTAAGATTAATGAAATTGTGTTGTTTCGTTTTGGCATCATAAATAGGTGCTAAACCATTTGATGAAAATGGAAAGCATTGTTTGTACTGAGGTTGAATCAAAATTTCACCCTTTTCATTAGCGTATCCCCAAAGTTTGGTGTCACTTGACTTAACTTGGACAATGTATCGCTGCGAAAGTAAACATGAAGAAATCAAAAGCGAGAAGACAAATAATGTGTGTTTCATTTTAATTAAATTTCGTTGTTTGAGTAAAAATAAGTAATTATTTTGAACTCACGTTAACTATTATCTAATCCATTTGAACGATGCATTCTTGAAGAAGCTTACCAGTTAAAGCATAACAAATATACCAGCACTGATACCTAATACAAATGATTTATGAATGTAACTTGATTGCTTTCCGTAGGTGTTGAATAATTGCCATCTAGCTTCGGGAAGCACATAGATACCTAAGTTGCGACCAGATTGCCACCTAAAGCCCAATGAGATTACAGCATCCACGTTAAAAAAGTTATAGCCTTCTTTATATTTGGTTTTTACTTCTTCAACTCCGCCAAATTGTGTACCTATTGTTTCCATTGTGGTTTGATTTAAAAACATTTTCGGAACAAATCCCCCAGCAACGTGAAGCTTCAACTTATTACCATATTGAAAGGCAACTTTTAACGGAATTCCAATGTGATGATAGGTGTTTTTATATGAATATATTGTGTCGCCAGGGGTATCGTAAAATTCTCCATTTCTAGAATATTCGAAACCGATATCCAATAACGCTAACTGATGTAATTTAGCCCGATATCCTACGTGAAACGAATAAAACCAACCCCCATATTCATTTTCGCGTTCTCCTAGTGGCTTGCTAAATAAACCTGGGTTTTGTGTTAGTGTTCGATTAGAAAAACCTGGTGAAACACCAAAATACAATTCATCTCCTGTTTTAACGATGACTTTGCCTTTTCGATTGACACGGATTGCTGATGAATCAACATTATTGTCCTGTGCTGTAGAATAGTTAAAAGATGTGAAAACTAAGACGATAATTCCAAAAAATGTATTCCTTTTCCACATTTGCCTTAAATTATTGTTAATTTTAATCTCAAAAGTAACGAAAAATAATTGACTATATGGCAACTCAGAAACCAGAAGCTAAAAAGAAGAAATCCATTGTTAAACGAATTTTAAAATGGACAGGTATTACATTCGTTTTACTTTTAACGGCGTTAATATTAATTCCAATTATCTATAAAGATAAAATTCTTCAGTTAGTCATAAATGAAGCAAATAAGGAATTAACTGCTGAGTTGAGTATAGAGGACTTTGATTTGACAATCATTCGGACTTTTCCTAAATTGACTATGGAACTTATTGGTGTGCGAATAGCTGGACAAGGTGATTTCGAAGGAATAGATTTAGTCAATTTCAAATCATTTGAAGCTAAGCTAGATTTTTGGTCAGTCATAGGTGGTGATCAAATAGAAATTGAATCGATTAAATTGGTTGAACCACATATTAACATCAAAGTGTTGTATGACGGAAGAGCTAATTATGACATTGTAAAGCCAGACTCTCTTAAAACTCAAGAAGAAATTGCTGAACCTTCTAGTTTTAAACTCGCTCTTAAATCTTATGAAATTCAAAAGGGAGAAATTAGTTACATCGATAAGCAAGGAAACATGTCCGCGATTATTGCAAATTTGAATCACGCTGGAAATGGAGATTTGACGGCAGAAACCGTTGACTTTAAAACGAAGACTACTGCTGATGCAATTTCCGTGATTATGGATGGAATACCATACTTGGCTCAAGTAAAAACGGACATGGTGATTAATTTACTGATGGAATTTACAGAAAAGAGTTCGAAATTTACCTTGCAAGAAAATGAAATCATACTGAATGCATTTAAAACTTCATACGATGGTTATTTCGAAATGTTTGATGACTATTATGATATGGATATTAAATTGGATGCAAGTAGATCTTCGTTCAAAGAACTTATTTCACTTATTCCAAGTGTGTTTCGTAGCGGATACGAATCGATGTTAACTCAGGGAACTTTCGCGTTAACTGGAATGGTAAAAGGTAAAATGACGGATACGGAATTACCTGCTTGGAATTTTGATCTTAAAGTAGATAATGCATCGTTTAGATATCCTGATTTACCTGCTGGATTCGAAAAAATAACGATTCGTGCAAATACACAACGTGAACAGGGAGCTAATCTAGATAATATTCGTGTAGATATCGACAAGTTTCATACTGAGTTTGTCGGAAATACAATTGATGCAACGCTTAAGTTGAGAACACCTATGTCAGATCCAGATATCAATATGTCGCTTTTGGCTAAAATGGACTTGGCTTCTTTGTCTCGTGTAATGCCAATGGAAGAGGGGGAGTCATATAATGGTAAGTTAGATGCAGATATCCAATTGGGAGGGAAAATGTCGGCGATTGATCAAGAGCGATACGAGGACTTTAAAGCAGAGGGCTGGTTGTCGTTAAAAGAAATGAATTACACCAGTTCTGATTTGAATCGTGCTGTCGAAATAGAATCTATGCAGTTCAAGTTTAGTCCCAAAAATTTGGCATTAGAAGAAATGACAGCTAAAGTTGGAAATTCGGATTTTGATATGCGTGGAACAATCGATAATTATTTAGGATACGCTCTTAGAGATGAAATCTTGACGGGTCGCTTTGCGTTTAACTCAAAAATGTTAGACTTGGATGAACTAATGGGATTGACTCCGTCTGACACGTCATCTGAGGCTAATGAAAACGAAAATGAAACGGCTACTACTAGCCAGTCCGATGATGCATTAGTATCTATTCCCTCAAACATTGACTTTGACTTAAATACTTCGGTTGCTAAGATAAAATACGATGGGTTAATGATTGAAAATTTTAAAGGTAATGTCAATTTAAAAGAATCTGTAGCAAGTTTGAATAATGTGAACATGAACGCTATGGGAGGTACTATCGGTATGCGTGGAAGTTTTGATACGAAAAACCCTGAAAAACCTCATGTGAATTTTGGATATGATTTGAAAAATTTGGACATCAAAGAATTAGCGGATAATTTTTTAACAATTGAAAAGTTTGCTCCTGTTGCAAAGTATGCAGATGGTAGAATTTCAACTACGCTTTCATTGGAGGGTGACATGACTAACAAAATGGATATGATTATGGAGTCATTGAATGGTGAAGGGAGTTTCTTTACAAACAGGGTTGTAATTTCTGGTTTTGAGCCGCTAACAAAATTAGCTAATGAAATTAAAATGCCTCAATTAAGTACGCAAACGTTAGACAATGTGCGTGCTAGCTTCGAGTTTATGGATGGTAAGATGCATGTAAAACCGTTTAACTTAAAAATGGGTAAAATCACATCTGATATTCATGGTTGGACATCATTTAACTCAGACATTGATTATAAAATGAAGATGAATATTCCAAAAGATCAGATTCCAGCTGAAATGATTAAGATGGTTGAGCAAGCTATAGGAAAGGTTAATAATGTAGTCCCTCAATTAAATATGAAAGGACTTCCAGATATTATTCCAGTAAATGTGGGTGTTGGGGGAACAGTTACAAATCCGGTTATTAAAACTGATTTCAGAGAGAGTTTGATGGCGGCAACGGGTAATGTAAAAGATCAAATTAAGGATTTAATTGATGATAAGATCCAGGAAGTAAAGGATACCGTAACGAAGGTGATTAAAGAAAAAGTGGAGGATGTAAAAGAAGATTTAATTGAACGTAAAAATAAAATAATGGCAGATGCTCAGAAGCAGGCTGATCGAGTAAAATCGGAAGCTAAAAAACAAGCTGATGCTATTCGTGCTGAAGCTGATAAACAGGCAAACGATTTAGTTGCTGGAGCGAGTAATCCTATTGAAAAAAGAGTGCGTGAAAAATCTGCGGATGAGTTGCGTAAGCAAGCTGATGTTAAGGCAAAACGCGTAGAAGATGAAGCTGCAAAACAGGCAGATAAAATAATGTCTGATGCAAAGGCTCAAGCTGATAAACTGAATTAGGCTTCTCTACTTTAGTCTATTGAGCTTTGCATATTAAACTATTTTTGTGAATTCATTAAAAATAACAGTTATTGGTTGTGGAAATGTAGGAAATGCTGTTGCAACAATTCTACTCAACCGTTCAAATCACGCTATCGAACTTAATGTGATGGAGCCATCTGTTGAGCAAACAGGGAGGTTGATCGAGCTTCAGCATATTGTTGGGTTATTTCAAATTCATCGCTTTACTCATAATGATTTGGAGGAATTTAGAAATGCAGATGTTGTTTTTCATACAGCCGGAAAATGTATGAATGCCAATGAAACTCGACTTGATGTGGTAGAAGGCAACTTAAAACTGACACACGATATTTTTAAACAAGTTAGTTTTAAGCATGAACCATATGTGATTGTTCTTACGAATCCTGTTGATGTGCTTACCTATTTTGTACAAAAGCAAACTAAGCTTCCTCGCAACAAAGTTATCGGTACAGGAACTCTTTTAGATAGTGCAAGATTTAATGCCGCGCTGAAAAAGTATACTATCATATCACAAAATGTTCCTGCTTGGGTAGTAGGAGAACATGGAGATTCAATGGTACTTTTGTATTCAAATTTATTAGCTGAACACGATTTGTCAGATAAAGAATTAATCAAAAAGGTAACACATGACACTGTTTTTGCAGCCAAATTAATTAAGGAGTATCAAGGTTATACAAGCACGGGGGTTGCTTCTGTTGCTGTACACATAATGGATTACTTATTAGGTGGAGAATCCGTTAGTAAAGCTTTCCCTGTATCATGTGTAGTGGATGATGCACTTCAAAATAAATTGGGATTAAAACGCCCAATTGCGTTGAGTTGGTTTTTTGACATCCAACACGAAGCAAAGTCAGTTTATCCAATTGAATTAAGTGAGTTAGAATGGAGCCAGTTAAAAAAATCTGCTCAGCTAATTGAGAATATCATTCACAAAATTCAGCCTGATTAACGAGGTTTAACCTATTTCAAATTCAAGGCGTAATTCATCCAGCTTTTTGAGTAAATCACCACTTACATTTACTTTCACGGTTTTGGATGGCATGTTAATTTCTAGTCCAGAAGTGGGGTCTTGAATTGAGAATTTCAATTGACATTTTCCAGCATGTGCTGAAAATAGTTCGTGAATTTCTTGAACAAATAATGGTGTAATGTCAGAATTGACAAGTTTCACATTGAGTGATCTAACCATTTTTTCGCGTAATTCACTTAGAAGCTCAATGGTATTGATTTTAAACTCAAATTCGTCATTTTTGTACATTTTATTGGCCACTTTCCCCATGATATAGAGGAAGGTTCCTTGCACCATAAAATGTTTAAATCTCAGATAATCTTCTCCGAATAAAAATAGTTTTGTACCTCCCGAATAATCTTCAATGATTAGCGTGCCAAAAGGATTTCCTTTTTTTGAAAAACGGTGCTCAACCTCTGTAACTATTCCCGCAATTTTAAGTTCTTTTCCAGCTAAATCATTTACGTTTTCCAAATCTGTTATTGATGCATTACAAAATGCTTCAAGCTCGACTTTAAAATCATCGAGGGGGTGACCAGAAATAAATATTCCAACAACTTCTTTTTCTTTAGAAAGCTTGATCAAGCTACTCCATTCTTCTGTATTAGGTGGGATCGGTTCTGGCATATCTTCGATTTCACTATCTCCAAACATCGATACTTGAGCTGAATCTTCACTTTGTTGAATGTTTGCTCCATATTTCATTACGTCTTCCAAGAACAAACGTCCTGTATTTGAAACCGCAAAATATTGCGCGCGATGTATCTGTTCAAATGAATCAAAACCACCTGCTAATGCTAAGCCTTCGAATGCTTTTTTGTTACATAATTTCAAGTCCACACGAGAGGCAAATTCAAAAATCGTTTTGTAGGGTCCATGTTCTTCCCTATTTTCGACAATTGCCATGATTGGAGCACTACCAACTCCTTTGATAGCACCCATGCCAAATCGAATCGCTCCCTCTTTATTTACAACAAATTTGTATTGAGATTCGTTGACGTCTGGTCCTAATACAGGAATTCCAGATCGGCGACATTCTTCCATGAAAAAAGTCACTTTGGAGATATCGTTCATGTTGTTCGATAATACAGAAGCCATGTATTCTGCTGGATAGTTTGCTTTCAAATAAGCTGTTTGATAAGCAATCCACGCATAGCATGTTGAGTGAGATTTATTAAATGCATAGGATGCAAATGCTTCCCAGTCACGCCATATTTTTTCTAGTTTATCAGCAGGATGTCCATTCGTTTGAGCTTGTTCGATGAATTTTGGTTTCATCTTAGCAAGTACATCAGCTTGTTTTTTCCCCATTGCCTTACGCAACACATCAGCTTCACCTTTTGTGAAGTTTGCTAACTTTTGTGAAAGCAACATCACTTGCTCCTGATAGACCGTAATTCCGTATGTTTCTTCTAGATATTCCTTGCAAGCATCCAAGTCATAACTGATTTCTTCTTCTCCATTTTTACGTCGAATAAAAGAAGGGATGTATTCAAGAGGACCAGGTCTATATAATGCGTTCATGGCAATAAGGTCTGCAAATACTGTTGGCTTTAATTCCTTCATGTATTTTTGCATCCCTGGTGATTCGTATTGAAATATCCCTACCGTTTCACCACGTTGAAAAAGTTCATATGTTTTTTCATCGTCTACTGGAAATTTATCAGGATCAAGGTCAATGCCATGCCTTAATTTCACATTTCGAACAGCATCTTTTATTAAGGTTAATGTTTTTAATCCTAAGAAGTCCATTTTCAACAATCCTGCTTCTTCAGCTACAGAGTTGTCAAATTGTGTACACCACATGTCAGAATCTTTGGCCGTTGCTACTGGAACAAAGTCCGTGATGTCACCTGGTGTGATAATCACACCACAGGCGTGTATACCCGTATTACGGACAGAACCTTCTAAATTCCGAGCTTGATTTACTACCTGAGCACTTAAATCTTTACCTTCTGCAATACGCTTTAGCTCGTTTACTTTTTGAATGTCGTCCGCATTGTTCTTTAATTTTTCTGCAAGAGCGACATCATCTAATTTGAATAATTTAGCTAATGAAATATCAGGTATTAATTTTGCTAATCGGTCTGCGTCAGGTAGAGGGAGATCTAATACGCGCGCTGTGTCACGAATAGAAGATTTAGCAGCCATTGTACCGTAGGTAATGATCTGAGCTACTTGATTAGCCCCATATTTTTGGATTACCCAATCAATTACACGTCCACGTCCTTCATCGTCAAAGTCGATATCAATATCGGGCATAGATACACGCTCAGGGTTAAGGAAGCGCTCAAAAAGTAAGTTATACTTGATGGGGTCAACATTTGTAATTCCAGTGCAATACGCAACGACTGATCCCGCAGCAGACCCTCTTCCAGGACCGACAGAGACATTCATTTCACGTGCCGCTTTGCAAAAGTCTTGCACAATTAAAAAATATCCTGGGTATCCAGTTCTTGCAATTGTTTCTAGCTCAAAATCAAGGCGTTCTTGTATTTCAGGTGTTATTTCACCATAGCGTTCTTTCGCTCCTTCGTATGTTAAATGACGTAAGTAATTATTTTCCCCTCGTTTACCTCCATCAATTTCATCTTGTGGATCTTTGAATTCTACAGGGAAATCAAAAGCAGGTAGAAGAATTTCACGCGCTAATCCGTACGATTCGCATTTGGATATAATTTCATTCGTGTTTTCAATTGCTTCGGGTAGGTCGATGAATAATTTTTTCATTTCGTCCGAGGACTTGAAATAATATTCTTCATTATCTAACCCGTAACGAAATCCTCTACCACGCCCTTTTGGCGTGGAAACTAATTCGCCATCTTTTACACAAAGTAGAATATCGTGTGATTTAGAATCGGATTTATCTAAGTAATACGTGTTATTTGTAGCGACAATTTTGATTTGATGCGATTCTGCAAATTTGAGCAAGGTATTATTTACGCGATCTTCATCTTCTTGCCCATGACGCATAAGCTCAATATATAAGTCATCATTAAATTGTGACTTCCACCAAACTAATGCTTCTTCAGCCTGTTGTTCACCAACGTTCAATATTAAATTAGGGACTTCACCTGATAAATTACCTGTAAGTACAATTAAATCATCTTTATATTGTTCAACAATAGATTTATCAATTCGGGGGACATAATAAAAACCTGATGTGTAGGCAATCGAAGCCATTTTTGCTAAATTATGATACCCTTTTTTGTTTTTTGCTAAAAAGACAATTGCATATCCATTGTCTTTATTGCGTTTGTCAAGGTGGTCTTTACACACATTTAGTTCAACTCCAATAATGGGTAATATTTCTTTGCCACTATATGATTCACCCGCTTCTTCTGCTGCTTGACGTTCAGCTTTTATTTTTTTATTGTGGGCAGCAATGTGTTTTTCAAAATGAAATGCAGCCATCATATTGCCAGAGTCTGTCAGTGCTACTGCTGGCATGCCTAATTCGATTGCTTTATTAACCAATCCTTTTACATCAATAGTTGATTGTAGAATGGAAAATTGAGTGTGGTTATGAAGATGGGTAAACGTAACATCACTTAATCGAGCGGCATTCTCATTTTTTTCTTTGTTTGAAAGCGAATCGTCTGTTTGATTAACTTGCTTTAGTTTTTCGCTTTCTTTTTTGAGGTTTAAGTGAGTTAAACCAGCGCGACCAATAGGTGATGGGTTAAATGCTCTGAAGTCTTCAATGTACTTTTCTTCTACATTTAATTGATCAGTAGTGAATTCTCCTTTTCGAATCAATTCCAAAAAACAGCGTGTGGTAGCTTCTACATCGGCAGTTGCGTTGTGAGCTTCTGAAAATGGTTCTCCGAACAAAAACGAGTGAAGTTCTGTCAATGTCGGAAGTTTGAATTTTCCTCCTCGACCACCAGGTAGTTTACATAAGTTAGCCGTATGCTCAGTACATGTGTCGAGTACATTCATTTGAAGCATTGGACTTTCAACACCATAGCGATGAAATTCGCATCCCATTATGTTTAAATCAAACCCGATATTTTGTCCTACTACAAATTGTGCCGATTGAAGCGCACGATTAAAGTCGTGAAGAACTTCTGTAATACTTTCACCCTGTTGTAAAGCAAGTTCTGTAGAGATTCCATGTATTCGTTCTGCGTCAAACGGAATATCAAAACCATCGGGTCGGATAAGGTAATCTTTTGCTTCGATTAACCGTCCCATGTCATCATGAACCTGCCAAGCTATCTGAACACATCGAGGCCAGTTGTCAGTATCTGTTATCGGAGCGTTCCAATCTCTTGGTAAACCTGTAGTTTCGGTGTCAAAAATGATATACATGGGCAGAAAAATTACGTTCAAATTTACGTAATTTTATAGCCTGTTCATAGAAGAAATATCAAATGTTTTGAACAATTAAGCCAGTTCAAATGATTCCCATTATTATCAGTAGATTTTATGTGAGAGCGTAATTCCATTAAAAGTAATATTTTTGCACCATGAATTGGAAACAAAAACTGCCAGATCCATTTGTAATAGGTTTAGTGTTCATGGTGTTTGTTGCTTCATTTTTTCCTTTTCGACTTGAATATCAGCATTTCTTTCCCTTGCAAGAAATAATCTATTGGGGAATAACAGGTATTTTCTTTCTATATGGATTAAAGCTTGATCCTAAAAAAATAAGGCAAGACATGGGGAATTGGAAGTTGCACATGGTGGTGCAGCTCACCACCTTTATGTTCTTCCCTTTAATTGTCTTGATATTTCATCCGCTTTTTGTGGATTCAAATTATTACCTAATTTGGTTAGCCACTTTTTATTTGGCTGTTTTACCATCAACTGTTTCGTCTTCTGTAGTAATGGTTTCTATAGCTAAAGGAAATTTACCCGCAGCCATTTTTAACGCGAGCATGTCAGGTTTGTTTGGATTGGTTTTAACTCCTCTTTGGATGAGTTTGTTTCTCGCTCGTAATTCGAATGGTATAGCATTAAACGACATGATTCAACAGCTAATTCTTCAATTATTATTACCTGTTTTAGTTGGCTTAATGCTTAATCGCTTTTTGAGTAAAATGGTTAGAGCTCATCAAACGAAAATCGCATGGTTTGATAAGATTGTAATCTTTTTAATTGTGTACAAAAGTTTTTCAGCTGCTTTTCTCAATGATGTGTTTTCACAAGTCTCATCTGGAGTATTTGCAGTTTTAACTGCTTTCATAATCCTGTTGTTTTTTTGTATTTACGTTAGTATTAATTGGGTTTCTCTTAAGCTTTCATTTTCAAGAGAAGACACCATTACAGCACTTTTTTGTGGTTCAAAAAAATCATTGGTTCACGGTTCCGTTTTTGTTACGCTTCTTATACCAGATATTGCAACTCAAAGTTTATTCTTGCTTCCTATTATGCTATATCATGCTTTTCAATTATTCTATACGAGTTACAAAGCGAAGGTTTTTAGTAGAACGGTTGAAACAAACAGTTAAAACTAATGTCAAGAATTAACTTAAAGATTGATTAGTTTTACTCAAAATAGTTTAAAATGAATAACCAAAACAAAAAACTAAAACTTTGGGAATTAGGTCGTGTATCTAATGACGAATTCAAAGAACAAGAGAAATTCCCTATAATTCTTGTGCTAGATAATATCCGAAGTTTGAATAATATAGGTACTTTTTTTCGAACAGGTGACGCATTTAATGTGGCTAAAATATACTTGTGTGGAATTACAGCACAGCCACCACATAGAGATATTCATAAAACAGCATTGGGAGCCACTGAATCGGTGGAGTGGGAGTATGTTGCTTCAACACAACAATTGATTGAGTCGTTGAAATCACAAGGAATTCGTACACTAGTTCTTGAGCAAACTGAGCAAACAACTTTTTTGCAAAATTTGGATTGGGACACCAAATCACCAATTGCGCTAGTTTTTGGTAATGAAGTAGAGGGTGTTCAACAGTCAGTGATAGATTTATGCGATGAAGTTGTAGAAATTCCCCAATTTGGCACAAAACATTCTTTTAACGTTGCTGTATCAGCAGGAATTGTCTTGTGGGAATTGGTTCGTAAACGTGTATAATTTTTTAAGTTGATAATACGTCTAATTTTGCAAAACGCATTAACAATGTTTTTTGTCCATGTGTAGGGAAAAATACCGTAACTTTTTTGTCGGGATTGCTGCCTTCAATTTTCACGATTTTACCTTTCCCAAAACGTTCGTGTAATACATTGTAACCAACTTTTAATTCTTGTTGATTAGTTGTCGAATCACCGCTTTGTTTGTTTGAAACCTGTGAGATAGGTGTCATTTTCTTACTAGCATTTGATAAGCCTCCTGTCAATCCTCCTGTCAATCCTCTTGAACCCATGGGGGAGCTGTTTAAAGATCTACCAGGTCCTTTCGCATAAGGTGATTCATGTACTACATACTTTTCATCAATTTCTTGAATAAAACGACTCGGTTCAGAGGTAGTCGCCTGCCCCCATTTATATCGACTCATAGAATAGCTTAAGGTGCAGTTTTTTTCTGCGCGAGTTAATGCGACATAAAATAATCGACGTTCCTCTTCGAGTTCAGTACGTGAGTGAAGCGCCATTTGTGACGGAAATAAATTTTCTTCCAAACCAACGATATACACAAATGAAAATTCCAATCCTTTAGAGGCATGTATAGTCATCAGGGTAACTTTATTACGATCTTCTTCAGACTCATTGTCCGCATCTGTCAATAAGGCAACATCAATTAAAAAATCACTTAGTGTACCATTTTCATTATCCGTTTGAGAAACTGAAAATTCTTTAATTCCGGCTAGCAACTCTTGAATATTTTCATATCGTGCTACACCTTCTGGGGATTTATCTTCGTAAAGTTCTTTGAGAATGCCTGATGCTTTTGCAATTTCTTGAGCTAAATCGTACGCTTGAGTAGATTCAAGACGAACGTTAAAGCTTTTTATCATCGTTACAAATGACTGAATTTTGTTTTTAGCTCCGGAATTTAGTGAAACAGGGTATGTTTGAAAATCAGCAATAACTTCCCAAAAAGACACCCCATATTGATTTGCAGCAACGGTTACTTCTTCAATACTCGTGTTTCCAATACCCCTTCTTGGATAATTGATAACACGTTTTAATGCTTCCTCATCATTAGGGTTGGCAGTAAGTCTAAAGTATGCAATTAAATCTTTAATCTCTTTTCGTTGATAAAACGATAGACCGCCATATATTTTATAAGGAATGTTCAGTTTTCGAAGTGCTTCTTCAAAAGAACGCGATTGTGCATTGGTTCTGTAAAGAATTGCAAAATCTTTGAATTCGAGCCCGTGATTTTGTTTTGCTTCAAATATTGAATTGGCAATTACACGACCTTCTTCATTATCTGTTAATGTCCTTAATACGCGAATTGTATTGCCAGAATCATTTTCAGTCCACACGCTCTTTTGTATTTGGTCTTTGTTGTGCGCAATTATACTGTTTGCTGCTTCGACAATATTTTTTGTACTTCTATAATTTTGCTCCAGTTTGTAGAGTACATAATCTGGGTAATCTTTTCTAAAATTTAATATGTTTTCAATATTAGCCCCTCTAAAAGAATAAATACTTTGTGCATCGTCACCAACAACACATAAGTTTTCGTATAACGCAGCTAGTTTTTTTACAATTAGATATTGACTGTAATTCGTGTCTTGGTACTCATCCACCAAAATGAATCTAAAACGATGCTGATAAAAATTCAATACGTCTGGGAAATCCCTTAACAACACATTAGTTTTAAAGAGTAGGTCATCAAAATCCATCGCGCCGGCTTTAAAACAGCGCGATTCATATTGCTTGTATATGAGATACAGTTTGGGTTTGCCACTCATTCTGTCTTCTCCCACAATTTCAGCATTTGCTTCGTATTGATTTGGAGAAATAAGGTTGTTTTTGGCAGATGAAATTCTGGAATGTACCAAGCCCGGTTTATAAACTTTATCATCCAATCCCATTTCTTTAATGATTGATTTGATTAAGCTTTTTGAATCTTGACTGTCGTATATTGTGAAATTATTTGGGTAGCCAATTTTGTCAGCATGGTAACGTAAAATTTTTGCAAACACCGAATGGAAAGTTCCCATTGTAACATTCTTAGCTTCAGATTCTCCGACAACACTTGCAATACGTTCTTTCATTTCACGTGCAGCCTTGTTTGTAAATGTCAGCGCAAGAATATTGAATGGATCCACTCCCTTTTCCATTAAATATGCGATACGGTATGTGAGTACTTTTGTTTTTCCTGATCCTGCACCAGCAATAACCATCATCGGGCCATCAATATGGGTGGCAGCAGCATGTTGATTAGGGTTTAATTCATTCAAAAATTCCATTCAACAAAGTTAGTCAATTGCATATTGAAGAAGATTTTATTTATGTTAAATTATTAACGTAATAATTTTAATTTGTTTGAAAAATGAATTAATTCAATTTAAGTATTTGATTAAAAGATGGTTAGCGATATATTTAATATCTATTGATCCAATGCTTTGGAAGGTTTTGCACAAAATTTTGTGAAAAAACGTAATTAAATCACGCTATATGTTGGATTTGAACCAAGAATCACTATCTTTGCACCCCTCAAAATATGTTTTTGGGACTAATAATAATTTAAAAAAGTTAGAGGTAATATGCCAACTATTCAACAATTAGTTCGCAAAGGTCGCACGGCACCGGTGAAGAAGAGCAAGTCTGCTGCTTTGGATTCGTGCCCGCAGCGCAAAGGGGTATGTGTAAGGGTTTACACCACTACTCCTAAGAAACCAAACTCTGCTATGCGTAAAGTAGCAAGGGTGCGTCTCACCAATGGTAAAGAGGTGAACGCTTATATTGGTGGTGAAGGTCATAACTTACAAGAACACTCGCTTGTGTTAGTACGTGGAGGAAGGGTAAAAGACCTTCCAGGTGTACGTTATCACATCGTGCGTGGTGCTGAAGATACTGCCGGAGTAGAAGGTAGAACACAGCGTCGTTCGAAGTATGGAACTAAGAGACCTAAACAAAAATAATTAAAGCTTTCTAGAGATGAGAAGAAGAAAAGCGAAGAAAATTCCGATACTACCAGATCCACGTTTTAACGAGGTAGTAGTAACCAAGTTTGTTAATAACTTGATGTATTCAGGAAAGAAAAGTTTAGCCTTTAAAATATTTTACGATGCAATTGATACAATTGAATCTAAACTAGAAGGTGAAAGTGGATTAGAAGTGTGGAAAAAAGCGTTAGATAACGTTACTCCAGGTGTAGAAGTTCGTAGTCGCCGTGTAGGTGGTGCTACGTTCCAAATCCCAACTCCAGTTCGTGAAAGTCGTAAACAATCATTGGCAATGAAGTGGTTAATTAACTACTCGCGTAAGCGTAATGAGAAAACGATGAGTGGTAAATTGGCTGCTGAAATTATAGCTGCTTCTAAAGAAGAAGGTGCTGCTTTCAAAAAGAAAGAAGATACGCATCGTATGGCTGAAGCTAACAAAGCGTTTTCACACTTTAGATTCTAATACATATAGAAATGGCAAGAGATCTTAAATATACACGTAACATTGGTATCGCTGCACACATCGATGCTGGTAAAACGACGACTACAGAGCGTATTTTATACTACTCTGGTTTAAGTCATAAAATTGGTGAAGTTCACGATGGTGGTGCGACTACTGACTGGATGGAACAAGAACAAGAACGTGGTATTACAATTACTTCTGCGGCTGTTACTGTAAAGTGGCCTTATAAGAATGATGAGTACCATGTGAATATTATTGATACTCCTGGACACGTTGACTTTACCGTAGAGGTAAACCGTTCACTTCGTGTACTTGATGGTTTAGTATTCTTATTCTCTGCTGTTGATGGTGTTGAGCCTCAATCAGAGACTAACTGGCGTTTGGCTGATAACTACAACGTTCCTCGTTTAGGTTTCGTTAACAAAATGGACCGTTCGGGAGCTGACTTCTTAAAAGTAGTTAAGCAAGTTAAAGAAATGTTAGGAAGTAATGCAGTTCCACTTCAATTACCTATTGGTGCTGAAGATGATTTTAAAGGAGTTGTTGATCTTGTTAACTGGAGAGGAATCGTTTGGAACGAAGATGATAAAGGAATGACTTTTCAAGAAGTTCCAATTCCTGAGGATATGATTGAAGAAGCAACAATGTACCGCGAATTATTGTTGGAGCAAGTTGCTGAATTCGATGATAGATTGATGGAGAAATTCTTTGAAGATCCAGAATCGATTACTGAAGAAGAAATGTTAACTGCAATGCGTCAAGCTGTAATTGCAGGGAAATTTATTCCGATGTTGTGTGGTTCTTCTTTTAAAAATAAAGGAGTTCAAACGATGTTGGATTATGTAATGGCTTTACTTCCATCTCCGATGGATCAAGAAGCGATTACAGGAATTAATCCTAAAACAGACGAAGAAATTTCACGTAAGCCTTCTTATGACGAACCATTTGCTGGTTTGGCATTTAAGATTGCTACAGACCCTTACGTAGGTCGTCTTTGTTTTGTTCGTGCATACTCAGGTAAATTACCTGCTGGTTCGTATGTGTACAATACACGTTCTGAAAACAAAGAGCGTATCTCACGTATCTTCCAAATGCATGCTAACAAGCAAATTCAAATTGATGAATTAGGTGCTGGAGATATCGGTGCTGTTGTAGGTTTTAAAGATATCAAAACAGGTGATACGTTATGTGCTGAAGGGCATCCAATTATTCTTGAATCAATGGATTTCCCTGAGCCAGTAATTGGATTAGCAATTGAACCTAAAACGCAAGCAGATACAGATAGACTTTCTATTGGTCTTCAAAAATTAGCTGAAGAAGATCCTACCTTCCGTGTTCATACAGACGAAGATAGTGGTCAAACAGTTATTAGTGGAATGGGTGAGCTTCACCTTGACATTATTGTTGACCGCCTTAGAAGAGAATTTAAGGTTGAAGTTAACCAAGGTGCACCACAAGTTTCTTACCGTGAAAAAATCACTGGTAAAGTCGAACACAGAGAGGTTTACAAAAAACAATCTGGTGGTCGTGGTAAATTTGCGGACATCGTTATTGAAATAAGTCCAATCGAAGACGAAACTAAATCAGGTCTTGAATTCGTTAACAGCATTAAAGGTGGTAACATTCCTCGTGAATTTATCCCTTCTGTTGAAAAAGGATTTAGAGATGCTATGTCAAATGGTGTGTTGGCTGGATACCCAGTTGATTCGTTACGAGTTGAATTGAAAGATGGTTCATTCCATGCAGTCGATTCAGATTCACTATCATTTGAAGTATGTGCTAAGATGGCATATCGTCATGCACTACCTAATGCTCGACCAGTGTTAATGGAACCAATTATGAAATTGGAAGTAATTACACCAGAAGAAAACATGGGTGATGTAGTAGCTGACCTTAACCGTCGTCGTGGTATGATGAAAGGCATGGATGATAAAAATGGTGCTAAAGTTGTAAGGGCGGATGTGCCACTTTCAGAAATGTTTGGTTATGTAACGCAATTACGTACGATTACTTCAGGTCGTGCTAACTCATCGATGGAATTCTCGCATTTTGACGAGTGTCCACGAAATGTAGCTGATGAAGTTGTAGCAAAAGTTAAAGGAAAAATTACTGCTTAATTAAGGTAGCATGAGTCAAAAAATTAGAATTAAATTAAGATCATACGATCATAACTTAGTTGACAAATCAGCTGAGAAGATTGTGAAAACAGTGAAAGCTACAGGTGCTGTAGTGAGCGGACCAATTCCACTTCCTACGCACAAAAGAATTTACACTGTTTTGAAATCGCCACACGTTAACAAAAAGGCGCGTGAGCAGTTCGAATTATGTTCATACAATCGCTTATTAGATATTTACAGTTCTTCTTCAAAAACTGTTGATGCGCTAATGAGATTGGAGCTTCCTAGTGGAGTAGATGTAGAAATTAAAGTTTGATAATTTAAATAAAAAAGGATGCCTGGAATAATTGGTAGAAAAGTCGGGATGACTAGCATCTATAGTGCCGAGGGTAAGGCAACACCATGCACAGTTATAGAAGCAGGTCCTTGTGTAGTGACTCAAGTCAAAACACAAGATAAGGATGGTTATGAGGCTGTTCAATTAGGCTTTGGTGATCGCAAAGAGCGAAATACACCAAATGCATTGAAAGGACACTTCAAGAAAGCAAACACCACGCCTAAACAAAAGTTAGTTGAGTTTGGAGAGTTTGAAGGCTTGAACTTGGGTGACGTCGTTACAGTTGATATTTTTTCTGAAGGAGAATTTGTTGATGTAACAGGAACATCTAAAGGAAAAGGTTTTCAAGGGGTTGTTAAACGCCACGGATTTGGTGGAGTTGGACAATCTACTCACGGTCAACATAACCGTTTAAGAGCACCGGGTTCGATTGGTGCTGCTTCGTTTCCTGCACGTGTATTCAAAGGAATGCGCATGGCTGGTCAGACTGGTAACAAGCGAGTTATGATCGAGAATTTACAAGTTCTGAAAGTGTTAACGGACAAGAATTTGATAGTAGTTAAAGGTTCAGTACCTGGACCTAAAGGTTCAACAGTAATTATTGAAAGATGGAATTAAAGATTGTAGATACCAAAGGAAAAGCTACTTCCAAAAGTGTAACACTTTCTGATACGATTTTTGGAATAGAGCCTAACGACCATGCAATTTACATGGATGTTAAGCAATATTTAGCAAGTCAACGTCAGGGAACACACAAAGCGAAGGAGCGAGCAGAGATATCTGGTAGTACCCGTAAGATTAAAAAACAAAAAGGTACTGGAGGCGCTCGTGCTGGTAGTATCAAATCTGGTACTAGAATTGGTGGTGGTCGTATTTTCGGTCCACGCCCACGTAACTATAGCTTCAAGCTAAACACGAAGTTGAAAAGATTAGCGCGTAAGTCTGCATTAAGCTATAAGGCTGCTGGAGAAAACATTTTAATTCTTCAAGACCTTAACTTTGATGCACCTAAAACGAAAGATTTTGTATCATTGATGTCAAATCTGAAGTTGAACGATCAAAAAGTATTGTTGGTAATTGGTGACAAAAATGACAATGTAATGTTGTCATCTCGTAACCTTCAACGTACGAAAGTCGTTACAGCAGACTCGTTAAACACTTACGATATTATGAATGCCGGAAAACTTGTATTGGCTGAAAGTTCAATAGAAGTAATTGAAAAGGTTTTAAACTAATTCGGAATGAGCAATATTATAAAAAAGCCACTTATCACTGAAAAAGCGACGCAAGATAGCGAGTTGAATAATCGTTTCGCTTTTGTTGTAGATAGAAAGGCAAATAAGATTGAAATTAAAAAGGCCATCGAAAAGATGTATGGTGTAACTGTTGATTCAGTTCGTACATTAACATATGGTGGTGGAAAGCCCTCAGTGAAGTACACGAATAAGGGTATCGTTGAGCAACGTAACAGCGTTTGGAAAAAAGCTATTGTTACTGTTGCTGAAGGAGAAACGATTGATTTGTATAGTAACATTTAAGAAAAATTGAAATGGGTCTTAGAAAATTAAAGCCTACAACTCCAGGGCAAAGACACAAAATCATCAGTGATTTTTCAGAAGTTAGTAAAAGCGCACCTGAAAAGAGCCTTTTAGCTAGCAAGAAGAAAAGTGGTGGTCGTAACAACGATGGGCGCATGACAATGCGATACATCGGTGGTGGACACAAGCAAAGATACCGTATTATCGACTTTAAAAGAGATAAGCACGGTGTTCCAGCTACTGTGAAAGCTATTGAGTACGATCCAAATAGAACTGCGCGTATTGCTTTATTGTACTACGCAGATGGTGAAAAACGTTACATCGTTGCACCAGAAGGTTTGAAAGCAGGTGATACTGTTGTTTCAGGAAAAAATGCATCTCCAGAAGTAGGAAACGCATTGTATCTTTCGGATATTCCATTAGGTACTGTAATTCACAACATCGAACTTAAGCCTGGTAAGGGTGGTGCTATCGCAAGAGGTGCTGGAACTTACGCTCAGCTTAACGCACGTGATGGGAAGTATGCAATCGTGAAATTACCTTCGGGTGAAACACGTATGGTTCTTGTAGAATGTATGGCTACTATTGGTGCTGTATCTAATTCAGAGCACAATTTGATTGTGTCAGGTAAAGCAGGTCGAAGCAGATGGTTAGGTCGTCGTCCACGTGTTCGTGGTGTAGTTATGAACCCTGTCGATCACCCAATGGGTGGTGGTGAAGGGCGCTCATCAGGAGGACACCCTCGTTCACGTAATGGTATGCCTGCTAAGGGATACAAGACGCGTTCGAAAACCAAGTATTCGAATCAGTTTATCATTGAAAAAAGAAAGAAATAAGTAGCTTATGAGCCGTTCATTAAAAAAACCGCCTTTTGTTCACTACAAGTTATCAAAGCGAGTGGATGAGGCACAAGAGTCAGGAAAGAAGAATGTGATCAAAACTTGGTCAAGAGCTTCAACCATTACCCCTGATTTTGTAGGGATGACATTTGCAGTACACAATGGGAATAAGTTTATTCCTGTTTTCGTGACAGAAAATATGGTAGGTCACAAACTCGGTGAGTTTGCTCCAACTAGAAATTTCCGTGGTCACGGTGGTAATAAGAAAGATAAAAGAAGATAGTAAAAAATTGTAGTGACTATGGGCGCTAGAAAAAGACTAAGAGCTGAGAAGAATAAAGAGGACAAGAAAAGCGTTGCAATCGCAAAGCTTCGTAACTGTCCGATTTCTCCAAGAAAGATGAGATTAGTTGCAGATCTTGTAAGGGGAGTTGAAGTAAATAAAGCTCTAAACGTATTGCAACATAATCCGAAAGATGCTGCCGGATATCTTGAAAAACTTTTGCGTTCAGCTATTGCTAACTGGGAGCAAAAGAATGAAGATAAATCTCTTGAAGAAGAGGTGTTGGTAGTTAAATCAATCGAAGTCGGTGGAGGTAGTATGCTGAAGAGAATTCAAGCAGCTCCTCAAGGTAGAGCACACCGAATTAGAAAAAGGTCAAACCACGTAACCATCATTGTTGATGGCGAAAATAACTAAGAGAAAGCATGGGACAAAAAACGAATCCAATAGGAAATAGACTAGGTTTCATCCAAGGATGGGAGTCTAATTGGTATGGTGGAAATGACTATGGAGATAAACTTTTAGAAGATCACAAAATTCGTAGATATCTTCAAGCTCGTTTATCCAGAGCGAGTATCTCAAAGATAATTATCGAACGTACACTTAAGTTGGTAACCGTTACTATCAACACGGCTCGTCCGGGTGTAATCATCGGTAAAGGTGGACAAGAGGTAGACAAGCTTAAAGAAGAGCTTAAAAAATTGACGAAAAAAGATATTCAAATCAATATCTTCGAGATTAAACGCCCTGAATTGGACGCTCGATTGGTAGCTGATGGTATCGCTCGTCAAATTGAGGCTCGTATTTCTTTTCGCCGTGCTATCAAAATGGCTATTGCTTCTACCATGAGAATGGGTGCAGAAGGAATCAAAGTTAAAATTTCAGGACGTCTTAATGGTGCTGAAATGGCGCGTGATGAAATGTATAAAGATGGAAGAACTCCTCTTCATACTTTCCGTGCAGACATTGATTATGCATTAGCAGAAGCACACACTACTTACGGACGAATCGGTATCAAGGTTTGGATATGTAAGGGTGAGGTATATGGAAAAAGAGATCTTTCTCCTAACGTCGGTCAAAGTGCGAAAGGTTCTACAGGTGCTGGAGCTCCTGGAGGAAGACCTGGACAAAGAGGTGGCGGTAATAGAAGAAAGAAAAAGTAATTGGGGTATACCCGTAAAAACTTGGTAAAATGTTACAGCCGAAAAGAACGAAGTTTAGAAAAGCTCAAAAAGGAAGAAACACAGGATTAGCTCACAGAGGTGGTCAAATTGCTTTCGGATCTTTTGGATTGAAATCGCTAGAACCGGGATGGATAACATCGCGTCAAATTGAAGCGTCTCGTATTGCCGTTACACGTTATATGAAAAGGGAAGGTAAAGTTTGGATCCGAATTTTCCCTGACAAACCAGTAACAGCAAAACCTGCAGAGGTACGTATGGGTAAAGGTAAAGGTGCTCCTAGTCACTGGGTAGCAGTTATCAAACCTGGACGTATTATGTTTGAAGCAGATGGAGTACCATACGAAACAGCTAAAGAAGCGATGCGTTTAGCTGCTCAAAAACTTCCTGTTAAATGTAAGTTTGTAGTTAGGAACGACTATGTTATTCCAACTAAATAATATTAGTTATGAAACAACAAGAAATCGTACAACTTTCAGTAGGAGATCTACAGGAACGAATTTCGGATTTTAAAGAGCAATTGGTTAAGATGGAACTAACTCACGCAGTTTCTCCTCTTGAAAACCCTCTTCAAATTCGTCACTTGAGAAAAACTGTAGCTCGTCTTAGTACTGAGTTGACTAAAAGAGAAAAACAGGCTTAATAGCCTAGTAATTAAATAAGCTTGAGAATGGAGAAGCGTAATTTAAGAAAAGAGCGAATCGGTGTAGTTACCAGCAATAAAATGGAGAAATCTGTGGTTGTTGCGGTAGAAAGAAAAGTAAAACACCCAAAATATGGTAAGTTCGTAAAAAAAACTACTAAATTTGTCGCCCACGATGAAAAAAATGAATCTGGTATCGGTGATACCGTGAGAATCATGGAAACTCGTCCTTTGTCAAAAACAAAGAACTGGAGATTGGTAGAAATTATTGAAAGAGCTAAATAGTTTGTAGTAATGATACAACAGGAATCAAGACTTGCAGTTGCAGATAACAGTGGAGCCAAAGAAGTGCTTTGTATTCGTGTCCTTGGTGGTACGAAGAGAAGATATGCTTCTGTTGGTGACAAAATTGTAGTGGCTGTCAAGAGTGCAGTGCCCTCTGGGAACGTGAAAAAAGGAACCGTTGCTAAGGCCGTAGTAGTAAGAACGAAAAAAGAAGTGCGTCGTCCAGATGGATCGTATATTCGTTTCGATGACAACGCAGTAGTTATTTTAAATCAAGCAGGTGAAATGCGTGGAACAAGGATTTTTGGTCCAGTTGCAAGAGAACTGCGTGAGAATAACTACATGAAGATTGTTTCACTTGCACCTGAGGTGCTCTAAAAATGTAAACATCATGCAAAAGAAGTTACATATTAAAGTAGGAGACGCTGTTCAGGTTATGAATGGTGAATCAAAGGGTCAAGGCGGTAAAGTTGTCAGCATTGATAGAAAAAAGAACCGTGCTATTGTAGAAGGTGTTAACGTGGTTAAAAAACACGTAAAACCTAGCGCGGCTAACCCTCAAGGTGGTATCGTTGAACAAGAAGCAGGTATTCATATCTCGAATATTATGCTAGTTGTGGATGGTCAACCTACTCGTATTGGTCGTCGTGAGGACGCAAAAGGAAAGTTAGTACGTTATTCTAAAAAGACTGGGGAGGAGATAAAGTAATGAGTTACCAACCAAGACTTAAGGAAAAGTATAGAAGCGAAGTTATCGCTTCTTTAACTGAAAAATTTGGGTACAAGACGATTATGAGTGTGCCTCAAATTAAGAAAATTGTAATAAGCCAAGGTATTGGAGATGCAGTAGGTGATAAGAAAATGATTGATTCGGCTGTAGGTGATTTATCGCTTATCGCTGGTCAAAAAGCTGTCGCTACTATTTCTAAGAAGGATATATCAAATTTCAAATTGAGAAAAGGAATGCCAATTGGTACTAAAGTTACGCTTCGTGGTGACCAGATGTATGAATTCCTTGATCGTTTGATTTCGGTAGCCCTTCCTCGTACTCGTGACTTTAGAGGTGTGAATGCAAAAGGATTTGATGGTCGTGGAAACTTCAATATGGGAGTTAAAGAACACATCATTTTCCCAGAAATTGACATCGATAAAGTGAGCCGAATTATGGGTATGGATATTACATTTGTTACATCAGCTAATACGGATGAAGAAGCGAAGGCATTAATGGATGCTTTTGGATTCCCATTCACTAAATAATTTACGATGGCTAAAGAATCAATGAAAGCGCGTGAGCGCAAAAGAGAGAAGCTAGTAGCTAAGTATGCAGCGAAACGTGCTGAATTAAAAGCTGCGGGAGATTGGGATGGACTTCAAAAGTTGCCTGCTAATTCTTCTAAAGTTAGATTGCACAATCGTTGTAAACTTACCGGTCGTCCTCGTGGTTACATGAGACAATTCGGTCTTTCAAGGGTGACATTTAGAGAAATGGCTCTAAATGGGAAAATACCCGGAGTTAAGAAATCAAGTTGGTAATTCAATTAATAGGAAGATTATGTATACTGATCCTATAGCAGATTATCTAACACGTATTCGTAATGCGGTTAGAGCAAATCATAAGGTAGTTGAGATCCCGGGTTCGAATATGAAAAAAGAAATGACTAAAATTCTTTTCGACAAGGGATATATTGATAACTATCGTTTTGAAGAGGATAACAAACAAGGCGTTATTAAAATAGCGTTGCGTTATAATCCTGTAACGAAAAAGAATGCGATCACAAAATTAGATCGTATTAGTAAACCAGGTTTAAGAAAATATTGTGATGCATCTAGCTTGCCGCGCGTACTTAATGGTTTGGGAATAGCAATTATTTCCACTTCTAAAGGTCTTATTACAGACAAAGAAGCCAGAAAAGAAAACGTAGGTGGTGAAGTTGTTTGCTACGTATATTAAATTCTAGGAGGATAAAGAAATGTCAAGGATAGGAAAAAATCCAATCACAATCCCGAGTGGAGTAGAAGTGAAAATTAACGGAACAACTGTTACTGTTAAAGGTGCTAAAGGAGAATTAACACAAGATATTGAATCTTGTGTAACGCTTCAAGTTGAAGACGGTGTAATCACTTTTACCCGCGAATCGGAATCGCCTTCTCACCGTGCTAAGCATGGTTTGTATAGAGCGTTAATCAACAATATGATTGTTGGTGTATCGGAAGGGTTCAAAAAAGAGTTAGAAGTTGTAGGTGTAGGTTATCGTGCTAATGCAGAAGGCCAACGTCTTGAATTAATGGTTGGGTATTCTCACCCTATTGTTATTGAACTTCCCTCAGAAGTTAAGGTATCTACAGAAACTGTTAAAGGTCAACCGCCATTGATTACATTTGAATCATTTGATAAGCAGTTGATCGGACAGGTAGCTGCTAAGGTCCGCTCTTTCCGTAAGCCAGAACCATATAAAGGTAAAGGTATTAAGTTTAAAGGTGAGCAGATCCGTAGAAAAGCTGGAAAATCTGCAGGTAAAAAATAATAGGTAAAATCATGGCATTCAGTAAAGAAATCAGAAGAGCTAAAATCAAACGAAGAATCAGAAAGAACATTACTGGTACTTCTGAGTTACCTCGTTTGAGTGTCTTCCGTAGTAATAAACAAATCTACGCTCAAATTATTGATGATGTAAATGGAGTAACGCTAGTTGCTGCTTCATCATACAAAAATAAAGAAGCTGAAAATCTTCCAAAGATTGATCAAGCTAAAGCTGTAGGTAAAGAATTAGCTGCGAAGGCAATTAAAGCAGGTGTTGAAAAAGTGGTATTTGACCGTAATGGTTATTTATATCACGGTAGAGTTAAATCATTAGCTGACTCCGCTCGTGAAGGAGGGCTTAAATTCTAATTATCATGGCAGAAAAAGTAAGTAATTTAAAAACGGTTGACGTAGAGTTAAAAGATAAACTTGTCGCAATCAATCGTGTAACGAAAGTTACCAAAGGTGGTCGTACCTTCAGCTTCTCTGCTATCGTGGTAGTTGGAAATGAAAACGGTATGGTTGGTCATGGATTAGGAAAAGCAAAAGAAGTTACCGAAGCTATCGCTAAGGGAATTGATGATGCTAAGAAAAACTTAATCTCTGTTCCAATTCGTAAAGGTACTGTTCCTCACGCGCAAAAAGGTAAATATGCTGGTGCACGTGTATTGTTGAAGCCTGCTACTGATGGTACTGGTGTTATCGCAGGTGGTGCGATGCGTGCAGTACTTGAAAGTGTTGGTGTACACAACGTATTGGCAAAATCTCAAGGATCTTCGAACCCTCATAATGTGGTTAAAGCAACTTTTGACGCACTTTCTCAAATGAGAGATGCTGTAGCAGTTGCTAAGCAAAGAGGCGTAACCTTGGATAAAGTGTTTAACGGTTAATTTTGGAAATTATGGCTACAGTTAAAATTAAATTAGTAAGAAGTACCATTAAGCGTCCAAAGAACCAAAAAGCAACAGTTCAGGCGCTAGGTCTAAGAAGAATGAACCATATTGTAGAGAAAGAAGTTACTCCACAAATTATGGGGATGATTAAAAAAGTTCAACATCTTGTTGAAGTAGTTGAATAGAACCTTTAAAAGTTTAGAAATAATGAATTTAAATAATTTAAAGCCTGCAAGTGGTTCTTTTAAAACAAAGAAAAGAATAGCGAGGGGTCAAGGATCCGGACACGGAGGGACTTCGACACGTGGGCACAAAGGTGCTAAATCTCGTTCAGGATACAAATCTAAGATCGGTTTTGAAGGTGGGCAAATGCCACTTCAACGTCGTGTTCCTAAATTTGGTTTTAAAAATATCAATAGAGTTGAATACAAAGCTATCAACTTAGATATTATCCAGAATTTGGTTGAAAAGAAAAATATTACTGAGTTTAATCCAGAAGTTTTTAAAGCAAATGGACTAACTTCTGGTAATGATTTAGTGAAAATTTTAGGTAGAGGAGAGTTGAAATCTGCTGTTACCATTAGCGCACACAAATTTTCTGCTTCTGCAAAAGCAGTTATTGAGTCGCAAGGTGGAAATGTTACAGAACTTTAATTATCTTTGCCAACTATTTTAATCCAATGAAGAAGTTTTTTCAAACATTACAGAATATATGGAAAGTCGAAGAACTTAGAACTCGTATCCTTGTGACACTTGGTCTAATTCTTGTTTTCCGTATTGGGTCGTTTATAGTTTTGCCTGGCGTTAATGCAGGTGTACTAGCAGAAGCTGCTCAAAATGCTGATCAAGGAGGTTTAGCTGGTTTGCTTTCTCTTTTATCGGGTGGAGCTTTCTCTAATGCCTCTATTTTAGCACTAGGAATTATGCCTTATATCTCGGCTTCCATTATTATGCAACTTTTAGGAATGGCAGTGCCTGCTGTTCAAAAAATGCAAAATGAAGGTGAAAGCGGTAGAAATAAGATTAATAACTATACGCGTATACTTACAATTGTTATATGTGCTTTCCAAGCACCTTCGTACATTGGCTTATATGTGAAAGGTATCAATGGATCTATCGTAAATGAAACACCATTGTGGTGGGTTCAAAGTGTTACCTTATTGATTGCAGGTACAATGTTTGCCATGTGGTTGGGTGAGCGAATTACAGACAAAGGTATTGGTAATGGTATTTCATTATTAATAACTGTTGGTATTTTGGCTAACCTTCCATTAAGCTTTATTCAAGAAGTAACAAACAAAAGTGATAACCCTATCATGATTATCGTTGAGCTAGTATTGTTCATGGTGATTGTTATGGCTACAGTTTTAATTGTTCAAGGTGTTCGAAAAGTACCTATGAGTGTAGCTAAACGAATGGCTGGTGGTAGAACAGGTGTTGCTGAACAAGGAGCACGTCAATACCTACCAATCAAAGTTAACGCTTCGGGTGTTATGCCGATCATCTTTGCTCAAGCAATTATGACACTTCCTCTTATGTTGATTCAACAAAGTGAAAGTGGTTCTAATTTCTGGGGTCTTGGAGATATGTACGGGTTCTCATATAATTTGGTTATGTTCTTTTTGATTATCATTTTCACGTATTTCTATACAGCGATTATGATTAATCCAAAGAAAATGGCTGATGACATGAAACGTAACGGAAGTTTCATACCTGGTGTAAAACCTGGTGTTGCAACTGCTGAGTATTTGGATCAATTGATTTCACGCATCACATTGCCAGGTTCTATTTTCTTAGGTTTAATTGCGATTATTCCTGCATTTGCTAAAGTAGCAGGCGTGACAGATGGATTCGCTATGTTTTATGGTGGTACATCGCTTTTGATTATGGTTGCAGTTGTATTGGATACGCTACAACAAATTGAAAGTTATCTCCTTAACCGTCATTATGATGGTTTGATGGAAGGTACACGTGTTAGAGGTAGAAGAACGCAAGGTGAAATGTCTGGAATTTAATTATGGCAAAACAGTCGTCGATAGAACAAGATGGAGTAATTAAGGAGGCATTGTCTAACGCTATGTTCCGTGTGGAACTAGAAAATGGACATGTTATAACTGCTCATATTTCAGGTAAAATGAGAATGTATTACATTAAAATTCTACCTGGAGATAAAGTGAAAGTTGAAATGTCTCCCTATGATTTAACTAAAGGAAGAATAACGTTCAGGTACAAATAGTATCGTAAAATTTAAAAAGATGAAAGTAAGAGCATCTGTGAAAAAACGTTCTGCTGATTGCAAGATCGTTAAGAGAAAAGGAAGAGTTTATGTGATTAATAAAAAGAATCCTAAACTTAAACAAAGACAAGGATAAAGCTAATTAGTAAAAATTATGGCTAGAATTGCAGGTATAGATCTACCAAAAAACAAAAGAGGTGTTATCGGTTTAACGTATATCTACGGAATCGGATTGAGCACAGCAAAAAAGGTGTTAAGCAACGCCAAAGTTGACGAAAACGTTAAAGTACAGGATTGGACAGATGAAAATTTGGCTGCTATCCGTGAGGTAATGGGTGAAATTAAAGTAGAGGGTGCTTTGCGCTCTGAGGTTCAATTGAACATCAAACGTTTAATGGATATCGGTTGCTTTAGAGGTGTTCGTCACAGAGCTGGTCTTCCATTACGTGGACAACGTACTAAAAACAACTCTAGAACAAGAAAAGGTAGAAGAAAAACTGTTGCTAACAAGAAGAAAGCAACTAAATAATATTAACGCATATTTATTATGGCAAAGTCAAATCAGAAGAAGAAAAAGAATGTTAAAGTTGAAGCGCATGGTGAAGCACATATCCAAGCTACCTTCAATAACATCATCATTTCCCTTACTAACAATGCAGGTCAAGTTATATCTTGGTCTTCAGCAGGGAAAATGGGCTTCAGAGGATCTAAGAAAAACACACCTTACGCTGCTCAAGTAGCTGCTGAGGATTGCGCAAAAGAAGCATTTGATAATGGTTTACGCAAAGTACGTGTGTTTGTAAAAGGACCTGGAGCTGGTCGTGAGTCTGCAATCAGATCACTTCATAATTCAGGTATTGAGGTTACAGAAATCGTTGACGTAACACCAATGCCACACAATGGATGTCGTCCTCCTAAAAGAAGAAGAGTTTAATCTATATATTAACAAAACGGGAAACACGGTTGTCGAAGGATAGTTGACCTTAATTCACACCGCCCACAAATTATTTTAAAATGGCAAGATATACTGGTCCTAAATCCAAAATTGCTCGTAAATTCAGAGAACCAATCTTTGGTCCTGATAAAGCATTGGAAAGACGTAATTACCCTCCTGGACAACATGGTCCTAACAAAAGAAGAGGTAAACAGTCTGAGTACGCTGTTCAGTTAGCGGAAAAGCAAAAAGCAAAATATACTTATGGTATTTTGGAGCGTCAATTCTCGAACTTGTTTGAGAAAGCTTCAAGTATGAAAGGTATTACTGGTGAAAACTTATTGCAATTGTGCGAACTTCGTTTAGATAACGTAGTATTCCGTTTAGGAATTGCTCCATCTAGACGCGCTGCACGTCAATTAGTTTCGCATAAACACATCGTGGTGAATGGTGAAGTGGTTAACATCCCTTCTTTTTCTACAAAACCAGGTGATGTTATCGAAGTAAGAGAAAAGTCGAAATCGTTAGAAGCTATTTCTAGCTCTTTATCGGCTACTTCTAATAAATCAAACGATTGGTTAACTTGGAATCCTTCGCAAATGTCTGGTACAGTTGTGAATGTTCCTAACAGAGAAATGATTCCTGAAAATATTAAGGAACAACTGATCGTCGAATTGTATTCTAAATAAACTTTAAAGCATTAAAATGGCTATTCTAGACTTCCAAAGACCTGATAAGGTAATCATGATTCAATCTGATGAACACGAAGGTCAGTTTGAATTCCGTCCACTTGAACCTGGATACGGTATCACTGTGGGTAATGCACTGAGAAGAATTCTTCTTTCTTCTTTAGAAGGATTTGCTATTGCTTCTGTTCGTATCGAAGGTGTAGATCATGAATTCTCTACAATTAAAGGTGTAGTTGAAGACATGACCGAAATCGTTCTAAACTTGAAGCAAGTTCGTTTCAAGCAACAAATTGAAGATACGGATAACGAAACTGTTGTTATCTCTGTTTCAGGACAGGATAAATTTACAGCTGGTGATATCGGTAAATTTACTTCCGCTTTCCAAGTGCTTAACCCAGATTTAGTAATCTGTAATATGGAGACTTCTGTGAAATTAGATATCGAGATATCTATTATCAAAGGTAGAGGATATATTCCAGCTGAAGAAAATAAAGTAAGTGGAGCTCCTTTTGGAACTATCTTTATTGATTCTATTTTTACTCCAATTAAAAATGTGAAATATCACGTTGAAAACTATCGTGTCGAACAAAAGACAGATTACGAAAAATTGGTAGTAGAAATTAAAACGGACGGGGCTATTCATCCTAAAGAAGCTTTGAAAGAGTCTGCTAAAATTTTGATTCACCACTTTATGTTGTTCTCTGACGAAAAAATTACGTTGGATAGCGATGTGAAGTCTGAAACAGAAGAGTTTGACGAAACTTCATTGCACATGAGACAATTATTGAAAACCAAATTGGTGGATATGGACTTGTCTGTGAGAGCATTGAACTGCCTTAAAGCTGCTGATGTAGAAACGTTAGGAGATTTAGTTTCCTATAATAAAAATGATCTCTTGAAATTTAGAAACTTCGGAAAGAAATCACTTACTGAATTAGAGGACCTAGTGGACTCTAAAGGTTTGTCTTTCGGAATGAATGTGGCTAAATACAAGTTAGATAAAGATTAACAACCGAATTAGTTGAATTGAGATGAGACACGGTAAGAAAAATAACCACTTAGGTAGAACAGCTTCGCATAGAAAAGCTATGCTATCTAACATGGCAAGCTCACTGATTGAGCATAAAAGAATAAACACGACTTTAGCTAAAGCAAAAGCGCTTAGAACGTATATTGAACCACTTTTGACAAAATCAAAAACGGATTCTACGCACTCTAGACGTGTAGTGTTTAGTTATCTTCAGAATAAAGAAATCGTTACTGAATTATTCCGTGATGTAGCTCCTAAGATTGCAAATCGCCCAGGAGGATACACACGTATTATCAGAACAGGTTACAGACTTGGTGACAATGCTGAAATGTGTATGATTGAATTAGTAGACTTCAATGAGTTATTACTTGGTGATAACCAACCAGAGAAGAAAACTACTCGTCGTTCACGTACAGCTAAAAAAACTAAAACAGATGAAACTGCTGCTCCTGTAGCTGAAGAAACTGCTGAAGTTGTAGCTGAAGATGCTCCTGAAGCTCCTGTAGCTGAAGAAACATCGTCTTCTGAAGAAGATACTTCTAATGCAGCTGAAGAGTCTGCTGAAGAGGATACAAAAGAGTAATAATTCTTTAGTATATAATTTTTTTTAAAGGCGATGTATTTTACATCGCCTTTTTTATGTTTAAATATTTCTTGTTACCTAATTATTAAGTTTTATTTTTGCTAAAAATTTTAAAAATGGTTGATAAAAATCCTGCAGTTTTAGTGTTAGAAGATGGCACAGTTTTTAAAGGGTATGCGTGCGGTAAAATCGGAACAACTTCTGGTGAAATCGCTTTTAACACCGGAATGACTGGTTATCAAGAAGTATTTACAGACCCTTCTTATTATGGTCAAATTCTAATTATGACTACATCACATATTGGTAACTATGGTGTTCACCAAGAAGAAGTGGAATCCGAGGGAATTAAAATTGCAGGTTTAGTCACTAAAAAATTCTCAGATATCTATTCTAGAACTTCGGGAATGTCTTCGCTTGGAGATTATATGGATGAACAAGGTACTGTTGGAATATCGGATATTGATACGCGAGCTCTTGTTAGACACATCCGTAGTAAAGGTGCTATGAATGCTATTATCTCTTCCGAAATTTTGGATGTTGACCAACTGAAAAATAAATTGAAAGAAGTACCATCAATGGATGGTTTGGAGCTATCTTCTTTTGTAGCAACGAAAGAACAATATGAAGTTGGTGATGCAAATAATGCTACGTATAAAGTTGCTCTAATTGACTTTGGGGTAAAGAAAAATATTATTCGATGTTTGGTTGAACGTGGTTGTTTTGTTCGTGTTTACCCAATGAATGCAAGTGTTGATGAAATCAAAGCCTTTGCACCAGATGGTATCATGTTGTCCAATGGCCCTGGTGATCCATCGGCTATGAAACCACAAATAGAATTAGTGAATCAATTGCTGACCTTAAATTTACCTGTATTCGGTATCTGTTTAGGACATCAAATTTTTGCGCTTAGCCAAGGTCTTCAAACAGCAAAAATGCATAATGGACATAGAGGTTTAAATCATCCTATTAAAAATTTACTTACTGGAAAAGGTGAAATTACATCTCAAAATCACGGTTTTGTTGTAACACACGAAAGTTTGGAGAAGAATTCAAATATCGAGTTGACACATATTCATCTTAATGATAATACAATTGCTGGTATTCGACTTAAAAACCGACCAGTATTTACGGTGCAATATCACCCTGAAGCTTCAGCAGGACCTCACGATTCTCGCTACTTGTTTGATGATTTTATTACGAACATGAAAAATCTTCAAAGTAATTAGCATAAGCTTCAATTAAAATAACTTTTACCATTTTTTCGATTGGAAAGAAGTTACTTAGGATAAAAAAATAATTAGTAAAAAAACACATAAATCATGACGCATATTGCACGAGTTATTGGACGCCAAATTTTAGATTCTAGAGGTAATCCAACCATTGAAGTAGATGTTTTTACAACAAATGGTGCTTTCGGTAGAGCTGCTGTACCTTCTGGTGCTTCAACGGGAATCCATGAAGCGGTTGAATTGAGAGATGGAGACAAAGGCCGTTATCTTGGCAAAGGTGTTCTAAATGCAGTTCATAACGTAAATGTTGTTATTAATGAAGCGTTAGTTGGTCAATATGTATTTGATCAAAAGGCAATTGATACGATGTTGATTAAATTGGATGGTACAGAGAATAAATCTAATTTAGGTGCTAATGCCATTTTAGGTGTTTCTTTAGCTGTCGCTCGTGCTGCTGCTAATGAAAGCAATATGTCGTTATACAGATATGTAGGAGGCGTTAATGCTTGTACAATGCCTGTGCCAATGATGAATATCTTGAATGGTGGTTCGCATGCTGATAACTTAATCGATATTCAAGAATTTATGGTAATGCCTTTTGGTGTTTCTTCTTTTTCAGAAGGATTACGTGTAGGAACTGAAATTTTTCACCATTTAAAAAATGTTCTTAAATCAAAAGGTTTGAGTACAAATGTTGGTGATGAAGGAGGTTTTGCACCTAATTTAGGGTCAAATGAAGAGGCAATAGAAGTTGTTCTTCAGGCAATTGAAAAAGCAGGTTATTCTCCTGGAAAAGATGTGTTTATCGCGTTAGATGCTGCGTCTTCTGAATTTTATAATAAGGAAAAGAAAAAATATGTATTCGAATCTACCGGTGATGAGCGCACATCTTCGGAGATGGTATCTTTTTGGAAAGAATGGGCAAACAAGTACCCAATCATTTCGATTGAAGATGGATTAGATGAGGATGATTGGAGTGGCTGGAAAGAATTAACGGAGGTAATCGGGGATAAAGTTCAGTTGGTGGGAGATGATTTGTTTGTGACGAATACTAAACGCCTAAAACAAGGTATCGACTCCAATACAGCAAATTCAATTTTGATAAAGGTAAACCAAATTGGGTCGTTGACAGAAACGATAGAAGCTGTGCAGATGGCAACATCTAACCAATATACTTCTGTTATGAGTCACCGAAGTGGTGAGACGGAAGATACAACCATAGCAGATTTAGCAGTGGCGTTGAATACTGGTCAAATTAAAACAGGGTCTGCATCCCGAAGTGACCGTATCGCTAAATACAATCAACTTTTACGAATCGAAGCAGAATTAGGTGAAACAGCTGTTTATCCTGGTATGGATTTTAAGTATTTGAAGAAGTAGCACATATACTTTTTTATAGATTTAAGTTTAGAACTGATTCTCTTGAAGAACATAAATAATTTCACCATGACATTACACGATTTTCAAAATGACATTACACAAGGAATTCCATCTGTAATTCCTCCCAAACAACCTATTGATGCTAGTGTCAATCATGCTCCAAGAAGAAAAGAAATTTTATCCAACGACGAAAAAAAACTAGCTTTAAAAAATGCGTTGCGTTATTTTCTGCAAGATCAACATTCGGAATTAATCCACGAGTTTTTGGAAGAATTGAATACCTACGGTCGTATTTATATGTATCGTTATCGACCAACGTATAAGCTATATGCACGAAGCATTTCGGATTATCCCGGTAAATCGGTGCAAGCTAAAGCTATTATGTTGATGATTCATAATAACCTCGATCATGCAGTGGCACAACATCCCGATGAATTAATTACGTATGGAGGTAATGGCGCTGTTTTTCAAAATTGGGCGCAATACCGATTAACCATGAAGTATTTATCCGAAATGACGGACGAGCAAACATTGGTTATGTATTCTGGACACCCGATGGGGTTATTTCCATCACATAAAGATGCGCCACGTGTTGTGGTTACAAATGGTATGATGATTCCGAATTATTCTAAACCAGATGATTGGGAAAAGTTTAATGCGCTAGGTGTAACACAATATGGACAAATGACTGCTGGATCGTATATGTATATTGGTCCTCAGGGAATTGTGCATGGAACAACTATTACTGTTTTAAATGCAGGTCGTAAGATTGCTAAAGATGGCGAAGGATTAGCAGGTAAATTATTTCTAACTGCTGGATTAGGAGGAATGTCTGGGGCACAGCCAAAGGCGGGTAATATTGCAGGATGTGTTTCTGTAACGGCGGAAGTAAATCTAAAAGCTACGCAAACTCGTCATTCGCAAGGTTGGGTAGATGAAGTGGTATATGACTTGGACGAATTGTGTCAACGTGTTACGCGTGCAAAAGAAAATAAAGAAGTGGTATCTATCGCTTTTCAAGGTAATGTGGTAGATGTTTGGGAGAAATTTCTGGAGAAAGATATTTTTGTTGATTTGGGATCCGACCAAACATCGTTGCATAATCCATGGGCTGGAGGGTATTATCCTGTCGGAATGACCTATGAAGAAGCAAATGAAATGATGGCGTCCAATCCAAATTTATTTAAAGAAAAAGTACAAGCAACTTTGCGAAGACATGCTGCTGCTGTAAATGCACATGCTTCAAAAGGAACGTATTTCTTTGATTATGGAAATGCCTTTTTATTAGAAGCATCACGTGCTGGCGCTGAAGTAATGGCAGAAAATGGGATTGATTTTAGATATCCATCTTATGTGCAAGATATTTTAGGACCTATGTGTTTTGATTTTGGTTTTGGTCCGTTTAGATGGGTTTGTGCATCTGGAAAAGCGGAGGATTTAGCTAAAACCGATGAGATTGCTTTGCGTGTAATGGAGCAAATCAGGAAAGAATCGCCAATGGAAATACAACAACAAATGGCGGACAATATTCAATGGATAAAAGGTGCACAAGAAAATAAACTGGTAGTAGGTAGCCAAGCACGAATTTTATATGCGGATGCAGAAGGTCGAATGAAAATCGCCGAAGCATTTAACCAAGCAATTGCAGAGGGTGTTATAGGAGAAGTGATTTTAGGAAGAGACCACCATGACGTTTCTGGTACCGATTCTCCTTATCGTGAAACATCTAATATTTATGACGGCTCTCGTTTTACAGCAGACATGGCAATTCATAATGTAATTGGCGATTCGTTTAGAGGCGCAACATGGGTTTCTATTCACAATGGTGGTGGAGTAGGCTGGGGAGAGGTTATTAATGGCGGTTTTGGGATGCTGTTAGACGGTTCTCCTGAAGCAGATCGACGTCTCAAAATGATGTTACATTGGGACGTGAACAATGGAATTGCTAGACGAAATTGGGCACGAAACGAGAATGCTATTTTCGCCATAAAGCGCGCTATGCAAGCCGAACCATTACTAAAAGTTACGTTGCCAGAATTGGTTAACGAAGACTTAATCAATCAGATTGATGTGAATTAGGCTAGCTTAATTTCGAACACTAATATTTCTTGGAAAACAGTACATGGGAGTGTCAGCATGAATTATATTTTCAAATGAGCTCTGCTTTACTGTTTTAAAACTAGTTTGTAAAAAATCTTTTGCTATTAAAAGATTACGAGATATTAGAAGTTGTTAGAATTGAGTTTATTCTGTTTTTTAACTTTTCAATATCAATAACCGACATCAGAAGAATCAATAATGTAAATGGTATAATCCAAATAATTCTATTTTGATATCTGTTGTCAATGACCGAAATTCCACCACATGCAATTGCATTAAACACTAAAAATAGAATAGCCAACCAAACAAGTACAGATAAATCATGTCTTTTTATTACTAATAACGAAATTAACAAAACAATTAAAGAGAGATAGTAGTAATATGAAATTGTTTTATTTCGATTCTCTAATTCGGCTAGAGAAAATAAATTATAGAATTGATGCGAGAGTTGAAATTCATGTATATCATACGGTAAGTGAAGTTTAATGGAGAAATATGGCCCTGAATCTTCTCTGTACGGTTGAAGTCCTGAGCCTGCGTCATGAATGACCAATTGCTTTACGGTTGCTTTGATAAATTCTACCAGATGCAATTTAACCAATGGTGATTTGTTATAGGTGTTTGATATAATTTGTTCGTATTCTTTTTTAGAATCGACCCAACTTCCTGTTTTATACAATGGACTTCTAGCAGACCATAAAAAATCTCCTGAATTAGTCGGTAAACTATCTCTGTATTCATAAAGTCGAAACAATCTACTTTCTTCTGGATATTGATTAAAATATTCAGTTAAAATACCGTTTTCAACCATACGTGCCATTAATATCACATGACTAGTCTGACTAAATTGAAAATGACCAGATTTGAAATAGTTTACAATTGGCGAACTAAGAGCTGATAATAGGAATATACTGAAAATCCAAATTAGCGTTTGCCTTGAAAACGACATAAGGTTATTTTTCCTTAGATAAGTGTATAAAACATATATTATTAAACCAATAGAAAACAATATGACTACCACTGCATTTGATATGTGCATACCAACACTAAAGATAAATAGCAGACTAATAATCAATTTCGTTGTGAGTACTAATTTGTTAAAACAGAAAATAAAAATAAGTATTCCTAAAAATGTTATCGAAATAAAAATATCAGGCATAATTTGTGAGACATAGATGCCAATTGGTGTAATAGTAATCAGTATAATGTTGATGATTAACGTAATAAATGCAGCTTTTGAAAAAGATAAAAGAAAGAAATGTTTAATAAATATGTATATGAAATAGTTGAGTATAATTCCTTGAAAAATTATTGTAAACCATAAACTGGTAGCCAGTGAAGAGTGTCTAACAAACCAACAATATAACCAAGGTTTGTCAACAGGTATTTGACCAATAAAACCGTAATGTATGTATGTGCTACTGTCTGAATAAATTAATGGGAATTTGTTATAAAACCCAATACCGTTGAGTAAAAAACTTCCTATAATATGAAAAAAAAATACTTTTATCTTGTTAGCTAATTTGAAGAGAAAAATTTGTGTCATTTGAACTATTGTTTTTTCCGATAAATGAATTTAATACTAAACAATCAAAAGTAACAAAACAAATAGAAATACGCATTTATTATGAAGAACTATCAGCTTCACGGATCATATTTAATAAAAGTACATTATTGTTGTACAAATTCATTATCCACGACCAAATTAACATAATAAACCCCACTTTCCAAATGGGAGATTACTTTGAATCCCAAAAAATAGGTGAATTAAGAATAAAGCAGTCCTAAGGAATGTGGAAAATTCATCTCTTTTAAGACTGTAATTTCTTTTCCTTTTCCATGACTAATTGAGGCTGTACACCACTCACCTACACCATCTATGGTGAGTATTGCGGCATTGTCAAAAGGGGATGCATAATAAGTACTTGCTACGTGCGATAGATGATGGTCACTAAAAAGTAAATTGACTCTTTTTTTGTTATAAGATTCGACATCTTTTAAACCATCGAAAATCAGTTTTTTAAGAAACAATTTTTCATTGACCCAAATTGGTATAGCCTTAAGAAAGGAAATTAATCCTTTTGGGGCAAAAGAGTAGTAGGTTTGCAATAAGCGTTCAAATTTCAAAAGAGGTTTGTCATAAAAAACGACTGCATCAAGTTCATCAATTGATAAGCCAGATTCTTCCAAACAATATTTAATCGCATTTACTGGAAATTTAGCCGTGTGTTTTAATCGAGTAAAACGCTCTTCTTGAACTGCGGCTATAATTTTTCCATCTATGGTAATTGTAGCGGCAGAATCATGATAAAAAGCTGATATCCCTAGGATTTTTGACAAAGTTGAAATAAATTTTGTCAAAAAATAATTAATTTTTCGAGGTATTAAGATGTATGGGGTCTTAATTGATTAAACTTTATGTAGCATAATCCGTTACCCCCCATAAGAAAAAAAATAGTGCATACGGAATTTTTTGGTGTGCCATGATTAATAGTAAATCTTAATCGTATCAACACTACCATAAGAGTTTATATATGAAGTATCTATAAAATGTTCAATACTGCCATCTTGGCGAGTTACCTCAATTTCAGTAACTATGTAATCCATTGGCATCTTATTAACACTGGAAATTACATCTACACAACCAGTAACAACGAGATGATCTGGCGTTCACATACTCCAATTTCCTGAACCTGAAAACAAGCTCCTCTCTCGCAACTTCATTGCATCATCATTACCTTGACAATTAAAATTTTTAATATGACGTACTACATTTACAAAAGGCACAATCTCATACCGCAATTGGTTAAGTTGATCTTTATTAAATTCACCCGGAGAGGGCTGTTTCAACGTGGCGTATTCCAATCCAGTAGCATGAAAATAATTCAAGTCTATTTCTCCCCAATAGGTAAACGTTGCACTTTCATACGCCTTAAATGTATAGCTTACACGACCTTGACTATTGGTCACACCTTCAAAAATCACACCACTTTCCACTCCCGAATTATTGCCGTAATCTATCAGTGACAAGCGTACTGGCACTCCCACATAAGGCGTATTGGTAACAGGATTAACCACCACCCACTCCACAGTAGTATCTTCTTTAGACAACTTTTTCCTGCAAGAGAGCAAAACGCTCCCTGCAAGAAAAAGAATTAGTGCATACGAAATTTTTTGGTGTGCCATGATTAATAGTAAATCTTAATCGTATCTACCTGCTCGGGACCAATATAAAATTTTTCAAGAAATGTCTGGGTTATACCGTTTTTTGTTACTTCTATTTCGTATATTACACTGTCAGAGACTCCCGTAATTGGCCCATTAAAATTTTCATGACACCCTTCATAGAAGCCAGAAGATATATTTGGATTTGGAGACCAATTACCAAAATTACTAGGAGTATATGTATATATGTATCTTCTCCTCAATCGCATTTTATCACCCTCTCCCTGACAATCAATATTTTTGGTATGTACAAAGTATTGAGCATAAGGCACAATCTCATACCGCAATTCATTGAGTTCATTTTTATTAAATTCACCCGGTGAAGGTTGTTTGAGAGTGGCGTATTCTTGCCCAGTTGCATGAAAATAATTCAAGTCTATTTCTCCCCAATAGGTAAACGTTGCACTTTCATAAGCCTTAAATGTATAGCTTACACGACCTTGACTATTGGTGACACCTTCAAAAATCACCCCGCTTTCCACTCCCGAATTATTGCCGTAATCTATCAGCGACAAGCGTACTGGCACCCCCACATAAGGTGTATTGGTAACAGGATTAACCACCACCCACTCCACCGTAGTGTCTTCTTTGGACAACTTTTTCTTGCAGGAGAGCAAAACGCTCCCCGCAAGAAAAAGAATTAGTGCATAAGTAATTTTTTGGTGTGCCATGCTCCATTATAATTTACGCGAACAATATAAACCCCTGTCGGCAAGGAAACCTCCGTCATTCTATTGGTTTCCTGACCTGACAGTATGCGTTTTCCACTGATGTCAAATACGGTATATGTCCATTGTTCATCTTGTTTAAAGTTAACACTTTCTATCGAAATAAACGAAGTTCCTCGCTGTTGGTTTTTCCACTGTAAAAATCCTTGGTTTTAGAACCCGATACACCATCGGATACATTAAATATCTCTACGATGGATATATGATTCCCTGCAACAGGCTCTCCCGTAACTACATTCTTCACACTTATTTTTAGTGTTTCTTTTTTGTTGCAGGAGAAGAGTAGCAACGCGAACAACATGTAGAGGGATTTATTTGACATTAGTAATTTATTTCATAAGTATAAAACTCCCCTGCATTTGTCAGAAGTGTATCTTCATAAATAGTTGTTACACTATTTCGAATTACTTTCCATCTATAATAAAGTGCGCCCATTGGGACTTTGGAATATCCAACCGGAGCACCATCAGGACCACCAGGAGATTCCCAATACACACACCCTTTATGCACCCATGGGAGCTCAAAATTAAATGTCCCCAGTTGGTTACCTTGAAACAATACCAATGTATCGTTTTCTCCACTACAATTAACATTATTAATAATTAATTTTACATACGCACACGGCGCATATTCAAATTTCAAATCGGTATTTTCGCCAACTGACCAAGTGTAACTATTCGTATTAATATAACACACATT